>Ga0105240_10002636_pt1 | contig 28586 bp, 27 predicted proteins | sample KBSC54metaG_FD_80426 | JGI IMG/M metagenome (GOLD analysis project Ga0105240, IMG submission 80426) | Corn rhizosphere microbial communities from Kellogg Biological Station, Michigan, USA - KBS C5-4 metaG | ecosystem: Host-associated > Plants > Roots > Rhizosphere > Soil | place: Michigan, USA... | reverse complement strand
GCCACGACTCCTCGACGATTAACCGGGCAGCAGCCTTCTTCCGCTATTTTGCCGGGATTCCGACGGATCAGGAACCTCCGGCGGCACGCTGATCCCAAAGCCATGGCTAGTGGTGCGGATAAGAGGACTTGAACCTCCACTCCCTTGCGAGAACATGGACCTGAACCATGCGCGTCTGCCAATTCCGCCATATCCGCATATGTTGGTGGGCCCCTTCATTTTCTAACGCGCCGTGCCCAGTGTCAAATTTTGTGGGCCTTTATGTCGACGTGCGCAGTTCCATGATCAAGCGCATCACCAACCCCTCGATCTGCGTCGCCACGGTGCGATAGTAAGCTTCGCTCTGCCCGATTGGGTCCGGCACCGCCCAATCGATCAGGTGCGCGCCCGGAAGGCTCACTGGAACACCGCTCATGTTCACCACCACGTCAAACGCCTGGCGTCTCATGGTGTCCACGCTTTTGGGGAAATGGTCGTCGATGTTGAGATTGCGTTCACCCAGCGTCTGTTTAGTGAGCGGAGCAATATAGGTTGCCGGACTGACTCCTGCGCTCTGCGCTTCGATGATGTCGGCGCCGTACGCCTGCGCGAAAGCCTCCGCCATTTGGCTGCGGCAGGAATTGCCGATACACACAAATAGCACCCGCTTTCTCGCGGCGAGAAGTTGAGTGGGCGCAGGCTTTGTAGGCGCAATTTTAGACGGCGATGCCATGTCGGCTCGCGGTCCTAGCGGTACGGCTGGGTCAATCCGGCTGGGGCCCCGCAGCCGGTGCCGTGCGCCTCTTACACCGCTTGGTGGGTTCTTGCCGTTTGAGTCCGGTACCATTCGAGGGTCCTTTTCAAACCTTCTTCAATCGTGAACCTCGGCGCGTGGCCCAGCTCGGCAGCGGCCCTGCTGATATCGGCCATCGAATGCCGCACATCGCCTTCACGCGGGGGCCCAAAGCGCGGCGGGATCTCAACGCCTTCCATTTTCTGCAATACCTCCCAGACAAACTTGAGCGTGAAGCGGCCGCCGTTGCCGGCGTTATACATCCTCCCGGCTACACCGGGCGCCCTCGACGCCTTCACGCACAGTGCTGCAACGTCGTCGACATATGTGAAGTCGCGAGATTGCTCGCCATCGCCGAAGATTGTGGGCGGGGTACGCTCGAGCAGATGTTTCATGAACAGACTGAGCACCCCGGAGTAGGCGCTGGTCGGGTCCTGCCGCGGTCCGTAGACGTTGAAGAAGCGCAGCGCCACGGTCTCGAGTCCAAAGCACGAATAAAACACTGACGCGTATTGCTCCCCCACCAGTTTCTGGACCGCGTAAGGCGATTTCGGCCGAGGCGTCATGGTTTCGACCTTTGGCAAGGTTTCGCTATCGCCGTAAGCCGATGACGACGCCGCGTACACCATGCGCCGTACGCCTCCGAGCGACGCTGCGCGAAAGACGTTGAAGGTGCCATCGATGTTGATCTCGTGCGAAGGCACGGGATCGGCAATCGAGCGCGGTACCGAGGGGATCGCCGCCAGGTGATACACTGTGTCGGCCCCCTGAATGACGGGTGCGAGAGCCGCGGCGTCGCGAATGTCCAGCACGTGCAGTTTGATGCGGTCCCGCACATCTGTGAGGTTATGTTCGTATCCGGTGAGCAGATTGTCGATCACTTCCACTTCAACGTCCGCTTGGTCGAGAAGTCTGCGCACCAGCGTCGAGCCGATGAACCCGGCCCCTCCCGTGACGATATATTTCATTTTCAAGTCCGTTTCGCGACGGCGACGAGCGACAGTCCCGGCCATGGCAGAAGCCCATCGATGCGGCGCCAGAACCACACCGTCTTATCGAACAATTTGAGCGCCGGGCGGCTGATAGCCGTGCGCCCCAGCACTTTGCCGAAGAACCACCACGACAGCGTGCCGATCTTGTTGAGTTGATACATCCGTTCGATGCGAAAACCCGCCTGCCCCAGAATCTGGCCGAGTTCCTCCCGCGAAAATCTCCGCAGTTGACCCAGTCCTTCATCGAGTGACCCAAATAATCCCTTCCCTTGCGGTACCAGAACCAGCACCGAGCCCCCTGGGGCCAGACACGTCCGGAGTGATTCCAAAACCGCCACAGGATCTTTTACCGAGTCCAGCACATTCACGCACAAGGCCGTGTCAAACTGACCGGCACCCGGCTCGTAATCCGCCGGCACTTCGGGGTGCAACTCGCATACCGTCACATTCGGCGTGCGTAGGAAACGGTTGCGCAACGCGTGCAGATAAAGCGGGTCCGCCTCCCCGGCGACGTATTGCAATTTACGCGCCATCAGCCGACCGGTCAGATTCCCCAGTCCGGCCCCGATCTCAAGTACGCGATCACCGAGGTGAGGACGCAGCACGCGTGTCAGCCAGGTCATATACTGCGGAGTCCCGGTCAGGCTGTTCAGCAGTCCGCGCCCGTAGTTGGCCTGGTACATGTCGTCGACAACCCAGAAATACAGGATGACGCCCAGGGCCTTTACTCCGTCTTTCCAGCCGATTTTCTTGCCTTCTTCATAAGTTCGTCCGTGATAGCTGATGGGCACCTCATACACCCGGAACCTGCGCTTCGAGCACTTCATGGTGATCTCAGGCTCAAAGCCGAAGCGGTTGGAGCGGATGGGAATGCTCTTCAGAAGATCCGTCCGGAACACTTTGTAACAGGTTTCCATATCGGAGACGTTTAAGTTGCTGAAGATGTTGGACAGCAGGGTGAGCCCCTTATTCATCACGGTGTGCCAGTAAGGCAGCAGCCGGGTTTGATCGCTCACCAGGTAACGCGATCCGAACACCGCATCGGCGTTCCCATCGAGCAGGGGGCGCAATAATCGCATGTATTCGGAGGGATCGTACTCCAGGTCCGCGTCCTGCACCAGACAGAAATCGCCCTGCGCTTTTTCAATCGCGGTACGCACCGCGGCGCCCTTGCCTTGATTCACCAACTGGCGGAACAGGCGGATGCGCGGCTCGCCGGCAGCCAAACGGTCGAGAATCTCCGAGGTGCCATCGGTGGAACAATCGTCCACGATGACCAGCTCGCGCTCCATGTTTTCAGGCAGCGGGGCGCCGAGGACAAGCGACAGGCTCCTCTCAACCACCGTGCGCTCGTTGTAAACAGGAATCAGAATGGAGAGAAGCATCCGATCCCAACAGTATAATTGGAAGAGCTTTCTCAAAATCACATGAGCCTGAATACCCCGGTACTTGAAACCAACGTCTCCAGCCTGAAATTGCGCGGCCGCGGCAAGGTCCGCGACATCTATGAAGATCCAGAACACCCCGAACGCCTGCTGATTGTCGCCACCGACCGCATATCCGCGTTTGACTACATTCTGGCCACGGGAATTCCCGACAAGGGGCGTGTGCTGACGCAGATGAGCCTTTTCTGGTTCGACTTTCTGCGCGATACTGTACCCAATCATCTGCTCAGCACGGATATGACCGGGCTGCCCGCAGATCTCGAGGGCCGTTCCATGTGGGTAAAACGAGCCCATATGTTCGACGTCGAGTGCGTGGCGCGCGGATATCTATCCGGCTCGGGCTGGAAAGAATACCAGCGGACCGGCGCCGTGTGCGGCATTTCCCTGCCGGGCGGTCTGCGCGAAAGCGACGCTCTGCCCGAACCTATCTTCACCCCAGCCACCAAGGCGCAGACCGGTCATGATGAAAATATTTCGTTCGAGCACATGTGCTCGCTGATTGGCGCGGAACTTTCCGCTCGGCTCCGTGATCTCACTCTCAAGATCTATCAACAGGCCGCCGATTACGCGCGCCCGCGCGGCATTATCCTGGCCGATACCAAATTCGAATTCGGCATGATCGGAGGCGAGATAACTCTAGCCGACGAAGTACTGACACCGGATTCCTCGCGCTTCTGGCCGGTCGAGACTTATACGGCCGGCGGCCCGCAGCCGTCCTACGACAAACAGTACGTGCGCGATTATCTCGAATCCATTCACTGGAACAAGCAGCCGCCCGCACCGGCTCTGCCCGAAGAAGTAGCCCGCCGCACAGGTGAAAAGTATAAGGAAGCCTATCGCGCTCTCACCGGCCGGGCACTCCAATCCGTATCCGCGTGAGCCTCCTGGACCTGCTGGTAGTGATTGTGGTGGGCGCTTCGATGGCCGCAGGCTTTGTGGCGGGCTTCGCCCGCGTAGGCATCGGCTTCGCCGCAGCGATTCTGGGCATCGTGTTTGGTTTCTGGTTCTACGGCATCCCGGCCGGGTGGGTTCACCAGTACCTGAAATCCACTACGGCCTCCAATCTGATCGGCTTCTTGCTGGTGTTCTGGGCTTTTCTGGCCGTAGGCGCGCTACTCGCCAAACTCTGTTCGAAGGTTTTCAAGTGGACCGGCCTTTCCGGGCTCGACCGCCTGCTGGGTGGTGCTTTCGGTCTAATGCGCGGCATGATCATCGCCATCGCGCTCATCGCCGTATTGCTCGCGTTCACGCCTAAACCGATGCCCAACTGGATGGTGAAGTCTGAAGTATTGCCCTACGCCATGGAAGCGTCCAGCACGATCTCGAAGCTGGCACCCAATCCCATCAGAACTGCGTTCCGCGAGAGCATGTACGAACTCCGCAGGCTGTGGGCCGAGCAATTGCAAAACAGCCGCGAAGAACTGAAGATCCTAAAACGACGGGCCACTGGCTCGCATCCCAAGAAAGACGAATGAAAGACCTTCTGATATTTGACCTCGACGGAACTTTGATCGACTCCAAGGAAGACCTGGTCAGCTCCGTCAATGCCATGCTGGCATGGAAGCATCGTGCTCCCTTGCCCCACGATGTAATCGCCTCTTATGTCGGCAATGGCGCACCCATGCTGGTGAAACGCGCGCTGCCCGGCCTCGATGAAGACGAACACTTAGCAGCTCTCCAGTTCTTCCTGGACTATTACCGCGAGCACATGCTCGACGCGACCGTGCTTTATCCCGGAGTACGCGAAGCGCTGGATCGCCTGCATCGAAGCGGAATTCCGCTGTCGATACTCACTAACAAACCGGTGCGCTTCAGCGAGCGCCTGATCGCCGGACTGGGTCTCTCCGCACACTTTTTCCGGATCTACGGCGGAAACAGTTTTGAGGAAAAGAAGCCGCACCCGGTCGGCATCGAACGTCTGTTAGCCGAAGCCGCCGCTGATCCAGCTCGCACGGTGATGGTAGGAGATAGCGCCGTCGATGTCCTTACGGCTCGCGCGGCTTCTGTTCAGGCCTGCGGCGTGTCCTGGGGATTTCAGCCCGAAACCTTCGCCCAAGCGCCGCCGGATTTCATCATTGACGATTTGCGGGTGCTGGCGGAAATGGTGCTCGAACCCTAATTCAGAATACAAGCCGTTAGCGAGGGCATTCAGAAAGCTTCGTTTTGCCCTGCGGATCTTCAGCGAATCGGGCTACGATGTTAGCTGGAGGAATGGCCGAGTGGTTTAAGGCGGCGGTCTTGAAAACCGTTGACGGGGAAACTCGTCCGGGGGTTCGAATCCCTCTTCCTCCGCCATCCATCCGCCGCCTGAATAATCGGGGCGTCCTCTCCGTCGGTGACAGCAGGTTTCGGCGGTATGCCTACACTCTGCCGGTCAAAAATAACACTAGGACGACAAGCAGAACCAAGCCCAATCCGCCGCTCGGATAGTAGCCCCAGGCTGAGCTATATGGCCACGTAGGAAGTACAGCCAGCAAGAGCACGAACAATAGCACCAGGAACAGCATGTCATGTCCTCCCGCCTTTCTGAAGCAAGTAACGGACCAAAAGGCGTCTCACATCTGCGTCATTTTTTAAATGCAGGCATATGGAGCTATTTACCACAGCAGGTGCAGGTTTTTCTGCGAGTCGCAGTGAGCTCGGTCCGATCGAAACAAACCGACGCGTAAGAGCGTCTCACCAGCGGAGTCCGTAGGCCCACGAGCAGGCCGAAGACTTACACCGTCATATCTAGATCAAAGGAAATCGTATGCCAGACACGAATTACGGTTATGAAAATGAAACGACTCACCTCGCCGACCAAGCGTCGGACTTGGCCCAGAGAACCCAGGAATCCATCGCGGATTCCGCCAAAACGATGAAGGATAAAACTCAAGAGTTCGGGCGCGCGGCTGTCAGCAAAATCGAAGAGAACCGCGTGATGGCAGCGGGTGCGCTGCACAATGCGGCTAACGGCCTTCACCAAAGCGCTGCAAAATTGCCGAACGTTCCCGACATGGCGCACTCCGCGGCGGAGAAGGTTGATGCGGTGGCGAGCTATATGGAGGGACACAACACGCGACAAATGATGGCGGATGTGGAGAGTGTCGTCACGAGAAACCCCGGGCCCTCGCTACTAATCGCTGCCGCTTTTGGGTTCCTGATGGGTCGGGCGTTGCGTAACGGCTAAGGGAAGCAGAATGCCCCGAAATGACGACCGTACGGTTTCTGACGTTCTGCAGGACATTTTTGGGAACGTCCAGGATATCGTTCGTTCCGAAATCCGCTTAGCGACCGCCGAGATTAAGTCGGAAGCGGGAAAATTCGCTAGAGCCGGCAAGCCTCTGGTGACGGGGGCGGTGTTATTGCTCTATGCCTGTGGACTTCTGCTGTTGTCCGTGGTTTACGCTCTGTCACTGGTGCTGCAGCCATGGATTGCGGCTTTATTAGTTTGCGCGGCGGTAACGATAATCGCGGCTATTTTCCTGAGTGTCGGGCGTGGCCGCTTGAGAATCGTGCATTCAACACCAGAACGAACGATCCAGAATATTAAGGAGAATGTGCGATGGTTGAAAGACCAGACCAGATAGAGAGACACATTGCGTCGACCAGAAGCGAACTGGGAGGCCACTTGCAGGAACTGGAACAAAAAGTCAAACAGGCGGCCGACTGGAAGACGTACTTCGCGCGAAGACCGATGACGATTATGGGATTGGCGTTCGGAGGGGGAGTCTTACTCGCGAGCATGATGGGCCCGAGGAGGGAGAGGGTCCCGGAGCGTGCAGAGGTCCCCATGATGAGGCCGGAGCGTGGAAACTCATCTGCAGGAATCCCACGAAGGCAGATGGGAGATACCTGGGACACGTTGAAAAGCGCTCTGATCGGTTTCACTGCTTTGAAAGTGCGCAACGCGTTAGATGAAGTCCTACCTGGCTTCGGTGATCAATTTGAAAGAGCCGAGCGTGAAAATTCCGCCTACCGTATGTCTCATCCGCTAAACCACGAGCACGAGTTCGGTTCTGCTCACAAGATGTAAAGCTGGCTCGAAATCCGCAGTCGACGCTGGTGGCGAGCGGATGGGCTCTGGCGTGCAGCAGTACTTTCCGGAGGGAACCTCTTGGTTCAGCCCATCTTCGCCACCAAGCGAGCACGATTTTCGCCGACGATCGCTGTCCTCGTGGCGATTTCGGTTCTCTATCTGGCTCGCGAAATCTTCGTACCTTTAGCTCTCGCCCTGTTATTCGGCTTTCTGCTTTCACCCCTGGTGAAGCGCCTAGAAAGCTGGCATGTGGGCCGTGGTTTTGCGGTAGCTCTTGTGATTGTGGTTTCTCTGGTGGGCGTTGGGTTGATTGGTTGGTTGGTGAGCAATCAGCTGATTGATGTGATCAATCAAATTCCCGCATATAAAGACAATATCCGCCACAAGCTCGCCACCCTCTCGAGTGGCAGAGGCAGGGGTTTAGTTAAGGTCAAAGATAGCGTCCAGGAATTAGGTAAGGAACTGGCCGCCAGCACAGCGGATTCAACGCCAGGGGCCAGCCCGCCGGCACGCGCATCGAAAGCCGAGCCAATCTCAAAAGGCGCAGTGCCGGTTCCGGTTGAAGTGATCGAGCCTCCTGCAACCGTGCTGCAAGCGGCTCGCGCGGTCGTTGGTCCCCTCATTGTTCCTCTGGGAACTGCTCTGGTCGTCATCGTATTTACCGCATTCATGCTATTGCATCAAGCCGACTTGCGAAATCGCTTGATTCGCTTGACAGCGCCCCGCGAGCTGAATGTAATGACACAGGCATTGGATGACGCCACCGAGCGGGTAAGCAAATTTCTATTAACCCAGTTCATCGTGAATAGCAGCTTCGGCGTCTTGGTGGCAACTGGGCTTTACTTCATCGGACTTCCCAATGCACTCCTCTGGGGAGTCTTGGCTGGCTTGCTTAGGTTCATTCCTTACCTTGGGCCCCTGCTCGGCGGATCGCTGCCGTTGATTCTGGCTCTGGCGGTATTCCCCGGCTGGAAACAACCGTTCCTCACTTTTGGTCTCTTCCTGGTGATTGAATTGGTGACATTTAACGTGATCGAACCCTGGGCATACGGAGCGCGCACCGGGATTTCACCGTTGGCGATTCTGGTGGCAGCGGTATTCTGGACTACTTTGTGGGGACCTCTGGGCCTTATCTTGTCAACCCCGTTGACCGTCTGTGTCATGGTTCTAGGACGGTATGTTCCACAACTGGAGTTTCTGTATGTCCTGCTGGGAGACGAACCCGTAATGCCGCCGGAGGCGCAATTCTATCAGCGTCTTCTCGCTCTGGATCACCAGGAGGCCCGCACCGTTTTGGTCGATTATCTAAAGGAGCACGGTCAGCTGGCGCTCTATGATGTGGTGATTCTTCCGGCTGTGGCCATGGCCGAGGAGGATCGCCACAAGGACGCACTCGATCCAACTCGCGAAAACTTTATTGTTCAAAGCGTGAATGAATTTATATTGGAGGTTCCACAGATTATCGCGGAATCCGCCTTGACCGAAGACGCCTCAGCAGAACCGCCGGAAACATCGGCTCGACCATCCCGCGGTATCCTGTGTCTCGCCGCCGCAGATCAAGCGGACGAGATCGCCGCGACAATGTTGGCTCAAGTCTTCGAACAGTCCGGGCACACAGTGACTTGCCTATCGGTCGCGGAGTCACGATCCGTCACTCTCGATAGCGTTCCGATCGCGGCTCATTGGTCGATAGAAGTCGTCGTGATTTCGGCGATGCCGCCTTTCGCGCTGTTAAGCGCCCGGACTTTAAGCAAAAGAGCCCATACGGAGTTCCCACAGGCCGAAATCATTGTCGGACTCTGGCATTTCTCCAGCGACGCCAAAGGAGCAGCTGAGCGTCTGGGGAAGGCCTTTACCGACCCCTTAGTGACCACTTTCGCCGACGCACTAGCATATGTCGAAGGAAGCGATAGGGGCGGTGGGCCGGTGATCGAACAGCAAGATCGAGGATCGAATCGCAACCTATCAGTAGCATAGTAAGGAACTTTGCTGCGATCAATTCAACAGGAAGGCCGATTCTTCGCAATTTGCACGGTGGGCCGGGCCTTTGCCCCAGCCCTGATCCTGCCCATTTGCCTTACATTCCGCGACTGAGTCGTGGAACGAAGCGACGCGGCCGTCGTCGATCTTGCGCATTAGTTTTTTGATTTGACGCGCATATTGCGGATTCGGATTGTACATGCGAACCTTTTCCTCGAGTGTTTTGTTTTTGTAGTAGCGGCCTTCTGATAACTGCCGCGCAATATACTCAAGGCCTGCTCGGAACGACGAGAATCCTCTGCGAGCCGAATCCCAGCCCCATCGATTGTTCAGCCGTTGATGAACCCCGCAGGTGCTCTCCAATACCGAAATCGCCGGGAGCAAACGGTAGTCGATTGCATAGGTATCGGCTGCGCCCAGGTACTCGGACACGTGAAGCGGCGCCGGGCATCCAAAAGAGTGAAAGAACGCTTCCAGTTTTACTTGCCTTTGATCCTGAGCGGGACTATCCGCTTCGGTGATCGCAAACGCATGTAAGGAAAATCCAACTAAGCCCAACCAAAGGACTGGTATGCGCAACAGCACGGTATGTTTTTGACAAGGGGTATTGTGCATAAGTGTGGGTCCGTTAGAGTCCCGGGCGAATCGCCGGCCTGGAAGGCCTTAAGGGCACTCAAAACGTTAGATGGGACCCACGCGCTAGGCGTAACGCCGAACGATACTGAAACCTGCCGAATTGCTATAAAAGCTTTTACTTTCAGGAGCTTGCGAATCAACTTTTTGGGGGTCGGCTCGTCGACGCGCCTCGGCGGTTATTGTAAGAGGCGGGCTGAAGTGACTGAATGGCGCTTTACAGAGGTATCGATTCTGATGTAGAGCTTTAGGTCCGCCGGGCGTGATAGCCCGCTGCCACAAGTAAGTCGCGCCGGCGAGCCCCTGCGTTAGAATGGAACACCGGGGCCGCCGCAACCGCCCTAAAATATGGCCAAGCCGACAATCAGGTCTCTCCTTTGGCTATTGCTGGCGATCGTTGCGTTCTATTGGAATATTGTTTTTACCAGACAGTATTCAATGCTGACGGATCCGGAAACCGTCACCCAAGCTTACACTTGGTTTCATTTTTGGACTGAGAGTATCCGCCGCGCAAGTTGGCCTCTATGGGATCCTTACGCGTTCGGCGGGCGCAGCTACATCGGCGAGATGCAGACCGCCGCATTCTATCCGCTGCATCTGCTGTTGGCGTTGTTTCCGGCTAACCATGTCGGATTACTGGCGCCTCAACTGTACCATCTGTACTTCGTGTTCGCGCACGTGCTGGCCGCGTATTTCATGTTCGCGCTAATACGTGAAATGGGTCTCAATCTCTTCCCGGCGGTGCTGGCCGGCGTAGTTTATTCATTGGGTGGTTTCGTGGGCGTGGTTCCCTGGCCCCATTTGCTTGAAAGCTCGGTGTGGCTGCCGATCCAGTTTCTGCTGCTGCTGCGGGCGCTCAGCGCGCCCGAATCCCGACGTTCACTGATCTACGCCGCGCTGGCGGGATTAACTCTGGGGATGTCGATCCTCGCCGGCGGCTTACACATGGTCATGATGCAGGCGATCGTGTTGATCACTGCGGGCGCCTACTCCGCGATTCGCAATCGAACCGGCTTGCGGCGCCCGCTGGCGGCTTGTGCAGTGGTGATCGTCATGGGCTTGGCTGCGGGCGCGGTGCAACTGATACCATCCGCGGAGTACAGCGCGCGAGCGGTGCGATTTGTCTCCGGCGCTGCCTTGCCCGCCACCCAAAAAATCCCGCTCGCCTACATGGTCGATTCAATTTTGCCGCGAACGCTGGCCGGTTATGTGTTCTCGTGGAATTTCCAAGGCAAGTTTGGACCCGGCGAAGTGCTCAGCCCCTACCTCGGCGTCTTCCCGCTGCTGCTAGCCGTGATTGGATTCTGGAAATGCCGCAATCAAACGTGGGTGCGCTATTCCGCAAGTCTTACACTGGCCGCATTTTTGTTCTCATTGGGAGCGTCGTCCGTGCTCTATGGATTGATTTACGCGCTAGTGCCCTTGCTATGGATGGCGCGCGAAGCCAGCCGCTTCCTCTATCTGGCCCACTTCGGCTTGGTGATTTTAGCCGCCTATGGTACGCAAACTTTATTTTGCGGCAGCGAGACACTGCTTGCCTGGCGCCCGCTGAATCGTATATTGCTGTGGCTGGCTATAGCCGCTGCGGCCGTGCTGGCGTCGCCCTTGGTTTTCGGACGGATAGAGTTGAAATCCTGGACGGAGTGGTCGTTGCTATTCATCATCCTCACCTATCCGTTGTTCCGCTATGTCGCTGGCGGCGGCCGCAGCGGCATCGGGCGATTCCTGGTGATCGCCTTTATCGTTTTCGATCTGCACTCGTTCACGGCTATTTTTCAGAACAAGATTGAGGTGGCGCGCCAAGGCACCGACCAACTCGAGCGGCTGATCAGCATGCGTGGCGCGGCCGATTTTCTGAAAGCCCTGCCGGGGCCATTCCGGGTTCAAGTGGTGGCGGATCCGCCGCTGAACTTTGGCGACGCCTATGGGATCGAGACGCTAAACGGCGGCGCGGTAACGCTGGCTGCCAATTATATGGACTTGATGAGTAAAGGCGGCTCCGGAATCGATCTCCTGAACGTGCGCTATTTTCTGAAGCCGGCATCGACACCGGACCCCAATCCGATTTACTCGGATGCGAACTGGAAGATTTATCAGAATCCGGGCGCGCGTCCGCGAGCGTGGATCGAACCCGGTGGCATGGAGGCCAGCGTTCAGGAGCATTCGGCCCGGCACATCGCCGTCAGAGTAAGGACTGCCGGTCCCGGCATGCTGGTACTCAGCGAAATGTTTTATCCGGGTTGGGGAGCTCGCGTCAATGGAAAATCGGAGTCCATACGACAGGTCGACGGTGGCCTGCGCGGCATTCCAATCCCGCCAGGAGAAAGCCAAGTCATCGTCGACTATGCACCTCAATCCGTGACACTTGGCGCCATTCTCAGTGGTCTGGCTTTCGCGTGCGGACTGCTCGCTGCTGCCTTCGGGCTATCCTAGTTGCAAGTCACTTGCAATAACTACTTGAAATCGTGCGCCCATGGAGACATAATGTAAGAAGAATGCAAATGCGTTTCAATAAGAACATTCCGGTCGGCCCGCGGAACTTGACTGCGTTGAAGAAGGGTGAATCGGGTATTCTCGAACGTATCGACATGTCCGAAGTCGACGCCCACCGCCTGATGGAACTTGGCTTTCTGCCCGGCCACAGCGTTACGCGGGCGCATTCGGCGCCCGGCGGCGATCCGCGGGTATTCCGCGTCGACGGCTCGGAAGTAGCATTACGTCGCGAAACCGCCGTACACTTGATTTTGCGTTAGAAAAATCCATGGACGATTGCCACGGCCCCGCTATCGCTACCTTGCCGCCGCCGGGAACTGCCGGTAAGCAGCATGTCGTGGCTATTGTCGGACCACCGAACTCCGGCAAATCGACGCTATTCAACCGGCTCACCGGCTTGCGGCAAAAAGTCGCGAATTTCCCAGGCGTAACCGTTGAACATCGCATGGGCCGCGCGAAACTCGGCCACCTCCGCGAAGTCTTTGTAGTGGATCTACCAGGCGTTTACAGCCTGCAGCCGCGCACTGAAGACGAGCGCGTCACCCACGACGTTCTGGCGGGGACCATGAAAGGCTTGCCCCGACCGGATGCGGTGATGCTGATCCTCGATTCGACCAACCTCAGCCGCCACCTGTCACTGGCCGCGCCCATCCTCAGCCTGGGGCTGCCAACGCTCGTGATCCTTAACATGGCCGATGACCTACACGGCCGCGGCGGCGAAGTGGATGCAGCGGAATTGTCGAAGCAACTTAACGCACCGGTCGTCCTGATCAGCGCATCGAAGGGCACCGGGGTCGAGAAGGTGTTTGAGTTCCTCAATGGGGCGCCCCAACACCTGCCTCCCAAACCGCCGCTGTTGCAACTGCCGGTACTCCAGGACGTGCCCAAAGTTCGCGACTGGGCCGCCAACATGAGCCGCCGGACTAACTTTCGGGCTCCCGCTCCACCGCTGTGGACCCGGCGCCTGGATGGAATTTTCCTGCATCCGGTAATTGGACCGCTGGTTTTCCTGATGGTAGTGATCGGCGTTTTCCAAACCATCTTCGCCGGCGCGCGCCCCATGATGGACGCGGTGGCCGCCGCCATCCAGACCTCCGGCAAATGGATCGAAGCGACTATGCCCGATTCTCCGCTGCGCTCGCTCATCGTCGATGGCGTGTGGAGCGGCGTCGGATCGGTGATTGTGTTCCTGCCGCAGATCCTGTTGCTGTTCCTGTTTATCGGCGTGCTCGAAGATTCCGGCTACCTGGCTCGCGCGGCACTGATCGCAGATCGCACCATGGCCCGCATCGGCCTTCAGGGAAAAAGTTTTATCCCGCTGCTCTCGGCCTACGCTTGTGCGGTGCCGGCCATCATGGCGACGCGCACTATCGAGAACAAACGCGATCGTATTGCCACCATTCTGATTGCCCCCTTTATGACCTGCTCGGCGCGTCTGCCGGTTTATACGCTGGTCATTGCGGCCTTTATTCCTGAAAAACCACTACTGGGCCTGTTCTTCGGAACTCGTGCGGCGGCGTTACTGGGATTGTATCTGCTGGGTTTTCTGGCGGCGATCGCCACCGCGCGCCTGCTGAAATCGACGGTGCTTAAGAGCACGCGCGCTCCTTTTATCCTCGAAATGCCACCCTACCGTTGGCCCACCGTGACCTCGCTGGTGCTGCGGCTCATTGACCGGTCCAGGGTATTTTTGCGCCGCGCGGGCACGGTGATTTTGGCCGTCGCTATCGTGCTGTGGGTGCTCGCGCATTTGCCGCTGCATGCCGGCAAAGCTCCAGCCATTGGCCAAAGCATTGCCGGTATGATCGGCCACGCTGTCGAGCCCGCCATCCGTCCGCTGGGATTCAACTGGAAGATCGGCATTGGCCTGATTACATCGCTGGCGGCGCGCGAGGTGATCGTCGGCACGCTCGGCACTATCTATGGAATCGAGGGCACCACGCAGTCTATGGGCCTGCAGGCCGCGTTGCGTCACGATCTGACGCCCGGCGGCGCCGCAGCATTGTTGGTATTCTTCGCGTTCGCGATGCAGTGCATGTCGACCGTTGCCGTCGTCCGCCGCGAAACCGCTGGCTGGCGCTGGCCCATCATTCAATTTGCCTACATGACCGTCTTCGCCTACGTCTTTGCGTTCCTGGCTAACCGCATCGTCTCGCTGTGGTTCTGAGTCGAATCGGAACGGTGGCGTCGAGCATCTATTGCAAATGGGGACGTTACACGATTGTGGTGCTCTAGCTGTACCGTCCCTATTTTTCTATTTTTGAGCCCTTGGTAACATAAATCGTGCATAACGTCATCATTCTTGGATCGGGCTGCGCCGGAAGCACGGCCGCGATCTACACCGGCCGCGCCGGCTTGAATCCGCTGGTGGTTATCGGGCATGAGCCCGGGGGGCAGCTTTCGCTCACCACCGAAGTCGAGAACTTCCCCGGGTTTCCGGACGGCATCAACGGCCCCGATTTGGTCGCCAATATGCAAAAGCAGGCCGAGCGCTTCGGCGCCGTGTATCTCCATGGTAAGGTGCTGGAGGCGGATCTCTCGAAGCGCCCCTTCCGCCTGAACATCGACGGCGATTGGCAGGAGACCAGCACACTAATCATTGCGACCGGCGCATCGGCACGCTGGCTGGGTCTGCCCAACGAGCAGAAGCTGATCGGCCGCGGCGTCAGTTCCTGCGCCACCTGCGACGGAGCTTTCTATAAAGGCGGCAGGATCGTGGTGATCGGCGGCGGAGATTCCGCGATGGAAGAGGCCAATTTTCTGACGCGTTTTGGAGACACCATCACACTGGTGCATCGCAGCGAAAACTTCCGCGCATCGAAGATCATGCTGGACCGCGCGCGGGCCAACAGCAAGATCAAATTCCTGCCTAACACCGTGGTCGAGGACATCTACGACGTCTCGAAGAATATCGTCACAGGCGTGAAGCTGCACGACCTCAAGACCGGCCGTGTCTGGGATCAGGACGCGGACGGATACTTTGTCGCAATCGGCCACATCCCCAATACCCAGCCGTTTGTGGGCCAAATCGATCTGGACCCTGACGGCTACATTATCTCCAAGGGCGGCGCGCGCACGAACATCACCGGCGTGTTCCACGCGGGCGATGTGCAGGACCGCACCTACCGCCAAGCCGTCACCGCCGCGGGCGCCGGCTGCATGGCTGCTATTGAAGCCGAACGGTTTTTAGCGGAAGGGCATTGAGCGGTTCGCCCGTGAGGGCGGTGTTATCTTACGCCCATTGATCACCTGCAGCGCAAACCAGTGCAGCCCGTCGTGCTCGCCAACTTTACACGCTCCCCCGACACCCCCTACAATCGCTAAGTAGAAGTTCCCGTTCGCGCGACCCGCATGAACATTTCCGTGAAAAGCGAATACGCTCTGCTGGCGGTCTTCGACCTCTCATTGCAACCGCTGGGCGAACCGGTCAAGATCGCCGACGTCGCGCGCCGCCAAAAAATTCCGCAAAAGTTTCTGGAGTTGATTCTCGCTAGCCTCAAGCAGGGAGGCTTCGTCGAATCCCGGCGCGGGGCCGAAGGCGGTTATCGCCTGGCGAAGGCCGCTAACGAAATCACCGTCGGCGAGGTGCTCCGTTTCGTCGAAGACGGCAAGCAAACCAAGCGCGTGGCATCCAACCCCTTCTACCCGGTTTGGAAGCAGGTGGACGCGGCGGTGGCCGCGATCCTCGATCACACAACTTTCGCGGAGCTAGCGCGCAACTGGCAGAAATCGCAAACTCACTACGTGGCAAACTGGGACATCTGACCCGCGCGCACGTGACAAAGAAAATCCATGATTTTTCCTGACAACTCATTCAGCATTGGCCGCACACCCCTAGTGCGCCTGAACCGCGTTACCGACGGGGCGCCGGCCAGCGTCATCGCCAAAATCGAGGGCCGCAACCCGGCCTATTCGGTAAAGTGCCGCATCGGCGCTGCCATGATCTGGGATGCAGAGCGCCGCGGCCTCCTCAAGCCCGGCCGTGAGCTGATTGAACCGACCAGCGGCAACACCGGCATCGCGCTGGCCTTCGTCGGCGCCGCGCGTGGCTATCCCGTCACGCTTCTCATGCCGGAGACTATGTCGCTCGAACGCCGCACCGTGCTGAAGCTTCTGGGCGCGAAGATCATCTTGACCGACGGCGCCCTGGGCATGGGCGCGTCGATCGAACGCGCCGAGCAAATGGTGGCGGCCGAGCCCAACCGCTGGGTCCTGCTGCAGCAGTTCCAGAATCCGGCCAATCCCGACATCCATTTCAAGACCACGGGCCCCGAAATCTGGGACGACACCCAGGGCCAGATCGATGCCTTTGTTGCCGGCATCGGCACCGGCGGCACCATTACCGGCGTTTCGCGTTACATCAAGCTCGAAAAGAAGAAGCCGATTTTATCGGTAGGCGTCGAACCGCGCGGCAGCGCCGTCATCAGCCAGACGCTGGCCGGGAAACCGCTCGAGCCGGGACCGCACGGGATTCAGGGACTCGGCGCTGGCTTCATCCCCGGCACGCTGGACCTGAAAATGGTGGATCGTGTGGAACGGGTCACTGACGAGGAAAGTATTGAGATGGCGCGCCGCTTGGCGAAGGAAGAAGGGATATTATCCGGAATCTCGTGCGGAGCGGCGGTGGTCGCCGCGGTGAAGCTGGCACACGAGCCAGCCATGAAAGGCAAGATGATCGTTGTCATTCTTCCGGATTCCGGCGAGCGGTACTTAAGCTCTGCGCTGGTAGATGATCTGGATTGAAAATTGCCGCACCCCCCACGGGCGAGCGGCGATCGGTTTCAGAAAAAGAAAAGCGGGCGCCGATTGGGTGATAAGGGGTGAGGGCGCCCGCTGTCGTAACGGGGATTTAATTAACTATAGAACGTATACCGCACGCGCGAGGTTACTATTTAGCTCAAAAAAGTAATATTCTTCGAAAATATAGTGAACGCTGTCCACTTTGTCTGCCATTTGGCATAAAGTGTAACCTGGATTAGCTCGATAAAACTGTCGAGTGTGTCGCTCACGCAGCTCTCCGCACACTCATTCCTCAATGCGCGCCTGATGTACGACGCGCCCAATCGGCCCGACTACGAATACGAGCAGGCCCTAGCCGGGTTCGGGCTGGCTGCGGATCAGGGGATCGCCGATGCACGCGGCGTGGTGGAAGGCGAAACTCCTAACCTGACGCCCGCGCAGAGCAAAAGTATCGACAGGTTGAAACATCAGTTCGCAGGAACTCCGGAGCAAAATCAGTAAAGCAGATAAGCCCGACGCCGCTTCTCAAAATTTTGAAGTTGCTCGCGCAGATGTTCTTCGATGCTGCCTGGAGACGCTCCGGCTTTGAGCGCTTCTACCACCTCGCGGCTGCCAATCAAAAAGCGGCAGGCTTCGAAATTGATTTTGCCGGGATACAGCCGTTCGAGCGCATATGCCACGTCGAGACCGAGGCGCACCGAGTTCAACTGCTCGCGGTTCAGAATTACAAAGCGCACACCCTCGATCAATTTCCCTTTGAACGGTCCGGAATCCGGTTGGAACTTGGTGGGATATACGCGCACGCCCGGCAGCACCCAGTTATTGAGAAAGTGGGCCAGTTCCGCACCGCGAATCCAGTCCGCGCCGATCTGCTCGAACGGCGAATCGGTGCCTCGACCGACCGAATAATTGGGTGACGCTTCGAGCAGCGCCAGCCCGTCGTAGAGCGCTGCTGCGTTCAAACTGCGCAGATTGGGCGAAGGATCGGTCCAGGTCAGACTGGTCGAATCGAACCAGTCGCCGCGCTGCCAGTTTTTCATTTTGATGACGTGCAGGTCAGCACCCCATTTGCGCTCCGCATTGGCCATAAGGGCGAGTTCACCGAGCGTCAGCCCATGCCGCACCGGCATCGCGAAACAACCGGTGAAACTATACAGGTTGTCGTCGAGAACCGGGCCTTCTACGTGCAAACCGGTCACCGGATTCGGCCGGTCCAGCACGTAAAACGGAATTTTTGCCCTCGCCGCATCCTCAATCGCGTACAGCATCGTGCACGAATAGGTGTAGAAGCGCGCGCCGGCATCCTGAATGTCAAAGACCAAAACGTCGACGTCGCCGAGCATTGCGGGAGTCAAGCGGTTGCGCCCGTTGTCGTACAAGCTCCGCACAGGCAGTCCGGTCGACGCATCCTTGGCATCTTCTACGTCGGGACGATCCTCTTTGCCGGTGAGCCCATGTTCCGGCGAGAATAGCGCTGTGAGCCGCACGCCGGCCGCGCGCATTACGTCGATGTTTCGCCGCCCCGTGCGGTCGAGGCCGGAGTGGTTAGTAATCAATCCGACGCGCTTGCCCGCGAGCTCCGCGAATTTGCTGGCTTCGATCACGTCGAGCCCGGTCAGCACTTCATGGTTGGGCGCGCTCATGCGCCGCACGCCCGCTGCTTCGAGAGTTTCGTAAACCGGCGCATTGCCCTCGACGCCCACGGCCGCAGCCACTACCGTCGCGATCTTCGATCGCAGCGGATTCAAATTCTTGCCGCCATGGGGATGCACGGAATTGGTCATCAGGATCACATAGGTTTTGGATGCCGGGTCGATCCACAGCGAGGGTCCAGTGAAACCAGTGTGCCCGTACGATCCAAGCGGGAACAACTCACCGCGCGGCGCCGAATAGCCGGAGTCAATATCCCAACCCAAGCCTCGCAGAACCGGTTGATCCGGGGGCGAGTTCGGCGAAGTAAATTTCTTAACCGTGAGCGGAGAATACAAATTTCCGCCGCCATCGAGCAACATTTGCGCATATTTCGCCAGATCGCCCGCTGTCGCGAATACACCCGCGTGCCCCGCCACACCTCCCATGTAGCGGGCGGTGGGATCATGTACCACGCCGCGGAACGGCGCGCCGTTCGCCGGATCAATCTCAGTCGGTGCGATGCGCGCCCGCAGCGTTGCCGCCGGATGAAATCCGGTCTCGGCCATCCCCAGTGGCGCAAATACTGTCTCACGCGCATATTGATCAAGGGGCTTGCCGCTCAGCCGGTGCACGATCTCGCCCAGCAGCAAGAAATTTATGTCGCTGTAGACGAAACGCGTCGCGGGCGGCGCGGTGGGCTTTTCCAGCAGCGCCCGCTGAATGCCGGTCTCGTACCCGCTCCAGGCCGGCTCCAGCGCCAAATCCGGCGGCATCCCGGAAAAATGCGTCAGCAGATCGCGCACCGTGATGTCGCTGCGACCGCCCTGAAACTCCGGCAAGTATGCGGTCACTGGATCGTTGATGCGCAGCTTACCCTGCTCGAATAGTTTCATCAAAGAAGGGGTTGTGGCTACAACTTTGGTCAGGGACGCGATGTCGAAAATGGTGTCGACGGTCATGGCCTCGCGCGACGGGACCAACGCGCGGTTCCCGTATGCCTTGCGATGGACGATCCTGCCGTTGTGCCCCACCACCAGCACCGCACCCGGAATCAAACCATCGCGCACGGCCGCGTCCACCACGGCATCAAGCGTCGAGGAGGCGAAAAACGTCTCCTGCGCCCGCGCGGGTTGTACGAGCAGCATCACGATTCCGAGCCAGACTACCTTCATAGAACGCGTTTGGACAACTCCTCCAGCAATTCTCCCAGCTCAAAATCCCTGGTCGTGATGCCACCTGCATCGTGCGTGTTCAGATCCACCGTCACGCGGTTATAAACGTTGGACCACTCCGGATGATGATCCAATTTCTCGATGCCCGCCACTGCGGACTGCATAAAATCCATGGCCTGCTTGAAGCCTGGGAACTTGAATTCGCGATGCAGCTTGCCGTCCTTCAACTTCCAGCCGGCCAGCTTCGGCAATGCCGCCACAATTTCCTCATCTGTCATTTTCTTCCGCATTTAAGCTCTCCCATAAATCGGAATCGCCGCGCCGCTCGTATCTGGGGCGGCCTCCGACGTCAGAAATACTATCAGCTTCGCGATTGATTCCGGCTTCACCCAGCGCGAGAAATCCGCTTTCGGCATGGACGCTCGATTGGCCGGGGTGTCGATAGTCGACGGCAGAACCGCGTTCGCCGTAACGCCGAACTTCTTGCCCTCGGCCGCTACGTTCTTCACCAGCGCCACCAGCGCGGCCTTCGACACCGCGTAGGCTGCGAAGTTCGGCGACGGCTCGATGGCCATGCGCGCTCCGACCGCCACAATGCGACCGCGGGCCGCCGCCTGCATAGGTTTAAGAGCCGCGCGCATACAACAAAATGCGGTGCGCACGTTAATATTCATCATGCTGTCCCAGGTCTCGTCGGTAGTTTCGGCCAGTCCCGATCCACCGGCAAAGCCTCCTACCAGATGAACCAGCGCGTCCAGCGGGCCGTGTTCAAGCGCTTGACGCACCATGGATTCGCAGGCGTCCGCCCTCGAAACGTCGGCGGAAATTGTGGAGAACGGAGCGGGTTCTTTCCACGCGCGGGCCACGCCAATCACCGTCGCGCCGCTGCCGAGAAATTCTCGGCACACCGCCGTTCCCAACCCGCCATTGGCCCCTGTGATCAGGACATTCATAGGCCCACTATACATCCAGACCAACCGCGCGCATCAATTCCAGCGCGTTACTCCGCTCGACTACTCCAGCACGGAGGTGATAGTCGAAATGAATTTCGCCGTTCTCGATATGATCCTCGAAGTGCACGTTGCGCGCCCGCTCGCCAAGCGTTCCGGCAATCTCTGCAAGCGCCAAATCATGCGTCGTTACCAGCCCGATCGCGCCCCGCTCGACCAAACCTTGAATCACCGCCGCGGCGCCGATGCGCCGGTCGTGCGAATTGGTGCCGCTCAATAGTTCATCGAGCAAGAATAGAGTGGGCTCTTCCGCGCGCGCCAGGTCCACGATATCCCGCAACCGGCTGATCTCCGCATAGAAACGCGACTTGTTGTCTGTCAGCGAATCATTCACGCGAATCGACGCGCCGATGCGCAGCGGCGACACACGCAGACGCGCGCAACACACCGGCGCCCCCGCCCATGCAAGCGCCGAGTTCAGGCCCACCGCACGCAGCAGCGTGCTCTTTCCCGACATATTGGAGCCGCTCACAATCCACAATGCGCATGCGCCCCCCAACTTCACGTCGTTGCCCACCGCGTGGTCCCGCGGAATGAGAGGATGCCGAACGTCATCGCCATCGAACAGTGGGCCGGGCACCGCGGCCAACTCCGGGAACACCGCGTCGGGACGCTCGTATGCGAAGGTCGCAAGCGAACACAGCGCCTCGAACTCGCCCACTGCCGCCACCCATTCCCCGATGTGCGGCCCGCATTCTTGCCGCCATGCTTCGATCGCCATGGTGAATTGCGGGATCCACACCAGCGGTGCGGCAAAAGCGCGAAAGAACTGGTTACGCGCCGAATCCAGATATTCGACCGCCCGCTCCAGCCGGCGGATTTCTGCGGAAGCCGTTAATCCGTGCAAGTCGAGCGAGTGTGTCAACTGCACCAGGCGCGGCGCCTGAAACGGTTCCTTTTCCAGCCGCTGCAGTAGGAGGCGCACCAGCTTCAGTTCGCGCGCCGGCGTCGAAGCCAGGCTCGCTACGCTACGAACGCGGTCGCGCACCAGCAACCCGAAAATCAACTCCGCGAGAACCACCGCCAGAAAGGGCCGCAGACTCAGGACCTGCGCTAGAAATAAAACGAACGTCGCCACTGCCGCGCACGCAAGCGCCAGCGCCAGCCATCGGGCGCCGGGAAAGAAGCGCACTGCTGGCCGCTCGCCCCAAGTCTTCATGGCCTGATCGTCGATGGCAGTCCGAATATCTTCGCCCATTAGGGCGATGTCTTCCCGCAGGTTCAAACTTTCCCGCAACTCGGCCACTGCCGCCTGCCGCGCTCTCACGATCTCAGGCGCCGCGGGTGCCAGCAGCCATTCCGCCAGCATGCGGTCCCCGGTGGCCGTGCGCGAAGTCGAAAGTAATTCGAATGCTGATCCCGCGCCCAGCAGATCCAGATCATCGGCATACAAGTGCTTCGGATCGCGAAAAGCTTCGCCCTGATGGCCCTTGCCCACCCATCGGTTCTCGATTCGTGCCAAACCGCGCTGGTAATACGCGGCTCCCCGTAATGCTGCATCGCGGCGCTTGTCCGCGCGATCGTGCAGCACCGCTAGCACCACGAAAACCGCCAGCGGAACCAACAGCCACCACGGCGAGAGCAGGCCCGCGCCGATCGCCAGCGCCGCGATCGCTACCGCCGCCAGGCCAGTCACCAGGCGCGCGTTTCCGAGTTGTCGCGAGCGAGTTGCGCTGGCGGCATGTTCCATTTGCCAGCGTTCGGCCCGCGCACGATATTCGTCTAGAGGTGATGCATTCTGAATGGGCAAGGGAGTCCCTTCAATTCTAGTCTGCCCGCTTCCGTCCGTCGTTGTATGCTGGTGATTCCCGTGCTCAGGGAACCGATCATGCTGCCGCGCCTACGAATGTCCCTCGATTTCATCCCTTCGCCGTTCGAGGACAAACCCGGCCTGGTCATCCGCGATCCGTTCCATTTCTCTGACGCCACCTTGATTGTTCCGCCCGCGCTGGTCGAGTGCCTGGAATTTTTCGATGGCAAGCACAGCGGACTGGATTTGCGCGCCCACCTGGTACGCGTCACCGGCGACTTACAGGCCGGCGATCTGGGAAATAGCTTACTGACGACGCTCAGTGACGCCGGCTTCCTCGAAGATGATAATTTCGCGCGCCGCCGGCTGCATGCAGAACACGCGTTCGCGGAAGCTCCGGTTCGCGAACCCGCGCATGCCGGCACAGGTTATCCCGCCGAGCCCGACGACCTGCGCACAACCTTCGCCGGCTATTTGAACGGCGCTAAATCCAACGGCTCCGCGGCTGGCCGCCTGCTCGCGGTCGCAGCACCGCACGTCAGCCCGTTCGGCGGCGTGGAAGCTTATCGAGCGGCGTACTCCGCGCTCAGGCCCTCCGAAGCCGATCGCACCTTCGTCATCCTCGGCACCTCTCACTACGGCCATCCTGAACGCCTGGGTCTCACGCGCAAATCCTTCCTCACGCCTTATGGTGAAGCTATTACCGACATACCTCTGGTTGACGAACTGGAGCGCGCACTCGGATCCGCCGCGCTTTCTGAGGACTACTGTCATGCCATCGAACACTCCATTGAGTTTCAGGTTGTGTTCTTGCAACACCTCTTTGGACCGCATATCCGTATTCTGCCAGTGTTGTGCGGTTCTTATTTCCGCAGCATCTACGAAGGCGGTTTGCCGGAGGATGACGAGAACGTTCGCCGCATCTTAGGCACGCTCGGGGAGATCGCCGCTCGCGAGGACGGTAAACTGCTGTGGGTTCTAGGCGTCGACATGGCGCATATGGGCCAACGGTACGGTGACCGGATGGCCGCCATCGCCGGCCGCGACGAAATGGCCCAGGTAGCGCAGCGCGACCGCGTCCGCATCGAGCGCATGGAATCCGGCGACGCGCGCGGCTTCTGGGATTTGGTGCAGCAGAATCAGGATGACTTGAAATGGTGCGGCTCCGCGCCGATTTATACCTTCCTCAAAGCTGTGCCGCAAGCCCGCGGCGAGCTTCTCGATTATCAGCAGTGGAACATCGACGAAGCCAGCGTAGTCAGCTTCGCGGGTATGCGATTTCACTCAGCATAACGCCGCCATATTACAATCACCAATGAGTGCGCATCACCATCTCTAAAGAGAATTACCTGAAGGCCATAGCGGAGGCGGAAGGCGAAGGTGAAGTGGTCATCGCCGCCACCTTGGCCCGCTGGCTGCAAGTGTCGCCGCCAGCCGTGACCATGGCCATCCGCCGTTTGAAGCGCGATGGCTTGATCCGCGTGACCACGGCCGGCGAAATTACGCTCGCGCGCGAAGGCCGCGAGATCGCCAACCGCGTGATGAATCGCCATCATCTGATAGAGCGTATGCTAACCGAGATCTTTGGTATGGAGTGGTACAAGGTTCACGACGAAGCCGAGCAGATGGAACACGCTGTCTCGGCCGACTTCGAAAACCGCTTGCGTGAAAAATTGGGCGAGGGCGAGTCCTGCCCCCATGGCAACCGCGTCGGCATGGACCGCCCGCAGGATCGCCGCGAGCGCGGCTGGAAGCTTCTCGACGAAATTTCTGGCCGCGGCCCCGCGCAGGTGACGAGCGTTTTTGAGCGCGACCGGCGCTTGCTTGAATATCTGGATGGCCTGGGCATCCGCCCCGGCGCGAAACTGCGCATGGTATCGCGCAATTACGACGAGACGCTCACGCTCAAGGTCGGCGGCAGATCCGTACAGCTCGGCCGCCCCGCAGCGGCTAAGGTTTGGATCAAGCAAGCGCCTTGAAGTACTCGATGGTTTCGCGCAGCCCGTCGTGGAGGGCTACCTTTGGCTCCCACCCCAGGAGGCGCTTAACCTTGCTGATATCCGGCCGGCGCTTCTGCGGATCGTCCTGGGGCAACGGCTCAAACACAATCGTATTTTCAACGCTCATCAGTTGCTTGATGCGCTCGGCGAATTCCAGGATCGTCAACTCCGCCGGGTTGCCAAGATTTACCGGATAACGCTCTTCGGACGATGCCAGGCGAACCAATCCTTCCACCAGGTCGGAAACATAACAGAAGCTTCGCGTTTGCGTGCCATCGCCGAAAATCGTCAGTGGCTGGCCCTGCAACGCCTGATCGAGAAACGCGGGCACTACCCGCCCGTCTTTCAACGCCATGCGCGGTCCATAGGTATTGAAGATGCGGGCGATGTTGGTGCGCACGCCGTGATAGCGATGGTACGCCATGGTCATCGCTTCCGCGTAACGCTTGCTCTCGTCGTAGCACGAACGCACGCCCACCGGATTCACATTGCCCCAGTAGGTTTCCACCTGCGGATGCTCCAGCGGATCGCCGTAACATTCCGAAGTCGATGTCACCAGAAATCGCGCTCCATCTCGCCGCGCGACTTCCAGCATGTTGCGCGTCCCAGTCGATCCCGATTCCAGGGTTTCAATGGGATGCGCCAGATACTCCTTAGGGCTCGCCAGAGAAGCCAAATGCCACACGTGATCGAAGGGGCCCTGGAGCGCTAGCGGCTGCGTCACGTCATATTCGACAAAGCGGAACCGCGAGTGGCTCTCTAGATGCGCCAGATTACGGCGAGAGCCGGTGATCAAATTATCCAGCGCCACGACGCTGTGGCCATCCGCCACTAACCGGTCGCACAAATGCGAACCAATGAAACCGGCGGCCCCCGAAATCAGATGCTCCATCACTTAACTTTACCGTCTGCGCGAATGCACATGCTACTTTTGAGAAGGTGCCAGTCTTTTCTCCTCTTGAAATCACAGTGTTTCTGGTGTTGTTGGCGGCCTCCGCCTGCGGTTTCTGGCTGCGCTTCGGCAAGGTTGTTCGCAGAATCCGCCAAGCCAAGCCGGATGCCGATTTCGAGCTCGGCTCACTCGCGAAACGGCTGTGGGATTTCATTTCGGAAGTCCTGCTGCAGAGCAAAGTGATCCGCGAACGCCCTCTTCCAGGCCTGGCTCACGCCTTCGTTTTCTGGGGATTTTGCGCTTTTGCGCTGATCACGCTGAACCACCTCGCCACGGGCGCCGGCCTCGGGTTCCTGCCGCGTGAAAGCTGGTTCGGAAAATTTTATTTCTATTTCGCCGCGGTGTTTGCTGTGGCAGTCGCCATCTCGATCGCGGGCTTGTTCGTGCGGCGCTTTGTGATCCGCCCGCGCTGGCTGGGCGAAGTGTCGAGTGAATCCGGCGTTATCGCGTTTCTGATCTTCGCGCTCATGATCACTTATTTAGCCATCTTTTGGTATGGCGATACCAAACCGCTGTGGTGGGCGCACACACTTGCACTACTGGTTTTCTTGCCTCTGATCCCACACACCAAACATCTTCACCTGGTGCTTAGCCCGTTCACCGTGTTTCTTTCCCGCGGCGAGTTCTCGCACATTCCGCCGCTCTCGGGAGACGAAGATTTTGGACTCGACACCGGCAAAGACCTTACGCGCATTGTCGCGCTCCAGGCCTACTCCTGCGTCGAATGCGGCCGCTGCACCGAGCATTGCCCTGCCAACAACACTGGCAAGCTCTTGGACCCCAAGAAAATCGCGCTTGGCGTGCGCGATTACCTGAACGATGTCGGGGCAGGCTCTGAAGAGCCCTTACTCGGCAAGCACCTCTCGCAGGAAGCAGTATTTCAGTGCACTACCTGCGGCGCCTGCGAATTCCAATGCCCCGTCGGCATCGAGCACCTGCCCATCATCATCGGGCTGCGGCGCGGCGCGGTCAACACCGGCAAGTGGGAAGACGAGTATGGCACTAAACTGTTTCTGGCGCTCGAACGCAATGGCAATGCGCTGGGCTTCAGCGCTACCGAACGCGACAAATTCATTCAGAAGCAGCAATTCCCGATCTTCGATGGGACCCAGGAATATTGCCTATGGCTCGGCTGCATGGGCGCCTACGATCCGCAGGGGCGCGAAATTATCACTTCATTTGCGCGGATCATGGCGCACCTCGGAACTACCTTCGGAGTACTCAAGAAAGAAAAGTGTACCGGCGATCCGGCCCGCCGCCTGGGCAATGATTTAGTCTTCCAGCAGCTTGCCGAGCAGAATCTCGAAACGCTGAAGCAAGCGAAAGTCATGAAGATCGTTTCCATTTGCCCCCACTGCGTGCGCACTATTTCGACGGACTGGAAGGAGTTCGGTCTGGCGCCCCAGATCGAACATCACAGCGAGTTCATGGCGCGCCATCAGAATCAGCTTCCTCGGACCGCCGCTGGCGACAAGATCGTATATCACGACCCGTGCTACCTCGGACGCTATCGCGGCGTGTACGACGAACCGCGCGCGGTGCTGGCTCTATCCGGCGAAGTGATCGATCCGCCACGTTCCCACGAGCGCAGCTTCTGCTGTGGCGCCGGTGGTGGACTCGCTTTTCTCGGCGAAGAAACCGGCGAGCGCGTCAGCCATAACCGCGCCCAGGAACTGGTAGCTACCGGCGCGAATATCGTCGGGACCGCCTGCCCCTTCTGCAATACGATGTTTCGTGACGCGCTGGCAGCGGACACGAACTCCGGGAGGTCGCCGAAATTGCTGGATATCGCCCAAATCGCCGCCGCCAGCCTACCGCCACCGCGTGCACCTGCCGAATTAAAGATATCCTAAGGGCGATGCGGACCGTCGTTACATTCGCGCTGTTCTGCCTCCTCGCGAGGGGTGCGGGAAAGCCTCCCGCCAAGCCCGCACCAAAGATCGGTACGGAACAACGCGTCGCACAATCGATATTGCGCCCAATGACGCTGCGAGACCGTATCGCACAATTGATTATCGGTGCTTATTACGGCGACGCCCCCAGTTCGCATTCGAAGGAATATATGCAATTCCGCCACTGGGTGAAAGATCTCCACATCGGCGGCCTGATTATGGTGAATCGCGTTCAATACGGATTAGCGCGGACCGCCGAGCCGCACGCCATGGCGTTGTTCTTTAACCAGATGCAGAAGCTCTCGAAGACCCCCCTGCTGATCGGCGCCGATTTTGAACGCGGGTCTTCGATGCGGGTCAGCGACACTATCCGCTATCCCTTCAACATGGCCTTTGCGGCAGCACGCGACGTAGACGCTTCGCGCAGCCAGGGCCTGGCAACTGCGCGGGAGGCGCGCGCGTTGGGGGTCCAGTGGATCTTCGCCCCGGTAGCCGACGTCAACAACAATCCCCAGAACCCGGTCATCAACATTCGCTCTTACGGCGAGAATCCCGATGAAGTTGCGCAGCACGTGGCCGCCTACATTGACGGCGCGCACTCCGATCCCAAAAACCTGGTGCTGGTTTCCGCCAAACATTTTCCGGGGCACGGCGACACTAGCATCGACAGCCACCTGGATCTCGCACGTCTCGAAGCCACCCGCGACCACATGAATGAAGTTGAGCTGAAACCTTTTGAAGCCGCGATCGAACACAACGTCGATTCCATCATGACCGCGCACATGACCGTTCCCGCGATCGAACCCAACCCGATTCCCGCCACGGTTTCCTCCCGGGTGCTCACCGGGCTGTTGCGCGAAGAACTCGGATTCAAAGGACTGATAGTGACGGATGCCATGGACATGGCCGGACTCACCAAGCAATTTACCACCGGCGAAGCTTCTGTACGCGCCATCGAAGCCGGCGCCGACGTCCTGCTGATGCCTGCCGATCCCAACGCTTCCATCCGCGCTGTGCTGGCCGCGGTTGCAAACGGCCGTCTCTCGCGCAAGCGCATCGACCAAAGCGCGCTTCGCGTGCTAGAGGCCAAGGTTCACGTAGGTCT
>Ga0105240_10002633_pt1 | contig 28601 bp, 22 predicted proteins | sample KBSC54metaG_FD_80426 | JGI IMG/M metagenome (GOLD analysis project Ga0105240, IMG submission 80426) | Corn rhizosphere microbial communities from Kellogg Biological Station, Michigan, USA - KBS C5-4 metaG | ecosystem: Host-associated > Plants > Roots > Rhizosphere > Soil | place: Michigan, USA... | reverse complement strand
CATCCCTACGGTCGTGGTGACGGTCGCCAACCCCGGCGCTTCGCCCGAGGAGATCGAAACCGAGATCACCAAGAAGGTCGAAGACACCGTTAACACCATCAGCCAGGTCGACGAAGTCCGCTCCACATCCTCGGAGGGACAGAGCCTGGTCACCATCACATTCTTGCTGTCCAAGAACGGCGACGTCGCCGCGCAGGAAGTGCAGAATAAGGTCAACCTGATCGTTCCCGACTTCCCGCAGACGGCCAAGCAGCCGGTCATCCAGAAGTTCGATCCGGACGCCGCGCCGATCATGCAGATCGCCGTCTCGGCGCCGCGCTCCTTGCGCGATGTCACCTTGATTGCGGATAAGCAGATCAAACAGAAGCTGGAGAACTCCAAAGGCGTCGGCGAAATCACCATCAAGGGCGGCGCCCGGCGCGAAGTCCACGTGATGGTCGATCCGGAAAAGCTGCGCTCCTATAACCTCACGATCAACGACGTTTTCAACGCGGTCCGCGCGCAGAATCTGGAACTGCCCGGCGGCAATCTGAACGCCGGAGCCAAAGAGTTCACCGTGCGCACCTCCGGCCGCGTCGCCGATGCTAACCAATTTAACCAGATCACGGTCGCCACCCGGAACGGCTACGTGGTCAAGGTCGCGGATATTGGCTATGCCGAGGACAGCTACGAAGAACCGCGCAGTGCAGCCCGCCTGAACGGGGCCCCGGCAGTCACGCTGGTAGTCGCCAAGCAGTCAGGCGAGAACAGTGTCGCTACGGCCGATGAGGTCCGCCATCGATTGAACGAAATCTCCGCAACACTGCCGCGCGACGTGCAGGCGCAGATTATCAGCGATCAGTCCGTATTCATCAAAGCGGCGGTCGAGAACATTAAGAAGCATTTGATCGAGGGCAGCTTCTTCGCCGCCATCATCATCTTCCTTTTCCTAGCGAATATCCGCACCACTCTCATCGCGGCCGTCGCCATCCCGACTTCGATCATTTCGACCTTCGCCCTGATGAACGCCATGGGCTTCACGCTCAATCAGATTACGATGCTGGCCCTGACCCTCATGGTAGGTATCGTGATCGACGACGCCATCATCGTGCTGGAGAACATCTACCGCTTCATCGAGGAAAAGAACATGCCGCCGTTCCAGGCGGCCATCAACGGCACCAAGGAAATCGGCCTCGCGGTCATGGCCACCACGCTCTCGCTGCTCGCCGTCTTCCTGCCCGTCGGCTTCATGGGCGGAATTGTGGGCCGGTTCATGAGCTCCTTCGGTTTCACCTCGTCGTTCGCCATTGCTGTATCGCTGCTGGTATCGTTCACGCTGACCCCGATGCTCTGCTCGCGCTTTATCAAAGCCCCCAAGCACCAGCCCGGCGAGCGCAGTTCCAAGGACTCGGTCGTTTTCAAGTTCCTGGATACGCACTACACGTCGATGCTGAAGTGGTCCATGGCGCACCGTAAGACGGTGGTCGCGTTCAGCGCGCTCATGGTCCTCGCCATTGTTCCGCTGTTCGCTTTGGTCGGCAAGAACTTCCTGCCGCAGGACGATCAATCGCAGTACAACGTGCTGGTGCGCGCCCCCGAAGGCTCTTCGCTCGCCGCGACTACCAAGATCGCCGAACAGATCGCAGCCGAGGTCCGCCGTCTCCCGGGCGTGATGAGCACGCTCATGACCGCCGGCGGCGGCGCCGATCGTAGCGTGAACAGTGCCGCCATCTACGTCAAACTGACCGACATCGACCAGCGCAAGATCTCGCAGCAGGAACTCATGCAGCGCACCCGCGACCTGATGGCCAGGTATCCGCCCGAGATTCACACCGGCGTGGAACTGGTCAGTTCGGTCGGCGGGAACCAGAGCAACGCCGAAATTCAGTACTTCATCGCCGGACCTGAGTTGAGCAAACTCGGGGAATACTCCGACAAGATGCTCGCCAAGATGCGCACCATCCCCACGCTGAGCGATCAGGACACCACGCTCCGCAGCGGTAAGCCCGAAGTCCGGCTGGAGATCGATCGCGCCCGTGCGGCCGATCTGGGCGTCTCCGTAATGGATATCGAAGGCGCGCTCAATACCCTCGTCGCCGGCCAGACGGCCTCGACCTTTAACGCCGGCGAGGATCAATACGACGTGGTCGTGCGGGCGCAGGAGCGTTTCCGCGGCAGCGCCGAAGGACTCGCCGGCATGACCGTGCCGTCTTCCAAAGTAGGTTCCGTGCAACTCAACGAAGTAGTGAAATTCGTGCCGGGCACCGGACCTTCCTCGATCAACCGCATCAATCGCGAGCGCCAGGTGACGCTCACCGGAAACACCGTACACGGCGGCTCGCAGGCCGCCATTCTCACGCAACTGAATCAGTTCGCGAAGGAGATCAATATGGATCCCGACTACCGGTCAGGTTTGACCGGCGGGTCCAAGGAACTGGCGCGCACTGGCTACTACTTCATCGTGGCCTTCGCGCTCACGTTCATCTTCATGTACATCGTGCTCGCCGCGCAGTTCGAGTCGTTCATCCACCCCATTACGATTCTGCTCACCCTCCCGCTGGCCGTGCCGTTCGGTATCGTGTCGCTGCTGCTCACCGGGCAGACCGTGAACATCTTCTCGGGACTCGGCCTGCTGCTCCTATTCGGCATCGTTAAGAAGAACGCCATTCTGCAGATCGACCATACCAACGGTCTGCGGGAAAGCGGGATGTCGCGCTACGACGCGATCATTCTGGCGAATCGCGACCGCCTGCGTCCCATTCTGATGACCACAATCGCGCTGGTGGCGGGCATGGCTCCGCTGGTGATTTCGCACGGCACGGGCTCGGCTACCAATCGCTCCATCGGCGTGCTGGTGGTGGGCGGCCAATCGTTGTGCCTGCTGCTGACCTTGCTGGCGGTCCCGGTCTTCTATTCGTTGTTTGAAGACCTCGGCGATTCGTTTGTGTCCGGCCGGATCGCGCGCATCTTCCGCTTCCTGACCGGCCGCGTGAAGAAGACGGCCATCGTGGCGACCAGCCTGGTCGCGATCCTGACAGGCAACCTGTTCGGCCAGACAGCAGTCCAGGTCCAGCCGCTGCAGGAAATCCAACTGAAGCCCCGCGTCGGCATTCTCGGCGAGACCGGCATCAAACTGCCGGAAGTGATCGAGCGCGTGCTGGCCAACGATCCCGACATCCAGACTTCGCGCATTCAACTGCAGGAAGCCGGCTACGCTATTCGCGGCGCGCAAGGCGCCTACGACCCGGTCGCCGGACTTCAGGCCTTCCGCACGCGCGCCGTCAGCCCCGTCGCATCCATCATCGGTGGAAGTGCGAACGGCAAGCTCACGCAGGAAACGTGGAGCGCCGGTCCGACACTGAACGGCCTGTCCCCAACCGGCGGAAGCTACGCGCTCAACTTCGCTAATCAGAAGGTTCAGACCGACAGCACGTTTACCACGCTGAATCCGCAATACCTGACCTCGCTGAGCCTCAATCTCACCCAGCCTCTGTGGCGAGGCCTCCGCTTCGATGAGAATCGCCATCGCTTGCAGGTTTCCCGCAAGAACCAGCAGATCACTACCGAACAACTGCGGCAGCGCATCATCGAAGTCGTGACTCAGGCCGTGCAGGCTTACTGGGAACTGGACTTCGCCTGGCAGAATTTCCAGGTGCAGACCGAGGCCGTGAAACTGGCCGAGCGGCAATACGAAAGCAACCGCCGTCAGGTGCTGCAGGGCACGCTGGCGCCCATCGATGCGGTAGCTGCACAGACGCAGGTCGCGACCTTCCAGCAGACGGTCTTCATCGCCCAGCAGAACCTCACCACCGCCGAGAACAATCTGAAAGCGCTGATGCTCGGCAACCGCAGCGACCTCATGTGGGGCACGGCGCTCGTGCCTCAGACGGAAATCGATCCGCATACGCCCGTGCCGGCGCTCGAAGATGCCATCAAGCACGCGCTGGCTTCTCGTCCCGAATTGGCCGAGACGGCGCTCTCTGCGGACGTGAACGCCCTCGATCTGAAACTGGCTCGCGAATCTGCCAAGCCGCGCATCGACGCGTTTGCCAATCTGTCCACCTCCGGCTTGTCCGGCGTCGCCAACACCAGCCTTGGCAATAGTCCGTTCTCGGCTTTCTTCCCCGCCGGTTTCGGTGCGATTCCGCCGGCGCTGGTCGGCAACTACGGCCAGTCGTTGAGCAATCTTGGGTCGGGCAATTTCACCACGGCGCAGGTCGGGATTCAGCTCTCCCTGCCTCTCCGCAATCGCACCGCGCAGGCGCAAATCGCCACCGCTGCCGCCGAGAGCCGGCGTATCAAGGTGCAGCAGAATCAGATCGGGATGGCTGTCGAAAGCGATGTGCGAAATTCACTTCAGGCCGCTACCGATACGCAACTCCGCTACGACGCCGCTGTGTTGACGCGCCGTTCGGCCGAAGAGCAGTATGCCAGCGAACAGCGCCAGTTCCAGGCCGGCAACAGCACAGTCTTCCTGGTGCTCCAACGCCAGTCCGACCTGATCGTCGCCCGCGCCCGCGAAATCCGCGCCCGCGCCGATTGCGCCGAAGCCCTGGCGAATGTCGATCGTGCAACCGCTCGCACCCTCGAAGCCCGCGGCATCGATTTTAAGTAACACCGGCGATCTTGTCGCCGGTTGGCGAGCATCGCTCGCCCGCGCTCACGCCGCTCCGCAAGTACTCGTAGCGTGGGCGGGCGCTGCCCGCCTGGACAGACGACGCTTCGTGATCGTCTATCCTACCGGGCCGTAACACCGGCCGAGCGGCACGCGGAAACGTCCAGAATTCAGACGCGCCAAAGGCGCGCTGCTATATCCTCCCTCACTTCTTCCACCGTCCCAAGTCCGTCATCAACTCGTCCACCATTTTCGGATTCACCCTCCGCAGATTCTTCGTCTCCCCCGGATCCTCATCCAGGTTCGACAGCCACACCGAATCCTCGCCCGCGAGCGGCTTGCTCCCGTCCGCACTCCGGTCGTAAAGCCGTCCGTTGAGCACCAGTTTCCACGCGCCCTTGCGCGTCGCCAACTGCCCGCCCTGCGACCAGTACAGGGATTTGTGCGGCGACGGCGCACCGCTCACGATCGTGTCCAGAATGTCCGACCCGTCTACGCGGTCGGGCACCGACGCCCCCGTCGCGCGGCAGATCGTCGGCAGAATATCCATCGACATCGCGAACTGGTCCGTCCAGCCGCCGCTGCGGATTCGCGCCGGCCACCAGACAAATCCCGGCACGTGCATCCCGCCGTCGAACAGGCTGAACTTGAATCCCTTGAAGACGCCGTTGTCGCCCGCTGTGGCAAACTTGCCGTCCAGCCCCGCCCGAGTCTCCGTCGTCGCGCCGTTGTCCCCAATAAAGAACAGCAGCGTATTGTCCGCCGTCCCCGCCGTCTGCAGCGCCTGCCGGATGCGACCCACGCCGTCATCCACCGCCGCGATCATCGCCGCATAAGTCTGCCGCTCCTTGCCGAGCGCCGGGAAGCGCGCCTTGTATTTCTCCGGCGCATGCATCGGGTAATGCGGCGCGTTGAACGCAACATACCCGAAGAACGGATTGCTGCGACTCCGCCCCACGAAATCCACTGCCTCGTCCGCGATGCGCTCCGTCAGGTACCGGCCGTCTTCGAAGATCTCCGTCCGGTTGCGCCACAGATCGTGGATGTTGTCGCCCCAGTAATATCGATGCGAATAGTAGTCGACGCAGCCGCTGTGGAACCCGTAGAACGTATCGAAGCCGTGACCGTTCGGCGCCGTCTCGTCCGTGTTGCCCAGGTGCCATTTGCCGAACGCTCCCGTCCGGTACGACGAGCCCTTCAGCACGCTTGCGATCGTCGGAACGTCGTGCGCCAGCGCCGGCCCGTTATTCGGCACCCCCGCCGACCCCGGGAATCGTCCCGTCAGAATCGACGACCGCGCCGGCGCGCACACCGGAGCATTCGAGTACCAATTGCGAAACTTCAGCCCGCGCGCCGCCAGCGCATCGATATTCGGCGTCTTCAAATCGGCCGCGCCGAGGTATCCCATGTCGTGACATCCCAGGTCGTCGAGCACGATAACCAGCACGTTCGGCCGATTCGCCGGCGCCTCCGCGGCCAGCAGCGGCGAAGCCAGGGTCGCTGCCAGAAAGTTCCGGCGCGTTCTTTTCATATCCGTCACGTATATCATAAAAGTTGGTGAAGATTACTTCTCTCGACAAGCGAAAAATCAAGGTAGTGCTGCTCGAAGGCGTGCATCCCAGCGCCCGCGAGGCCTTCGAAAAGGACGGCTACACAAACATCTTCGCCCACCCCAAATCGCTCATCGGAGGCGCCCTCGCCGCCGCGCTGCAGGGCGCCTACTTCGTCGGCATTCGTTCGGCCACGCAACTCACCGCCGGTGTGCTGGAACGCGCCCCCAAACTCATCGCTGTCGGATGCTTCTGCATCGGCACCAATCAGGTGGATCTCGAATGCGCCCGCAAGCGCGGAGTCCCAGTCTTCAACGCGCCGTTCTCCAACACGCGCAGTGTCGCCGAACTGGTGCTCGCCGAGATCATCCTGCTCATGCGCGGCATCCCCGAGCGCAATGCCGCCGCCCATCGCGGCGAATGGTTGAAGACGGCCGCCGGATCGCGCGAGGTCCGCGGCAAGAAACTCGGCATCGTGGGCTACGGCCACATCGGCACGCAAATCGGTGTGCTCGCCGAATCCGTCGGCATGCAGGTGTCCTACTACGACATTGAAACCAAACTCGCGCTCGGCAACGCCCGCCCCGTCGCCGCGCTCGAAAAACTGCTCGCCGATTCCGACGTCGTCACGCTCCACGTCCCCGAAACGCCCGAGACCGAAGGCATGATCGGCGCACCTCAGTTGGCGCAAATGAAGCCCGGCGCCCGCCTCATCAATGCGTCGCGCGGTACCGTGGTCGATATCGACGCGCTCGCCGCCGCCCTTCGCGAGAAGCGCATCGGAGGCGCCGCCCTCGACGTCTTCCCCGCCGAACCCAAAGGCGCGGGCGACCCGTTCGTCTCGCCGCTCCGCGAGTTCGACAATGTCCTGCTGACCCCGCACGTCGGCGGCAGCACCGAGGAGGCCCAGGCCAACATCGGCGTCGAGGTCGCCGAGAAGCTGATCAAATACAGCAACAACGGGTCCACCCTCACGGCCGTCAATTTTCCCCAGGTGTCACTGCCCGAACATCCCGGCAAGCACCGCCTGCTTCACATTCACCGCAATCAGCCCGGCGTGCTCTCGCAGATCAACACCATCTTTTCCGGCCACGCCGTCAACATCGCCGGCCAGTATCTCCAGACCGACCCCGCCATCGGCTACGTCGTCATCGACGTCGAAACCCAGAAGCCCTCCGCCACTCGCAGCCTCAAAGGCGAGTTGAACAAAGTCCCCGGCACCATTCGCTCCCGCATCCTGTATTAAGTTAAGTGCGGGCTCCTGGCCTGCGACTCCGCCGCGCTGCGGCATCACACCTCGGCGCTGAACAAAAATCCCGCACGGAGTCACACTCTCGCTGAATCCGCCGCAACCCGAGGCATCCTATCGCCGTCCGGAAATCCTACCGAGTCAGGGGGAGCGCCGGTGGGCTATTGCTGTCCGCAGACCTTTTGTGCGTCCCCACGGAAGCCGCGACCGTGAGGGTACTGCATCTTGAAGTCACACTCAATCCGGCACCGCCGGGGGGCGTCCGCTGACTTCTGACTCCTAGTAGCTCTTAATCCTCACATTCCGCGCTTCCACCTTCTCACCGGCTCGCGTGACATGTAACTGGATCCCGATCAGCCCGTCCATTTGCCGCTTCGACTTGTCGTCGTCGATCAACACGGCCATCACATGCCCGTTAATCATCTGCACGATCGTATTCCCGCGCGCGATCACTTCCAGATCGTTCCAGTCGCCGCTCTTGATAAACTTCTTCAACTCCGCGCCATCCCCCACCGACCCCAGCAGCGCCGGCTTCTGCCCGTCGCCGACATACGTGAAGTTCCCGCGATTTGCCAGGAACCCGCGCCCGCGCTCCTCGTACACCTGACCCGTATACCGCTCGTCGGCGTCGATATCGGCCTGATACCCCTGCATCACCCACTGCGCCACATCAGGGCGCTCGATGCTCCGGTATTGGACGCCGCTATTGCCGCCCTGTCCCGTCAGCCGGTATTGCAGCCGCAGGTCGAAATCGGCCGGTTTGCCGCCGCGCCAGATGCAGAAAATGTTCTGCTTGGGCATGTGGTCGGGCTTCGTCTCCGCGATCATGATCCCGTCTTCCACGCGCCAGAACGCCGGATCGCAGTCCCAGCCCTTCAGCGTTCCGTCGAAAATCTGCTGGAACCCCGTCTCCTGCATCGGCTGCTGAATCTGCGCGCGCGCCTGCGAAAACACCAGCATCGCCAGCGCCACCGCGCTAATCGTACTCCGTCGCATCGTCCCCTCCACCGCCGCCTATCCGGCGACCGTCATGTCTTGCGTCCACCCGTGCGCATTCCGCACCGCGATCATCACGCGCAGCACATCCCGCCAAGTCTTCGGATCCAGCATCACGCTATTCGGGAACATGCAGCCGTCCCAGCAAATATGTTGGAACGCGCGCGTGGGCTGCCCGTCGTCGCCGCGCATCCACGCTCCCGCATCGCGCACGATATCCAGCTTCCCGTTCGGATCGTTCGGCTGGCAATGCCGACCCGTCTTATCGTGCGACCCCGATCCCTTCACGGTGCCATCGTTCTGTGCCACGTGGAAGTCGATGGTCCACGGCCGGAGCGCGCTCGCCATCTGCCGGTACGCCGCCGCCAGGGCCGCCGCATCCGACCAGTCGAAATTCTCCGGCAGCAGCCGGTCCTCAGGCGCGTTGTATCCCATGGTGAACAACATCGTGTGCGCCATGTCCGCCTGGAAGCCCAGCGTCTGCGGACGCCCCACCATCTCGAGCAGTTCCACGTTGCGCCGCCAGCTATGCATGCCCGCCCAACAGATCTCGCCTTCGGCCGCGAGCCGCTCGCCGAAATCCTCCGCGACCGCGCACGCCTCCCGAAATGTTTCCGCGATCCGCCGCGTGTTGCCTGCAGGATCGCCGGCCCAATCGCCCGCGCCCGCCGCCGAGTCGATCCGCACCACGCCGTCCGACCGGATCCCGATATCCCGCAGCTTTTTCCCGATCGCGCACGCCTTGCGCACCTGCGTCAGGAAGCGGCCGCGCTCTTCCGCATTGCCCATCGCCGACCCGCCGCCCGTTGCGCCCCACACCGGCGCCACCAGCGATCCGACCCGCAAGCCCTTGTCCGCCACCTTCGCCGCGAGCCGCTCCAGATCGTCATCGGTGGAATCGATATCGGTATGCGGCAGCGAGAGGAACAGGTCCACTCCGTCGAACCGCACGCCGTCGACTTCCGCAGCCGCCGTCAGGTCCAACATGGTGTCCAGATCGATCGGCGGCTCCGAATCCGGCCCCTTGCCCACCAGCCCCGGCCACATCGCGTTATGCAGCGCCGGAAACGTATTCTCCGCAGTGGTATTCATCGCGTAGCTAGCGTATACTGCCCCGCCGCTGGCTGTCAACGAATCGGCGGCGTGCGATACACTGGGCGTCGCATGCGATACGGCGCGAACACCCTGATCTGGGCCGAGTCGTTCGGACCCGCGCAATTCTCCATCCTGCCGCGCGTCAAGAGCGCGGGACTCGACGGCGTGGAGATTCCCATCTTCCATCCTGCCGGACTCCAGGCCGCCGGGATCCGCCGCGAACTCGAACGAATGGAGCTAGCCTGCACGGCTTGCACCGTCATGCCCAATGGCCTCAGCCTCGCCGACGCCGATTCCCGGATCCGCGACCGCGCCCGCACTCACGTACGCGATTGCATCCACGCCGCCGCCGAGGCCGGCGTTACCCTGCTCGCCGGACCCATCTACACGCCCGTCGGTTTCTTCACCGGACACCGCCGCACTGCCGACGAATGGCAGCGAACCCTGGACAGTTGGCGCGAACTCGCGCCCGTCGTCGAAGCCGCCGGACTTCAGATCGCGCTCGAGCCGCTCAACCGCTTCGAGACCTATTTCCTGAATACCGTGGACGATGCCGCCGCCCTCTGCGACGCCATCGATTCGCCGCGTGTCGGCATCCTGATCGACACCTTCCACGCCAACATCGAAGAGAAGAGCATCGGCGCCGCGCTCCATCGCGCCGGCCGCCACTTGAAGCATCTGCACGCCTGCGAGAACGATCGCGGCACTCCCGGCACCGGCAACGTTAACTGGCCCGAGTTCTTCACCGCCGTCCGCAGCCTCGGCTACGACAACTGGCTGACCATCGAGAGTTTCGGCTTCAGCCTCGGCGAAATCGCCGCCGCCGCGTCCATCTGGCGCGACCTCGCCCTTACCCCCGAAACCATCGCCTTCGAAGGCGTCAAATTCCTCCGGCGTGGCACCGCTTGAGCCTCCATTCGTTTTGTTGAATCGTTAGCGCTTTTTGAACACGATGCCGTTGCTGCGGCCCGACTCGGCGCGGAACGTGGTGATTGCGCCATTTGAGGCGGGCATGAATTCTAACGTCAGACCGTTCACCGAAAACTGGTCGCGGCCGGTTGCACGAAGGGTCGTGGGAACGGCGATTCGCGGGAAGCCGCCGGCATCGAGGATTGCGGCGAGCGCGAGTTTGCCATCGATGACCGAGAGGCGGTACACGACACCCAGATCGTCGCTGGCGTAGTCGCCGGTGTAGGATGCCAGGGTGGCGGAATCCAGTGAGGCGGCCGGCGCGGGAGCGGGCACGGAGGGAGGAGTCGCGGGCGGATTGCCGGCCTTCATCTGGTCCTTCAGGAAAAGCTCGGCAGTCTGGATTGCGAAGCGGCTGGGATTGGTGCTGCCGAGATTGCAGAGGCAGGCGACGGAAAAGTGCTGCTCGGGAAAGCGCAGGAGTTCGGCGCGATATCCACCCCATGATCCGGCGTGCTCGACGACCGCGAGTCCTTTATACGTGCGATGGCCGAGGCCTTTGGCATACTCAAGAGTCTTGCCGTTGGAGAGTTTGCCCGGCTCCAGCATCTCGGCGAGAAATTCCTTTCCGCCGATGCGGGCGGTGTAGAAGTTCTCGTCCCACTTGAGCAGATCCTCGACGGAAGTGTGTACGCCGCCATCGCCGAGCTGCTCGAAGTAAGAGACGTTGAGCCGGAATCCGTCGCCCGAGGTGCTGTAGGCCAGGGCGCGATGGGGGATCAGCGCGCGGTGATCGTTGCGGTATTGCGTGTGCGTCATTTCGAGCGGGTCGAATATGTGCTTTTGCGCGTAGTCGCGGAGATTCTGGCCGCTGGCGCGCTTGACGATGATGGAGAGCAGGAAGTACCCGGAATTGCTGTACAGGAATTCGCTGCCGGGCGCGAAGTTCAGTGCTTTTTGGCGGCTGAGGATGGCGAGCGCGGTGTCGTCGGTGGTGACGCTGTCAATGGGGATGCCGGCCATGATGAAAAGGGTCAGGTAGTCGCGAATGCCGCTGGTATGGTTGAGAAGATTGAGGATGGTCACCTTGCCGCCGTTGGGTCCCGGATACTCGGGCAACTCGGGCAGATACTTGTGAATGTCATCGTCGAGGCGCAGCTTGCCTTCTTTTTCCAGAAGGAGAATGGAGGCGGCGGTGAACTGTTTGGAGGTCGATCCGATGTCGAAAACGGAGGCCGGCGTGATGGGCACTTGCAGTTCGACGTTGGCCAGACCATAGGCTTTGGAATAGACAATTTTGCCATCGCGATAGACGCCGAGCGCGCACCCAGGGGAACCGGACTTCGTGAGCGGGGCAAACAGGGCGTCGATGGAGGCGGGGCTGGGAGTCTGGGCGAGAGCGGCGAGGGACAGGGTCGATGCGACGAGGAAGAGTCGGCCGATCATGGCAGTCAGTCTACCAGGGATCGACGTGGTAGAGTCGCGTAATGGTTGAGCGCCTGACCGACAAGGCGGAGATCCGGCGCCGGCTGAATGCCGATCGGGAATGGTCGTTGTACGCGCTGGCCGATTTGGATGACGACCTGTTCCCACACTGTGACTGGTGGGGCTTTGGTGATGCGCTGGCGCTGGTGTTTCGCGCGCTGACGATCCGGCCGATTTTCGTGATCGGCGATAGCGAGGCGGGGCGGGAACTGCTGGCTGGATTCCCGGAAACGAGCGGGTATCTGAACATCCGGCCGCATCATGTCGAAGGTGCGGAGGCGTTGTACCGGTATCGTGAGCGGCGCGAGGTGCGGCGGATGTTTCTGGACGATTTCCGGCCGCGGGTCGGGGAAACGGTGAGACTCGGGGTCCACGATTGCGCGGAGATCGAACGGCTGTACGCTTCGGGCGATGGAGGCGGGATCGCGTTCGCTCCGTTCCAACTCGAGACAGGAATGTTCCGCGGCATTCGGCGCCACGGGGAACTGGTGGCCGTCGCTGGGGTGCAGGTGGCGTCGCGGCAGGAAGGCGTGGCGGCGATCGGGAACATCTTTACGCGCGCGGACTGCCGGGGGCACGGGCTAGCGCAGATCGCGACGTCCGCGGTGGTGGACGCAGTGAGGTCTACGGCCATTCCGACGATCGGGTTGAACGTGGGATGCCGGAATGCCGCCGCGATCCAGGCGTATGAGAATATCGGGTTCCGGATTCGCTTCGGATACTACGAGGGTGTGGTGGACAGGGTGGCGGCGGGGTAGGGCAGGGGAGCGGGTCGCGGACGAGGAACATGCGTAGTGCGTCGGAAACCGAAACGCCCATGCGGGCAAGCGCCTTCGCCGCCCTTTGTTTAGTCTTCTCGTCGACGCGGACATGAACCATTGCAGTCGCCATTGTTGCCTCTGAGATACTGTATCGCACGACGCACTGTGGACGTCGGAAGGAAAAGCAGCGCGCCTTCGGCGCGTTCGCAGGCCGGAGGGCTACGCTACAACGCTGGATGCCGCATCTGGCGAACATCGCGTTCCATGCCGGATGGCAAGTGCAGATGCCGGCGACAAGATCGCCGGTGTTACTCTTCGCCTTCGAGGAGGGGCATGGAGCCGCCGGGGCCGGGGTGGAGGAGGCCGGTGCGGAGGTAGATGCCGAGCTTGTCGCGGGTGTCGGTGATGTCCAGGTGGCGCATGGTGAGTTGGCCGATGCGATCCTGGGGCGAGAAGGTGGATTCGCCTTTTTCCATGGTCAGCCGCTCGGGCTTATAGGTGAGATTCGGACTCGTGGTATCGAGGATCGAGTAATCGTTGCCGCGGCGTAGTTCGAGGGTAACTTCGCCAGTGGCGGCCCGCGCGACCCAGCGCTGCGCGGTTTCGCGCAGCATCATGGCCTGCGGATCGAACCAGCGGCCCTGATACAGCAGGCGGCCGAGCCGCAGCCCGTTCATACGGTACTGCTCGATGGTGTCCTCGTTATGAATGCCGGTCACGAGGCGCTCGTAGGCGATGAACAGCAGCGCCAGCCCCGGAGCCTCGTAGATGCCGCGACTCTTGGCCTCGATGATGCGATTCTCGATCTGGTCGGAAACGCCGAGCCCGTGGCGGCCGCCTATCGCATTCGCCTCGAGCACCAACTGCACCGGGTCGTCGTAGGTGACGTGATTCAGCGCGACCGGCTGGCCTTCCTCGAAGCGGACGGTGATCGTCTCAGACTTGACCTGCACATTTTCGCGCCAGGACGCGACTCCCATGATGGGCTCGACGATGGTCACGCCCTTATCGAGATGCTCGAGGTCCTTGGCTTCGTGAGTCGCGCCCCAGATATTCGAGTCGGTCGAGTAGGCCTTCTCCACGCTCATCTTGTAAGAGAGCCCGTTGGCCGCCATGTACTCGGACATTTCCTTGCGGCCGCCGAGTTCGTCGATGAACACCTGGTCGAGCCACGGCTTGTAAATGCGCAGCGCTGGGTTCGCCAATAGGCCATATCGATAGAACCGTTCGATATCGTTGCCCTTGAACGTGCTGCCGTCGCCCCAGATGTGGACGTCGTCTTCTTTCATGGCGACCACCAGCATGGTGCCGGTGACGGCGCGGCCGATAGGCGTGGTGTTGAAGTAGTGGACGCCGGCCGTGGAGATGTGGAACGCGCCCGACTGCAGGGCCGCAATGCCCTCTGTCACGAGTTGCTTACGGCAGTCGATCAGGCGGGCCTTTTCGGCGCCGTACAGCAGTGCGCGACGGGGAATCTCGTCATAATCCGGCTCGTCCGGCTGGCCGAGATTGGCCGTGTAGGAATACGGAATGGCGCCCTTGGCCCGCATCCAGTGGATGGCCGCGCTGGTATCGAGTCCGCCGGAGAATGCCAGGCCGACCTTTTCGCCCGCAGGCAGCTTCTGAAGAATATTTCCCATGGAATAGAATAGGATAACGCGAGGATCGCTGGCGGCGTTACCTGCAACGTTGCGTCAGTCGGCGGGCTGGTCGAGGATCACCTTCAACTTCTCCATGAGCGTGAAGGAAGAGTAGGGTTTCTGGATGAAGCCGGAGAGGCCTTTGCCGGTGAAGCGGCGGACCGCTTCCGCTTCGTTGTAGCCGCTGGAAAGAATGATCTTCGCGTTGGGCCTGATCGCCTTGAGATGGCCGAAAGCCTCTTCGCCGCCCATCACGGGCATCGTCATGTCGAGCAGCACCGCGGCGACGTGGTCGGCCAGACCCTTGAACATGCTGACGCCTTCTCTTCCGTTCACCGCCACAATTACGGAATAACCATGCTGCTCCAGCATGGATTTGGCGGTACGCCGAATCACCTCCTCGTCGTCGATGACCAGGATGAGTTCGTTTCTGCCTGCGTGCGGCACGGATACCGGGATTGTTCGCCGCGCCTCAACCTCTGAGGCGGGAAGCAGAACTTTGAACGAGGTCCCCTTCCCCGGACTGCTATAAACCTTCAGCGTGCCTCTATGGCCCCGCACAATACCTTGCACGGCGGCCAATCCCAAACCGCGACCCGTAAATTTGGTGGTGAAGAACGGATCGAAAATGCGGGCGAGCGTGTCGGCGTCCATGCCGCAGCCGGTGTCGTGCACTTCCAGCGTGACGTACAATCCGGCAGGAAGATGCCGTTCATCGGTAATGGTCGTGGACAGGTAATGTTCGTCGACAACCTGCGTTCCCGTGGTGACGAGGACAGTACCGTTCTCTTTGGGTCCAATCGCCTCGGCGCCGTTGATCACCAGATTCATGACGATTTGTTGGATCTGGCTGGCGTCGGCCTGGATGGGAGGAAGCCCGTTCTCTAGTTCGAGCCGCAATTGCACATTTTTGGAAATGGACGTCTGGACGAGGTGGCTGATTTCGCGCACGGCTTCCGACAGGTCCACAGGCTCGATCACGAACCGGCCCTTGCCCGCGTAGGCCAGAAGCTGGCGCGTGAGATGCGCGGCACGCTCGCTGGCATCGACCACGTCCTGGATCAAGGGCCGCACCGGATTGACGGCCGAGAGCGTCTCCATAGCGAGCGATGCATTGCCGAGAATCCCTGTGAGCAGGTTATTGAAATCGTGCGCCACGCCGCCGGCCAGCACGCCCAGGCTCTCCAGTTTCTGGGTGTGCCGCATCTGTTCCTCGATCTGCTTGCGCTCGGTGACATCGCGTGCGACGTGCGAAGCTCCCACGATGCGGCCCGTTTTGTCGTAAATAGGCGAGATGGTGATCGATACGTTGATCAGACGGCCCTGCTTGGTCTTGCGGATGGTTTCGAAATGTTCGACGCGCTCGCCTCGGCGGATGCGCACCAGGATTTCGTTCTCCTCGTTGGGGCGGTCCTCGGGGAGCACCATGGTCATCGGCTTCCCGATCGCCTCGTCGGCAGGGTAGCCGTAGATGCGCTCGGCGCCCGCGTTCCAGGTGAGGATCACGCCTTCGGTAGTCTTGCCGATGATGGCATCGTCGGATGAATCGACAATGGCCGCGAGGCGGGCAGCCTGCTCTTCACTACGCTTTCGCTCGGTGACATTTCTTGCCACGTGCGAAGCGCCGACGACGATACCCGAGGCATCGCGGATTGGAGAGATGGAGAGCGAAACGTCGATCAACCGGCCGCCCTTCATCTTCCGCACGGTCTCAAAATGTTCCACGCGCTCGCCGCGGCGAATTCGATCGAGAATGGAGGCCTCTTCTTCGGCGCGGCCCTCGGGAAGCAGCAAGGTCATTGTCTGGCCAATGGCCTCTTCCGCCGGATAGCCATACAAGCGCTCGGCGCCGGAGTTCCAGGAGAGAATAATTCCCTCCAAGGTTTTACTGATGATGGCGTCCTCGGAAGACTCCACGATGGCAGCCAGATGCGCCATCGCCTCATCCGGCGAAAATTGTCGGGGCACTACTGGATTGGACGACATCGCGCTAACGGCTGTTACTCCTCAGCATTAGCATGATGCAGTTTTGCGAATTCGCGGTATACGAGCGCGTATGGAAGTTAACACTGAGCCATTAAGCTTTCTTAAAACGGAGCGCGGCGGAGTTGATGCAATACCGCAGCCCCGTGGGTTTAGGACCATCAGGAAAGACGTGTCCCAGGTGAGCATCGCATTTCTTGCACAGAACTTCTACGCGCTCCATAAACAGGCTGCCGTCCTTCTCGGTCTTGATGTTTTCTTCGGCCACGGGCTCCCAGAAGCTAGGCCAGCCGCTGCCCGATTCGAATTTCTCCGACGAACGGAACAGTGCAGTACCGCAGCATACGCAACGGTACAGGCCGTTGTCATGGTTGGCCCAGTACCGGCCTGTGAACGCGCGTTCCGTACCTTTTTTGCGAGCTACGGCGAATTCGTCCGGAGCCAGCTCAGACTTCCACTCGTCGTCGCTCTTTACTATCTTTTGGGCATGGACCACTTGCTCGCGCTCGCCGCGGTCGGACACCTCGACGATATCGACCTCGGCACCCGTTCCCTTCTCGTTCGGGTCAGGCATTTTTCTCTCCCTCCGGTAAATGGATGCCAGCAGGGCGGCGAAGGCTACGGGCATCAACACTGCAGCCCTGCGCGGAATTCCCCCTCCCGGCAACAGTTCAAATACAGCCATCTGTTTCTAGAGTAGCGCGCCCCCACCCGCCTTATAATGGCGAGTTATGCCTGTGACCGTGGCCGTAGTACAAGCTGGAGCCGTGCTGTTCGACACCGACGCGAATCTGGCGAAAGCCGAAGGACTGATCGCGCAAGCGGCGGCCGGGGGAGCGCGCCTCGTCGTCTTTCCCGAAGCTTTCATCGGCGGCTATCCGAAAGGCGAAGATTTCGGCGCGCGCGTGGGGTCGCGCACCGACGACGGACGCAAGCTTTTTCGCCGCTATTTCGAAAGCGCCATCGACGTGCCCGGACCCGCCACCGAGCGACTGGGATACGCCGCGCAGGACTCGGGCGTGTGGGTGGTGATCGGCGTCATCGAACGCAGCGGCGGCACGCTCTACTGCACGGTCCTGTTCTTCGCGCCTGACGGGTCGCTGGCGGGGAAGCATCGCAAGCTGATGCCTACGGCGATGGAGCGGCTGATCTGGGGCTTCGGCGACGGCTCCACACTGCCCGTCCTGGACACCGGTTTCGGACGCGTGGGCGCGGTGATTTGCTGGGAGAATTACATGCCGCTGCTGCGCGCGTCCATGTACCAGAAGGGAGTCCAACTGTATTGCGCGCCCACGGTGGACGATCGCGAAACGTGGCCGGTGACGATGCGGCACATTGCGCTGGAAGGCCGCTGCTTCGTGCTCTCGGCGTGCCAGTATACGGAGAAGATTCGCGGCGGCAGCGTGATCGTGGGGCCGATGGGCAAAGTACTGGCGGGGCCGCGTTATGACGGCGAGTGCGTGCTGACGGCGGACCTCGACCTGGGCGAGATTGCCGAGGGCAAATTCGACCTGGATGTGGCGGGCCACTACGCGCGGCCCGACGTGTTCCGTCTGGAAGTCTCTACTTTTTCTTCGGAGCACCCATCGGACGCCGATACAGCAGCGCAAAATCGGGCTTAGAACCCACGCTGATGCCGGTGCTGGTTGAGGTGCCGCCACCTTCCGGCTCGTGATTCATGCCGGCGCGCGGTTCCTTCGCGGCGGTCGGGTCGATTTGCTCGGTCTTGCCGGTTACCGTAACGCGCCTGCCGGCGGCGGGCCGGTAATCCACGCGGTCGACCTGATCTTTGGCGATCGCGACCTGTTCGTTCTTGACGACCAGGATGAGCCGCTCGTCGGTGGCTTCGTCGAACTTGCCCGTGATGGGCTGGGTGGCGCCTCGCTTGAGCACACGAATTTCGGTACCGCTCTTGAGTTCCTGGACCTTGGTCCAAGGATCGTCGGCCGCAAACGCCGCGGCGGCGGCGAGTAGGAAGAAAATAACCCGGGACATGCCGCGAGTCTATCACGCGACTGCGGCGGAGTATACTCGCGTATTGGCGCAAACGATGGTGCAGATATTCGGGGTGAAGAACTCGCAGGCGACGCGGGCGGCGGAGCGATTCTTCAAGGAACGGCGGGTGACCGTGCAGGTGATCGATCTGAAAAAGAAGGCCATCGCGCCGGGTGAGATCCGGCGATTCGTGGAACGCTTCGGCTGGTCCGGTTTATTGGACACCGAAGGCAAGGCGTACGTGGACAGCGGGCTCAAATACCTGAAGGTTTCTGAAGCTGAGCTGATGGCGAAGGTCGAGAGCGAACCGGGGCTGCTGCGACTGCCGTTCGTGCGCGCCGGCAAACTGGTGAGCATCGGCCGGGACGAGGAAGCCTGGAAAGCGATGGCGGCGGGGTAAGGCGTTTCACATGGCGCAGACAAAGTTGGCGGCATCGTCCGTGGACCCGCTGCCTTTGTACTTGGCTACGAGCGGGAACTGGCAGAGCGGGCGGCTGCGGACGACAGTGCCGGCGGGATCGCGCCGCTCGGCTTTCAGGGTTTCGGGAGCCTGCGATTGTTCGACCCACTGCACCACGGCATCCAGCGCGCCCGCGGGTTGGGGGCCGGGGCCGCCGGCGCAGTGGCCCACACCCGGGGCAAGAAACAGCCGCGCGAATTTGGACGTCGAATCGGGACCGCCCATTTGTTTCTGAACGCGCTGGTAATAATCGATGGTGCCCTCGGGGTAAATCAACTGGTCCGACCAGCCGTGCCAGAGGACGAGTTTGCCGCCGCGATCTCGGAAGGCCGCGAGGTCGGGATTGTCGGTGGCGAGCACCGCGCTGAACTCCTCGACCGACTGATCCCAATACTGTTCGTACAACGCCGGCGTGAGCACGTTCCAATCCCACTGGGGATTCTGCGTGAGGAAGTAGCGCCACCAATCGAGCGTGATAGGGTTGGGGCGGCCGGCGGCGGAGAGGGCCGAGAAATCGCCACCGCGCTGCAGGCCATACCAGAGGAAGGAGCCGTCCTGGCGGCGAGGACCCTGCCAGATACTGCGGATGACCTCGGCATCGGCCGCGGTGAAATCGCCGCAGTTGGGTGCGGATGTCCCGATCAGCGACTTGGGATCGTAGGTGCAGGCGCGCGGGTTTTCGATGACGCCGTCCTTCACGCCGTCGGCGGCATCGCAGGCGGCCACGGCCGCGGACTGAGCGGCGGCGAACTTGCACTGCGGGACTTGATCCTGCAATTGCTGCATGACGACGTTGCCCCACATCTGCTCGACATGGAGGCGGGTCCAGTTAATGGCGGGCGCGCCGGCGAGAATGCCGTTGTAATCGGCGGGGTAGCGCTGGGCTTCGCTGAGTCCCTGACGGCCGCCGGTGGAGCAGCCGTTGAAATACGCGTGGTGCGCCGGCTGGCCATAGAAAGCCTGCACGAGCGCCTTCCCGGTGACGGTCATTTCGTGAATGCCGAGGTAAGCGTTGTCGCGGATGAGCAGCCAGTTGAGGCGACCGTTGGCGTCGAGCGAGAAGCTGCCGCTACCGCCTTCGTGGCCGGTATCGGTGGAGCCGGCGGCGTAGCCCTGCGCGATGGGCGCGGCGATGGCGTTCGGATTTCCGCCCGAGAATCCGCCGCCGCCGACACCCTGGAAGCGTCCGTTCCAACCGGTCATGGGAAGTCCGATCCAGACGTGGATTTTGTCATTGGCCGGCGGGTGGGTCAGGACGGCGGTTACACGGCAGAACTCAGGGCGTCCATTCGCGGCGGGCTGGACGGCCGCGGCCTCGACGGTCGTGTTGGGGAGCACGAGAGAGGCGAGGCTTTCGCACGAGCGGACGGGAGGCTGCGCAGTTGCGACGGCAGCGAGGGTGAGAAGCAGGAACGTTGGGCGCATCGTTACTCCAAAGCCATTCCGACATAGTTTTCCGCGAGGCTGGTCATGGCAGCACGCGAACTGGTGAGGTGTTCGAGTTCCGCAAGCTGGCGGCGGTAATCGAAGTCGCAGCCGCCGGGATTGCGGTGCAGCATGGAGGTCATGTACCAGGAAAAACGCTGCGCGCGCCAGACGCGGCGCAGGCACTGGTCCGAATAATTGTCGAGCAGGTCGTGGCGCTGATCGCGGTAGTGCGATGCGATGGCGCGCGATAGGCGGTGGACGTCGGCAATGGCGAGGTTGAGTCCCTTCGCGCCGGTGGGCGGCACGATGTGGGCGGCATCGCCGGCGAGGAAGAGGCGGCCGCTGCGCATGGGTTCGACGACGACGCTGCGCATGCCGGTGACGCCCTTCTGCAGAATCGCGCCGGTATTTGGACACCATCCGTCGGCCGTTCCCAGGCGGGCGAGCAACTCGCTCCAGATCGCGTCGTCGCTCCAGCGCGCAATGTCCTCGCCGGGGGCGCATTGCAGGTAGAGGCGGGTGATGGCGGAGGAGCGCATGCTGAAGAGGGCGAAGCCGCGCTCGTGGAGTGCGTAGACCAATTCGTCGGAACTGGGCGCGGCCTTGGCCAGGATGCCGAGCCAGCCGAAAGGATAGTCGCGCTCGTAGACGCGGAGGTGGGGCGCGGGGATCGCGGGGCGGCAGATGCCGTGCGATCCATCGCAGCCGGCGATGAAATCGCAGACGATCTCGTGCTCTTCGCCGGCGCATTCGAAATCTACACGCGGGTGGGGACCGTCGAAATCGTGGACTGAGACGTTGGCGGCTTCGTACAGCAGGGGACGGCCGGTGGCGCAGCGGGCGGCGATCAGGTCCTTCACGACCTCGTTCTGGCCGTAGATGGTGATGGCTCGTCCGCCGGTCAGTTCTTCGAAGTCGATGCGGTGGCGGCGGCCCTGAAAGGCGATGTGGATGCCGGCGTGGCGCATGCCTTCGCGCTGCAGCCGGCCGCCGAGTCCGGTGCCGGTGAGGAGGTCCACGGTGCCCTGTTCGAGGACGCCGGCGCGCACGCGTTCGATCACATAATCGCGGCTGCGGTTTTCGACGATGACGGAGTCGATGCCTTCGAGATGGAGCAGATGGCCGAGGAAGAGTCCGGCGGGTCCGGCGCCAACGATCGCCACCTGAGTGCAGATGCGCGTCATACCCGCTCGATGATCGCGGAGATGCCCTGCCCGACTCCGATGCACATCGTGCAGAGCGCGTAGCGGCCGGCGGATCGCTGCAACTGGTAGACGGCCGCGGTGAGCAGGCGCGCGCCGCTGGCGCCCAGGGGATGGCCGAGCGCGATGGCGCCTCCGTTGGGATTCACGTGCTGCGCGTCGTCGGGGAGGCCAAGTTGGCGGAGAACCGCGAGCGCCTGCGCCGCGAAGGCTTCGTTCAATTCGACGAGGTCGATCTGGTGGATCGTTAGGCCGGCGCGATCGAGAGCTTTGCGGCTGGCGGGCACGGGTCCGAGTCCCATGACGCGCGGCGCGACTCCGGCGACGGCGGATGCGACGAAGCGGGCGCGGGGCGTGAGATTGTACTCGCGGACGGCGGCTTCGGAGGCGAGCAGCAGCGCACAGGCGCCGTCGTTTATACCCGAGGCATTGCCGGCAGTGACCGTGCCGTTCGGTTTCACGATGGGCTTCAGTTTGGCCAAGGCGTCCAGGGTGGTGTCGGGGCGCGGATGCTCGTCGACGGCGACGATCTGCGGTGCTGTCCTGCGAGCGATCGGGACGGGCACGATTTCGTCGGCCAGATATCCGGCGGCGATTGCTTGGGCCGTGCGCTGCTGGCTCCGGAGCGCGAAGGCGTCCTGCGAGTCGCGCGTGATGCCGCACTCGGCGGCGACGTTCTCCGCGGTCTCGGGCATGGAATCGGTGCCGTAGAGTTCCTTCATGCGCGGATTGACGAGGCGCCAACCAATGGTGGTGTCCTCGAGTTTCTGCTTGCGGGCAAACGGGTCCTCGGCCTTGCTGAGGACGTAGGGAGCACGCGACATGCTCTCCACGCCGCCGGTGATGACGAGGTCGGCCTCACCGGCGACGATCGCGCGGGCCGCCATAGCGAAAGCGTCCATGCTGGAACCGCACAGGCGATTGACGGTGGCGCCTGGGACGGATTGCGGCAATCCGGCGAGCAGCAGCGCCATACGGGCGACGTTTCGATTGTCCTCGCCCGCCTGATTGACGCAGCCGTACACGACATCGTCGAGGCGGCCCCAATCGACGGCGGAGTTGCGCTGCATGAGGGCGCGAATCGGGATGGCGGCCAGATCGTCGGCGCGAACGGAGGCGAGGCTGCCGCCGTGGCGGCCGAACGGCGTGCGGACAGCATCGCAGATGAAAGCGGTGGAAGCGGGGCGGCCCTTCGGATGCATTACTGGATAGATTAGCCGATAATCGCTCCATGGGTTCGTTCCGAAAACTGGGGGATGCGGTGCGGGAACTGGTCCACGATGGGGACAGCGTGGCGCTGGAGGGCTTCACTCACCTGATTCCGTTCGCCGCCGGCCACGAGATCATCCGCCAGGGACGCCGCGATCTGACGCTCATCCGAATGACGCCGGATCTGATTTACGATCAGATGATCGGCGCGGGCTGCGCACGAAAGCTGGTGTTTTCGTGGGGCGGCAATCCGGGAGTCGGGTCGCTGCACCGGCTGCGCGATGCGGTGGAGAAGCAGTGGCCGAATGCACTCGAGATCGAGGAGCACAGCCACGCGGCCATGGCGAATGCGTATGCGGCCGGGGCGTCGGGGCTGCCGTTCGCGGTGTTCCGCGGGTATCAGGGCGTGGATCTGCCGGCCGTCAATCGGAATATCCGGTTCATCGACTGCCCGTTCACCGGAGAGTCGCTGGCGTGCGTGCCGGCGCTGCGTCCGGATGTCGCGATCGTGCATGCGCAGAAGGCGGATCGCGAGGGCAACGTGCTGATCGAGGGGATCGTGGGGGTGCAGAAGGAGGCGGTGCTGGCGGCGCGAAGGTCGCTGGTCACGGTGGAGGAGGTGGTGGACGATTTCGGCGCGCGGAGTCCGAACGCGGTGATTCTGCCTTCGTGGGTGGTGACGGCCGTCGCCGTGGCGCCGGGCGGGGCGCGTCCGTCGTACGCACACGGGTACTATTCGCGCGATAATTCTTTCTACGTCGCATGGGATGCGATTGCGAAAGACCGCGAGCAGTTCGAGAGTTGGATGGGGAAGCACGTGCATGACATACACCGCGACTGAGATGATGACCATCGCCGCCGCGCGCGCGTTGCGCGACAGTGACGTGTGCTTCGTCGGGATCGGGCTGCCATCGGCGGCGTGCAACGTGGCGCGCCTGACGCATGCGCCGGGGATCACGTTGATCTACGAGTCGGGCACGATCGCCACACGGCCATCGGTGCTGCCGCTGTCGATCGGCGACGGGGAGTTGTGTGAGACGGCGCTGACGACGGTGCCTGTGCCGGAGATGTTCCGCTATTGGCTGCAGGGCGGGCGGATCACGGTCGGCTTTCTGGGCGGGGCGCAGGTGGACCGGTTCGGGAATCTGAATAGCACGGTGATCGGTAGTTACGAGCGCCCCAAGGTGCGGCTGCCGGGCGCGGGGGGAGCGACGGAGATCGCGTCCAGTTGCGGGCGGGTGTTCATCGTGATGCGGCAGCATGCGCGGGCTTTCGTGCCGAAGTTGGACTTTCTGACGACGCTCGGCCATGGACCCACCGGACGGGAGCGGCGGCAACTGGGCATCGCGACGGCGGGTCCGACGCTGCTGGTGACGGATTTGTGCGTGCTCGAACCGGAGGCTGAGGGCAATGAGTTCGTCGTGGCGGCGGTGCATCCGGGCGTGAGTTGCGAGCAGGTGCGCGAGAGTACCGGCTGGCCGGTGCGCTTCAGCGAAAGGCTGCGCGAGACGGAACCGCCGTCGGCGCGCGAACTCGAAGTGCTGCGCGATTTGAATTTGCGAACCGCTAAGGCGCACGGGAGGGCGGCGGCCGAATGAAACAGTATCCGCGGCCGGAAGCGGGCGATCGACCGGCACTGTTGTATCCGGCGTACGGTTCGACGGTGCGGCGCGCGCCGGCGAAGCCGCTCATTCAGTTGCCGCATACCATGTCGGAATTGACGGGTCCGCTGTACGGGCACAATCCGATCGGCGAGACGGACAACGACCTGACGCGGCAGCATCCGGGGGAGCCTTTGGGGGAGCGCATCATTGTGGCGGGCCGGGTGATGGATGAAGACGGGCGGCCGATTCCGCACACGCTGATTGAATTGTGGCAGTGCAACGCGGCGGGACGGTATCTGCACAATCGCGACGATCATCGCGCGCCGCTGGACCCGAACTTCAGCGGAGCGGGTCGCGCGATCACGGACGAGAAGGGTGAGTACCGCTTCGTCACGATCAAGCCGGGGGCGTATCCGTGGCGGAATCACGAAAATGCGTGGAGGCCGGCGCACATCCACTTCTCGCTGTTCGGGCCGTGCTTCATCACGAGACTGATCACGCAGATGTATTTTCCGAACGATCCGCTGATGGCGCGCGATCCGATCTCGCAATCGATTCCGGACGAGCGGGCGCGGCAACGGCTGGTGTCGGCATTCGATTGGAAGCTAACCGAGGCCGAGTGGGCGCTCGGGTATCGGTTCGACATCGTGCTGCGCGGGCGTGAGGCGACGCCTTTCGAGGCGGCGGTATGAGAGGCACCCTCGCTTCCTTACGGTCGCGGCTCTGCTGGGCGACCCTACGATCATTCCAATCGGAGCCGCGACCGTCAGGGAGCGATGGCACAGCATTGTATGTCGGCAGGCGAAAGCGCCTGCCGTACGTGAGCGGACAGCAGGTTTGGCAGGCGGAAGCGCGTGCCCCACGCGAGGTGGCGGTATGAGTCCTTCGCAGACGATCGGGCCGTTTTTTCATTTCGCGCTGACGGCGAATGCGGCGCTGGGATGCCTTACGCGGCCGGATGCGAAAGGCGAGCACATCCGGGTGCGATTCCGGCTGGTGGACGGTGACGGCGTTCCGGTGCCCGACGGCATGATCGAACTCTGGCAGGCGGATACCGAAGGCAAGTACGACTGTGGGTTCGGACGGCTTGCGACTGATGACCAGGGCGTGTGCGTGTTCGATACGGTTTACCCAGGCCGATTGCCGGATGGCCAGGGGTCGCACATCAATGTCTCGGTATTCGCGCGCGGACTGCTGGACAGGCTTTGCACGCGCGTGTACTTCGAGGGCGACGCGGCGCTGGCCGAGGATCCGGTGCTGGCGCTGGTGCCCGAGGATCGGCGGGCTACGCTGCTGGCCCGGCGCGACGCGGAAGATCGCGGGCAGTGGAATTTCGAGATCCGCCTGCAAGGCGAGCACGAGACGGTGTTCTTCGATATCTGATGTCCTCACGAATGATCGACGGCTTCGGCACAACGGCCCTACACGCGGAGTTGTTCTCCGACGAGGCGGTGATCGGCGCCATGCTGCGCTTCGAAGCGGCGCTGGCCGACTCGCAGGCACGGCTCGGCATGATTCCGCGGAGTGCGGCCGATGCGATCGCACAGGTCGACGGACTGGACGCGTCCGGCCTCGCCGAAGATGCGCGCGAATCGGCATCGCTGGCCATCCCTTTCGTGAAGGCGTTGACCGCGCGGGCCGGGGGGTACGTTCATTGGGGAGCGACCAGTCAGGATCTCCTGGACACCGCGCTGGTGCTGCTGCTGCGCGATGCTCGGGCGGTGCTGTCGCGGGATCACGCGCGACTAGCCGACTCGCTGCGCGCGCTTTCGGAGCAACACGCGCGGACGGTCATGCTGGCGCGCACGGTCCTGCAGCCGGCGCCGCCGATCACGTTCGGATATAAAGCCGCGGGCTGGTTCGGCGGAGTACAGCGGAGTTGGCGCAGGCTATCGCAGGCGTTCGACGAGGTGCTGCAACTGCAGTTTGGCGGCGCGGCGGGAACGCTTGCGTCGTATGGGAAACGCGGACCCGAACTCGCGGTCGAACTGGCACGCGCGTTGGAATTGCCGGTGCCGAGCACGCCGAGCCACAGTCATCGCGACCGGTTGGCGTTCCTGATCACGCAATGCGGCGTGTACAGCGGGGCAGTGGCGAAGATCGCGCGCGACGTGGCGCTGCTGATGCAGACGGAGATCGGTGAGGTGTCGGAGCGGGGCGGCGGATCGTCGGCAATGCCGAACAAGCGAAATCCCGCGGGCTGCGTGGTGACGCTGGCGGCTGCCGCGCAGGTACCGGGACTGGTGGCATCGTTCCTTTTCGCCATGGTGCAGGAGCAGGAACGCGCAGCCGGGGGATGGCAGGCCGAGTGGCCCATTGTCGCGCGTACCGTGCAGGCGACCGGGAGCGCACTCGCCGCGATTGCGACCACGATCGAAGGACTCACCGTGAACGCGGACCGCATGCGTGCCAATCTGGATGCCACGCACGGGGCAGTGTTCGCGGAAAAAGCGGCGATGCTGTTGGCGCCGAAGATCGGACGCGCCGACGCGCAGAAGCTGGTGGCCGAAGCCCTGCAAGACAAGATGCTGCGGGAGGCAATGGCCGGGCATCTGACCGCCGAGCAGCTCCAGAACATCGACCGTCCCGAAGATTACCTGGGCGCGGCGGAGACGTTTCGCCTGCGCCTGCTCAACGAGGAATAAATGCCCCTGATTGACGCCGGAGGACTCCGGCAATACTACCGCATCGACGGCCCGGACAATGCGCCGGCGCTGATCTTCTCGCACTCTCTGGGCTGCGACCATACGCAGTGGGACATGCAGGCCGCCGCGCTGCAGTCGCATTTTCGCGTCGTGCGGTACGACCTGCGCGGCCACGGCGCGACGGATGTGCCGGCGGGCGATTACAGCATCGAGATGCTGGCCCGCGACGTCCTGGCGCTGGCCGACGGGCTCGGAATCGGCAAGTTCGCCTGGTGCGGACTGTCACTGGGCGGCATGATCGGCCAGTGGCTCGGCGCAAATGCCGCCGACCGAGTCACGCACCTCGTGCTGGCCAACACGTCGTCACGATTTCCAGACCCGAGCGTCATGGACGGACGGCGTCGTACGGTGCTGGAACGCGGGATGGCTTCGATGGAAGAACCCGTGATGGGGCGCTTCTTCACCCCGGAGAGCGTGCAGGCGAATCCGCCGGTCGTCGCAGGGATCCGGCGCGTGCTGCTGGCGACCAATCCCGTGGGATACGCCGGTTGCTGCGCCGCCGTGCGCGATCTGAATCAGCGAGAGCAGTTGGGGTCCATTCACGCGCCGACGCTGATCATCGTGGGCGATCGCGACGTATCGACGCCGTGGCAGGGTCATGGCGAGATCCTGGCGGAGAAGATCGCCGGGGCTCGCGTGGAACATCTGCCCACCGCGCACCTTTCTAATCTGGAGCGGCCGTATTCGTTCACGGCAGCGCTGTGGCGGTTCCTGCGACTCGCCCCCGAGGATACGCTGGCCGGCGGATTGGAGAAGCGCCGCGCCATTCTGGGCGACGCGCACGTGGATCGCTCCATCGCGGCGACCACGAACTTCAGTCGCGCCTTTCAGGAATTGATTACGCGGTTCGCATGGGGGACCGTCTGGCAGCGCCCGGGACTCGACGATCGCACGCGGCGCTTGCTTGCCCTCACCGCGACGGCCGCGCTTGGCCGCTGGGAGGAATTCCGCATGCACATCCGCGCGGGCCTGACGGGTGGACTGGAAGCTTGCGATGTCGAAGAAATACTGCTGCAACTGGCCGTGTACGCCGGGATGCCGGCAGCGAACACCGGGTTTCACATCGCCCAAGAGGAGATGGCCAGGAGCTGAATATGCAACGCACTACGCCCCCATTCCGTGCCGATCACGTCGGCAGCCTGCTGCGTCCCGCCGAGTTGAAGGAGGCGCGGGCGCGCCACCAGAGCGGCGAGATCGACAGCGCCGAATTGAAAGCCGTTGAGGACCGTGCCATCACTGCGCTCATTGCTAAGCAGTCGGCGGTGGGACTGCGCAGCGCGACAGACGGCGAATTCCGCCGCTCCATGTGGCACTTCGATTTTCTGGAACGGCTGGACGGCTGCGAGCCGTTCACGCCCGAGCATGGCATCGCCTTCAAGGGCGTGGCGACGAAAGCGAAGGGCGTGCGGGTGGTCGGCAAGCTGGGCTTCAGCGGCCATCCCATGCTGGACCACTTCCGCTTTCTCCGCGGGCACGCCACGGGCGCGACACCGAAGATGACCATTCCGTCGCCGAGCGTGCTGCATTTTCGCGGCGGGCGGAAAGCGGTGAGCGAGTCCGTATACCCGGATCTGGACGACTTCTACCGTGATCTGGGCGCGGCGTACAATCGCGCGGTGCATGCGTTCGCGGATGCGGGATGCCGCTACCTGCAACTTGACGAGACTAATCTCGCGTATCTCTGCGACCCGGAGCAACGGCAGGTCGTGCGCGATCGCGGAGAGGACCCCGATCGT
>Ga0105240_10002632_pt1 | contig 28611 bp, 28 predicted proteins | sample KBSC54metaG_FD_80426 | JGI IMG/M metagenome (GOLD analysis project Ga0105240, IMG submission 80426) | Corn rhizosphere microbial communities from Kellogg Biological Station, Michigan, USA - KBS C5-4 metaG | ecosystem: Host-associated > Plants > Roots > Rhizosphere > Soil | place: Michigan, USA... | reverse complement strand
GCCGTAGTATTGCCGGTAGAAGCGGTTTCCGCTAGGAGCCAGCGGCATGGCGGCGCCCGCGCTGCCAATCAACGAAAGCGATGACCACAGGCCGCTTCCACCCACTACCTGATAGCTGATGCCCACCAGAAATTCCCCTGAGCGTACCAATTTATCGAGGGGAAGCGTGGTAGCGATCTTGGCGGCGTCGGCAGGCAGCGTGGCCACTGTCGACTCCACATCCACGGGAATCGAACTCAGGCGCAGATCGCCCCAGGTGGCCAGGCGAGCCTTCAAGGGCTCGCTGAAAAATAGGCCGATGGCGGCCTTTTCCACCGGGGCAGCCGAGCCCGCGGCGGTTTGCTCCAGCCCCAGCATCACGCGCGCGACGGCCGCCGGAGCGGTCGCCCCCGCGGGGGGTTGAGCCCAAGCTCGAAGTGTCATGCAGAGGAACAAACCAATTGCGAATCGCGTCATCACGCAACCGTTATCCCGCGCCCATTCCCGAACCGATCCAACGCATAATCTCCAAATGCGGAATCTACGGGGTTTAGCCGATGTCGCCAGCGCGTGATGACCAGCTAGAATCAGGCTATGAACGCCGAACAACTTCGCCTGATCGCCGCTACCCGGCGCGAGCAATATTGGCGGCGTTGGGGTCCCTATCTGGCCGAACGTGCCTGGGGAACGGTTCGCGAAGACTATAGCGCCGACGGCCGCGCCTGGGACTACTTCCCGTTTGAACACTCGCATTTGCGGGCGTACCGCTGGGGCGAAGATGGCATTGCCGGAATTTGCGACAACCACCAGCGCCTGTGCTTTGCGCTGGCGCTCTGGAACCAGCGCGACCCAATCCTGAAGGAGCGCCTGTTCGGCCTCAACGGCGACCAGGGCAACCACGGCGAAGACGTCAAGGAGTGCTACTACTACCTCGATTCCACGCCCACTCACACTTATATGAAGTGCCTGTACAAATATCCGCAGGCCGAGTTCCCTTATGCGCACTTACTCGAAGAGAATCAGCGGCGCAGCCGTGAGGATCCTGAGTTTGAACTGATCGACACCGGCGTCTTTGCCGAAGACCGCTACTTTGATGTGTTCGTCGAATATGCCAAGGCCGACGTCAACGATATCCTGATCCGTATTTCGATTACCAACCGCGGCCCCAACGCCGCGCCGTTGCATGTCTTGCCGCATCTGTGGTTCCGCAACCAGTGGTCCTGGGGCGGAAACCAGGAAAAGCCGGTGCTCTTCCGCGGCCTAGGTGGCGCTGTCAATACCATCGAGATCAGCGAACCGGAGCTCGGAGCATATCAGTTCAGCATGGAGGGCCATCCACAGTTCCTGTTCACGGAAAACGAAAGCAACACCAAAGCTCTGTGGAATTGGGAGGGCCGGCCTGGCGTTCCGCATTACGTCAAAGACGCATTCCATCGGCGCGTGATTCATGGCGAGCAGGCTGCCGTGAATCCGGCGGAGCGCGGCACCAAGGCCTGCGCCTGGTATAACTTCAACCTGGCGGCCGGACAAACCCAGACCATCCGCATGCGGCTGACGCTGCGCACTGAGCCGTCCCGCTTGATTCACGATATCGACGGCGTTTTTGCCGAGCGGATGGCCGAAGCAGATGAGTTTTATTCTTTTGCGAACCCCACGCTCTCCGAAGACGGAAAGCGCGTGCAGCGGCAGGCTCTCGCGGGACTCTTGTGGTCCCGGCAGTATTATCACTTCGTGGTCGAGGACTGGCTCAAGGGCGATCCCGGCCAACCCCAGCCGCCGGCCGCGCGCTGGAAAGGACGCGACTCCGCCTGGGTGCATATCTATAACGAAGACGTGCTCACGATGCCGGACACCTGGGAATACCCATGGTATGCGGCTTGGGACTTGGGGTTTCACATGATCCCCCTGGCGATGGTTGATCCCGACAATGCCAAAGCCCAGCTCAAATTGTTTCTGCGCGAATGGTACATGCATCCCAATGGGCAGATTCCCGCGTACGAATGGGCCTTCAGCGACGTGAACCCGCCGGTACACGCCTGGGCCTGCTGGCGCGTATTTACCATCGACCGGAAACTCACCGGACGTGGGGACTACGAGTTTCTCGAAACCGTCTTCCACAAGCTTTTGATGAACTTCACCTGGTGGGTGAATCGCAAAGACTCCGAAGGCAATAACATTTTTGAAGGCGGCTTCCTGGGCTTGGATAATATCGGCGTGTTCGACCGTTCGAAGCCGCTGCCGAATGGCGGATTGATCGAGCAATCCGACGGCACTAGTTGGATGGCCATGTACTGCCTGAACATGCTGCGGATTTCGCAGGAACTGGCGGTGAAAGCCGATCCCTTCTATGGAGACATCGCGAACAAATTCTTCGAGCACTTCCTCTACATTGCGCACGCCATAAACGGCATGGGAGGCCAGGGGTTGTGGCATGAAGAAGACGGGTTCTTTTACGACCGTCTCAGCCTGCCGGACGAGCAATCCATCCTCATGCGGGTGCGATCCGTGGTGGGCGTGATTCCGCTATTTGCAGTGGACACCATGGAGTCCGATCTCATCGAATCCCTGCCGGGCTTTGAAAAACGCATGAACTGGTTCATCGCCAACCGGCCGGATTTGTGCCGAAATCTCGCGCCGCTGATGCGCCACGGCATCGAGAAGCGTCATTTGCTCAGTTTGGTGACGCCCGGACGGCTGGTGCGGGTGCTGGAAAAACTGCTGGACGAAAGTGAGTTCCTTTCCGCGAACGGCATTCGCTCGGTGTCGAAATTTCACCAGGCCCATCCCTATACGCTGCACGTCGACGGGCACGAATACCGTGTGGGTTACGAGCCGGCGGAATCGCGCACGAGTTTGTTCGGAGGCAATTCGAATTGGCGCGGCCCGGTGTGGTTCCCGGTGAACTATCTGCTGATCGAGTCGCTGCAGCGATTCCATTACTATTTCGGAGAGGATTTCAAAGTGGAATTTCCCACCGGCTCCGGCGTGCGCATGCACCTGGGCGAGGTAGCGGCGCAGCTTTCCCGACGCCTGGCGCGCATTTTCCTGCGCGACGACCAAGGACGGCGTCCGGTGTTCGGAGGGACCGAGAAATTTCAGACCGATCCGAATTTCCGTGATTATCCTCTGTTTTATGAGTATTTCCACGGCGACAACGGCGCGGGCATCGGCGCCAGCCATCAGACCGGCTGGACCGCCCTGGTGGCCAAGCTGCTGCAACAGAGTGGGGAGTAAAGGAATCCGCGTTTTTTCCCGATGGGTTTGAAGGAACCTCCAAATCTAACCGTGGGTACAATCACCAGTCTTCCACCGTCAACTCCGCCAACGCCGGATTCCGTTATTCTGAGTAAAGTTCCTGTGACTGCTTCAACTACTGGACAAAAGCGCCGCTCGCTGCTGATGATCGTAGTGTTTACGCTGCTTTCGGCGGCCGCCCAGGTGTTGCTGAAGTTTGGGACCGTTCAGCTCAAGCTCCATCCGTCCTTCGTTGGTCTACTGACTAACTTCCCGCTGATCGGCGGGATGGCACTGTACGGCCTCGGCGCGGCGCTGATGGTGCTCGCGCTGCGGCATGGGGAACTTTCAGTGCTGTATCCCTTAATCTCGCTCAGCTATGTGTGGGTAGCGGTTCTGTCGGTACTCATTTTCGGCGAGATCATGAACCCTTACAAAGTCGCTGGGATTTGCGCCATTATGGCCGGCGTCGGCATTCTGGGATTGGGGGCTCATAAATGACCACCCCGGTTTCCTCGATTGCACTGGTAACCTTTGGATCGTTTATTGGCAGCTTCAGCTCGCTGGGATTCAAGGCCGGCTCAAAACGTCTGGAGATGAATCTGCGCTCGCTCTATACCAATTGGCCCCTGGCCGCGGGTGTGGCCGGATATCTGCTGTCGTCGGTATTTTTCATACTTGGCCTAAAAAGCGGTGAGCTGAGCATCCTGTTCCCGATGGTTTCGAGCGGTTACATCTGGACCATGATATGGGCCCGGCTATTCTTTGGCGAGCCATTCACGCGGGGCAAGTTTGTGGGCCTCGCGCTAATCCTAGCCGGCTGCGTGCTACTGGGCCTGGGCACGCGGCAATCGAGCTAAATCCTCCATCGGCATATTGCCCCCGCACAATACCAGCACTACGTGCCGCTCTTTGGAGAATTGATCCTTCAAACGTTCGGCCGCGGCGAGCGTGCAGGAAGCGGCGGGTTCGCTAACCACTTTCAACCGCTCCAGCAGGAACCGCAGCGCGGTGAGAGCTTCGGCGTCGCTGACCACGGTGACGCTTTCCAGTAAATCGCGGGCCATGGCGAGGGTGAATTCGGACGGCGCCGGCGCACCTAGCGTGCGCGCAATTGACGTGATCGCATCCAGGGTCACGATTTTACCGGCCGCGAGGGACTTCGACATGCAATCGGCCCCTTCGGTCTCGACACCCCACATGCGCACCGACGGCTTGAGGGATTTGACCGCGGTGGCGATTCCGCCGATCAATCCCCCGCCGCCGATACTGACGACGATATCGGTGACTTGCGGCACATCATCCAGAATTTCAAGGCCGATAGTTCCCTGCCCGGCCATGACCACGGGATCGTCGAAAGGATGGATATAGGCCCAGCCCTGACGCTCATATTGTGCGATCTCGGCGAAGGCTGCGCCAACGTTTGCGGCGAACTTGATTTCCGCTCCATAGCCTCGCGTGGCCTCGACGTAGTTCGAGGGCGTCGATTGCGGCATCAGAATGACGGATTTCAAACCCAGCGTACGCGCGGCGTAGGCCACCGCTTGGGCGTGATTTCCGCCGCTCACCGCCACCAATCCTTGCCCGCGCTCTTCGGCGCTCAGCCCCAGCGCCTTATTGAAGGCGCCGCGCACTTTGAACGAGCCAGTCTTCTGGAAGAGCTCGAGTTTCACGTAGACGTTGGTCTTCAGGCGCTCGCTCAAAGCGGCGCTGGCAGTGAGCGGCGTGCGGCGCACACAGGGGGCGATGCGCTGGCGCGCGTTCTGAATGTGCGCCAGGGTAAGAGTTTCCGGCATAGAAGTTTACAGTGTAACCTGTGCTATTGGTGGAATCATGAATCCCGCGCCCCCCACCGTCATCCGCTATGCCGGTGACGAATTCCTGATCGCCACCACGCCCAGCGGTCACGCGCTCGCGATCGATGTGAAAGCGGGACGCAAATCCGCGCCTGGTCCACTGGAATTGTTTATCGCCGGACTGGGGAGTTGCACGGCGGCCGACGTGATTTCCATTTTGCACAAAAAGCGCGAGCGGGTGACCGCTTATTGCGTCGAAATTCGCAGCGAGCGGCGCGATGAACACCCCCGGGCTTTTCGCCGAATTGAACTAAAACACATTATTCGCGGGCATAATATATCCGCGGAAGCCGTGGAACGAGCGGTGGCGCTTTCGACCGACAAGTATTGCAGCGCGGTGGCGACTGTGCGAGCAACCGCCGAAATTGTAACCACTTATGAGATTCAACCTGCCGATTAAGCCCCCACTTTGGGGGAGCAACTAAGTGATTCGTCTGATTCCCTGCCCCATCAGTTAGGGGCACAATACTGGTATGAGTCCTGCAACCGGACGCGATCTTGATCTGCTGGCAGAACTTAGCAACGCGGTAGCAGCATATCTTTCGACCCTTGCGGTCACGGCGGATTGCCTGGAGCAGACCTATCCGGATGTGGGCGGTCCCTATCGCGCGCGAATTCAGGCCCTGGGAACGCGCGTCTCCTACGATGCGACTCCGCAAGCGATCCGCGAAAGCGCGCAAGCGGTGCAAGCGGAACTGGAAGATTATGCCAGCGTCGCGCACCGCGTCCGCACGGAGCGCAGCGTCGAGATGGAGCGCGGCATTCTGGCCTTGGGCGATATTATCGAAAACCTTGCGCAGCGGCAGACTCACTACGGCAATCGCTTGCGTCAATTCGCCAAACAAGTGCAGAAAGCCACTTACCCTGAGGACGCCAAGACTTTTTCCGAAGTTGTGGCGCTCGAAGCGGCGGGTCTGCGCGGTCTGGTCGAGAGCATGAGCCAGGAGACCGCGGTAATGGTCACGCAGATGCGTGAGCAGATGGTTGAACTGGACCAGCGCCTCGCGGGTACCGCCAGCACCGATCCCGTCACCGGGCTGATCAATCGCCGCGAACTGGAACGCCAGATCGAGGCGCACCGCTTGCATGGCGCCACGTTTTCGCTGCTGCTGTTCGAACTGAAGGGACCGATCGGGGATCAGGTATTGCGCATGGCCGCGAGCAAGCTCTCGTCGCAATTCCGCCACCGCGACCGGACTTCCCGCTGGAGCGACACTGAATTCGCGGTACTGTTCCTGGGCGAGCGTGAGCTGGCCGAAGCCCGCATGGCGCAGGTGCTGCCGTGGGTGGTGGGGCGCTATATGCTCGACAACGGCGAGACCGTGCTCATCGACGCGCGCGCCCGCCTGCTCGAGCCGGAACTAGCCACCGCATAAACAGTCTGCCTTTCTCCCTTCCTCCACAATTTGTACTACCGTGATGGTGTGCACTCCTTCAAGACTGTCCCGGTACTAATGACCGGCGCCGGACGAGGCATCGGCAAACGTCTGGCAATAGGATTCGCCACCAAGGGCGCCCGCGTGGGTCTGCTGGCCCGCAGCAAACCGGAGCTGGATCTGTGCCAGTTGGAAATTGAACACGCCGGAGGCAACGCTCTCCGCATTCGAGCCGATGTCGCCGACTGCGAACAAGTGGCCGCGGCGGTCGAGCGGATGCGGGTGCACTTCGGCAGCCCGGTACAGGTGCTGGTCTGCGCGGCTGCGATGCAGGGGCCCATCGGGCCTTTCGCCGAGACCAATCCGAAATTGTGGGATGAAGTGATCCACACCAATTTACAAGGCGTCATGAATGCGTGCCGCGCGGTGCTACCGGGAATGATTCAGCGGCGCAGCGGCAAAATCATCGTGCTCACCAGCGGCAGCGGTTCTCAGGCTCGGCCCAACCTGGCGATTTATGCCGCCACCAAGGCCGCGGTAGTCAGTTTTGTCGAAAGCGTCGCTGAGGAAATCCGCGACCACAACGTGCAGATCAATTGCATGGCCCCCGGAGCCAGTTATACCCACATGACTGACCAGATTCTGGCTGCCCGTGAGCGCGCCGGGTGGCGCGAGGTGGAGGAGGCCGAGCAGGTCCGCCTGACCGGCGGCACTACCGCCGACAAACAGATCGAACTGGCGCTGTTCTTGGCCGCCGAGCAATCCAACCACATCAGCGGCCGTTTGATCCATGTGCACGACGACTGGAAGAGACTGCGCGACGGGTCTCTAAAGCCGGATCAGTATATGTTACGGCGCGTGCAGAAGGCTTAGCCTTTGGCGACCGCCTTCAAGAAATCCGCGTAGGGAACCGGACGGCCGTGAATCGGCACCACCTGATCGACATTCAGCTTCAGGCGCTGCAAGTTGTCGTAAAGCACCAGGGCATTGGGCGCGGGAGTCGCCGGAGCCGGCGCACCGGGACCTTGCGGGCTGTAGCTGTCGGCCTCGATCAGAATCTTCTCCTTCGGCAGGTAGCCGATCAGCAATTCGCCGGCGTGACCGTCGCCTTGGGTGGTGTAGATTTCAAGCGATTGGGTACCGTCGGTAATCACGTACTTGTCCTTAACGCCCACGATCCTGGGCTTCTTGGGATTTTTTGCCAGAGCATCCGGCGCCATGGTGGCTTTCATCTTGAATACCTGTTCGTAGTAGGCTTTGTTGACGTCAGCAGTAACGATAGTGGCTCCCTCGGCGACATACGCACGCAGTCCGCCGGAGTGGTCGAAGTGATGATGCGTACTGAACAGATAGCGGATGGGCTTGTTCGGCGCCAGCCTCTTGGCTTCCGCGATCACATACTGCGAGCGCTGCTCGGTGAGCGGCGCTTCAATCACGGTAATAAAGTCTTTGAACTCGATCACCAAACTGTTGTGGGACGTCGGAATCAGCCACACTCCGTCCGCCAACCTTTGGCTGGGCGCTGGGGCCGGCGGAGCCGCCGATGCGCTGGCTACTGGCGCCGGAACCGGCAGATCGGCGTTGGCGTTGGGCTGCACATCGGCAATCGTCAGATCCGCGACTGCTCCTCCGCCCTGCATCTGTTTGATCTTGGTGGGAAACTTTATGCCGTTGAAATCCTTGTAATCGCTGTAAGTCGCGATCACCGCCATGTCGCCCAATAAAGGATTGGGAACGGTGGTCTCGACCTTGGTCACCATATTTTGAGCGTCGATGGTGCCGTCCATTTTGTACTTGCCGAGCGCGGTGAAGGACACCACCGTCACCTTCTTGCCGCCCTCGGATTTCGACTTTGCCGTGGCATTACCGGCTTCGGTCGCGGCACGCAGAAAACCGTGCGGCGTCAGCAGAATTTGCAGTTGCCGATCCTCGGCAGCCGCTAGTTGCGCGATGGGACCATTGGGACCCATGGCCCAGGCCTTATCGCCGTTCACTTCATTGTTCTGGCGCTGCCCACCGAAGACTTGCTCTTTGAAAACCAACTCCTCTTTGGAAGATTTTTGATCGTAGTTGATGCTGCGGCTGTAGCCGGTCAACTCGCGCTGCGGCCAAGAAAAGCCGGGCTGAACGGCCTGGCCGAAGAAACCGTTATATCCAGTGCCGGAATACACGATGGATTTCGGGGTACCCATCGCCTTGGAAGCATTCTCCAACACGGTCTTTGCGTCCTGCGAATAAGCGGCGCCGGCCAAGGCCAGGGCCACCGCAACGTTGATCCATGTCCTCATAAATTTTCTCCTCTTACTGCTTCTTCATTGCTGCGATCGCGGCTAATTCTTCGGCGTGGGTCTGAATTTTACCGTGCACCGGCACGTCTTTGGCGAAGTCAATCTTGCGCATTTCCAGATTCTTCGCGTAGTTTTCCGCCCACGGGTGCTGGGTCCAGCCCACGTCGATCAGATCGCCCTGCACCAGGATTTTATCGCGCGGAACGTACGCCATCAGCAGAAGCGGCGAGTGCGTGTTGCCCTTTACGTGGTAGATCACGACCTCCAGGGACTTGTCCTTGAGCACCAACGTGTCGTCGACGCCCCTGAACTTCAGCTTTTTCCCGCTCTGCGACAGTAGATCCGGCTTCAGCGTCGCCTTACGCGACGTGACTTCCTTGAAAATTTCTTCGTTGCCTTTGTGCGAGATCACGGTCAGCCCTTCCGCCACGGCGGTGCGCAGTCCGCCGGTGTGATCGAAATGGTGATGCGACACGATCACTTCCGTGAGCGGCTTGTTAGGCACGACCGACCGCGCCTTATCGATCACGGCCTTCGACCGAGCCTCACTGGTGGGCGTCTCGAACAACGTAAGATGATCGTCGAACTCGAACAAGATGCTGCGGGCGTTGCCATTTCCGGCCAGCCACCAGATTCCCTTGCCGACTTCCTGCGCGTCCACACTGACCGGCTGGGGCAGCGGAGCCGGACTCGCTTTCACGCTGGCGGGTGCGGCTAGATCCCCCACATTCCCGTCCACCAGGTTCTTCGATACCTGAATATCCGACGTCACCCAGTCGCGGAAGTTGATGCTAGTCACATAGTGCTTCGGCAATTTCAATCCATCGACGGTTTCGTAATCCGAAAATGACGTGGTATTGACCACGTCGCCTAGATTTTCGCTCGAGGTCATCCAACGCACATGCCTGGGCAAATTGGTCTTCGCATCCACGGCCAGCGTAAGTTTGTCACCGGCGGCGGTAACCATGTCGATGCTCACTTCGCCGTTATGGGCCCTAACACTGGCCTCCACGCGAGTTGCAGGATCCAGACCGGCACGCAGAATCGCGATCGGGTTTCCCAGCATCTCTATCCGTCTTTCGCTCGCCACGGCGTCCCCCGCGCGCTGAGCCGTGCCGTCGGGATTCACGTTGAACGCGATGCCACCATCGAGCCCCAGGTTCTGGTGCACATCGGTGGCGAGCGCGAAGTCGAATCCGGCGATGCGGTGCTGTTCGAGACGCATGCGGCCGTTGACCAGATCGATGCTGCGCTTGAATTCCGGAACATTCCAATTGAGCAGTGGGGATTCCGGGAGCGGGTTCTGCCCGATGTTCGGGTTGATTCCGGAGCCTTCGATCAGCAGAGTCTTGACCGCCAAAACCTGGTCTTTTCCACCCACCGCCTCCGCGGCCCGGGCGATGACATTCATCGCCGGGGATTGGCCCAAAGCCGCGCCGCCTGCAAGCCATACAATCGCCCATATCTGGTACTTCACGGCGGAACCTCCTTCAACCAACAACTCCAGCCTCAACGAACTCCAGGCCATTCTACCTTGGACCAAACCAGGGGGCCAGCGCCACTGCCAAATTGATACCGGCTACTCCCGAATACAGGCTACTCCCGAATTGATACAATCGAGAACTATGAAACTCACCTGGTTCCGCGTTTTTGCATTTGCCGCAGTTTCCTTCGCGGCGGGGTCGTGGGCAACGGCCCGCTTCGCGACGCCCACCAAAGTAGAAGCCGCTAGCAATCGCGTCTACGAACTTCGCATCTACCACACGCCACCGGGCAAGTTGCCGGCTCTGGTGAACCGCTTCCGCGACGACACCCGCCGCATCTTCGACCGTCATGGTATCCACAGCGTCGGTTACTGGATGCCTGAGGATTCTCCGGTGAAGGAGAACACGTTTATCTACATCGTGTCCCATCCCAGCCGCGAGGCCGCCACCAAGAACTGGAAGGAATTCCGCGACGATCCGGAATGGCAGAAGGTGGCGAAAGCTTCTGAAGAAAATGGCAAGATCGTCGAAAAAGTCGATTCCACTTTCATGGACCCGACCGACTTTTCCGCTTTGAAATAGACCTCAACCGGCGGCACGGAAATCATAGCGCCGTTCGGCGCAGCAATCCTACCCGATCATTCGTGCCGCCGATTCTATTCACCTTCTCATCGCGCGCGGGGCGTTCTGTGCCCGTCGGCCTGTATTTACACCTAGCTCTTGTTGATGTATACTCCCTCCGCGTGGAGTCGAAGCATTACGGAAAAGGAAAAGAGGATTATCAAAATGACAACTATTAACTTTTCTCATTGGCGCGTTTACGTGGGATTACTGCTAGGCGCCGGAGGAGCCTTCGGAGCTAATCTTCAGAATTCGGGACTTCAGTTCGTCCAGAACATTCCCATCCCCAACTGGGCCGTGGGTAAGGGGAGCACGGACTTGTTCGGATTCAATCCAGTAACGCGGACCATGTATTTGGCAGACCGCACCAACCACGCTATCACCGTGATTGACACCCACACGAACAGCGTCGTCGGGCAAATGCCGTTGGCAGCGAATACCGTAGTGAACCAGCCTCTGATCGCCATTGACCTGCAGCAACTGGTGGTTTCCGACGGCCTAAATTCCGTTCTGGTTTGGGACCTGCGCACGCCGCTCGGAACAGCTCCAACAATTTACAACGTGCCCAATGTCCCCGATGGCATGGATTACGACACCATCAACCAGACCGTATACATAGTGAACGACACCGCGCCTTACAATCTGACTGGCATCAGTTTGACGCAAAAGAAAATCGTGACCCAAACGCCGATTCCTTTCAGCGCCGATCTGATCAAGTTCAGTCCCCGCGACGGCAAGATCTATATCGCCATGGAAGATGCCGATCACAACAACGCGGCCGCCGGAATTGCGGTTTACGACCCGGCGACCGACGCTATGTCGGCTCCCGCAATGTATAAGGTGGGCTCCATTTGCCCAGGTCACGGAATCGACATCGATCCGATCTCGAATGTTGCGATCATGGGATGTTTTCAAGGAACCTCGAACGGCAACCTGGGCATTGACTTGGCGACTGGAAAATTTGTCCAATTTACAGACGTTGGCGGAACCGATTCGATCGTCTTCAATCCGAATCTGCGGCGCTTCTATTCCGGATCGGGCTTGAATACTGCCGCCACCAGCGGTTGCCCGGCCACTCCTAACGCACCTCCTTTTGGCTCGCTGGTGCCCGTGGTGGGTGTCTTCGACGCGCAACATCCCTCGGCTTCCGCTCCCGCGAAACTGGACGGCGTAGCCTGTAGCGGCCGGGGCAACCACATCGCCGGAGTGGATCCCATTACGGGCGATGTGTACGTTCCGGTGTCGCAATATCCTGCCGATCCCAACAGCACCACTACGGGTGTCGCCGGGGTTCTGCTGTTCCACGACACCACCCGGCCGGCCCAGGATTCCGGCGGCGATTCCGTGACGAATCTGCGCGGCAGCGGAGCCGCTTCAGGCACCGTGACGACCAAATCGGATGGCGGCCGCCGCACGCGCCTTAAAGCAACCATCACCGGCGTGGCGGGTTCTTCCGCGTCGCTTACAGTTTCAACCACGGTGGCAAACGAGTTGGTCCATTGCGCCGTGACAACCGCGTCCTCGAGCGCGAAGTGCGACGACCTGTTGCTGGGCGATCCACTGATCGGGAGTGTGATGACGCTCGCGGTCGATCAAAGCGCGGTGGCGCGCGGCACTGTATGCGATGGCGAAGGCAACTCCTGCAAAGCTCACCCAGGCGCCGATCACGAGGACGAACAATAACCACCGACTGGGTGCGGCGAACTTAGCAAAATCCGAGCGACGCGAGCCCGAACAGGTGCTCGCGCCGGCCCGGGAACGCCTCAGCATGTTTCAGCATTAAGGGACGGGAGCTGTCGACCGCGAAGCCGGCGCCGGTCAGCAGCTGCAGCAATTCCGTGTGCCTCTCGGGCACCTCAATCTTGATTCGCCCCGGAAAGCCTGTAGTCAGATACCCTACTAGATGCGCCGCATCCTTCGCTGTGGTTGCGATCACGGGGCCGATCACGAATCCGCCCCGTTGCGCAATTTTCCAGGCAAACCCCGTGCCGTCGGCTAGCATGACGCCGCCTTCCACCTGAGTCCAACGGTGGCGCAGCACCTGACTGCGATCCGCCGCGTATATCCTGCGGTCGAGTTCAAAAACTCGCCGCAAATCAGCGCTCGTCATGGCGTCGACCGCTCCCTTGGCCGGCAGCGAAGCACCCTGGGGCGCGATTAGCCGCACGATTCGTTCCACTGCTTTAAACCCGAGGGATTCATAGAGTGGCTCGCCGAACGGTGTCGCAACCAGCATCACGGGAATTCGAGGAATTTCTCCGAGGCACTTGAGCACGGCGGCGCGCGCTAAGCCCTGGCGCCGAAATTCTTCCCGCACCAGCACCACCGCCAGCGCGCCTAACTCAGAACCGAATTGATAGATACCGGCGCTCGACAGGATCTTGCCGTCCGCGCCGCGGTGCCCGAAGATCTTACTGGCGGCGAGCGAGGTCTGCCAGTCTCCAATTTCGTGGGGCCAGCCGATGCTTTCCGACAATTCCAGAAGCGCCGGCGCATCTTCGAGTGCGAACTGAGTCAAAGGCGAATTCAAATAATCGGGATAACCGCTGGGGGCCGACATACTATAGCTTGTCGAGAAAGCGCCGGTGGACTCGCAAATCCGCCGTCAACTCCGGGTGAAAGGTTGTCACCATATTGCGGCCCTGTTCCACCCACACCGGATCGCCATTGTATTGAGCCACCACGTTGCTGCCCGCCCCCAGCCGGCGGATGATAGGGGCGCGGATGAACACCGCTTCGAGATCACCGCCCTCTGGCATAGGGATGCGGGCGATGCGGCTATCGATCTGCCGCCCATAAGCATTGCGCTCGACGGTCATGTCCATCAAGTCGAGACTCGGCTGCGCGGGATGAGTGACTTCGCGCGCCAACAGGATCGCTCCCGCGCAACTTCCGTAAAGCGGCTTGTGCCCGCTGAAGCGCTTGAGCGGCGCAGTGAGCCCCTCCAGATCGAGCAGCTTGAGCATGGTGGTGCTTTCGCCGCCCGGAATAATCAGGCCGTCGCACTGCTCCAGATCGGCGAGGGTGCGCACTTCGATGACACGGCCGCCGGCGCGCTCTATCGCGCTTCGATGCGCTTCGAAGTCGCCCTGAAGGGCCAGAATCCCGGCGGTTTTCATGTGCGGCCCGAAGGCGGCCTACCAGCCACGGGTTTGCAGCAGTTCGCTTTCGGGAAGCTTGGAGATGTCGAGACCGCGCATGGCTTCGCCCAACTCCTCGCTGGCTTCGAGCAGTTTTACCGGGTCCTGGTAATACGTCGCTGCTTTGACGATCGCGCGGGCGCGCTTGTCGGGGTCTTCGGATTTGAAGATGCCGCTGCCGACAAACACCGCTTCCGCGCCGAGTTGCATGACCAGAGCGGCGTCCGCCGGCGTGGCGATTCCGCCGGCCGAGAAATTCGGCACCGGCAACTTGCCGTTCGCCGCCACCCATTCCACCAGTTCGAGCGGCGCTCCCAGGTTCTTCGATTCATGCACCAGTTCTTCGCGGCCCAACACCGTGAGCTGCTTCATTTCCTTGACGATGGTGCGGATATGACGCACTGCCTCGACGATGTTGCCCGACCCCGCCTCGCCCTTGGTGCGGATCATAGCGGCACCCTCGGCAATGCGCCGCAGGGCCTCGCCCAAATTACGCGCGCCGCAGACGAACGGAACTTTGTAATCGCGCTTGTCGATGTGGTGCTCTTCGTCGGCGGGCGTCAGAACTTCGCTCTCGTCGATATAATCCACGCCCAGGGCCTCAAGCACGCGGGCTTCGGTGAAGTGCCCGATGCGCGCTTTCGCCATTACCGGGATCGACACGGTCTTCATGATTTCGCGAATGATGCTGATCGAAGCCATCCGAGCCACGCCGCCCTCTTTGCGAATATCGGAGGGCACGCGTTCGAGTGCCATCACCGCACAGGCGCCGGCTTTTTCGGCGATGAGGGCTTGTTCGACGTTGGTGACGTCCATGATGACGCCGCCCTTCAGCATTTCGGCCAAGCCAACCTTTAAGCGGAATTCTTCAGAAAGGTACATATCTTCTACCAGTATGGCGGCTTGCGGGCTGCGATTTCAAATCCGCCTAACCGGACGTGGCTACATGCCCAGCCTTCGACGGCGGCCGGTGCTAAAATCTGTCTTGTTGACAGTAGCCATGCGTCGCTTCCTGATTCCGCTCTGTCTGCTGCTCGCCGGGGGTCTGTTCGCGCAGAAACACAAGACCAAAAAGCCGGACGAAGAGCCGCGTCCCCAGGTGTTGGAGGTGCTTCCCGAGCCTCCGGAAGCCGTGGCCGCCGATTCCGGCCGCCTGTCGTTTGAGGTGTCGCCCCTTTCCGATAAGGGCTTGTTGTCGCAGCAGGTCCGCGACGCTTTGAAAGCCCTGGCGCGCGCAAACCACGGCGCCGCCATCCTCAAATTAAGGGCGTTCGTCGCTGGTTCCGGCGACCTGCGGCGCGTTAAGGACATCGTCGCTGAGGACTTCACGGAGAAGAAGCTGGCCCTTCCTGCCATCAGCACCATTCAGGTGGGCGCGCTGCCCTTGCCGGGAGCGCAGGTGGTGATCGAAGCGGTGTCCTCGGAAAGAAAAGTGGTCAATCCCAGCGGTGTCGCGTTTTTCTCGGCTGGGCGGAGCGCGAACCCCGCGGCTGCGGTCGAACGACTGCAGAGTTCCATCAACCGAGCTAGCGTCAAAGCGACCGATGTGCTGCGCATCACTTGTTTTCTGAGTTCGCTCGATGACGTACAGACGGCGCGATCTACAGTCGTGGCAGCGTTCCCCTCCGCCATAACCAACTTCGTGCAGATGCAGAGGCTGACCCTGGAGCCGCAAGTGCTTTGCGAAGCCGTGGCGCGCCTAGCCATAGCACCGGCGGAGCCGATGGTGCTCGCGAATGGGATGGCGTCAATCAATGCGCCAAAACTGGTGCTTACCGCCGCCCAGTTAGTGTTTCGCGATCAAGACTCCGATTTCCGTCTGGCCTACCAGCGCCTCGCAAAAACCATGGCTCCGCTGGGGGCCACTTTCAAAGACGTTTTCTGGACCGGAACCTACGCGATCACGCGCCCCAACGCCGCCCAGATCGACAGCATCCAGTGGGAATTCCTCGATCGCGCGCACCCGCCCGCCGATACCCAGTTGCAGATTGAGGGTTTGCCGTCCACCGATGCCACCGCGGCCATCGAGTTCATGGCTGTAGGACGTTAAAGCGTCTCGCCGCGGATCAGATCGTCGTAGGATTCGCGTTCGCGTACCACCCGCCACTTGTCGCCCTCGACCAGGACCTCGGCCGGGCGCCGGCGCGCGTTATACGTTGAGGATTGCGTAAACCCGTAGGCGCCCACGGTCGAAATCGCCAGGACATCGCCCGGCAGTACCTCAGCCATCTCACGATCGCGCGCCAGGAAATCGCCGGTCTCACACACCGGTCCCACCACATCGGCGCGAATTCTGCGGCTGTTGTTTTGGCGCACCGGCAGAATCTCGTGGTAGGCGTCATAAAGCGCGGGACGGATCAAATCGTTCATCGCCGCATCCACTATGGCGAATTCTTTTTCACCGGTTTTTTTGCGGTACAAAGTCTTGGTGAGCAGCACGCCGGCCGCCGCCACAATCGATCTTCCGGGCTCCAGGACGACGTGCAAGTCGCGGCCCGCCAGCCGCTGCTTCAGGCACTTTACAAACTCCGCGATCGAGGGCGTCACCTCTTCCGGTTTGTAGGCCACACCGAGTCCGCCGCCTAAATCGACATGACGGATGTTGAAACCCAGGGTGCGCAGCCGGCAGATCAGGGCCAGCACGCGATCGACAGCCTCCATGAGCGGCCCCGGGTCCAGCAGCAACGATCCGATATGGCAGCTCACGCCTTCGATAAGGAGGTTCTCGTGTCTGCGCGCGCGCTGGTAAATGTTCTCGGCCTCCGCAATATCGACACCGAATTTATGAGCCAGTTTCCCGGTGGAAATATAGTGGTGCGTATCGGTCTCGACGTCGGGATTCACGCGCAGCGCTACCCGCGCCTTTTCGCCGCGCCGGTGCGCCAGAGCATCGATCAGCGCCAGCTCCGGCTCCGATTCGCAATTGAAGCTGAAGATGCCGGCCTTAAGTGCGTCGTCGATTTCGGCCGCTGTCTTGCCGACCCCGGAAAAAACCGCTTTGACCGGATCGCCTCCCGCCTTCAGCACGCGAAACAACTCCCCCCCGGAAACGATATCGAATCCCGCACCCGCACGGGCCAGCAAATTCAGCACCGCGAGGCTGCCGTTCGCCTTCACCGCATAGCAGATGGTGTGCGGCGCCTCGCCGAAGGTCTCATCGTAAGCCCGGAAGTTCGCGAGGATGGTGGCGGCCGAATAGACATAGCAGGGCGTGCCCACGCGCGCGGCGATCTCCGCGAGCGCAACCTCCTCGCAGTACAACGCACGCTCGCCGTAATGAAAAGCGTTCATTCGTTAGCCGATTACCTTCATAGTAACCACGGTCTGGTCATCGGTAAGCGCCACGGCGTCGCGAAACTCATCCAGATCCGCAAAAATTTGATCCACAATGGCGCGCGGCGTATCGATATCATGGTTCGTCAACAGCCGCTGCACGCGGGAGCGCCCGAAGTGCTCTTCGCGCGAGTTCAACTGGTCTTCGACGCCGTCTGAAAACAGCAACAGCGTATCGCCGGATTCCGCCTGGTAACTCACTTCGTCGTAAGTCTGATGCTCCAGCAGCCCGATCGGCATGCCTTCGGCCTTCGCGGTAATAATATGGCCGCTCCGGGAAATCAGCAGCGGCTCGGCGCCGGCGTTGGTAATCGTCATCAGGTGCGTGCGCGGCTCCCACAGCAACACCATCAGGGTGGCATACACCGCATCCACCTTGCGTTCCAGTAGCGCTTCGTTCAGGGATTGCATCAGCATCGCGGGGCTCCGGCGGCGCGGCGTAAGAATGCGCAGCAGCCCGCTGATCAGGGCGCCGTAGAGCGCCGCCGCCGCGCCTTTGCCGCTCACGTCTCCAAAGGCGATCACCGCGTAATCGTCGCCTTGCTCGAAGAATTCGTACACGTCCCCGGAGATTTCGCGCGCGGCTCGCGAGCGGATCGCGATATCCAGCCCCCGTATATCCGCCTCGCGCGGCAACAATACCTTTTGCAGCTTGCGCGCGGCTTTGAGATCCTGATCCATGCGCTGCTCGCGGCCCGCCAGCTCTTCATACAGGCGGGCGTTTTCGACAGAACTCGCAATCTGCGGCGCCAGCAGCGACAGGGTGCGCTGATGTTCTTCGGTAAAGTTGCCGATGCGTTCGCTCTCCATGTTCAGCACTCCCACTACCCGGTCCTGAACGATCAAGGGCACTGCCAGCTCGGAATGAATATCCGGCTGAGAGGCAATATAACGCGGGTCCTGCATGGTATTCACCACGCGCACGGCTTGCCGCGATTCCGCCGCGGCGCCGGTGATCCCGGTGCCCAGCGCAATGTTATCGAGATCGATACGCTGGTCGTAGCGCACACTGAAGCGGTGTCTGAGCAGCTTCTTTTCCGCATCCACCAGCAGAATACTGAAAGCATCGTAGTTGATCAGCGTGCGTACGGATGCCGCGATCTTGCCCAGAAGCTCGTCCAGATCCAGAATCGAGCTGAATTCCTGCGAAAGTTGCGCCAGGGCCCGAAAGGTGCGGTTCTGTTGGTTTACCCTGCGATACAAACTGGCGTTTTCAATCGAGCCCGCCACTCGCGAGGCGATCAGCCGCATGATGCGCCGGTCCTGATCGTGGAACGCCCGCGCCCGGGTGGATTGCACATCGATCACGCCCACCAGCTTGCCGTGCGCCATCATCGGAACGGCGAGCTCGCTTTGCACCGCATCGAGCGCGACTAAATAACGCGGATCCGTGCGCACGTCCTCGACCAGCACCGGCTCGCGGCTTTGCGCGGCGGCGCCGACGATGCCTTCGCCCAACGCGATTACCAGGCTGCGTACCACCTCCTCCCGGTGGCCGATGGAATAGCGAATCCGCAAGCCCTGGCTCCGTTCGCTATAGAGCAGGATGGCAAACAAATCGTAGGGCACCACAACTTTCACAATGTCCGCCACGTTGGCCAGCAGCTTGTCAAGATCCAGGATCTCAGAGGTGATGCGCGACACTTCCAGCAGGAAGTCGAGCAACTCGGCGCGTTCGCGAAACGCTTCAACGGCTTTGCGGGGCGTAGCCATAGAAATCGCGGCCTAAGCCGCCGTGGCCTCGACAATTTTGACGCTGGCGCTCGCGCCCACGCGATTGGCGCCCGCGGACGCCATCTTCTGCAAGTCTTCGAGTGTGCGCACGCCGCCCGAAGCCTTCACGCCCATGGCGGGGCCCACAGTCCGCCGCAGTAGCGCCACGTCCTCCACCGTCGCTCCACCGGGACCGAAGCCGGTCGAAGTCTTTACGAAATCGGCGCCGGCGTCTTTCGCCAAACGGCATGCCGCCGTCTTTTGCTCGTCGCTCAAAAGCGCGGTCTCGAGAATCACTTTGACGATCGCTCCGCCGGCATGCGCGGCCTCGACCACGGCAGCAATGTCGCAGCGCACGGCGTCATGATTTCCACCGCGCAGTTCTCCCACGTTGAGGACCATGTCGATCTCCTGCGCTCCGTCGCGGATGGCTACGGCCGTTTCGGCGGCCTTGATCTCCATAGTATTGGCGCCTAATGGGAATCCCACCACGGCGCATACCTTTGTGGCACAACCCGCCAACTCGTCAGCAACCAAACGAACCCAGCAGGGATTCACGCAGACGCCGGCAAAACCGTACTCCCGCGCCTCCGCGCACACCTTGCGAATGTCGGCGGCTGTGGCTTCCGGCTGGAGTAGGGTATGGTCGATCATGGCGGCGACGGAGGAATCGAAACGCGGCACAGAACTGATCGTAGCATAGGGGTTTCGCGCGCTCTTTCGCTATAATAAGCGGATGGAAGCCGCCACGATATCGCCCACGGTTGTCGATCTCGAAAAGCAATACCTGCTGCAAAACTACTCGCGCTACCCGGTGGTGTTGCAGCGTGGAAAAGGCTGTTACGTATACGACACCTCCGGCAAGCGCTATCTGGATTTGCTCGCCGGTATCGGGGTCAATGCCCTGGGGCATGCGCACCCGCGGCTCACTAAAGTGATTCGCGAGCAGGCGGGACGCCTGGTTCACAGCTCCAACCTGTACTATCACGAGTATGCCGGTCCGCTCGCCGAGCGCCTTTCCCGTGCCAGCGGCCTGCCGCGTATCTTCTACTGCAACTCCGGCACGGAGGCCAACGAAGCCGCGCTCAAAATGGCGAAGGCCCACGGGCATAGTATCTCGCCGGATAAATTCGAAATAGTGGCGCTGGATAATTCGTTCCACGGACGCACCATCGGCGCGCTGTCGGTTACCGGACAGGAAAGCTATCGCCGCGATTTTGAACCGCTGATGCCCGGCGTTCACTTCGTCCCGCGCAACGACGTTACCGCGCTCGAACAAGTGGTGAATGAGCGCACCGCCGGCATCATTATCGAACTGGTGCAGGGTGAAGGCGGCATTTATCCGATGAACGAAGGCTTCATCCGCAAAGCCCGTGAGCTGGCGGATCGCTATGACGCGATCCTGATCTTCGACGAGATCCAGTGTGGCGTAGGTCGCACCGGCACGTACTTTGCCTACCAGTTGCTGGATCCGCCGGTAATGCCCGACGTCATGACGGCGGCCAAGCCGGTCGCCTGCGGGCTCGCGCTGGGAGTAGTCGCGGCGAACGAGCGCGCGGCCGCGGGTCTTGGTCCCGGCAAGCATGGAACTACCTTTGGCGGAGGGCCCTTGGTTTGCCGCGTGGGCCTGGAGTTCTTCGATATCCTCGATGGGCTTCTGCCGCATATCGCCGACGTGGGCAGCTATTTCCGGATGCGGCTGACAGAACTTTCGCGGCGCTATTCCTTCATTAAAGAAGTCCGCGGCGTGGGCCTGATGATTGGCGTGGAACTAGATTTCCCCTGCAAGCAGATCGTGCTGGATTGCATTGCACAGGGGGTGCTGCTGAATTGCACGCATGACTACACGCTGCGCGCGCTGCCGCCGTATATTATCACCGAGCAGGAAGTGGACCGCGCGATTACCGTGCTGAAACGCGTGTTCAAGAACGCAAAACGCCCGGAGGCCGCTTAGATCTACAGCAGGTCTTCGCGACCCGCTTTTTCCAAACGCCTCACCAGTTCGCCGACTTCCTGGGCACGGCTGCGGTCGGCGATCAATAAAGCGTCGGGTGTATCGACCACGATCAGGTCCTTTACGCCGAGCAGCGCTACCAGCTTGCCTTCGGCGTCGATATAATTGCCGGTGCTCTTTTCGACAATGGATTCCGAGCGCAGCGCATTGCCTTGCGCGTCGCGCTTATGCAGCTCGTAGACGGCGTTCCAGCTGCCGACATCATTCCAGCCGATATCACCCGCCGGGATGCCTGTCACGTTAGAGGCCCGTTCCAGAACCGCATAGTCGATTGAAATGTTATCGCATTGCGGGAAGGCGGCAGCTAGCGCCTCGGGAAATTTGCGGCTGGTAAAGGGCGGCAGGCTAGTGAGCAGATGCTCGGTTTTGGGCAGGAAGCGCCGCAACGCGTCCAACAACACCGAGGTCTTCCAGAAAAACATTCCAGCGTTCCAATAGAAATTTCCCGCGGACAGAAACTGTTCCGCCGTGCCCGCGTCGGGCTTTTCGCGGAAGCTCATCACCCGCACCGCGCTGCGGCCGCCGGCCTGGACGCCTTCTGGAAACTCAATGTAGCCATAACCGGTTTCCGCCCAACGCGGTTGAATCCCCAGCACCACGATGTTGCCCTGGGCGGCGGATTGAAACGCCGGCCGCAGCAAGCGCGCATACTCGCCGGGCTTGGCGATGACGTGATCGGCCGGGAAGACACCCATTATCGCGTCCGGGTCGAGCGATTGCAGGATATGCGCGGCGAGGCCAATCGCGGGCGCGGTATTGCGCTGCACCGGCTCGGCCAGAATCTGCCTTTTGGGAACTTCCGGCAATTGCTGGACGATCTCGGCGCGAAGGTGATGGTTGGTGAGAATCCAGATGTGCTCGGGGGGAAGCACCGGTTTCAGGCGATCGACGGTTTGTTGGATCAACGTGCGGTCGCCGAAGAACTTGAGCACCTGCTTGGCGCGGCTGCGGCGGCTGCGCGGCCAAAACCGCGTCCCGCGCCCGCCGGCCAGGATCAGACCATAATGATGCTGCATACTACTGGATGGAAGTTCCGCGTATCAGCTTCAAAGTGCGGTTCCATCGCGTCTTCGAGAAAAAGTTCTTCGCCAGATCCGCATAGTGGCTGCCGCTGTCCCCGGCCCATTCTTCGGTGGGGGCGTCGAAGGACCAGAAGATCACGAGCGGCTTGCCGATGATGTTTTCGCGCGGCACAAATCCCCAATAGCGGCTATCGAGCGAGTTTTCGCGATTGTCGCCCATCGCGAAGTAACTGCCCGCGGGCACCACCAGTTCTCCGTTGCTTACATTCGACGCCAGCATTTGCTGGGCGCGGTCAACCACCGGGCCGAAGGGCTGCGAGGGGAAGTTATCGCGGTACGGCTGCATGCTCGGATCGATGTGCTGGGCGTACGGTTCGGTGAGCGGCCGGCCGTTCACATACACCACTTTGTCAACGATGTGGATGTGGTCCCCGGGGACTCCAATCACTCGCTTGACGAAATTCTGATTGATGTCCATGGGATAGCGGAACACAATGACGTCGCCACGTTTAGGCTCGGTGTAGGGCAGCAGGTACTTGCTGATCGGTCCGGAGGGCGCGTACGACAACTTGTCCACCAAAAGATGGTCGCCGATCAGCACCGTCGACTCCATCGATCCGGTAGGCACGATGAAAGCCTGCACCAGCGTGGTGGTCCCAAACAGTAGGATCAGGATATTCAGAGACCACTCATGGAGGAAGTCCCGCGCAGATTCCGCAAACTTTTTCATACGGCCTTAATTCTTGTAATACCCGTGAATCAGCATGAAAGTACGGCGCCAGCGGGTTTTGCTGAAGAAGTGCAGACCGATGTCCTTGATGTGATCGAGGCCGATCGAAGGATTTTGCAGCTCATCGGTGGGCGCGTCATAGGACCAGTAGACGATCAGCGGCTTGCCGATGATATTCTCGCGCGGAGCAAAGCCCCAGTAACGGCTGTCGAGCGAAGAATCCCGATTGTCGCCCATGGCAAAAACGCAGTCCGGAGGAACCACCACCTCACCGTTGACCACATGGTTTTGCAGCATGTCTTCGGCGCCCGGATAGACCATGGAGTTCGGTTCGCTGGGAAAGTTATCACGGTAGGGGTCAATCTGGTCGGATTTATGCACCGCGTAAGGTTCATCGAGCTTGACGCCGTTCCGGTACACTTCCTTATTGACGATCCGTATGCGGTCGCCCGGAATTCCGATGGCGCGTTTGACGAAGGTCATGCTGATGTCAACCGGGTAGCGGAATACGATGATATCGCCGCGCTTGACGTCGCTGTAAGGCAGCAAATGCTTGCTGATGGGACCGGACGGCGCAAACGCCATCTTATCGACCAGCAGATGGTCGCCGATCAGCAGCGTATCTTCCATGGAGCCGGTTGGAATCACATAGGCTTGCACCAGCGTAGTGGTCAAAAAAAGCAGGAGCAGGATGGTAATGGCCCACTCGGCGATCGCTCCGCGAGGCGGTTCGCTGGGTTCTTCGAGCGAGGCTTCCGCGGCGGGCGCGGGAACGGGGGGAACCGGCGCTGCCAGTGGTACTTGGGGTTGGGGGCTGACGGAGTCCGTCGTGTTTTCGAGGCTCACTACCCTTATTCTACTCGTTTCAGGGGCGCCCGGAACGTTTCCGGACAAAGCGGCGGTTTAGGAGGGCGCGCGCTCGAAATTTTCGTCCTGCATGCGGAACCGCACGCGCCGGCTGCCGGGCCATTCGAGGCGCAAGTCGCGCGAGATCTCATCCAGCATTTCGGTGGTGCAGACCTTCTGTTCTTCGGCAAAGGCGCTAAGCAGCATGTTGTCGCAAATCGCGTTGATCAGGCGCGGCGTCCCCTGCGCACGCAGGTGAATCTCCGCCATCAGCGCTTCGGAGAACACGGATTGGCGGGGCATTCCGGCCTTTTCCATGCGCGATTGGATATACTCCACGGTGTCCCGCAGCGAGAAGGGGTGCAGATTGAAGCGCAACACGATACGTTGTTTCAACTGCCGCAGATTGGGCGCATCCAGCTTGCGATCAAGCTCGGGCTGCCCCGCCAGGATGATCTGCAACAGCTTGCCGTTGCGGTTTTCGAGGTTCCCCAGCAGGCGGATCTCTTCCAGTACTTCCCACTCGAGGTTATGCGCCTCATCGACAATCAGAACCACGGTGCGTCCGGCCTGGGCTTGCTCTACCAGAAGCTGGTTCAGGGCGAACAAAACCTCGGTCTTGGAAGTGCGCTCGCAGGGCAGGTTCAGATCGTAGGCGATCATCTCAAAAAACTGTTCGCAATTCACGCGTGAATTAAACAGGAAAGCGAACTCGATGTACTGGGATTCCAGATAGTCGCGCAGGCATTCGAGCATGGTGGTCTTGCCTGTGCCCACTTCGCCCGCCAGTACGATAAAACCTTTGCGGGCTTGCACGCCATACACCAGGTTGGCAAGTGCTTCTTCGTGCTGCTCACTGCGGAAGAAGAACGCCGGATCTGGACTTAAGTTGAAAGGGCTCTCGGTAAAACCAAAGAACGCATTATACATTTTGCCAGTATCCGCTCGGAGGGTTCTCGCCCTCTCTATATTCTCTCTGTCTCGATGTTACCACGCGTTCCGCGCCAGCTTAAAGCATTATTGCAGTGGGACAGTACCAATTGAACTTAAGTACTATTCGAGGCGGTATACTCTCTAACTATGGCCGTTTACGTGATCGTCGACATCAACATCAAAGATCTGGGCGCATACGACGCCTATAGGACCGGGGTGCCCCCGATGGTCCGCAAGCATGGCGGGGAATATCTGGCGCGCGGCGGCGCGAGCGAAGTTCTGGAGGGCAGTTGGACGCCGCACCGGATCGCGCTGCTGAAGTTCCCCGATATGGCGGCGGTGAAAGCGTTCCTGAGCGACCCGGAATACCAGCCGTTGAAAACTTTGCGCCACAGCATCGCCGATACCCAGATGGTGGCCGTCGAAGGGGTCTAGAAGCATGCGCGCCCTGCTGCTATTGTGGGTTTCCGCAGGGATGTCGTTTGCCCAGTTACAGGGGATCATCGACATTCACACCCATGGCGACCCGGATAGCGCGCCGCGCAAGATCGACGTGCTGGAGCTCGCCAAGATCGCCAAAACCGCGGGCATGCGGGGCATCGTGCTCAAGAATCACTATACGTCGACGGTGCAGGCGGCGTACCTGGTGAGCGAGATAGTGCCTGGGATCGAAGTTTACGGCGCAATTGCGCTCGACCGTGCCGTGGGTGGCGTGAATCCGGAGGCAGTCCGGCAGGCGGCGGCGTTCAAAGGCAAAAAACTGCGGATCGTTTGGATGCCTACGTTCGATTCGGAAAACGAGGTTCACTTTCTAAAACAGAATCGCCCGTTCGTGTCGGTTCAGCGCAACGGCAGACTGCTGCCGGAAACCGTGGAAGTGTTGAAAATCATTGCCCAGGAGAACATAGTTCTGGCTACCGGACACTCCTCTTCAGCCGAGAATCTGCTATTGACGCGCGAGGCGAAAAAGCTGGGCATCGCCCACATCGTGCTCACCCATCCGATGAGCGCGCGCACCAATATGAGCATTCCGGACATGCAGGAGGCTGCAAGGATGGGCGCCTATATCGAATTATGCGGAGCCGCGCTGCTGCCGACACAGAGAGCCGCCGAACGCATTCCGGTGGAGGCATACGTGAAGGCGATTCGCACTATCGGCGCCGATCACTTCATTCTGTCGAGCGACTTGGGCCAAGCCATAAATCCCGTGCACACCGATGGCTGGAAACAATTCCTGGACATCCTGCGCAAAGCCGGAATCAGCAATCACGACCTGGATGTGATGGACCAGAAGAATCCGGCGGCGCTGCTGGGTTTGCAGTAGCGACTCTACGCTGGCTTTAGTACGGGCGTTTGCCAACCCAGTTGCCCGGCGGATCGTAGTTGCAGACCCACACTTCGGTGCGGCCGGTCCGTGCCGCTCCGCAACCCACGCGCCGGGTATCGCGCCAGACAATTTGGGTGTAGTGGCCGCAGACGCCGCGGCAAGTATTGGAGCGATATTGGTAATCTTTGGATTCCGAAGCCCAATCATGCACCACCTGCGCGGGTGAGGCGCCACCCCCGGTAATTTCAAACAGGTTCTCTCCATAGGGCGGCTTCGGGCGGTGAAAGAACTGCCCTCGCTCCGCCAAATAGTCGGCCCATTGCTGGGCGAAAGCGGCGAGCTCTCCGGACCAGACCAGGGGCTTCAGTCCCACGGCGCGGCGCACGGCGTTGTGAGCCGCCAGCATCCTATCCGCCAGGAAATCGCCGCTGGGCCGCGTTTGCGCCAGCGCGGTTCCGGTGATCAAGATAATGAGTTGCAACACGCGCCGCATACTTAAGATATTACGCTTGGCGCCTAGGCGCTCACCGCCGCAGCCACGGCTTTCCCTACCTCTGAAGTGGTTGCCTGGCCGCCCATGTCGGGCGTGCGCGGGCCTTCCGCCGTCACTTTTTCGATCGCGCGCACGATGGCGTCATGCACCTCGGGATGCCCCAGATGATCCAGCATCATCGCGCCGGACCAGATCTGGCCAATGGGATTCGCAATGCCCTTCCCGGCTATATCCGGCGCCGAGCCGTGCACCGGTTCAAACAGCGAGGGAAACTTGCATTCCGGATTGATGTTGGCGGAAGGGGCGATGGCGATGGTTCCGGTGCACGCCGGGCCCAGGTCGCTCAAGATGTCGCCAAACAGGTTCGAGGCCACCACCACGTCAAACCAGTGCGGGTTGCGCACGAAATGCGCGGTCAAAATATCGATGTGGAATTTGTCCACCTTTATATCGGGATAGCCACGGGCCATTTCGGCAACGCGCTCGTCCCAATAAGGCATCGAGATGAAGATGCCGTTCGATTTGGTCGCCGCGGTCAGATGCTTTTTCGGCCGACGCCGTGCGAGGTCGAAGGCGTAACGCAGAACGCGGTCGACACCCACGCGGCTGAAGATCGATTCCTGCATCACGATCTCGCGCTCGGTGCCCGGGAACATTTTGCCACCGACGGAAGAATACTCGCCCTCAGTGTTCTCGCGCACTACATAGAAATCGATGTCGCCGGGCTGGCGGTTAGCAAGCGGGCTCGGGACTCCCGGCATCAAGCGTACCGGCCGCAGATTCACATACTGATCGAACTCGCGGCGAAACAGCAGGAGCGAGCCCCATAGCGAGATGTGGTCCGGCACCTTCTCCGGCCAACCCACGGCACCGAAGAAGATCGCGTCGTGGCTGCCAATCTGGTCCTTCCAATCATCCGGCAGCATGTGGCCATGGCGGGCGTAGTAGTCGCAGCTCGCAAAATCGAAGTGGTCGTAATCTAGATGGAGGCCGAATTTGCACGCCGCCGCCTCCAGTACGCGGATGCCTTCGGGAACCACCTCGCTGCCGATGCCGTCGCCGGGGATGACAGCGATCCTGTGGGTTTGCATGTTTTCTATGTTAGACTGGCGCGCATCCTATGGATTGGTCACGCACCTCGCGGATCCCGGTATACCGGCACATCAAAAACGAGATGGTGAAGCGGAGCGATATTCGATCCGCCACCCAGATCCTCCAGCGCCTGGAAGCGGCCGCGTATCTCGAACGCAATCTGCGTGGGAACCCCAAGTATGACGATCCCAAACGTCTGGCCCGCTATGAATTCTGCGTGTTCTCACAGTTCGGCGAGGACGGCGCGATTCGCGAAATCTTCCGGCGGATTGGAGAGACCAACCGGTGTTTCGTCGAAATGGGCGTGGGAGACGGCCTCGAAAACAATACCACCTACCTTCTCGCCAAGGGCTGGCGCGGAACGTGGATCGAAGGCAACTTGAAAAGCATCGCGGCGATCCGCAAGACTTTCGCGGAACAACTGGGCTCCGGAACTCTGCAGCTCTGGCCCGGCATGATTACCGCGGCGGGCGTCGAGGGCGTGCTGCGCAGCCTCGATATTCCAGACGAGCCCGATCTGCTGTCGCTCGATGTCGACTACAACACTCACTGGCTGTGGGAGGCCATGCTGAGCACGCGGCCGCGGGTGGCGGTGATCGAGTACAACGCCGTTTGGCCTCCCGAAGACGATTGGACAGTTCGGCGCGACGATGCGGCGCATTGGGACGGCACCTCGCATGTGGGATCCAGTCTGGGCGCCCTTTGCCGCCTGGGCAGCAGCAAGGGCTATTGCCTGGTGGGCTGCAGTTTTGCTGGCAGCAATGCGTTTTTTGTAAGACAGGATCTGCTGGGCAACTTGTTTTGCGAGCCCTTCACCGCCCCAAACCACTATGAGCCGCCGCGTTACTTTCTGTATCACGCAGCGGGACACCGCCGGGGCTGGGGTCCGTTCGTTTTTAAGAACACGCCGTGATTTCTTCGATCAGAGCCGCGCTTATTTGAGTTCTACCTGAATCTCCATGGCGGTTTTGTCGCCCATTTGCTCAGTCTGGTGTTTTAGCGCGTCACGCCAGGCGATTTCGCCGGGCTGGCGCGGGTTATCCACCACTCGTCCGTCGCCTAACTTCATGCTGGTGTGGAGCTCCGTCAGGTACACCACCACATAATGCGGATGCTCGTGCATCGGAGCT
>Ga0105240_10002629_pt1 | contig 28620 bp, 17 predicted proteins | sample KBSC54metaG_FD_80426 | JGI IMG/M metagenome (GOLD analysis project Ga0105240, IMG submission 80426) | Corn rhizosphere microbial communities from Kellogg Biological Station, Michigan, USA - KBS C5-4 metaG | ecosystem: Host-associated > Plants > Roots > Rhizosphere > Soil | place: Michigan, USA... | reverse complement strand
GTTACGGAGCCGACCGCCTGCCATCCCGAGTTTCCCGTGCTATTGTTCCGTGCCGCGAGATAAAAGACTTGGTTCCCGGCAAAGGCTTGGTTAAAAGTGATGGCTAGGTTCAACGTGAGTAGATTGCCGGTTGCAAACATCGAACTCCCCGTAGCGTTGATGGTGCACTGGCTATTTTGCAGCGTGCCGCTCGAGGGCAGAGCGATGGGAGATCCATTGGCATAGCCGCCATCCCCCGCATCATCCACCAGATACAAATACCCGGAGGTGGCGCTCGTGGGAGCAAAGGCCACATAGCAGGCGCCAATCCCGTCCAGGAAATTGTTGATCAGGACATTCACCACCGCCAAGTCCGCAAATCCGTTCGTATCCGTAAACGTGAACGTGTAAGTCTGGCTCAAGGTGCTGCTTCGCGCTGGATTCACGGCTCCCACCGCGGGACCCGTTGGCGCTGGTCCGGGCACGGCCCACGTCCCCATAGCCTGCCATCCTGAGTTCTGGGTGTTGCTGCGAGCGGCCATATAAAACACCTGATTCCCGGCAAACGCGGATTTGAACGTAACCGCCAATGTGAGCGTCAGTGTGTTGCCGTTACTCGCCACTGAACTCCCGGCTCCGCTAATCGCGCACTGGCTATTTTGTAATGTGCCGCTCGACGGCAACGCGATCGGCGACCCGTTGGCGTAGCCGCCATCGCCGGCATCGTCCACCAAATATAAATAGCCGGACGTGGCGCTCGTGGGAGCAAACGCCACATAGCAGGCACCAATCCCGTCCAGGTAACGATTCACCAGTATGTTCACAACGCTCAGGTCTTGCCATCCCGAGGAGTCGTTGAAGGTAAAGGTGAACGTCTGCGTGAGCCCGCTCCCGGACGCTGGTGAGGTACCTCCCGCTGCGGTTGCCCCCTCGGCCACAGCCGTGAAGGACCAAACTGCCGAACTTGTGCTGCCGGCGGAATTCCTCGCAACGACACGCCAATAGTAGACGGTGCCGAAAGTTAGCTTTCCCGGAACATACGGGAGGCCTGTCACGGTCCCTACGTACGGCGGTGTGGAAGAGGTGCCAAAGTAAACATCGTAAACATCGACAAACGACGGCGTACTATTCCAAGTAAGAGAAACATTCAAGGAAACGCCGTTGGCGCCGTTCACCGGTGACATGAGAAGGGGAACGGGCGGCGCTTGGAAGGCCACGATGTCCTGGCTGTTCGCCGTCACTGAACTGCCGCCGCCCGATACGGTCGCATAGGCGAAGGCTTGCGGCAACGACAGGCTGGCCTGCACATTCACCGTCAAAGTGATAGGCGCATAGCTAGACCCGGGAGACAACACATCGGATCGAGTGCAAGCAGTCGAAGAGCAAGTCCATCCGGAGCCGCTCATGGAAACGAATGTCATTCCGACGCCCACCACGTCGCTTACCGTTACGACACCGTTTGTGGATGTGGCGCCAGCCGCATTACTTACGTTGATAGTGAAGGTGGCTCCCAACTGGCCCGCGACAAAACTCCCATTATGATTGATGCTCACTTGAAGCAAGGGCAACTCAGCACCCTTCAGGATTTCGATGGGAGAATCTCCCAGATTTGACATAGCCGCGATATCAATCCTGCCGTCGCCGTTGAAGTCAGCCAGAACTAGCGAGGTGTGTGCAGTCCAACCATTCAGGGTGCCCTGTGAGCCGGAGGAAGCGCCGAGCGCCTTTACTGTCCCGTCGCCTAATCCTGCGTAAAGAAGGAGGGCATTTTCACTCTGGGCATTAAGAGTGAACTCTCGCTCCGAGAGCACGTCAAAAACGCCATCCCCATCGAAATCCACCACTGAAATACCGTAGGCTCCCCCCTGATATTGATTGTTAACGGGATAGTAGGCCGGTTGTGCGAATGTTCCATCGCCGTTTCCAGGAAAGATTCCGATCTGATATCCGAAACCCGGCGCCAGCACGAGGTCCAGCTTGCCATCCCCATTCAAATCCTCCAAAGCATAAGAATCCCAGGGATTGTATATGAAATTGAAATCGAACGCGTCGATCGGCGCGGAAAACCCGCCGTCGCCATTCCCTAGCAGGGCCACTACCTCGCGGGTGTCGCCTTGAGCCGGAGGAACTACCGTCACCAAATCGACTTTGCCGTCGTTGTTCACATCGCCGGCAACCATGTTGTACATGTATGGAGCAAAAGGATACTCGTTTGGCGCTTCAAACGTCCCGTTCCCGTTCCCTAACAGGATGCCCACCGAGTTGGTCAAATTGTGCAGAACCGCGAGATCCGGGAGTCCATCTTTGTTAAAGTCGGCGACGACAATCTGCCCGGCCACCGTCGGTAGGCTAATGGTCCCGCTGAAGCCTCCGCTTCCATCGCCGAAGGATACAACCACATTATTTGCCGCGGAATTTGCGACCGCGATATCCTGATTGCCATCTTGATTGAAGTCCCCTATCGCCACCAAGCTCAGGATCGTTGACCCCGTTGGAAGAAGCGTGCTAACGGGTGTACCAAAAGTCCCGTCCCCATTGCCCAGAGCCACCTTGACGAGGTTTGAACTGCCTACCGCTACAATATCCGGCCGGCCGTCGTTATTAAAATCGCCAGCTGCGGCGTCGTATACGGCAATTCCCACATTTAGAGTGGAAGAAGTGAACCCGAAAGCAGGCACTGAATTCACCATTAGGGTAAGCGGAGTTGAGAGAGCAGGCGCATTTTGCCCGTCACCAAGATACCGCGCGGAGAGTATAGGAATTCCTGTCACATTCAACATGGTTGCCAGCGCTGCTGTTCCCCCGGATAGGGTCGCCGTACCGAGAATTGAGACGCCGCTATAAAAAGTCACTTTCCCAGTGGCGGACGGAGGAGTTACGGTCGCGGTCAGCGTCAGGGGAGCGCCAAATGCGGCAGGATTGGCTGAGGAGACCAGAGTCACTGTCGTAGCCCAAAGATCGACAGTAAAGACAGTCAGAAGGGTCACGCAGATGAGGAACGACCAGATAAAGCGGTTCATCTAGTTTTTTGGATATTACTGGTTTTTATTTTACAACAGTGCCACTTAGATCTGAACACACCCTCACATTTCCGCTACATCGTCTCAAATATCCAGGATCTTCACGTATATGAATCTGATAGTGACCGTTGACGCCGTCGTCGTTATCCGGTCCGGTCGAGCTTCTTGCGGTGGCTGCTGAACTCGGCAACGCCGGTGCGGTGATCGATGTTCCGAAAACTGCTGCCGAGTAAGCGGCGAGAAGCAAACGTCCCGTCCGCGAAGCGCCACCCCCTTTTAATACTACTGGGATAGATCTTTGTAAAAACGAACGTCAAAGCGCCCATCATCACTAGCGGGTTTAAAAGCGACCACAGGACGCCCAGCGATATGTTCCGATAACGAACGCGGAAATCCCGGAACACCAAGTTCTGCAGCAGAAAGAGAATGTCACCGTGCCACATGGTTGAATTCGATCAAGGGGAAGCCGCGAAGAGCGAGTCGCGTGATATCAGATCCGCAGCCTGATAGCTATTGAGCGGCGTTTTGTCGCCAGAGGGCCCCATTGCCAGGAGTTGTCAGACCGGACAGGGCGGAAGACTGCTTTCAATGGGCGAAATTTCGGCCGCCACATCCGTTAGATCGGCAGAACGCAGGATGGTGAGGCAGGCTCCGTCGGTTCGGTTCCACGCGTGGTTGAAATCCCGTACCTGAGTTAGGAGCATCCTAGGCTGTTCTTCGTGCGCGCCCAGGAGTCGCCTGGACCTTAAGGACAACCACTGGCTTCCATCGGCGTTTCGGCGAATTCATACCCCGTTTGGGTCGACATGTTCCCAGAGCTTCGCTCAACTCGTCAAGAACGAAACAATCTTAGCATGCCTTCCAATCAAACGAGCGCCTCATACAGGTATTCCCATCATCGCCGCATCCGGACACGACCTTCAACAAAGATTCAACTAGACACTTAGGTGCGTTCTTTTCCGAACGGATTTGTAGACGCGCACACGCGGGTAGGTTCGTGCCGATTGAGGCCAGCATCCTCAGATTCCGCAATCGCCGAAAATCATCTCGCGGACAAGTTCTTCGAAGTTCACTTTGGAGGTCCAGCCAAGTTCACGGCGTGCCTTAGAAGCGTCCCCTTGAAGGATATTTACCTCTGCCGGCCGGTATAGATCGTCGTCGATCACTACGTATTGCTGGTAATCTAGCCCTACGCACTGGAACGCCAGCTCCACGAAATCGCGAACGGAATGACACTCCCCGGTAGCCACTACGTAATCGTCTGGTGTCGGCTGCTGCAGCATCATCCACATAGCTTCGACGTAGTCGCGGGCGTGACCCCAGTCCCGCTTAGCATCCAGTTTTCCCAACCGCAATTCGGTGGTCTGACCAGCCAGAATGCGCGCCACTCCCGCCGTAATCTTCCGCGTTACAAACTCAAAACCCCGCCGCGGCGACTCATGATTGAACAAAATGCCGTTCGAGGCATGCATGTTGTATGCTTCCCGATAATTTCGCGTAAGTTCAAACCCCGCCACTTTGCTGATGCCATACGACGAGCGCGGATGAAAGCGGGTGTTTTCGGTCTGAGGCACTTCATCCGCTTTGCCGAACATCTCACTCGATCCGGCGAAGTAAACTCGGCAGTTCGGCACAACATTCTTCAGCGCGGCCAGAAGATAATGGGTACCGTTGATGTTGGTTTGCAACGTCGAAAATTCGTCGTCGAATGAGTAGCTCACGAAGCTCTGTGCAGCAAGGTGGTAGCACTCGTGCGGCTGCACTTTTATCACCGCCTGATATAGACTCGCGAAGCTCTCCATGGACGCTGCATGAAGTTTGAGGTCCGGCAGCACGGTCTTTAAACGGCCGAGCCGGTTCTCAGGGTCCTCCAGGGCTACCCGACGTACTATGCCGTGAACTTCATATCCTTTGGATAATAACAATTCCGTCAGATAAGACCCATCCTGCCCTGTAATACCTGTAATTAATGCGCGCTTCTGAGACACGATAAATGCACTCTACTTTTGCCCGATACACCAAGCAGTCCGTTCTCTGTTTTCTTGAACTAAGCAGTGAAGGCAACGCAGGAGCAATAGAAAACCTCCCGTAGCTCCTAATACGTCTAGATAACAACTAGCCGCCCTCTTCGAGCGATAGCTCCCGCGACCAGCCTTCGATTTGGTTTTTAGGTGCCGCCTATCAAAATAGCACAGCACTAACTGGCGCATCGACTCGTTAGGTTTCCCCGAGCCGTGCCCGATCACCTCCCAGTGGGGCTGCAAACTCTTCGATGATGCCATCGAACAGAGCGCACATCGCAGTTGTCAGTTTCAAATAAATTGCGCTGCATAGCGGCAGTTTCAGGGGCGAGTCATGAACCAACATTGCGAAAGAACTCCATCGATCGAGCAGCACAACTTTCCCAGCGGAAATTTTGTGCGCGCCTGCGGCCTCGCTCGATGAGCTGGTTACGCAAATCTTCCGATTCGAGCAGTCGTGTAAGTTCGCCGGCGAGTTGCGCGGGGCTCAAGGGATTTGCAAAAAGCGCAGCGTCGCCTGCGATCTCGGGGAGACAGGAGGTATTGGAGGTAAGGACGGGTGCGCCAGCGGCCATTGCCTCCACTACCGGAAGCCCAAAGCCCTCGTAAAGCGACGGGTATACAAGCGCCGTTGCTCCCGCGAAAAGTCCTGGCAGATTTGCTTCAGGTACGTAGCCCAGGTAAGTAGCTTCTGTGCGAACACGTTCGAGCGTAGCTTGGGTGCTCCAGCCATCCATACCCGCGATCACCAACTCATACTCATGGCGAAGGTCCGGCTTGACAATCCGCCAGGCGTCGAGCAGCGTGTCCAGATTTTTGCGCGGCTCTATGGTGCCTACATAGAGCACATAAGGCCGTTCACGTTGTGTCGGACGTGCCTTGAAATACTCCTCCGCGATGCCTGGGTAGATCGTCGTGATGCGCTCGGGAGGAATCTTCAGAAGACGGATCGCATCTCTTCGAGTGTTTTCGGAAATCGCGATGAGTCCGTCCGTTCGGGTAAGTACCTTGTCGGCAAACCGCCGATGTGCTGACACATTTTCCGGCGTGTGGAAGTGCGGCATTAACGTCCACGTCAAATCGTAGAGAGTGGAGGTCAGTCTCATTCCCCGGGGGGCGCGTTGAAGGTGATGGGAAATATGAAAAATATCCGTCCCTGCAAGAATTTGACTGAGCCCATGACTTCTCCCAAGATTTACCAGATGAATCACTGCTAGTCTCCACAGCGTGTCTCCGCTCCCTAGCGTCGAACTGGGATGGCTCAGGCTGCCTAAACTATCGAGAAATGGAAAGGCGACAATTCTTTCGGTAGGGGAGGCGCACCGCCGTAAGTGAACCAGCCAGTGATAAATATAGGTTTTGACGCCGGCACTACGAAGTAGCGTGGGGGTTGCATCGATAGTAATCCGCATAAATTCGCATCAACGGCGGCGCGATTCGGGAGGGAAAAGCTCCCTACCGCGCCCAATCATTAATTTACGGCGTCTTACCGGCGCCAACCCTTCGGGAATGCCACCAGCTCGAAAACTTCGGTAAAAAATTAGCACTTGTAAGAAGCTCGCCAAAACGCCTGAGCCAGGGGAGTGCCGAGCTACACCATTCCAGCCTTTCCGTGACCTGGTGGCGGCAGATCGGCAATCTGTTCACCACGACCATCCCCGATCAGATCATGCTGATTTCACGACTTCCTCGACGCACGTAAACACCTGCGACCAGCCACGGCCACAATACCGACTCGCAGACCTTGGGTACCTGGACGTCCAGGGACACTGCCAAGGCGTGTCGAAATACCCGCCTTAGGTGATGGATTCTCCACCTCCAAACAACGTGTCCAACTCGCCAGCCAGATCGTCCACTATTTGCATGTCCCGTGAAATACCCATCTGATCTAGTTGTCGCGCCAATTTGTCCGTAAGATCGAGCAGCGGCCTGGCGCCTTGAACTTCCCTGAGAAACGCGATTACCTGTCGCGCATACGAATCGGATCGAAATTCCCGCTCGGCGTATTCACGCGCGGCCACCCCCAGACGCGCCCGTTCCTCAGGATTTGAAGCCAGCCGCCCTAGCGCGTCGCGAAGCTGCTCCAAAGACTGCGGATCAATTCTCACGACACTATTTTCCGGCAACTCCGCATAAAAACCTACGTTGCCGACAATGAGCGGTTTCCCGAACAGCATCTCTTCGATCGCCGATGCGGATGCGCCTTCGATTGCAGGCCATCGAAGATTGACGCAGATATCGGCGTGTGAGAGGTACGATCGCAATTCCTGATCGGAGACTTCACCAACGATCCGTACCACTCCTTCCAAGCCGTTTTGCGCGATCATGCTTTTTAGATCTCGCCGGTAATCACCAGCGCAGGCACCCGCAATCACGTATCGGATCGAGTTCTGGCTTCGGTCAAGCTGGCCAATGGCCTCTATGACAGAAGTGATCCGTTTATTCCGATTTGCGTGTCCCACGGTTACGATCAGAAGATCTTTCTCGCCCAGGCCAAGCTCCTGGCGGGACATGACCTGGCTTTGCCGGTCGATTGTATATGGCAACGAGATCTTACGAACAGGTCCCGCAAATGAGTCCTCGACGTGTTTCTTCAGAAATCCTGAGTGAGTGATAACCCCGCAGGCTGTGCTGGTTACCAGTTCGAACATCGGGTAGTTGACCACAGCGTCGGTTTCCCAAACTCGCGGACCGGCGTTCGACAAGCTATCTAGTGCCGCTCTTTTCCCGGGGCGGCCATACAACCGTTCCATGGCTTGAATGTATAGCGGTTCCGACTTCAGATGTTCAAGATAATATCCGGCAAATAGATGATGCATGACGAAGTCGTGCAGGATAGCGATTCCAGGGTGGCGCCGGGATACCTCGATGATATCGCGGTGAAACGGTAAATAATTGCCGAAATTGTAAATCACAATATCGTACTGGGATAAGATCTCCTCGGTAACCGCGGACGGGGATGTGAACTTTCGAATGGGCGCATTTGAGGAATGCGTCTCCTCCGAGTCGAAACAGAAGACATCAACCTGAGCTAACTTCGATAACTCCTCTACGATTCCCGCGCTGCAACGCCCGATCGCGCTTTTCGTGGAGAACGGCGTGAACCAAGCGATATTCACTTGGTCAGCGTCTCGATCACGTGATCCCAGTTGATATTGAGGCTTCGCGCCAACTCGAATCCGGCTTCGCCCATCGCTGCCGCTCCTGGTTTGTCGGAATACAAAGAATCCATTGCATCCGCGAGCACCTTCGGTTCCGGGGGAACGATGAATCCGGTTTCACGATGACGTACCAGCGCGTCAATGCCACCCGAGTCGATGCACGTAATAACGGCTTTTTTCGAAAGACAGCCTTCCAGCGTCACATAGCCGTAGGAATCTTCGTCGTAGGGAATGTAGGCTACCGCGAGGCAGCGTCTCAACAGATCCGCCTTCTCTTTCTCGGACACGAAGCGATCGATAAAGGTAATACTCTGGGCGAGATTGTCTTTGCGAATAGTGTTCCGGATCTCAACGGCGTCGGCTTCCGATTCCGGGCGTCCCGCCACAATTAACTTCACCTCCGTTTTGCAATGCTTCATAGCTTTAACCACTAGATGCTGCCGTTTGGCCGCATTCACCCGACCCAAGCAAAGGATGAAGTCCCCGCATTCCTGTTGCTCGACTTCTACCGGATCGTAGAGTGGCGGCAGCAGCACTTCAGAATCGATTCCGTTAAAACGGCGCAACCGGTCTCCCGTCACTTTTGAGTTTGTGTAGATAGCTTTGGCTTCGGCAAAAAAATGGTTATCAGCACGGATCACAGCGGCCCGGATCTGCCGACCACGGACGGAGTCCGGAAGTCCCTGGAACTCCGTGCCCCAGAAGTCGTAAGCCTGCCGAAACTGGTGCACCAGCCATAACACTTTATTGGGATGCGGTACATAAGCAGCCGGGAATTTGATTGCGATGGCTCGCTCGACGTTCGGCAATCGCAAAAGACGGCACGCCAGCATATGTTCTATGATCTTTTCCGGCGGATCCCACCGGAACGGCACTCGGATGAGCACGGCTTCATGTCCATATTCCTGTAATTTCGCGGTCAGAGCATCTGCGAGGTGTTCCGCGCCGCCACGCAGGAAGGGAACGCAATTATTAAGGACTGCGATTCTCATGACAGAAGGCGCTCGACGACGTGATCCCAATTCATTCCAAGTTCTTTCATACGCGGTGGTCCCGCCGCTCCCATTTGTTGCGTCGCAGGACGATTCGTATAAAGGAAGTCCATCGCTTCTGCAATGGCGGGGGGATCAGGCGCACGCACCAAACCATTAAGTCCATCCACGATCAACTCGCGAACTCCACCTGCGTCAGTTGTCGTCAAAATCGCCTTGTGTGAGGCGTGCGCTTCCAACGATGAATAGCCATAAGAATCGTCGTCCAAAGGAAAACACAAACCGGCGAGACAGCCCGCGAAGAGTTCAAGTTTTCGATCGTCCGGAACCCAGCCCGGCAGTAGCGTCACTCGGTGGTTCAGTTGGTAATGGTGTATCAGGTTGCGTAGTTCCGCGACGTATGGTTCGCCATCCGGATCTGAAGCACCGGCGATCACCAGGCTGACGGGAGTCTTCGTGTAACGAAGACTCTCTATTGCAAGCCATTGCCGTTTGCGGCGCGTCAGGCGGCTGAAATAGAGGAGGTAGTCACCGTAGCCATCGCAATGAAACTGATCATAGCGCAACAGTGGCGGGTAAAGAACCTCCGCATCCAGTGAATGCCGCCGCATGCGAATTTTCGCAGCTACTGAGTTGCAGAAGACTCTGGAGGATTCGCGCAAGCCTATGTTGTCCGCCGAAAGGAGGGCCTGCCTACGGGCCTCGTCCTCAAGCGCGTCGCTCCCGCCGTGAGCGTCCCGGTCGCTGTGAAGGAGCCAAACCACCTTGTTGGGGTGTTTGAGAAGATGGCTCGGGGTTCTAATGGCGATAAGCCGATCTCCGAATTGAGATAGGTCGATGAGCCGAAGTGCTGTCGCCTGCTGCAGAACTTCATCCGGACGATCGCTGAACGGGAAGTGGAAAGTTTCAACATCATACCCGCGCTGTTTTAAGCTTTGATCGAGCCCGTTGACGATGTAAGTCGACCCACTCTTCACGAACGGAGTGAACGTGGTCGCGATCACTATTTTCATTTCGCTGTAGCGGATCGCAGGCAATGCGCCGCCAAGCGCTCCGCGATGAACTTGACGTCACCCCTGCTGAGGAGGCCGTGCATCGGCAAGCTAATCCCATTCCGGCCTAACTTCTCGGCAATCGGATGAGCTTCGCCCTCCTTCACGTACGGCGGCATAGTGTGTATTGGTATAAATACGGGACGAGTCTCGATTCCGTCGGCCGCAAGAGAGGCCATCAAACGCTCGCTGGTAACGGGAGAATTGTCTTTCAAGACGATGGGATAAGACCAAAATACATGCGACGCCCACGGCTGGACACTTGGAAGTGTGAGCACCTCTTCCAGCGGCGAGAGTGCCGATTCATACAGCGCGGCGATTTCCTGCCTGCAACGGAGGTGCTCATCGATCTGTTCCAGTTGCGCCAACCCGATCGCCGCCTGGATGTTCGTCATCCGGTAATTATAGCCGACGATTGGAAACCAGTATCGATGGTTTGGGTCAACTCCCTGCCCTTTGAGCCGACGCATGTAATCCTGCAATTTTGCATTGCCGGTGGTCACCATGCCGCCTTCGCCTGTGGTGATGATCTTGTTTCCAAAGAAACTGAAGGTAGCCGCATCCCCCAGCGCGCCCACGCGCCGGCCCTTATATCTTGCCCCATGCGCCTCGGCGGCGTCCTCCAACACGAACAGGTTATGAGCGTGGGCGATGGCAAGAATCGGGTCCATGTCCGCAGGATGCCCATACAGATGAACAACAAGAATCCCTCTCGTTCGTTCGGTAACGTTCTCCTCGATCTTTGCCGGATCCAAATTCATCGTGGCTGGCTCGGAATCGACAAATACCGGCGTTGCGCCGCAGTACCGGACCGCGTTCGCGCTCGCGATATAGGTCAGCGTTGGAACGATGACCTCATCCCCTTCCCCGACTCCTAGAGCAAGAAGTGCGATGTGAAGTGCGGCTGTGCCATTGTTGCAGGCAACGGCGTGTTCCGTCGAGCAGAACCGTGCGAAAGACTCTTCAAAGAGGGTTATATACTTACCCAAAGAAGAAATCCAGGAGGTTTCAAGGCAGTCCAGGACGTACTCTTTCTCGCGCCCGCTTAGCACTGGGCGGGCAACCGGAATCCACTTTCGTTCGGTCATTTTGTCTCGACGACTCCTAAAATGCGGGGGGCTTAACTCTGGCCGGAACGCCTGCCGCGAGGAGATCGGGCGGCAAGTCATGGATTACGACCGCTCCCGCAGCGACCCTGGAGTTGGCTCCAATCGTAACACCCGGAATTACTCGCGACCCCACGCCCAGCAAGGCGCCGCTTCCTACTTTCACGTTGCCGGCCAGCGCAGTTCCGGGCGCGATATGCACAAAGGCCCCGATCTGGCAATCATGATCCACACTCGCGTTGGTATTGACAATAGCGCCGTCGCCAATCACGGTGCCTGTATTGATAACGGCCCCCGGCATAATACCCACTCCCAATCCCAGAGAAGCCCGAGGCGAGATGACCGCGTAGCGGCTGATCACGTTGACCATCGTAAATCCCATCGACGCGAGCTCCCGAAAACACATTTCCCGACGCTTATTGTCGCCCACTGCGACAAACGCGTGGCGCAGGCCGCTGCCGAATAATTCGGGCAAGGCTTCGTCGGTGCCCAGGCGCGGATATCCAGATAATGCGGTCGTTTGTTGCTCTGCATCGTGACTCGTAAAGCCGATTACCTCAAATTCCTCCGCTTGGGCCAAGATATCCAGGATCACACGCGCGTGTCCGCCGCCGCCAACTACCACCATACGAGGCTTCAACCCTGGTTCCCCACGCCGGAAGACTTTCTCTCGGATGTGCGCATGCGTCACCACAGTTTACCTTACGGGCGGCACTGGCGGGGCGGAAAGCATATGTCAGGAAACGAGATGAATGGCGTGTTGATCATCCTGGGGTATAGTGGTTCCTGTCACGAAGACCCTCGGTTGACGTTGGAAAGGTGCAATAGAGTCTCTAGCATGGATTCCGTTCAGGCACAGCAAAGAATCGACCAAATAAAGTGGTACCACGACATCGATTTTCCCGGCGGGCTAAAAGCGCGCACGGAGACTCCCGACGCTGAATCCCATCGGGCGTTATGGAAGTGGATGCGGAGCGAACTGGACAAGGTTGACTTCACTGGCAAGAGTGTTCTTGATATCGGTTGCTGGGACGGCTACTGGAGCTTCTATGCAGAGCAACGCCGCGCTTCGCGGGTTCTGGCGTCTGACGACAAAACCCAAAACTGGTCTGGCAATATCGGCCTCGAACTGGCAAGAGAATTAATGGGTTCTTCCATTGATACTCGCACCGACGTTTCGATATATGAGGCATCGAAGCTTGACGAACGGTTCGATGTCGTCCTTTGCTTGGGCGTTTACTATCATCTGGTGGACCCCTTCTACGCATTTAGTCAGATCCGGCATTGCAGCCATGAGCGATCCGTGGTGGTCGTCGAAGGTGACTTTGCACCTGATTGGTTTGTGAAACCAGAGCAGGCGGCTTATTACGATTTGGGACACGGAGAGCGCTGCTTCGTACCTACCGTTCCTTGCCTGCGCCAAATGCTAGAAGCCAACTACTTTCGCGTTACGGCGGAATCCATTTATCACGGGCTCCCTGGACAGCCGGTGAATCGAGTTCTCTTGGCCTGCGAACCATTCTTCGGCGAGAACCGGTTACACTGTGACCGGCCACCTTTTGGGCTTCATGCCTACGATCCGCGTTTCTCTTCGATTGCGTAGGTAATCCTCGCCTACGGCACACTCACCGTTCCCACTGCAAGCCAACCCGAATTGGCTGTGTTGCTCCCCGCGGCAGCGTAAATAACCCGGTCGCCGGCAAAACTCTGATTGAATGTGAGGTTCAGCGTGAGCGTTACTGTGTTGCCAGCCCCGGTTACAGAGCTTCCCGCGCTATGGATGGTGCACTGGCTGTTGGAAATGCTACTCGACCCCGGCAACGTACCGGCATAAGGTCCGCCGGCGTCCCCCGCATCGTCCACCAGAATTAGGGTATTGATAGACGGCACATAAGCAATATAACAGGCGCCAATTCCGTCGAGGAAGTTGTTGACCAAGACATCCACAATCGAAATATCGGCAAAGCCGTTGGGATCGGTAAAGGTAACAGTGAATGTCTGATTGGCTGCTGTGCTACGTGGCGGCGTTATTCCGCTCACCCAAGGACCCGTAGGCGCTGCGCCTGGGACACTCCAAGTTCCCAGCGCGTGCCAGCCTGAACTAATGGAATTCGTATCCTGCGCCGCCATATAGAAGACTTTGTTGCCCGCAAACGGCGCCTTAAACGTTACTGCGAGTGTCAAAGTGAGAGTATTACCACTTCCGACAAAGGAGCTTCCCGTCGCGGCAATCGAACACTGGCTATTTTGTACCGTCCCGGTGCTGGGGAAGGTCGTGCTGGAGAACGGACCTCCCGCGTCGCCGGCATCGTCTACCAGAAACAGGAATCCGGCCGCCGACGTCGTCGGAACAAATGCCACATAGCAGGCGCCGATCCCATCAAGGTAATTATTGATCAGTACGTCTAGAACACTTATACTCTGCCACCCCTTCGGTGCGTTAAACGTGAAGGTAAAGGTCTGGGTTAGGCCGCTGCCAGCCGAGGGGGTCGCAGATACGGGAGAGGCGGTTACTCCCTGCAAAACCACAATGCCGTCATTGCCGGGATCGGTGATTGCAACGTCCGTGCGGCCATCTCCATTAAACTCTCCCACCACAGCGTTCTGCAGGTTCGACGATAACGAAGCGTAGCCTCCGCTAGCGGCTTGCGTAAAGCCGCCGCTGCCATTGCCAAGCATAATGACCACTTCCCCTTTGGAGGTCGACGAGGGGGTGCGGGCAACGAACAGGTCGAGGATCCCATCCCCGTTAAAGTCCCCTACTGACACAGAACTGATGCTGGTGATAGCGCCTGTGCCGGGCACAAACGGACTCCCCGCCCCTTCTGCAAACCCACCGCTTCCGTTCCCTAGTAACACCTCTATCCCAGTGGAATCCCAAGTTACGAGATCCGGGTAGATGTCGTTGTTGAGGGAGGCCGACAAAATTCCCTGCGGATGGGGGAGCGTCGACGGTATATTCACCAGCGTATTGTAACCTCCGTTCGGATCCTTCAAGTAGATTCCCACCGTACCCGCGGTGTCGGAAAATGCCAAATCCAGGTTTAGGTCGCCATTAAAATCTCCGGCGGCAACTCCCGACCGCGATCCGCTAGGCAGCGGAAAAGTGTCTATGAAGAAATTTCCGAACTGATCTCGTTTCAACTTCGTCAATTGGGTGCTGGCTAGGCCGGCTACCGCCACCCGCGGTGTCCCATCGTTGTTCAGATCCGCGAAGGCCAAAGAGGTTGGGTTGAATCCGACCGCGAAAGGACTCCCCTGCGCGACCGCGAATCCGCCGGCGCCGTTGCCCAATAGAATCGTCAACGTATTCACACCCTGATTGGCAATGGCGAGATCCACTTTACCGTCTCCATTGAGATCCACTGCAAGGATCGCGACGGGCGACGTTCCTGTCTGGAAAGGACCTCCAACGGAAGGAGTGAAACCACCACTGCCGTTGCCAAGATAGATGGTGACCCTATGCAATCCCCCATCCACAGCAGCAATATCCAAGATGCCGTCCCCATTGAAATCTGCCGTGGCGACAAGATAACCGACTTTACTTCCACCGAGGACTAGCGGGCTCGATGCGAAAGGCGTCAGAGAGGCTGAGGGCATCGTGTTGACTGTCTGCGGAGTTGGGGCAGACGTTGAGCTGTAGGCATAGGGAGTGAGCGGATTCGGCGCAAATATCGCCCCCAACTGCCGCATTCCCGGGCCGATCATTATTGTGTTGAGATGCGCCGTTCCGGAGTTTACCGCAGCGGTGCCCAGAAACGTCAAGCCATCGAAGAACGTGACGACGCCGGTTGCGGCCGACGGTGTCACGGTCGCGGTCAGCGAAACGGCTTTGCCGTATGTCGACGGATTCGGCGTCGGCGCAGGCGTCAGTGTCACCGCGGTAGGAGTAGTCGCGCTCGTCTCGTCACCGCTGGTATTGTTCAAGGCCTGCAGGTCGTTGGCATTGCTCACTGTCGCCAGATTGAACTGGTCCGGAAACATCAAGGCGGTTGTATTCACATTCAAGGTGATCACCGAAGAAGCGCCTGCGCCCAGTGCACCTGGATTGGTGCAGTTCGCCCCCCCGCCTACAGCGGAGCAAGTCCAGCCGGAGCCCGTCCCGGAAGCGAAGCTCATTCCCGCCGGGAGAGTGTCCACAACCGTGATGGGGCCGCTCATGGAAGCTTGCCCGATGTTCGTGACCGTGATCGTGTATGAACCGGGCGACCCGGCGGCGAAATTGCCCATGTGAGTCTTTGTAATAGTGAGATCAGGAACACCTCGCGCCACGGTAGCGGTGGGGGTAGCATTGAAGATCGTGGGATTGTCGCCCAACTGGCCATTGCTGTCGATTCCCCATCCCCATAACGTTCCGTCCGTCATGACTGCGAGGCTATGCGAATTCGCGCTCACCGAACTGGGCGTCTTGCCGGCAAATCCAAGCGAGGGAATCGGACTTGCGCCGAAGTTAAAAGTCCCGTTCCCAAGCTGCCCGCCATTGTTCGCTCCCCAACCGCCAACGAAAACAGACCCGACCTGGATCGTGAAAAGGGCATAACCGTTACCGGCTGCCAACGAAAGAACACCAGGAAGATCCGCGTTTTCATCGGGCGTAGTCTGTTGGAAGGCGTTCGGGTCAGCATGGTTCGAGCCCCAGGCCCAGATCGATCCATTACCTTTTATTACAAAACTAGACAGATTGCCTGCGTAGATCGCTACAACTCCCGTCAAGCCAGGAACTTGCACCGGGGTGGGATGCGAGGAGAAGTCAATCGTGCCAATTCCCAGTTGTCCATTATTGTTGCTTCCCCACGCCCATACGGTTCCATCGTTCCGGAGAGCCATGCTGTGATTATTTCCGGCCGATACCGCCGTGAAGACTCCCGACAGACCGCTGACTACGACAGGCGCCGTACGCTGCGTGGTGGTGCCATCGCCGAGTTGCCCGTTGTTATTCAAACCCCAGGCGTAAACCACCCCAGTGGTGCTCACGGCAAGGCTGTGACTATTGGTGCCGCTAGCGCTAATGCCCGCGATATTGGTTAAGAAACCGGAGCCCCCTACTCCAACAACCTGTATTGGAACTAGCCCCTGCGTCGTCGTATTATTACCCAGTTGTCCGTTTCCATTGGCTCCCCATGCCCAAACATTTCCGCTGCTGTCGCGGGCGAGACTATGTGTGTTGCCGGCCGCGATGGCTGTAATGTTGGTAAGCCCACTAACCGCAACCGGAGCCAACCGGCGCGTAGTAGAACCGTCCCCGAGTTGCCCATTCCCGTTGTTACCAAGTCCCCACACTATCCCGGTACTTAACAGCGCCAGCGTATGGCCGTTGCCGGCGGCGGCTCGCGTTACATTAGCGGGAAATCCGCTAATCTGAATCGGAACTGGCCGGAGGTCCGTTATTCCGTCTCCCAACTCCCCTTGCCCCTCGGCTCCCCACGTCATAACCGTATCGACTGGTGATGATAGACGTGCAACGCTGTAGCTATTCCCCGCCGCGATCTCGACTCCGGTTGTTATCCCAACGGCTTGGACTGGCGTCAGGCTTGACGTTGTGGTTGTGTCTCCTAGCTGACCGACGCCGTTAGCTCCCCACGCCCACACCGTATTGTCACTCTTTAGAGCCATGCTGTGATTGCTACCGGCGGAGACAGCGGTGATTCCGCTGAGTGTACTAGTGGCCACCGGAGCGGTGCGTTGCGTGGTTGTGCCATCGCCCAGCTGACCGTTCGCATTTAGTCCCCAGGCGCACACGGTTCCGCTAACCACGGCAAGACTATGGGAAAACCCTCCGGCGATCGCGGTAGCCGCGCCCGCCGCACAAGTTGTTAGCGATATCGCGGTCGGAACGACCTTTTGAACGAGGGTGCCATCGCCCACTTGGCCGTTTGCATTTTGTCCCCACGCCCATAAACCACCCCCGGTAACTATCGCCAGACTGTGATTTGCTCCCGCTGCGATGGCCGTAATGTTGTTCGTGAAGCCGGTCGCAGTGACCGCGACAGGAGAGAGTCTATTGTTTCCTACCGTGCCGTCACCCACCTGGCCGTTCCCGTTGGACCCCCACGCCCAAATCGTGCCGTCGCTTTTGAGTGCCAGACTATGATTCTGTCCCGCCGCGATCGCAATGATCCCGGTCAGTCCTGGCACCTGATTCGGAGTCGCGTGGAAATTAAAAGTTCCGTCTCCCAGTTGCCCATTCGAGTTGCTTCCCCATGCCCATACTGTGCCATCGCTTTTCAGCGCCAGACTGTGACTACCGCCGGCCGCAACCGCGGTTACCGAAGTAATCCCAGTCACCGGTTGGGCAAGGGCGTGGTTTACAAATGTACCGTCACCCAGTTGACCGGATCCATTATTACCCCACGCCCATACGGTTCCACCCGTTACCACCTGAAGAGTGAACTGGCCACTACTGGCGGAAATCTGCGACGCGTTGGACACTCCCTCGAACGCGGCGCAAAACGCGAATAGAATCCAAAAATGGGCTAGGATGCGCGACATGGAGTGCCTCCGAAACTGTCGTTAAGAAACGAAAGTTTTTCGAATAAGTGATGCATGGGGTAATTATAGTAGTAAAGTCAATACCTTGCCGATAGTAATATTTTGTTTGCCCGGAGGCGCGATGATGCGCATCCCCGGCAACGCGGCGAGGAGCAAGAGGAACGGCGCCAGGGCATAGCGCCATACGCGATGCTTGCTAGGCGCTGGGTTATGGAACAGTTTGCGTGCCAACGGCCAACCAGCCGGAGTTGGCTGTATTGCTGCCTGCCGCGGCGTAGATCACCCGCTCCCCAGCAAAGCTGTGGTTGAATGTGATGTCCAGCATAAGAGTCAGCATATTGCCGTTACCGCTTACGGAGCTGTTCGCGCCGTTGATGGTGCATTGGCTATTAGCGGCGCTACCCGACCCCATAATGAACGACCCCGCATAGGGTCCCCCTGCGTCTCCCGCATTATCCACCAGAACCACAGCGTTAATTGATGGAATGTACGCGACGTAGCAGGCTCCAATTCCGTCCAGGAAGTTGTTGATCAAGACATCCGTAATCGAAATATCGCCAAAGCCGTTGGAGTCGGTAAAGGTAACAGTGAAGAGTTGTTCGGCCGTGACGCTGTGCGCAGGCGTGACGCTGGATACCGTTGGACCCACCGGCGGAGCGCCGGGCACGCTCCACGTTCCCAGGGCGTGCCACCCGGAACTGGCCGTATCTTGGGCGGCCGTGTAGAACACTTTGTTGCCGGAGAACGATGGCTTGAACGTCACTACCAGCGTCAGCGTGAGAGTGTCCCCGCTACCGGTTACCGAACTTCCGGCGCCAGAAATCGAACACTGGCTGTTTTGAATCGTCCCAGTGCCCGGCAACGTCATGGCGGAGTAAGGCCCTCCCGCATCGCCAGCATCATCCACCAGCAACAACGAGCCCGATGACGGCACATAGGCCACGTAACAGGCGCCAATGCCGTCCAGGAAATTATTGATCAGCACGTCCACTACGGTTAAACTCGCGAAGCCGTTGGGAGCGTCGAAAGTGAACGAAAACGTCTGCGTTGAGCCGCTACCAGAGCTTGGACTCACGTCCGAGGGCACTGCTCCAGGAGGAGTTCCTACCGTAAGCGTAATAGGCACTGTCATCGACATGTTCCCGGACTGCGAGTACATGACAATTTGTGCGGTGTAGGTCCCCACGGGAAGCGTCGGACTCGCGGTAATCGCAGCCGTGACGCCGTGCGGAGTTGCGCAAAGGCCGCATCCTCCGATGGTAGAAGCGGTCAACCAGCTGCCTCCATTCCCCGATGCCGACTCGATAAAAAAGTTGAAAGCGGTGCCTGAACTCGCAATATTCAAAGTTTGCGAAACCGGGTTGGATCCCCCGAATGCCTTAGTGAAGCTGAGAGCGCTCAACTGAACGAAAACGTTCGGACCAACGGTAACCGTGACGGGAACGGTGACACTACCGCTCGCGGACTGAAACAACAGTTGTCCGATAAAGGTTCCCGCAATCAAGCCGCCGCCGGGAAGGGAACTAACCGATATGCTCACCGTTTCCGTGGCGGGCGCGGTCCCATTGGGCGCGGATATGTTCAACCAATTCCCGGTATCCGAAGTACTTTGCGCGAGAGTCCAAAATAGGGTCCCCGATCCGGCGTTACGGATCCGGACGTTTTGAGTAGCTGGATTGCCGCCGCCCGTTTGCAGGAAGAAACTCATTTGGCCTGGCAGATTGTCGAAGGACGTCGCCCCAGCGGCCGTCACCGTTAGCGTCACCGGTATAGTCATCGACATATTACCGGACTGCGAGGTGACGACGATCTGGCCCGTATAGGTTCCCACCGCCAGCGTTGGACTCGCGTTGACGGTCGCCACGATCGCGTTCGGCATGGCGCACAATCCACATGCAGTCACCGTGGCAGCAGTTAGCCAAGCGCCACCCGTCGCCGTCGAGGAGGTGATGAAGTAGTTAAACGGACTTCCCGGCGTCGAGATGGTCAACGTCTGCGGCAGCGGGTTGGCTCCGTTGAATGATTTGGTGAAACTGATCGCATTAACCTGGTTAAATATATTGGCTCCCACAATGAAATTTACGGACACGGTAACGCTGCTTCCAGCCGTCCGGAACACAAGTTCACCTACAAAGGTTCCCGCAATCAATCCACCGCCTGGAATATTGGCCACCGACACGCCGACGTTGACAAAGGAAGGCGCAGTTCCGCTCGGTGCGGAGACTGTCAGCCAATTTCCGCCATCCGAGGTGCTTTGCTCCAGGGTCCAGTTGAGAGTTCCCGTACCGCCATTCCGGATCTGCAGCGTCTGACCCGTGACGGCTGTTCCCCCTGTTTGCATCGTAAAAGTCATTTGTCCCGGAACGTTATCGAAGAAGGTTGTCGCCGCGGCAGCCACCGTTAGCGTTACGGGCACCGTCATCGACAAATTACCGGACTGCGACGTTATGACAATTTGCCCCGTGTAAGTGCCAACGGCCAGAGTGGGACTCGCATTTACGGTGGCCACGACAGTGTTCGGCGTTGCGCACAATCCACAACCCGTCGCGGTGGCAACGGTCAACCAGGTACCCCCTGTCGCGGTTGACGCAGAGACAAAGTAGTTAAAGGCGGTGCCCGGGGTGGCGACTGTCAAAGTCTGCGGGAGTGGATTCGCCCCCCCGAAGAACTTCGTGAAGCTGATGGGATTGACTTGCTCGAACACACTCGTTCCCACGGTCACGCTTATAGGAACGGTGACCGCACTGCCAGTGGTTTGAATGACTACTTGACCTATGAACGTGCCCGCAATCAGCCCTGCGTTCGGCAGGTTGGGAACCGAAATGGCGACGGTAATATAGGCAGGAGCGGTTCCACTCAGCGCGGAGACGCTCAGCCAGTTCCCGCCATCAGCGGTACTAACCGCCGCAGTCCAGCTTAAAGTTCCAGATCCGCCATTGCGCACTTGAAGGTCCTGAGTAGTAAGAGTGGTGCCACCAGTCGTCATAGAAAAATTCATCTGACCCTGCAGGTTATCCAGATAGGTGCTCCCGGCCGCCGCAACAGTCAGAGTAACGGGTATGGTGATGGTCTGAGAACCGAATTGTGAAGTGATTTCAATCTGCCCTGTATAGTTTCCCACCGGCAGCGTGACAATTGGGTTCACGGTCACCACGAAGGTGTTAGGCGTCACACACAGGCCGCAGCCTGTGGTGGTGGCGACGGTGAACCAAGCGCCGCCGTTCGCCGTTGACGCGCTGACAAAGAAGTTAAAGGCGGTCCCTGGCGTCGCCATTGTCAGAGTTTGAGGCAAGGGGTTCGCTCCCCCGAAAACCTTAGTAAAACTGATTGGGTTCACTTGGCTTAAAATATTGGTTCCCAGCACGACGCTCACGGGAATTGTGACGTTGCCGCTGGCCGCCTGTAGAATGATCTGCCCGACGAATGTCCCTGCAACCAAGCCTCCTCCGGGAAGGTTCCCCGGCACCAATCCAACCGTAAGAAAGGACGGTGCGCTGCCGCTGGTCGAGGAGATGGTTAGCCAGCTCCCGCCGTCTGAAGTACTCTTTGTGGCCGTCCAACTCAACGTCCCGGACCCGGCATTCCGAATCTGTATAGTCTGGCTAGTAGGGGTTGTGCTGGCCGTTAGGAGCGAGAAACTCACTTGGCCCGGCAGGTTGTCTACAATGGTTGCGCCTGCAGTCACGACCGTCAGAGTGACCGGGATGGTGAGCGTGACACTGCCAGACTGTGAAGTCAAGACAACTTGGCCGGTATACGTGCCAACGGCCAAGTTTACAGCGGTCGTCACGATTACGGAAATCGTACGCGGCGTCGCGCAGAGGCCACATCCAGTGATTGTGGAAGTGGACAACCAACTGCCCCCCGAATTAGTGGTAGCCGAGGTGATGCTGAAGTTGAAGCCCGTCCCAACGGCGGCGATGGTAGGATTTTGGGGCAGCGGATCCGCTCCGCCAAACGATTTTGTAAACGACAGCGCCGGCACTGGAGCGAAAACCTGCGCATTGAGAGACGTGGAGACCGACGCGAACAACGTCAGTACGCTGGCAATCGAAAAAAAGAATTGGATCGCATCATGGCCGCGGCCTGCGCGCTTCGTTCCCAACGGTGTTAAAAACATATTGGCCTCCGTACCCAACAATTTTGTCCGCTCAGTGAGCTAATTCCAGTACTACTAGTACAATCCGACTAAGAGATTAAAATGTGGTAATGTAGTGCGAAGATTCTAACACAAAAAATCTCGTTCCGAACAGCAGCGCCCGGAATAGCCTATTCTTCCTTGCGCAGAATCGGAGCAAAAACCGTCATGGCCCACAGTTTGTCGGATACCTGTCATCGGTGCCGTGTGAATGGGCCCCAGTTGGCCCGGCGGCCCATTAAGTTTCCCCCTCAAGCTGTCGAAATGAACAGAAGATATGCCATCGATTGGGTCAAAAGGAGTGGGATTTGGCCGTTCGGAGACGCTATGACTATGACAATCAGAATCAAGATTGCCGGTTTGTTGCTGGTTTGCTCCCTAGTAGCAAGCGGCCAGCAAATCGTAACCCGGCGCGCTTCGCCCAAGACCAACAGTGGCGATCTCATCGAGGCGCCCACACTGGTGGGAATCGCGTCGACGGGAATAGACGTGGATGGCAGTACCGGTCATTTGCAGGGGATTACTCACGTGGGCCCTCCGCCGTCGGCTGACACGACTAGCTCCTTTGCCGTACAGGGAGCCGTAGTTGGATCATCCATTACCTACACATGCGACGCAACCATAAACGCGGTGGCTGGAGTCTGCAGCACTCTGAATACAACCATTGCATCCCTCTACACCAGCAGGTTCACCAACGTGAACGCGAGTATCTACATTCGCTTCGGCTCGACCGGATTAGGCCAGAGTAACTTCCCGATTAGCGTGCTGGGTTACACCACCTTCCGGAATGCACTGAGCGCGGATCAGACCGACGCCAACGATGTAACGGCCTTCAACAGTAGCGTTCCAGCTACGAATCCGATCAGCGGCACTTCTTCAGTCTGGTTGACCAACCCCAATGCACGCGCGCTGGGATTCACCGCAAATACGGGCCTGGAGGCGGACGCAGCCACATTTTGTTCGATTGGCACAACGGGTTGCTACGACGGCATCATTACGATCAGCAGCACCGAACAAGCCAGCGGACACTTGTTCTTCCGCAGCGGATCCATCACGGGCAGTCAATTCGATTTTTTCACGGTCGTCGAGCACGAGACCGATGAGATTCTCGGCACGGCGTCGTGCGCCTTCGGCTGCGGTGGCTCGTCGGCGATATTTCCAACCGACTTGTACCGTTTTTCAAGCAACGGTAATCGGAGTTTCGCAGCCGGCAATAACACTCCGTGTTCCTCTAGTAACGCGGGTAACGCCTGCTTCTCGATTGACGGCGTGCACATGTTGCAACAGTACAACAACCTGAACAACGGCCAGGACGCCGGAGATTGGGTCACGAGTTGTGCAAATTCACTGGTTCAGGATGCCGCCCTGTGTTCTGGTGTGGCGGGTCTTGATATCTCACCCAGCGCAGAGATCCTCGTGCTGGATGTCGTCGGTTATAACCTGGTGGCACTGGAACCGACGGGGATGAATCCTGCGTTTGGCAGTGGCTTGACGCAAACCTTCACGTACACCTTCTACGCCCCCAAAGGCTGGCAAAGTCTGAGTGTAGTGGATGTGCTGATCAACACTTCACTCGACGGGATTGGCGCTTGTTACTTGGCAGTGGTTCCGTCGGGCGCAGCGGCGGGGTCGGTGATGCTGGTGGACGATGCCGGCAACGCCGGTGGTCCCTTCGCTACAATGTCATTGCCCGGCGCCGGGACCGTTCAAAACAGCCAGTGCTCTATTGCGGGAGCCGGAAGTTCCCTGAATGCGAATGGAACCACCCTGACCGTAACTCTCTCGATTACTTTTAAGGCGCCGTTTGCGGGCACTAAGATCGCGTATATGGCGGCCCAAGATACGTCGCCTGCAAATTCGGGGTGGCAACCGCTGGGAGTGTGGACTGTGCCGGGAACCGTCCCTTCGGGTCCCGCTGTCGGCGGCGTATCTCCGGGCCATAGCAGCATCCTCAACCAAACCTATACGTTTACGTTCACCGACACGAACGGCTTTGCCGATATTGCGGTGACGAATATCCTGATCAATGACTTCCTTGATGGAATCGGCGCCTGCTATGTGGCATTCACACCGTCCGGCCCAACATCAGGATCGGTGCTGCTAGTGGACGACGCCGGCGACGCGGGAGGGCCCTTCGCCGTTGCGACGCTGCCCGGCGCAGGCACTGCCCAGAACAGCCAATGTTCCATTTCCGGCGCCGGGAGTTCAGTGAGCAGCAGCGGCAACACCATGACATTGGTGTTGAATATAACATTCAAGCCGGCGTTCGCAGGCAATCGAGTGTTTTTCATGGCCGCGCGCAGCAATTCCCTCAACTCCGGTTGGCAAGCGATGGGCACAGTTAGCGTGCCCTAAAACTAAAAGGTCACGTTCCAACTGCCGCGTGGTTGCAAACCGGTATTCGCTCCATCGGATGTCTCAGAATATAAAAAGACCTGCTTCTGCCCGGCGAAAGGAGCCTTGAACTTGAGAGCGAGGGTTAAGGTTACGCCGCTACTTTCGGCGCGGACGGAAGAGTGTGAGATATCCAGGGCGCACTGGGAGTTTTCAAGCACGGTTGCTCCCGCAGAGGCGTTGTTAGATTTCATTCCGGAGTCATCGACTAATGAGAACGCGTTCTCTGATCGAGTGTAATACACATAACAGGCGTTTCTGCCGTCCAATTGAGAATTCAGGAGAACCCGTGCTTCCATCATTTGGCCAGCGGCTGACGGATATCGTACGGTGAGAATTCCTTGGCTGCCACCCCCCGCTGCCGGTTCGACGGAACCGACCGGACTCAGAGTGGAAAGTGCCGCCGCAGGAGTCGACTTTTCTGAACTGCAGCCGTTCAGTCCCGCCGCGAGGAGAACAAGCGTATACATCCCGTGAGGCCGAAGTTCCATGCGAGAGTCAGTCTAACATTGGAACACGGCTTGAATCAAGAATCGAAAGCACATTCAGCGCACTGTCAATTAAGGTTTCGTCTGCGTAAATAGAGATTACTCGAATACGTGATCGAAAGTTCCTGGTCGGACACTTCCCGAATTGCCCCGGTGAGATCGTCCACAATCCTGACTTCCAAATCGAGCTCGCTCAGCGTCCTCAAGAAGTCCTCCGGAGTAAATCGAGCCCTCGCTAAGTGAATCGGGGCAAATTCAATCAGGATATGAACCTCCGGATTCTTTTCGATGATCTGTGCCATGCCACGCAGAATCCCCAATTCCGCGCCCTCGGCATCGATCTTGACTAGGTCGACTCGCGGTTCCCCCTGAAGCGCCGTATCCAGGCGCGTGGTTTTCACGATCACGGATTCCGCGCCACCGTTCTGCCAAAACAAAGTATTGTGACCCGAATTTTCAGGGAAGGTCGTCAACCGGGCTGTTCCTTCGAAATCCGTAACGGCGGCTTCGTGAAATTGTACGAGGTTGGCTTCTAAAAAGCCGTTCACTTGCACGTTGTTTCTCAGCAGTTCATGCGTGCGCGGAGTAGGTTCGAAGCTGTGAATTCTTCCATTCCACTGTAGCGACCTGGCGGCGTAAAGTGTGAAAATTCCAAAGCTGGCGCCTACATCCACTATGGTCATTCCAGGACGAATCAATGTCTGAAAGAATTTCACGAGCCCAGGTTCCGGGATTCCCCGAAAACGCAGGAACGCCGCCAAACGCCACTCTTCCGCGGGTAGGCCGAATATAAAATTATCTACGGACACAAAGCGAATTCCATTCCGCCGGATGGCGCTCATCGAGTTCGAAATCGCATGGTCCATGACGCTCACTTGCTTTCCAATCGTCGCTCCAACGGCTTGAACTGTCGCTTCTAGTACAGCCATGCGCGAAGTGAGACTGTTCAATTCGCCTTGCAGCACCTTCCATTGCGCGACCGAAAACTGATTCAGGCGTGCGTTTTGCTCCTGGGTCGATTTCTGAACACCATTCAGATGCGAAAAGTAGGCATCGAACTTCTCCGAAATAGTCCATAAAGACTCGTCTATTTTTTGGGACAAAGAGATACTGTTCGCCGACAGTTCATCAAAAAGAAGTGTTATCCGATTTTCGAGGAAATCAAATCGTGACCACAGAATTCGTTTGAGGAGTCCGTAGGGAATCGAGAGTAGCTTGGCCCGCATGTTGGGGATAAAGCCGCTCAGGTAGCCCCGTTTCGCGTTCCCGTTGGAAGCCCAGAAAGAAACTGCGGGGCTGGGCTTCGATTGCGCTTCCTTCGATTGAGCAATTTTACCCAAAATAACGCGTCGCGGAATCCGGCGCTGCAGCGCTTCCAGATGACTGGCAAGTCCTGCCGGATCGCAATCTCTCCCGAGGATTTGTCGGTAAGCTTCGAGCAGGAATTCCCGATCATCCTTGATCATGAGGAGGCTCTGCGGATTGCCGTTTTCACGGGACACCGGAATTGTAGTTTTCGGCAAGCTCGGCAACTGCAGTTGTCCTAGGAGGCGCTTTCGAAATGTTTCTTTGGTGAACTGCACGTTATATGAGCGCCTGCCGCTGCGGAATGCGATACAGCCTTTATATCATGCGCCCGCCTTCCGAGCCCGGAACGTGGAGAGCCTGTGCCATTTGAAAGGTTCCCAGCTTCTATCGGAGTGCTGCCTGCACCGTAACGGTTCCGACCGTCGGCCAGATCGACTGATGCTACTGCTAGGCACGGCACCATCACCGATCCAGCCAAGTAGTGCCGCGTACCTCCTACGTACCGACTTTTCAAACAACGTGGGTAGGGTGCTTATTATGATGAACTAAGAATCTATAACTTGCGCCGCTCAGCTCCTCATTGGGAAGATCCGGTTTGCCCAGGCCATCGAAAGACCTAGGGATTATGATGCCCGGAATCTCCATATGAAAGTCGGTGTCGCTGAAATTGATGCGAGACTCCCTTTCGTCCTGGTTTGCCTTGTCTTTTAGTAGTAGTGTCCATCCAGATTCAAAAAATACATTCGCCAGTTCTTTGGCGAATTGAATACGCTCATACACCCCACGTCTGGCATAGATCGCTAGCGCTCCTGGCGCGGCCAGATTGGCCCTTAGGTGTTCTATTTGAGCTTGCGTTAAATGCCTATACGGTACGGAAGTTGCCTTTGCGGGCACAGTGGGCGCAGGTATTACGGACCCCGATGGGGGCGACGGCTGAGGCGCACCATTAGATTGCGCTATTACAGGAGGCTTATGGGGCCAGAACATTCTTAACCCTATTCCACCGATAACTAGTGTGATAGCAAGTGCAGTGAGTATCCTCCCATACCGACCGCCGTGGTGCGTAGCGCAGATATAGAGAAACGTGGCCCATGAGAGCAAGAGCATAGGGACTACGACCCAAGGATCGTCAGCGCGTAGGCTCCCTAACGCCAGCGCTGTACCTATAATCAGCACAGCGATTTCCTTGGGGGTAAATCGCAAATCCATGATGCCACTAATCGTAACAGATACTTTGCGTGAAGTATACAATCACGGTTTTTATTGTCCCCATAACGGAATTACGGTAATGATGTCCCGTGTGGACCCAGCGAACGCGAGGCGAACGACTTTGATCACGCGTTGTCTTTGTATTTCTTCAAGAGATTGCGCGCGATGATCAGCCTCTGCAATTCATTCGTGCCGCCTCCGATGACCACTAGTGGAGCGTCGCGATAATAGCGTTCCACCGGAAAATCCTTCGAGTACCCGTTAGCACCCAGGATCCGCATGGCCTCGAACGACACTTCGGCGGCGGTTTCGGTGGCGAACAGCTTGGCCATTCCCGCTTCCAGATCGCAGCGCTCCCCGCGATCCCGTTTTTCAGCAGCGGAATAAATCAGCAGCCGCGATGCCTCGATTTTCGTCGCCATATCGGCGAGCTTGTTCTGAATGGTCTGATACTCCGCGATCGCCTTGCCGAAAGTGACGCGGCGCTGTGCGTAACGAATCGCTTCCTCGAACGCCGCCCGCGCAATCCCCAGTCCGCGTGCCGCCACATTCAACCGCTCGGCCTCGAGGCCAGTCATCACCTGCTTAAACCCGTGACCCTCCGCCCCACCGATCAAATTCTCCACCGGCACCGGAAAGTTATCGAAATGCAGCTCGCAGGTTTCGACGCTCTTATAACCCAGCTTGTCGATATCGCGGCTCACCGTCATTCCCGGAGCGCCTTTTTCGAAAATAAAAGCGCTCATGCCGCGATGCGCCGGTTGCGCCGCCGGATCGGTCTTCGCCAGCAGTAGAAACGTACTGCCATGCCGCGCGTTGGTGATCCACAACTTGGAACCGTTGATACGATACACGTCGCCGTGGCGCGTCGCCGTCGTACTCAAATTCTGTAAATCCGTCCCCGCGTTCGATTCCGTCAGGCAGATCCCGCCGCGCTTTTCCCCCGACGCCATTCCCGGCAAAAACCGCCGCTTCTGTTCTTCGCTGGCAAAGCGAGCAACCACATCGCACATCACCGAATGCGTTCCCAGCACCCCCGCCAGGCCTAGCCACCCTCGCGAAATCTCCTCGAAAATCATCGCGAAAGTAGTGGTATTGACCTCCGCGCCGCCGTATTCTTCCGGCACGTTCAACCCGAATAGCCCCATCTCTTTCATCTGGCGGACCAGATCGTGCGGATACTCGTTGCGATGCTCCATCTCGGAAGCCACCGGTATCACTTCCTTGTCGACGAACTTCCGCACCGTGCTGAGGATCAACTCC
>Ga0105240_10002628_pt1 | contig 28625 bp, 22 predicted proteins | sample KBSC54metaG_FD_80426 | JGI IMG/M metagenome (GOLD analysis project Ga0105240, IMG submission 80426) | Corn rhizosphere microbial communities from Kellogg Biological Station, Michigan, USA - KBS C5-4 metaG | ecosystem: Host-associated > Plants > Roots > Rhizosphere > Soil | place: Michigan, USA... | reverse complement strand
CATAGCATCAGGCTTGCGGCTAAAAAAATATTTTCCATGGGATTTAATGTTTTGTTTTTGTTATCTACAATGCGTGTCACCCGGTTTAATAACTGATTCCTGCTTCCGGGAAAGGCAGTCAGGTATTTTGAATGATCAAAAACCGAAAGCGTTCTGAACCTGATCAGCGACCCCACAAACTCCGTTTTATCCTGTGTCAGGCCGATGGCCATATCATCGCAGCAATTTTCCCTTTCTTCCCGGATAAGCGAAGCCATCCACCGCACCGCCGGATTGAAAAAGAATACCGATTCGGCAATATTTTGCAGCAGGTTCATCAGGTAATCACTTCGTTGTATATGTGCCAGTTCGTGCATTAAAATGGCTTCCACCTGCCGGGGCGGCAGGTTCGCCAGCATGCCCAGGGGGACAAAAATGACAGGTTTCAGATGTCCGAAAACGGCAGGTATCTTCATCATTCCGGATTCCAGCAACCTAACGGGCCTGCTTATCCGCAACTGCCCGCATCGCTGTACAATCAAATCATTCCAGTGCGCAGCAGGTTCCTGTACTTTGTTATTCCTGATGTGCTGCGTATAGATCAGGGTTGTAATGATCTGCACGATCTTCAGACTTAATACAATAAGCCATATGGTCGCAATCAGCGATGCGTGCGCTGAAAGAAAGTCTGTTACGGCTTGCAGGAACTGGTCCTTTCCGCCTGCGCCTGCCCCGGTAAAAATGACGGGACTTATCTCTCCGGAAGATGGTAAACTGGTCCCCTGTTCGGCCGGTGTCAGGCCATTTCCCGCACCCTGCATATTCCACGCGCGGAAAAACGTGGCAACTGCTGTGGCGATAAAAAGCAAAAATTGTATGGATAAAATATTATACCGGACGGATGGGCGGGATTTTACGGTAAGCATCATGACCATAGCAGCCATCCCCATAAACAACAAACCCTGCCACAGTGAATGAATCAGCGTCCAGCATATTGCCGAAGCTGCCTGGTTTGTTAAAAACTGCTGCATAAAAAGCAATTGCATAAAATGTCTTTTTATATGTTTATTCTTTGCCCTCCATCCTGTTCAATAGTTCTTTCATCTTTTGCAGTTCTTTTTTGGAAGATTTGCCACTGTCCATGAAAGCAACCAGCAAACGGCTTATTGAGCCATCATACATGGAATGAAGAAACCGCTCCAGAATAAGTCCCATCGTCTTTTTTTCCTTCAGCAAAGGGCTGTAGATATGCTTCATATTGCTCTCATCCCTTGCCAGCATCCCCTTTTCCGTCATAATCTGCATTAGCTTTAAGGTTGACGTGTACTGAACTGTCTTGATTTCCTTAGTCAGGGTATCGTGTACAAACCGGACCGTGGAAGGGCCATGCTTCCACAATATCTTCAGCACTTCCAGCTCCGATTTAGCAGGGACTATTTCCGTGGTTTTATTTTTTTGGATCGCCTTCATGCCACCAAGGTACGATTAAATACGTACGTTTGCTTTATTTTTTTTATTTTTTAAAAAAAACGGGGATCCCGTCGGAAGCATGCAGGCTGCTGATGCAGCTGCCGCTAAAAGGACTTTCAACAGGAACTGACCAGTAGGCTGAACCCCTCCTTTTATTTTTTTTATTCGACCCGGTACTATATCTTTGTCCATCTAATTTGTAGACTGACCATATATGTATCGCATGAAGTTTTTAAAACATACCTGTTGTTGTTGTACCATGGGTTGCTGTTGCTGAAGCCAATACGCCCGTCCCTCTCTCTATCTCATTAATAACCAGGTACTTAATTCATGGATACAGAAACAGAAATAACAACAGCTAATTTAACCAACCAAATTGGTAGACTTTCCATCTCCGGCGCCCTGCGCCTGTTTACAGAGCTTTTTCCCGGGCAGGTGAGCTTTTCCACCAGTTTCAGCCTGGAAGACCAGGTAATCCTGCAGCATATTGCGGCAGAAGGGTTGCCCATAAACGTTTTTACCCTGGACACCGGCCGGCTCTTCCCTGAAACCTATTCCGTCTGGACGGCCAGCAAAGAAAAGTACAGTACCCCCATAAAGGCCTATACACCTGATTTCCATTTACTCGAACCCTTTGTTCAGGAAAAGGGGCCCAATGCTTTTTATGAATCCGTGGAAAACCGGAAGCATTGCTGCTTTATTCGGAAAGTGGAACCCCTGAAACGGGCCCTGGCCGGACAAAAGATATGGATCACCGGCATACGCGCCGAACATTCCGGAAACAGGAGTCAGCTCAGCCTGCTCGAATGGGATGCGGGCAACCAGCTGACCAAGTACAATCCCCTGCTTCACTGGACCCAGGAGGAAGTGAAGAATTATATCAATGAAAACAATATTCCCTATAATATTTTACATGACCGTGGATTTGTGAGCATCGGATGCGCCCCCTGTACCCGGGCCATCAAACCGGGAGAGGATTTTCGTGCCGGCCGCTGGTGGTGGGAGGAGGCGGGGAAGAAAGAGTGCGGATTGCACAGTAATTAATTAATAATATGCAAATGTGGAAATGTGAAAATGATCTGAGGGCGGAATCTCCATTTACACATTGCCACATTTACACATTTACACATTAACCCATGATCGATTATTTAGACGAGCTGGAGTCCGAGTCCATTCACATCTTACGCGAAGTGGCAGGACAATTTGAAAAACCGGCGCTGTTGTTCAGCGGCGGCAAGGATTCGATTACCATGGTGCACCTGGCATTGAAAGCATTTCGCCCGGGTAAATTTCCTTTTCCCCTGGTACATATTGACACCGGGCATAATTTTCTGGAAGCCCTGGATTTCCGCGACCAACTCGTGGGGGAAATCGGGGAACGGCTGATCGTGCGGAAGGTGGAAGACACCATCAAAACAAAATCCCTGTCGGAACCCAAAGGAAAATTCGCCAGCCGGAATGCATTGCAAACCTACACCCTGCTGGATACCATCGAAGAATTCGGGTTTGACGCCTGCATCGGGGGCGCCAGAAGGGATGAGGAAAAAGCCCGTGCCAAAGAAAGGATTTTCTCCGTGCGGGATGAATTCGGTCAGTGGGATCCGAAAAGACAAAGGCCCGAACTCTGGAATATTTATAACGGCAAGATCCAGAAAGGAGAAAACGTACGCGCATTCCCCATCAGCAACTGGACCGAACTCGATATCTGGAATTATATCCGCCGCGAAAAAATCGATTTGCCTTCGATCTATTTTGCCCATCACCGCGACGTGATCGAATACGAAGGTCAGCTCGTCGCCGTTTCTCCCTTTATCCGGCTGGACGAAACGGATAAGGTAACAAATAAAAGAGTCCGCTACCGCACCGTTGGCGATATGTCCTGCACCGCAGCCGTAGAATCAACCGCCGGCACGGTGGATGATATTATCAATGAGATCATTGCCACCCGCACCAGCGAACGTGGGGAAACGAGAATTGATGACAGGCTTTCGGAAGCGGCAATGGAAGACAGAAAAAAGAACGGCTATTTTTAAACCCGGAATTTTAAAAACATGGACCTTTTACGATTTATAACGGCAGGCAGTGTGGATGATGGCAAAAGCACCCTGATCGGACGTTTGCTATACGACAGTAAAAGCATCCTGACCGATCAGCTGGAGGCGCTGGAAAAACAGAGAAAGCACCGGGAGGAGGATTCGATAGACCTGGCCCTGCTTACGGACGGACTCCGTGCGGAAAGGGAACAGGGAATCACGATTGATGTTGCCTACAAATATTTTTCCACACCCAAACGCAAGTTCATCATTGCGGATGCACCCGGTCATGTTCAGTACACGCGAAACCTGGTAACCGGCGCATCCAATGCGCAACTGATGATCATCCTGGTGGATGCCCGCAACGGTATCGTGGAGCAGACCCGCCGGCATTCCATTATCGCCTCCCTGCTGAATATTCCGCATATCATCGTCGCCGTCAATAAAATGGACCTGGTGGAATACTCCCAGGATGTGTACAATAATATTGTGATTGAATATGCGGCTTTCGCGCGTTCGCTCGGATTGAAGAATATCCAGTATTTACCAATCAGCGCGCTGAACGGCGATAATATTGTCGATCCTTCCGTCAGCATGGCCTGGTACGAAGGAGCTTCCCTGCTGGAATTACTGGAGACTACTTCCATCGCTTCCGATATCAACCTGACCCATGCCAGAATGTTCGTTCAGTATGTGATCAGGCCCCAAAGCGAGGAGTTGCATGACTATCGCGGATATGCGGGAAAAATTATCAGCGGTACCTATCGTGTGGGAGACGAAATCAATGTGCTCCCGGCGGGAATCAAAACACGCCTGTCAAGAATTGAACGGAATCAGCAGGATGTGGAAGAGGCGGTAGCCGGACAAAGTGTGATTCTGCACCTGGAAGATGATATTGATATCAGTCGCGGTGATCTGCTGGTTAGAAAAGATCATCCTCCCATACTGGGTAATGAACTGGAAGTGCTGCTGTGCTGGATGGACAGCAAACCCCTGAAAGCAGGCAACAAATATTTCCTGCAGCACAACAGCCGCCGGGTAAAATCCGTGGTCAGGGAAATCGAATATAAGCTCAACGTAAACTCCCTGGAAAAACAGGAAGGCGTTGAAAAAGCAGAACTCAATGATATTGTGCGGGCAAAAATAAAAACGGCATCACCGCTTGCTTACGATCTGTATAAGGATCTGCGGGCGAACGGCGGGTTGATATTAATTGACGAAACCAGTAATGTAACCGTGGGCGCCTGCATGATACAGGAATAAAATGCATAATAAGATGAACCAGAATACACAGCTGCAAACGCTGATCATTGCAGGGGCAGGGCCGGGGGATCCGGAACTGATTACGGTTAAAACGGTTCGCCATTTACGGGAAGCAGATGTGGTGATCACTGACCGGCTCGTGAGCGAACTGATCCTGGAAAAATATGTGCGCAGAACCGCACTGGTCTTGCACGCCGGGAAGCAACGGTATAAAGAAGGTTCCACCCCGCAGTACATCATCAATGAATTACTGGTAGAATATGCGTTGCAGGGAAAGAAGGTAGTCCGGCTGAAAGGCGGAGACGTTTCTGTTTTTTCGAACCTGTTAGATGAACTGCGGATATTGAATAAATACCGGATACCCTACGAAATCATTCCGGGTATTACCGCTGCCTGTGGTGCGGCTGCCTATGCCGGCATTCCACTCACCGCAAGGGATCATTCCAATGCCGTAAGATTTCTTACCCTGCATAAACCCGGATTAATAGAACCGGAATACTGGAAAGAGCTTGCTGCAACTGATGATACCCTGGTTTTCTATATGTCGGGCGACAATTCAGAGGAGCTCAGCAGCAATCTCCTGGCGCATGGCATAAAATCAGACCGCTTTATTGCAGTGATTGAGCAGGCTACAACGCCTATGCAAACAGTTTTCAGCTGCCCGCTGAATGAATATGCGGCCCGGACCAACAAACGGAATTACGTCTCACCCACCATTATCATTATTGGCAAAGTAGCCGGACTGCATGAACAGTTCCGGTGGAAGTCCAATAGCGAATCGGAGGAATTATATTTCAAACCTATTAAAAAAACACAGCAACAGGAGGAAAGAGCATGATATCAGCCGAAAAAGATAAAAAGATCCGGGACCTGATCGCATCACTCGATAAAGAGGATCTGATCTGGATGAAAGGTTTTCTGGAAGGCGTGCTTTCCAAAACCCCGCAAGCAGCCAATACAACTGCAAGTCCCGTAACCAATGGGAAAAAGATCACCATTGCTTACGGTACGGAATCCGGCAATTCAAAAAAAGTTGCCAGCTCATTTGCAGTCCGGGCCAAACAGGAGGGTATTCAAACCAAAGTGGTAAGCCTCGATCAGTACCGGCTGACGGATCTGCCAAAGGAAGAATATTTTCTGACGGTGATCAGTACCCAGGGAGAAGGCGAGCCACCGGAAGCGGCGAAAAAATTCTATGATCATATACACCAGAACGGGTTCAAGCTTCCAAAATTAAAATACGGCGTGCTGGCATTGGGTGATACCTCCTATCCCATGTTCTGTAAAGCCGGTGAAGATGTAGACCATCAGCTGGATTATCTCGGTGCCGAACGCATCGTGGATATTCAAAAATGCGATGTGGACTACGAAACAGATGCGCAGAGCTGGTTTAATACCGTATTGCAGAAATTAAACGGTTCAAAATCCGTTTCCATCCCGGTATTGAAAACCGTAAAAAAATCAACCGGCAAAAAGATCTATCAGGGAAAGATTCTCGCAAATATTAATCTGAATGATCTCGGATCTGCCAAGCAGACGCACCATATTGAGATAGCCGCGGAAGAAGTGCATTATCAGTCGGGCGATTCCATCGGCATTATTCCCCACAATCCCGAACAACTGGTAAAAGCCATCATTGAACGCACCGGCATCAACCCGGAAATTACTTTCGTCCACCGCGATGAAACCTGCTCGGCTTTCGAACTCCTGCACAGGAAACTGAATATTGTTTACCTGCCGGAAAGGGTGGTCAGCAAATATGCCACGCATATTCAGAAAGAAATCCCCCCGCATAAAACCGGGTTACTGGAATTACTCAGCTGTCATCCGGTAAAAGACGCCGCACAGTTTGAAGCCTTCATACAACAACTGGAACCGACAACACCCCGACTGTATTCGATTGCTTCCTCGCTCGAAAAATTTGACGGGGAAATACATTTAACGGTTGGCCGGGACGCCTTCTCCGTTGCGGAAAACAGAAAATACGGATTGTGCTCCGATCTGCTTTGCGGCCTGAAGCCGGGCGATACCATTGATTTTTATGTACACCATAATGATCAGTTCAGGTTACCGGAAGAAAACCGGGACGTGATCATGATCGGACCCGGCACCGGCATTGCGCCATTCCGCGCATTCCTGGCAGAACGCGACGCAACAGGAGCTTCCGGCCGCAACTGGCTATTTTTCGGTGACCAGCATTTTACAACGGATTTTTTATACCAGACTGAAATCCAGCAGTGGCTGGAAGAAGGCGTATTGCATAAACTGGATCTGGCCTTCTCCCGCGATCAGCAGGAAAAAATATATGTGCAGGATAAATTGAAAAAGAGAGGATCCGAATTCTACAGCTGGTTAAAATCCGGCGCCACCGTTTATATCTGCGGAGCAAAGAGAATGAGTGAAGATGTGGAAAGAACAATACTCGATATCATCCGGCAGTCCGGAGAAACAGAGGATGCGGAAGCTTTCTTTAACCAGCTAAAGGAATCCGGAAGATATCTGAAGGATGTTTACTGAGGGGAAAGGAAAAAATAAAAAGTAAAAAGTAAAAATTGGATAACAGAGTTTAATGGCTCAACTACTATTTAAATAAATATGTACGAAACGGAGAGTCTACATTTTTTCCTTTTTACTTTTTATTTTTTACTTTTCCCTTTTAACAATTAACTATCATGAGCGAAAATAACATATCCGGAATAGAGAAAATAAAACAGGCAAGCGATGCGCTTCGCGGCACCATTAAAGAAGGACTGGCGGACGAAGTAACGGGAGCCATCAGTGATGCGGATAAAGCCCTGGTTAAGTTTCATGGCATGTATTTGCAGGACGACCGGGACCGCCGGGAAGAAAGGGCGGAAAAAAAACTCGAGCGTTTATATTCTTTTATGATCCGGCTGCGGCTGCCGGGAGGATTCTTAACGGCAAAACAATATCTGGCCACGCAGGACATCGCCGGCATGCATACCACCGGGATCATTAAGATCACTACCCGGCAAACCATCCAGCTGCACGGCCTGCTGAAATCGCATATCAAGCCCACCATAAAAGCATTCAATGAAGCCAAACTCATTTCGATTGCCACCTGCGGCGATATCAACCGGAATGTAATCTGCACAGCACATCCCAAACAATCTCCCTTACATAAACAGATTCACGATTTTGCCGGAAAGATCAGCGCCTATCTCCTGCCCAAGACCAGAGCCTATTATGAGATCTGGCTGGATGAAGAAAAACTGATTGATAAAAAAGAAGAAGAGGATCCCTTATACCAGGATCGTTACCTGCCCCGTAAATTCAAAGTGGGTATCGCGATTCCGCCCAACAACGATATTGACGTCTTCGGAAATGACCTGGGTCTGATTGCGATCATTGAGAACAATGAATTTAAAGGTTTTAATGTGGCTATCGGCGGCGGCATGTCCTCCACGCATGGTAATCCCGCCACCTATCCCCGCCTCGCCACCGTAATCGGGTTCGTGAGCGGAGAAGAGAACATCATGAAAACGATTTATGAAATCGTAACCATTCAAAGGGATTATGGAAACCGCAGCGACCGCTCCCTGGCAAGGCTGAAATACACGGTAGACCGGTTGGGAACGGAATGGTTTAAGGAAGAGATCGCCCGGCGCACCGGATTTGCACTGGAAAAAGAAAGGGCTTTTGAATTTGTTGACAGGAAAGACTATTACGGCTGGTTTCAGAATTCCGAGGGAAGCTGGTACTATACCCCCTTTATAGAGAACGGACGGGTTGTGGATAGTGAAGAGGCTCCCATGAAAACGGCATTGTATGAAATTGCACAAACGGGCAAACTCAATTTCCGGTTCACCACCAATCAGAATGTAATTCTTTCCGATATCACGGAAAAAGACAAAGCGTCCATCGATAAGATCCTGGATAAATATAAGATTAAAGAATATACCGACTCCATTTCCGAGATCCGCAGAAATTCCATGGCCTGCGTGGCCCTCAATACCTGCCCCCTTGCCTTTGCCGAAGCCCAACGCTATCTTCCCTCCCTGATCAGCAAGATAGAACCCCTGCTGAAAAAACACGGACTCGAAAAAGAAGAGATCATCATCCGGATGACAGGCTGTCCCAACGGATGCGCAAGATCCTATATTGCCGAAATCGGCTTTATCGGTACCTCCCTGGGAAAATATAATCTGCTGATCGGCGGCGATCACCAGGGAATGCGCCTTAATAAGGTTTACAGGGAAAGTCTGGAAGAAGCAGCCATATTAAATGAACTGGATACGCTTTTTCAACTTTTCTCGAAAGAGCGAAAGAAAAAGGAATCTTTCGGGGATTTTGCAATGAGAAAACAGCTCGTTTAGTATCGTGGATAGCAGATAGTGGATGGACTTACAGAAAATCATTCCCCTGATCAACCGCCGTCTTAAAAAAAATTATAAAAATAAAATACGAATAGTCTACAAATTAAGTAGGGAATACCCTATTTTTGCGGCTGCTCCTGATAGTGCGGTGGGCAGGGCCAGATGCGATTATATTAAAGCGTTACCGGGAGCAGTGGGTAATGCGGTGGCTGCCGGGACCAATGCGATTATATTAAGGAGTTATATCAGTATATGAGTGAAAAAAGGGAAACAGGAGACCTGTCTGATGCAGTACAGGAGTCGGCGGCGGGCAAGAACCACCTCTTTCCTGTATTCCTGAAACTGGAGGAACTCGAGGTATTACTCGTTGGTGGCGGGAAAGTGGGCCTGGAAAAACTTTCGGCCATATTGACAAACGCACCGGCCACGCGCGTTGTGCTGGTCGCGTCCGAAATTTCGGAACCCGTCAAACTCCTGGCGGAAAAATATCCTTCCGTCCGGTTACTGGAAAAACCGTTTGAACCGGAAGATCTCGAAGACAAGGACATTGTGGTGGTTGCCGTAAATGATAAATCGGTCAGCAATTATGTGCGGGTGCTGGCAAAGGAAAAAAAATTACTCGTTAATGTCGCTGATACGCCGGATCTCTGTGATTTTTATTTAGGATCCATTGTCGACAAGGGGAATCTGAAAATTGCCATCTCCACCAATGGAAAATCTCCCACCATCGCCAAGCGGATGCGGGAGCAATTGAATGAACTGATCCCCGATGAAATAGAAGGCGTGCTGCAGAACATGCATACCATCCGGCAGGACCTGAAAGTAGATTTTGCGGAAAAAGTGAGACAACTGGACGACCTGACCAAAGTACTCAGCGCCAAGCAGGCAAAACTGGACCAGCTCAGCAAACCGGGCGGAAAAAAATGGCAGGGCATCGTGAAATGGTGTCTGTTTGCTTTTTTCTTCATGTTGTTTGGTCATGGCCTGCTCTCCTTCATTCCATTCCATGAAATATCGGAAGGCATCCGGCGAATTCCGGAATTTATGGATGTGCCCTCTTTTCTCATGATGCTGTTTACCGGCTTTCTCGCCCAGATGGTGGATGGCTCCCTGGGCATGGGATATGGAACCATTTCCACAACCTTTCTGCTGGCTAACGGCGTAAGTCCTGCCATTGTGAGCAGCCGCGTTCATTCTGCGCGGGTATTTTCCAGCGGCGTATCGGGTTACAGCCACCACCGGTTTGGAAATATCAACAAAAAATTATTCCGCGCCCTCGTGATCCCCGGCGTTATCGGCGCAATCATTGGCGCAGCCATCGCATATTTCGGACAAAAATATTCCACCTGGGTGCGTGTGCCCCTCTCCATGTACACTTTATACCTGGGTTATTATATCATCAGCAAGGCTTTCCGGAAGAAAAATAAACAATACAAAGTAAAGCATGCCGGATGGCTGGCTTCGGTCGGCGGATTCATGGACGCTTTTGCCGGTGGGGGCTGGGGTTCGCTGGTTACCGGAACGCTGATTTCCAAAAGAAGAAATCCCCGGTATGTGGTTGGTTCTGTTTGTCTCGCTGAATTCTTTGTCGTATTAGCAAGTTCCATTACCTTTTTCATCCTGTTAAAAACTATTTTCATTGTGGATGTGGCAGGACTGATCCTTGGTGGCCTGATCGCCGCACCCATTGCTGCCAGGCTGGTAGGTAAAATACCCATGAAATACATGTTCATGGCCGTTGGTTCGCTGGTTATTATTACCAGTGCACTGACGCTGATCAAAGGGATTTCCAATGCATTAATAAGTTTCTGATGTAAGCAACAAAAACAGTTGATAGATTTTTTTATGACTTTTTAGTCTACCATATTAATAGACTGATAATTTAAAGAACCAAAAAACAAACACACATGAAACGCCGGCTACTTCTTTCCTGCTGTTGTTGTATGCAATAAAATTTTCTTAGCAGCAAAAAGCATACATCCATTTTAATCTTGTAATGAATCATGAAAAAAATTATTTCCACCGGGAAAGGACAAATTTCCCGGGTTACCGGTAACCGGCGGCTTCGTTCAAAACTCTTCTTATTGCTCATTGTCACCTGCGGTTCCGCAAGTTTTGCCCGCGCGCAGGGAGGAAACCTGATCGACATATCCGGCCAGGTGGTGGACCAGCAGAATAAACAGGCCCTGGCCGGCGTAAGCGTTAGCATCAAAGGCAGCATTGCGGGAACCGTTACCGATGATGCAGGGAATTTTAAACTGCGCACAAAATTCAAATTTCCGCTGACCCTGGTTTTCACATCCATTGGCTTCCAGCCGCAGGAATTTGAAGTCAAAAGCATTGAATCCAAACTATATATTGCACTCTTAACACAAACCAACCTGGGGAAGGAAGTGGTGGTTACGGCTTCGCGCGTACCCGAAAGCAGGCTGCGGTCTCCGGTGGCCATTGAAAAACTGGACATCCGCGCCATCCGGGAATCTGCAGCTCCTTCCTTTTACGATGCTTTGGAAAATGTAAAAGGAGTGCAGATGACCACTTCGAGTTTAACATTCAAAGTGCCCAATACCCGCGGATTCAATATCCCCAATAATTTCCGGTTCATGCAGCTGGTGGATGGGGTCGACATGCAGGCAGCCACGCTTGGGGTGCCGCTGGGGAATGCCATCGGACCCACGGAGCTGGATATTGCCAGCGTGGAAATCACACCGGGTGCGGCTTCGGCCCTGTATGGGATGAATGCCATCAATGGCATGGCCAACCTGCTCACCAAGAGTCCGTTTACTTACCAGGGACTAAGCTTTTACCACAAAACCGGCGTAAACCATGTGGATGGCATCGACGACGCACCCAGTATACTAACGGAAACGGCTATCCGCTATGCAAAAGCTTTTAATAACCGGTTTGCCTTTAAAATAAACATCGGCTATATGCAGGGGACCGACTGGCGTTCCAATACCCGGCTCGATCAGAATACCAACAACCTGAAAAGCGCCAATCCGGGTTTTCCGGCACTCAATGGAGCCAATAATGTTGCATTCGACGGCTGGAATAAATATGGGGATGACGCCCTGGCCGGAAGCAATGTGGTATCGCTGAGCGGGCTCACCATTAATGGAAATCCAAACCAGACTTTGCGGGTGGCGCGTACCGGCTACTGGGAAACCGATTTGGTCAGCCCCCGGGTCAGCAATCTTAAATTCGACGCAGCCCTGCATTACCGCATCAGCGAAAAAGCCGAATTATCCTATTCTTACAGGGTCGGCAATATGAGCGGGGTATTTCAGCGGGGAAATAAAGTGCGGCTGGACAATGTAGTGATTCAGAATCACCACATAGAACTGAAAGGAAATAATTTTGTGATCAGCGGATATGTTTCCATTGAAAATACCGGGGATTCATACAATGTAAAACCGCTGGCCGACAATATGGACCTGTACAGCGGCGGTGCTACCGATACCAAAAAACCGGATAGCTGGGGAACAAAATATAAGAATGCGTTGCTGGAATACGCTACAAAAAATGGAGGCGGCCTCACCGATGCAAACCTCGCGGCGGCTACCCAATATGCCCGTGAACAGGCGGATGCCAGTCGCGTGAAACCCGGAACACCCGAATTCAACCAGTTAAAAAATACCATCATCAAAATCAATAACTGGGATATCAAATCCAGTTCCATTCCGGATGCGCCGGAAACCGGTGGTGCCGCCCTGGTTCAGAAAAGCCGTTTATATCATACAGAAGCGCAATGGGATTTATCCAGCAAGGTTAAAATATTCGACTTACTGATCGGAGGCGACGCCCGCGTGTATGAGATCATTCCCGACGGAAATAATTTTGTTGATTTCTCCCGTCCCATCGGCGACCGGAACAAACCGGAAGCCGATGGCAGCTTTGGCGCAAATATTTATTATAAAAAATTCGGAAGCTTTGCCCAGGTAACCAAGACATTTTTTGATGAAAAATTAAAATTATTCGGGTCCCTGCGCTGGGATTATAATCCGGAATTCAAACCCAAGTACACGCCCCGCCTGGCTGCCGTATATACTTTCAAAGAAAATCATAATTTCCGTTTTACCTATCAGCAGGGTTACCGCTTTCCTGCTCTCTTTGAAGCCCTGAGTTATGTAAATAACGGAAGGGTAAAACGGGTAGGCAGCCTGCCGTATATCAATGAAGGGTTGGGCTACCTGGAGAATAGTTATACGCAGCAATCCGTTATTAATTTTAATGCCGCCGTGAGCGCCCAGGGAAATACGGATGAAGCTGCGCTGGCCAACAGAAACCTGCTCGTCGTGGCCGATCTTCCCGATGCGGGCCCGGAAAAAATCGTGTCTTACGAAGTTGGCTATAAAGCCGTATTGCTGAATAACCGCCTCGTGATTGATATCGATGCGTACAGCAATCAGTACAATGGATTCCTTGGGCAGGTGCAGGTATTTGTACCGAAGGGCGTCAGCGTCGGAACCGATGCGGCGGTCCTGGCCATGCTGGACAGAAACCGCGATGCCACAACAGCCACGTCAACCACCGCCGCCAGTCAGGGTCAGGATCGTTATCGCGTATTCACCAATGCCAAAAATACCTACCATAATTTCGGTTCGGCGCTGGCGATTACCTATAACCTGTATAAGAAATTCACCGTGGCCGGAAATATCAATTTCAACGAAATGAAGGCCAATAAGACGGAGGACATTTTTGTTACGGGTTTCAATACCCCCCGCTGGTCAACCAATCTTTCCTTTGGAAACCGGGAAATTGTTAAAAACATTGGCTTTAATGTTACCTGGCGGTGGCAGGATTCCTTCCTCTGGGAAAGTCCCCTGGTTACCGGCGGGGTAGCCGCATACAGTACCCTTGATGGGCAGGTGACCTTCCATCTTCCCAAACTGAAATCTGCTGTCAAACTGGGCGCCTCCGATATTTTCAATCACCGGTATATCCAGTATGCCGGGGGGCCGACCATCGGGGGGCTGTATTATGTTGCGGTTACGGTGGATGGGTTGCTGAAATAAAAAGTAAAAAGGAAAAATGAAAAAAGAGGCCCCAAATTGATGGGGACGCCATATATAGGCGATTTTTTCCTTTTTACTTTTTCCTTTTCCCTTTTTACTTTTTACTTTCCCACCCTTTCCAGTTCAAACAAAACGACTATCTTTGTGTTAATAGGAACGAATGAGTTCAAATATGCTCCATACCTGTTGTTGTTGTTGTTGTGCAGAACGCCGGATTTATCGGGTGGAGGGTATTCTTGTATAATTCATAAAACGACAAATAATACGAAAGCTCCACCAAAATGGAGCTTTTTTGTTTTAAGCCATGTCCAATTTTTCAGCCATCGCCCGTCCGGGAATCCCGGAGCAGCTTACTGCCCTGCAGTCGCAGGTCGGCAACACCCCTCTTTTCGAGCTGCGCCATCTTTTCAGCAGGAAAAACGTCTCGCTGTTCGCGAAACAGGAATGGATGCAGTTGTCCGGAAGTGTGAAAGCGCGGGCGGCTTACGCCATTTTCCGCGATGCCCTGCAAAAAGGCCAGTTGGGCCCGGGCAAAATTCTGCTCGATGCCACCAGCGGCAATACCGGCATCGCCTACGCGCATATTGGGAAAGCCATGGGAATACCCGTGACCCTCTGCCTGCCGGAAAACGCTTCGGCAGAAAGAAAGGAAATACTGAAATCCCTGGGTGTTGAACTGATTCTCACCTCCCGTTTTGAAGGAACCGACGGAGCGCAGGAAGTGGCCCTCGCCCTGGCAGAAAAAAACCCCGGCCTGTATTTTTACGCCGATCAGTACAAAAATGAGAATAACTGGAAAGCCCATTATAATGGAACCGGTCCGGAAATCATCCGGGCGCTTCCCGGCATAACCCATTTCGTTGCCGGGCTCGGCACCACCGGCACTTTTATCGGGACGGGCAGGAGATTAAAGAAATATAATCCGGCTATTCAGATAATCTCTTTGCAACCGGACAATCCACTGCACGGTCTGGAAGGCTGGAAACATATGGAAACGGCTGTGGTACCCGAAATCTACGATCCGCTGCTGGCAGATGAAAATCTGGAAATCTCTACCGAAGAAGCCTGGCAGCTCATGCGGGAAGCAAAAGAAAAAGAAGGCCTGGAACTAAGCCCCTCCTCTGCAGCCAACCTGGCGGGTGCCATTCGTGTGGCGTCCCGGCTGGAAGAGGGTATTGTGGTTACGGTTCTTCCGGACAATGGCGACAAATACAGTGATGTGCTTAAAAAAATATTCAAATGATCCGTTTTGACGATTCCGCCCGGGAAAAAATGCTGGAACATGCGAAGCTTGACTTTCCGGATGAATGTTGCGGATTCTTATATGGAACTGAAGACGCGGAAGGTGCAAGGCAGGTACTCGAGACAGCAGTAGTAAATAACGCAAAGACCGGAGACAAACGGCGCCGTTTTGAAATAGGGCCTAAGGATTATATGCAGGCCGAACGGTATGCCGCAGAAAAAGACTTTCTCCTGCTGGGCATTTACCACTCGCATCCGGATCATCCGGCTGTTCCGTCCGAGCACGACCGCGTTGCCGCCCAGCCTTATTTTTCCTATATCATCATTTCCGTCATGCAGGGTAGTATAGATCATGTCAGGTCCTGGCGGCTTAATGATGAGGCCCGCTTTGAAGAAGAAAAAACAGAAACAACGCATTTCCATCAATCAATATAAAAAAATGGCAACGGTTATTATTCCAACACCCCTTCGCAAATTCACAAATCAGACAGCAAAACTCCAGGTAGCGGCAACTACGGTGGAAGAAGTTATCCATTCCATTACGCTGGATTTCCCTGATCTGAAAAAACACCTGCTTGACGACCAGGGGAAAGTTCGCTCTTTTGTCAACATTTTTGCAGGAGATGATGATATCCGCGACCTGCAACAGGAAAAAACAGTGGTGGGCGAATCCACCGTGCTGAGTATTGTGCCTGCTATCGCCGGCGGCACTTCATTTTAAATCCAACGCCATGTCGTTAGAAAATATAACCTTTAGTAAGGAAGAAAGAGCCCGGTATAACAGGCACATGATTATTCCTGATTTCGGAGAAGAGGCCCAGAAGAAATTAAAAGCGGCCAAAGTGATGATCATCGGGTGTGGCGGACTGGGAAGTCCTGCCCTGCTTTATCTTACTGCTGCCGGCGTCGGCACCATCGGAATCATCGATTTTGATGATGTAGACGACAGCAATTTGCAAAGGCAGGTGTTGTTCGATGTGCATGAAATCGGCAAACCAAAGGTGGAAGCCGCCAAACGCCGGCTGGAAGCCCTGAATCCACATGTCCGGTTCAACCTGTATAATGCACACCTGAATTCGGAAAATGCCCTGGATATATTTAAGGATTACGATGTTATCGCCGACGGAACGGATAATTTTCCCACCCGTTACCTCGTAAATGATGCCTGTGTTCTGCTGAATAAACCAAATGTATACGCTTCCATCTTTCAATTTGACGGACAGGTTTCTGTATTCAATTATGTTAATGCAAAGGGAGAACGGGGTCCGAATTACCGCGACCTGTATCCCACACCGCCGCCGCCCGGACTGGTTCCGAGTTGCGCAGAGGGTGGTGTGCTGGGCGTATTGCCGGGTATCATCGGAAGTCTGCAGGCTTTGGAAGTGATCAAGGTCATTACCGGAGTCGGTGAGCCGCTTTCCGGCAGGTTTTACACTTTTGACGCCCTGAATTTTGAAAGCCAGACTTTTAATATCAAACGGCGGGATGATAATCCGGTAAACGGGAAAAACCCGACCATCAGCAAACTGATCGATTACGAACAATTCTGCGGTATGCGTGCGGTGGAAGAGAAACCGATCAAAGAAATAACGGCAAAAGAATTATACGACTGGCAAGTAGCGGGTAAAAAATTCCAGCTCATCGACGTCCGGGAGCCCGGCGAATACGAAATCGTTGAAATCGGTGGAGAACTCATCCCGCTCGCCACAATTTCTGATCATGCTGACCGGATTTCCACCGATCTGGATGTGGTAGTACATTGTAAAGTAGGTGGCCGCAGCGGCAAGGCGATCCGCGAACTGGAGGAGAAATTTGGTTTCAAAAACCTCTACAATTTAAAAGGAGGAATTTTAGCTTATATTGATCAGGTGAAGCCGGAATTGACGAAATACTGAAATCGTGGACGGTGGATAGTAGATGGTGGATAGTGGATGGACGAGCCTGATATTTCCGGCGGCGATTAAGGTAATGTTCTACTTATATTTAATAAGGCTGGCAACCTCTATTGCGGTACTGGATAATCAGTGTAGACCATCCACTATCCACCATATACTATCCACGAAAAACCCCTCCATTCACGAAAAAAGCCCTCTTCCAAGGGCTTTCACTTCCGTCCGGTCCAAAATATCTTTAAAAAGCGCTAATTTCTGATTTACTGCGGTTGTAGGCGGTGTATCCCTTCTCGGCCACGTCTTCACCGTCCGATTTTAGGTGGGAGAATTTATCTTTTACGCCCTCCACCAGTCCGCTGAACCTGTCTTTTATAGAGTCCGCAACATCATTTCCCTTTTCAGAGATCCTGCGGCGGGTTTCTGTTCCCTTATCCGGCGCGAATAAAATGCCCAGCGCAGCACCTATTGCCGCCCCGGCTGCAAATCCCAATAAAATCTTGGAGGTATTCATATTAAATCATTTAAGTTCTAAAATCAGTTTGCTTATATAGTATTCTAAATTCCTTGCCAGAAATGGCCAATACGTGTAAAAAGTTTCATAAATCCTTAAATTCCGTCAACCCGTGTTTTGAGCAGGGTCGAATAAAGCATTTTCAGCTGGGAGAAACAATGCATCAGGCCGTTTTGCTGATAACGAATGATCCGGCGGATATTATCGTACAGAAATGGTTCATTTAAGATTTCCCGATAGGTTTTCATTAAGAGTTGCTCTCCCAGGTTCATTTCCCGTAAATCCATTTTTCCATCTGTTGTAACCAACGGTTCATCACCGGATCCCATCCGGTTAAAGTCAGTTTTTAACTGCTCCCCCAGTTTGCCGCCCAGGGTCTCTATATGAGCCATCAGTTCGTTGGCGTATTGCTTGCTCTCCTGGGCCAGCGCAAGCAGAGAAAGGCTCAACTGCTTGTTCCGGATCCGCAATGCCGTTTGTTCATAATTGTTTTTGACTGTTTGTAAGGCATTCAAAAGACGGGTGAGCTTATCCAGAATCACCGCCGGCGTTTTATGAACAAGAGAAGCAATCATAAAAAAGGATTTATAATATTCGCGCAATAAGAGTACCAATACTTCTTATTAAGTAGTTAATCCGAAAATAAATTTTGCGGAATGCGGAATAAAAAAACGATTGGCATTCCGGCGCAGGCCAACCGCTCCGCATCCGGTATAAACGGATCGATTTCAGTCTGCAGAGCCGCGGATAACCTTTAGCAAAACAGCTACAATGGCAATCACCAAAAGGATATGAATAATGCCTCCGGCATGATATCCCAGAAAACCTATGGCCCAGGCTATCACCAGAATCACGGCGATGATGTAAAGCAGATTTCCCATAAAAGTTTGATTTAAGAGAATAAAATAATAACAGCCCACAGCTTACCCGGAAAACTTAACCGGGAATGGAAAGTCCCCACTTAAGATACGAAATAACCAAACAGCAGAAATTAAAAAATGAAACCCGTTTCCGGGAAATTTATTCTACAAAGCCCGGATAATTCCAGGGTCAAAAAATGATTTTATCCAATGTAAAGTTTATCCGCTCCAGGCTGAGCGGCTTACCCAGAAAATCGTCCGCGCCTTTCAGATAGGCCGCCTGGCGGTCGGCCGGGCTGTCATTTGCCGTAACTACAACCACTTTGGCTGCGGGAAATCTTGCTTTTAAATAGGGAATAAAGTCAACCCCCTTACCGTCAGGCAGACTATTGTCCAGAAAGATCAGGTAAGGTTTCTTGTTTTCAATGAGTATGATGGCGTCGGCCAGGTTTCTTGCAAATCCCGTTTGAAGATTTCTTTTCTGAAGAATTTTTTCAAAGAGAAAACAAATATCCGGTTCGTCATCCACCACCAGCACATTTTGTATCTTTCGCGCACTCGCCACAATTATGTATCTTAACTCATAGAGGGTCAATTCCCTTGCCAGCTTTTGTCCGGGAACAATCAGATGAAAAACCGGATTGTACAGGCGCGATCAGGGCAGATCGGATCCGAACCAATTACCTCCTTTGGGGGCTTCAAAGAATTTGAGTATTTTATTCCCCAAAATGGATCCCTGATTTGGGAACTTTTAAAGGGAATGTTCAATTTTAACCTGGCAGGATGTTTACATCAGCGTAATGATTATTGTTTTTTTCTGATCATCTGTTAATCCCAGATAAAATTTAATGAAGCGAATATTAATTGTGGATGACGACCGGGATATGTGTAACCTCTTAGAGCGATACCTCCAGCGCAAAGGATTTGAAACGGAAGCCGCCAATACCGGCAGCCGGGGTATTGGGTTGTTCCGGGATAAAAATTTTGATATTGTTATTTGTGATTTCCGGCTGGGCGACATGGAAGGCCGCGAGGTTCTGCTGGAAATGAAAAATCTGAAACTGGGCATACCGGTTATCATCATTACCGGTTATTCGGATATCAAGATCGCGATAGATGTTATCAAGGCCGGCGCCTTCGATTATATCACCAAACCCCTTGTACCGGACGAAGTATTGAATGTGATCAACAAGGCATTAAATACAACCGAGACCGCTGCCAGTAAGCCGGCACCCCCCGCGAAGCCGCAGATGAATACGGGCGAGTCGGACAACAACACTTTTATGGTTGGCAAGTCTCCCCTGACTATTGAACTGTACAGACAGGTGGAACTGGTTGCTCCCACAAACTACAGCGTGATTTTATACGGAGAGAGCGGGACCGGGAAGGAAGTCATCGCCCGCACCATTCACAATAACAGCCTGCGGAAAAACAAGCCCTTTATCGCTATGGATTGTGGCACCCTTTCCAAGGAACTTGCGGGCAGTGAGCTGTTCGGGCATGTAAAAGGAGCTTTTACAGGCGCCCTGAATGACAAAGAGGGGCATTTTGAGCTGGCTAACGGAGGCACCCTGTTCCTCGACGAAGTGGCTAATCTCTCCTATGAGATCCAGGCCGCCCTGCTGCGGGTGATACAGGAGAGGAAATTCAAACGCGTGGGCGGGAATAAGGAAATGGACGTGGATGTGCGCATCATTGTGGCATCCAATGAGGATTTACAGGGTGCTTACCGGAACGGAAGATTCAGGGAAGATCTTTTCCACCGCTTCAACGAATTTTCCATCATTTTGCCTCCCCTGCGAAACAGAAAAGAGGATATTCCCCTTTTTGCCCGGTTCTTCCTGGATAACGCCAACCGGGAGCTCAACAAGAAAGTGGAAGGTTTTGAAGACGAGGTGCTCATGATGTTCCTGAATTATCCATGGCCCGGAAACCTCCGCGAGTTCCGGAATGTGGTGCGGAGGTCGGCCCTGCTTTCGCCTTCCGGTATCATTGGCACGCGCGTGCTTCCGGCGGAAATTGCCGGCGTTCAATGGGATACTATACCGAGGGAAACCATGAACGGCGGGCATATGCCGGACCTGAACAACAAAGAGATGGACCTGAAAAATGCCGCTGCCCATGCAGAATATGAAACGATCATGAACGTACTCAGAAAAGTAAATTTTAATAAATCCAAAGCAGCCGAGATTCTAAAGATAGACCGGAAAACGCTTTACAATAAGATTAAACAGTATGAATCCGGTATGGGCCGGCATAAATAACTGGTACGCCATTTGGGCCTTTCCCGTTATCATCAAATAAACATTTATGATTAAGCCCGCAGAAATGACAACGCTCAGTCAGGTCCTGGAAAAACTAAGGCTGAAACGCCAGGATAATGAATTCCGGCTCAGCCCGGAAGGTCTCGGTATCGGCAACGGTAAATACTATCAGCCTCAGGATCTGAAAATTATCAAAACCTACCGTTTTGAAGGTGAATCCGATCCGGCAGATTCCTCCGTATTATATTTGATGGAAGGAAATGATGGAACCCTCGGTTACCTTATCGATTCATACGGTGTTTACAGTAATTTCGACGACATGCAGCACGATGATTTCATCCGTAAGATTCCCGTCGAAGAAAGGGATGAGCAGCAAATCTTCAGGGACTAGGAAGCACGAGTTCCCCGCGGATTCTGCAGGCTACAGGATCCGTTTGCATTTTTTCTGCGTAAATTTAATTCCCTGCGCTGCTGTGCGGCGGAGGAATTTAAATTATAGCCTGCGGCCTCATGACAAGATTCTGTTTTACCCTTTCTCTTTCCCTCCTGCTGGTTTTCGCCGCCCGGGCTCAGCAAATAAAAATGCTCAGCTTTGGCAATCCCGCTTCGCTGCGCGGATTATCCGTGCTGAACGATCAGGTGATCTGGGTCTGCGGTTCTGCGGGAACGGCGGGGCTTTCAACTAACGGGGGGATTAGCTGGAGATGGATTACCGTGCCAGGCTACGAGAAAACGGATTTCCGGGATGTGGAAGCCTTCAGCGATCAGGAAGCACTGATCATGGGCACTACCCTGCCCGCCGTGATCTTAAAAACTAAAGATGGCGGAAAGACCTGGAAAACCGTTTTTGAAGACAGCAGCAAATCCGCTTTTTTAGACGCGATGGATTTCTCAGGCGATCAGGGAATACTGATCGTAGATCCGGTGAATAACAGGTTATTTCTTGCGGAATCAAAAAACCGGGGCGAAGACTGGGATGTCCGCAGCCAGAAAATATTATCACTGACTGAAAAAGGAGAAGCTTTTTTTGCCGCCAGCGGATCAAATATTAAATGGCTTCCCGGGCATCATTATGCCTGTGTTTCCGGAGGAAAAAAATCAAGCCTGTACATCGACAGTACCGGAAAATTTTTGCTTCAGGTCTCCCAGGGGAAAGAAACCACCGGCGCTAATTCGATCGCCGTCAATCCTGCAAATCCAAACCAGGCTTTTATCACCGGAGGAGATTTTTCGAAAGACAGCATCATAAACGGGAACGCGCTCCGCATCCGTTTTCATCCTTTTCAGCAACAGAAACCCGATCATCCGCCGCATGGCTACCGGAGCTGTGTAGAATATATCAGCGACCAAACGCTGATCTGCTGCGGCACCTCCGGTGTGGATATCTCAACAGATGGGGGAATGAACTGGAAACTAATTTCCACTAAGAGCTTTCATGTATGCGGGAAGGCAAAAAGCGGCAGATCCGTTTTCCTGGCCGGCGCCCATGGAGCCATTGCCCGGCTGTTTTGGTGAGCCCCTAACTTGCCTGCGTGGTCAGCGATCTGAAATCAACCGGAACCAGCTTGCTTACGCCGGCTTCCTGCATGGTGACTCCATAGATAACATCCACGCTGCTCATGGTCATCTTGTTGTGGGTTACAATGATGAACTGGGAATTATCACTGAACTGGCGGATCATGTTGGTGAACTTGCCTACGTTGGCATCATCGAGGGGTGCGTCCACTTCATCCAGGATACAGAAAGGGGCCGGCTTGATCAGGTAAATGGCAAACAGGAGCGCCGTCGCCGTGAGTGTTTTCTCTCCTCCGCTTAACTGGGTTATGGAAGACGGTCTTTTGCCTTTTGGTTTGGCCACGATATCAATGCCTGTTTCCGCGAGGTTCTCCGGATTGTCCAGGATCAGGTCTGCGGTATCTTCATCGGTAAACAAAGCCTTGAAAACTTTCTGGAAATGTTCCCGGACTTTTTCAAAGGTTTCCAGGAACTGCTGGTTCGCGGTGGTTTCCACTTCCTGGATTGTTTGCAATAAGGTATCTTTTGCACTGACCAGATCATTTTTTTGCTCGGTAATAAAGTCGTACCGCCTTTTCATTTCCTGGAATGCTTCCACCGCCGTCGGGTTTACTTCGCCCAGGTTTTCCAGTCTCTTTTTCATCCGGTCGGCCTTTTCCTGTAATTCCTCAGAAGGGATTTCGCCTGTTCTGGGCTGATCGATGATATCATCCAGGTTGATCCGGAATTCAACATTCAGTCTTTCTTTCATTCCGGCAAGCTGTAATTTCAGGTCGTTGAGGCGGTCTTTGATTTCACCCAAAATATGTTCGGCATTTTCCTTTTGCCGGATCAGCTGTTTTACGGATGTTTCCTTTTCGCTGAGCTTGTTTCGTTCGTTATAGTAAGCCTGATCCGCTTCATTCAGCCGCAATTCTTCTGCTTCCTTGTTGCGCAACATAGCCGTTAAGCCTTCTTCCAGAATATTCAGGGAATCCCTGCTCTCTCCGATCTGCTGGCGGGTCTGTGCGGCCTGCTGCTGATTGTTTTCGATCTGAATTTTCAGATCGCTCAACTGCCTGCTGCGGAACTCCAGTTCCTGCTTCAGGGCTGCGATGCGGTTTTGCTGGCGAATCACCTGCAGGTTGAAATCGTTAAAACCGGCAGATGCAGCATTATATGCTGTTTCCGCCATACTATATTGTTCCTGCTCATGATGCATTTTTTCCTTTAACGCATTTACCCGGGCAAGCAGGTCCTGCCAGTCCAGCCTCGTGCCTTCAATGGATTCCTGCGTTTGCTGCAGTTGGGCTGTGAGATCCTGTTCCCGGTTTGCAGAACTCAGCTGTATGCCGTTCAGATTTTCCGTTTTATTTTCAATGGCGAAAAGATGGTTGCTGAGTTTGTTGATTTCCTCCTCCGCCTGGCGGATAGCCTGTTCTTTCAGTTGCTGGTTGAATCCAATAACTTCATTGTGTCTTGCCTGAATTTCCGCTTTTAAATGATTCACCACGACCTCCTGAGCAGATACATCTTTGAATATCTTCTCCAGATTTTTTGCACGGCCGATTTTCTTTCCTTCAAACAAACCCACGCTGCCGCCGGTCAGCGAATATTTTCCCTTCACGTACTTGCCATGTTTTTCGAGAATCACCGAACCGTTGGATTCGTTATTGAACCATTCAACAGAGGGTTCGTTCTCCGCAATGAATACATTGGCAAGCAGGTGGTTTGCCAGGGACAGGTATTTTGCGTCCACTTCAATCACATCCAGCGCCGGAATACTGTTTTCCGGCCGATGTACGGTTTGCGGTTCACCCGATTCAAGTTTATTCAGGAGAAAAAAATTTGCTTTCCCTTTTTTATTCTGATCGAGTAATTGTACCGCCTGCAATCCCTCTTCCAGATCATTCACCACATAATAATTCAGGTAGGGCTCCAGCACATTTTCAACCGCTGTCCGGAATTCCTCCTTTACATAAATCACATCGGAAAGAACCGGTGCGGTGTGATTCCAGTCCGGATTTTTATGGAGAAATTTTACGCTTTCCGGATAACCTTCCATGGAATCGATCAGGCTCTTCAGCAGGTCGTGCTCGTTTTTCCGGGCGTCATATTTTCTGCTTTCTTCCGCAAATTGCTGCCGGAGCGTTTCCAGTTTTTCCTGCGTATGCAGAATTTGTTCTTTGGTTCTTTCCTGATGTTCCCGGAGTTGCTGCAAATCGGTTTTGCGGGTTTCGAGTTCCCCGATGGTAGCTTCTTTTTCTTCTCCAAGCTCTTTCATCTGGAGACTGCGCACTGCGCTTTCTTCTGCCAGCTGACCCAGGGCCATTTCCAGGTTCTGAATGGAAGTGTCTGCTATGGCAATATTTTTTTCTGCATCAAACTGACTGCGCTGCGCCTGCGCACTTTCACTTCTCAGCCGATCGAGGGATAGTTTGATATTTCCAAAATGTGTTTTCGCTGCTTCTGTTTTTTCGCGCAGCGATTCCAGGTTTTGCTGCAGCTCTTCCTGTTTCAGTTCCTCTTCAGCAGCCTGTTTGTCGGTAAACAGCACGCTTTCTTCCAGTCCTTTTACCTGGCCTTCTCCTTTCTCCAGGAAGTCCTGCAGATTATTTTCTTTTTCCGCAAGAAAATTTAAGCGCTGGCTGACGAGATTTTTTTCTCCTTCCTTGTTTCTCAGCTGCTGCAGGAGTTCATTGAAGACATGCTGCAGGTTCTGCAATGCTTTTTCCTGTTCAATAAAAGCCAGCTTGTCCTGCTCCAGCGCAGATTCCTGCTGCGCAATGGCGGCTTCCAGTTCAATTTTTTTATCGGTTTCAGTCTCCGACTGATGGTTCAGATCCTTATATGTGCTGTTGAATCCTTCCAGCGATGCTTTGGCCAGTTCAATGCTTACTTCACGATAGTCCTTTTTGATCTCAAAATATTTCTCTGCTTTTTTTGCCTGGTTCTCCAGGCTCTTCAGCTGATTATTGATCTCGAATAAAAGGTCCTCAATACGGGCCAGGTCCTGCTCGGTGGCATCCAGTTTCTGACGGGCTTCTTTCTTCCTTGTTTTGTAAATGGAAATTCCGGCAGCCTGCTCCAGCATCCGCCGGCGGCTGTTTTCCTTATCGCGGATGATGTCATCCACCATACCCAGTTCGATGATCGCATAACTATCGGTGGACACACCGGTATCCATGAAAAGATTCTGGATATCTTTCAGACGGCAACTCACGTCGTTGAGCCGGTATTCACTCTCCCCGCTTTTATAAAATTTGCGGGTGACCGTTACCGTGCTGAAATCGGTGGGCAGCAGATTACGGGTGTTCTCGAAGGTCAGGCTTACTTCCGCCAGTCCCGAGGCCGAACGGCTTTTGGAACCGTTGAATACCAGGCTTTCCAGGTTCTCGGACCGGAGATGGCTGATCTTCTGCTCGCCGATGACCCACCGGATACTGTCTACAATATTACTTTTGCCGCACCCGTTCGGTCCGATGATGCCTGTGATCCCTTCATTAAACAGAATACTGGTTTTATCGGCAAAACTCTTAAACCCTTTTATCTCTAAGCTTTTTAAACGCACGGAGTTCTTTGTTAATCAATCGCAAACCTAATTAAAATGCTCAACTGATGACAGGTCTGTTAATAAGTGGTGGATAGTCTTTTATTTAATAAGGCCAGCTCTTTCTTTAAGTTCATTGACCGGCATATCTATCTGACGCCCAATTACTTTATCTCCGCGATACGTAACCACTTTTAGCATGACTGCCTCTTTGGGAACAGAGAGTGGAGTCTTGTATACGGGGTAATAATTATCCGGGTGCGAATTATCAAAACTATAATGGATATCCAGGCCTTCCACTTCGGTGGCAAGATCAATCAGCAGTGAGTCGTTCGCATCTTTTCTGGCGGTAAAAATCGGATCAAACATGCAACGTGAATACTTGACCTGTTCGATGTCCATGCGGGGAAAATTATTTTCCACCTTCCTGGCAAAACTATCCCAGTTCTTTTTTTCCTTTGGTGACCAAAGGCATTCGGAAACTGCCAGACCGCGGGGCCAGACCATATACTGCAGATACCGGTTATTATAAATTTGTTCTGTCCAGAGATTTGCCTGTCCGCCCAGAATAAATTTCGGATCCACGCCGTCCGGAACCGGCTCGAACTGATAAGTGGTATTCAGCCTGAGGGTTGCATAAACCTTAGACTCATAAATCGGATCGCCCTGCATATAATCCAGATAAACAAAAGTCGTCGGACTCATCACTACCTGGTGTCCCATTTTTGCTGCTTCGATGCCCCCCTTCATTCCCCGCCAGCTCATCACTACGGCATTGGGGGCAAGTCCCCCTTCGAGGATCTCATCCCAGCCGATCAGTTTTTTACCCTTGGACTCCACTATCTTTTCCACTCTTTTTTCAAAATAACTCTGCACTTCTTCCATATTCTTCAGATGCTCTTTCTGCATCAGCTGTTTTACCGCATCGCTCTTTTCCCAGAAATTTTTTGCGCATTCGTCGCCGCCTACATGAATGTATCCGAAAGGGAAAAGCTCCGCTATTTCCGTAAATACCTTGTCCAGAAAGGGATAAACCTTTTCATTTGCCGGGCAAAGGGTATTATCCACCAAAGCATCAAAACCTCCGGGATGCCAGTCGATGAATTTTTCCCCTGAAATCACCTGGTACTTATCCGCGCCCGGCGTGCAGGACAATTCGGGATAAGAAACGATGGCGGCCATGCTATGGCCGGGTATATCCACTTCCGGCATAATATCAATAAACCGGTCTTTGGCATATTTAACAAGTTCCCGGATATCATCCTGGGTATAAAAACCACCGTAGTTCCGGGGTTCATCGGGAGACGGTTTGTCGAAGGTTCCAAAATAGCCCACCCGTTTTACATTCCAGGCCCCGACAGAAGTCAGCCGCGGCAGGCTCTTGATTTCCACCCTCCATCCCTCATCGTCTGTAAGGTGCATGTGCAGCAGATTGAATTTATAGCGGGCCATATTATCAATAAAGTCCTTCACTTCATCCTTTGTGAAAAAATGACGGGCAACATCAAACATCAATCCGCGCCATCCGAACCTTGGGTAATCGGTAATTTCAACCACGGGCAGATCCCAGGCAATTCCGTTTACTGCTTTGCCGCTCTCTATTTCTTTTGGCAATAATTGCAACAGGGTTTGAACGCCATAAAAAAGCCCTGCCGGTTTATTGGCTTTAATCACAATTCCGGCCGCTGTTACGGAAAGGGTATACCCTTCTTTGCCCAGGATATTATCTTCTTTTTTATTCAGTATAAATTGAACAGACGCTTTTTGTCGGCTGTTGCTCACCGTTATAGATTTGCCTGTAGCCGCCAGTTTCTGTTTCAGCAAAAGCATTGTTTCCTTAAGTTCAGGCAGATCAGGAATATCAACACTGATTGCCTCGGGGAGCGTATAGCGGCCGGTTCCCTGCACGAGGCTTACGGGTTCCGGGATAATAGAGACAGCCGTTTCTGATTTTTGGGAAAACCCTGTAATACCAACCATAATAAGCAGACCAAGCAGCAGCGATTTTTTCATTGCGTTTGTTTTTTGGGATCGTTTGGCAATATACAGAAAGTTGACGGTTGACAGTTGACGGTTGACGGACTCATGTGTTATATCATAACAAAATTTTGTCACGCTGATCCACCAAATTCCGTCAACCGTCAACTGTCAACCGTCAACTCCCTCCACCGCCGGCTCCTGCTGGCTAAGGCAATGAAAACTTCCGAGCCCCCAGATAATGTCGGTCGAATCGATTCCAATTACAGATCTTTCGGGAAAAGCTTCCTGAATGATTCGCAGCGCTTTTTCATCCTTAGCCGAACGAAAAGTGGGAACTACCACGAGGCCGTTGGCGATATAGAAATTAGCATAAGAAGCCGGCAGACGCTGACCCTCCCAGACAACCTGGTCCGGCATCGGTAATTCCACAATATTTAATTGCCTGCCCTCTGAGGTCCGCATGGATTTCAGGTCTTTCAGATTTCGCTGCAGGAGCGCATGATTTTCGTCCGAGCGGTTTTCTTCTACTACGGCAAGCACGGTATCCGTATTTATAAACCGGACGGTATCATCGATATGGCCGTCCGTGTCGTCGCCGATGATTCCATCCTGTACCCAGAGTATCTGGTCAACTCCGTAATAAGCATAAAGATATTCTTCGATATCAGCCTGACTTAACTCCGGATTCCGGTTTTTATTCAGCAGGCAGGATTTGGAACTGATCAGGGTGCCCTG
>Ga0105240_10002627_pt1 | contig 28627 bp, 33 predicted proteins | sample KBSC54metaG_FD_80426 | JGI IMG/M metagenome (GOLD analysis project Ga0105240, IMG submission 80426) | Corn rhizosphere microbial communities from Kellogg Biological Station, Michigan, USA - KBS C5-4 metaG | ecosystem: Host-associated > Plants > Roots > Rhizosphere > Soil | place: Michigan, USA... | reverse complement strand
CAATTGGCAGCAGGCATTCGGTATTGTAGAGCAGATTCACGGTAAGACCTTCCAGCGTCTTATCATGGTTGACAACGGTGAATTCTACGTAGATGGAGAGCTTTACTAAATGACTTATGATCCTATGGCCAATCTCAAGGAATTCCACGACAAGTTTCATCAGTTTGGTATACACCGGAATATGGTTCCTATCGGAGTTTCAGATGTTGACCGCCGTTCTCGTCTGATCACTGAAGAGTTCCTGGAGGTTGATGAAGAATTGTTGTCACTTTCGGTTGATATGGAAATGCATTCTGGAATTTCGGACTATACTCCGGACCACTCCAAGCTGGCAAAGGAACTGGCAGACCTTCTTTATGTGGTCTATGGTACTGCTGAAGAGTTTGGCATTCCCCTGGAAGCTGTATTTGCAGCCGTTCATGAGTCGAATATGTCCAAGGTGTGGGATGATGGTAAGGTGCACTACAATGAGTTTGGTAAGGTAATTAAGCCTCCGACCTACATTGCACCTGACATTAAGGCAGTATTGGATGCCATTAACACCTGAGCATGAAGAGATTTGGCAAGAAGAGACCTGGACTTTTCACAGTGGTAGTCACGTAAGCTACGAACCACATGCTTACGTAGACTACTGTGTGTTCCAGGACGGTGAGCACTATCCCGGATATCACTGCCCGCATGGGGATGAAGACGATCCAGGATGGACAGTTCAACAGAAGTGACAGTATCCCGGTATCATTAGATATCGGGATATTTGTTTTTAGGAGAAATAATGGCGAGACAAAAAGCAACAAATAGAGTTCCGCCAGTAAGGGCGGGTAGAGGGAGAGCAGGATCTGCTTGGGATCGTATGTTCCTCGGAGACAACCGATATGGAAATGATGAGGATACAGTACCTCGCAGATCGTTCAGCCCTAATAGAGGCTCCTTCGGTGATGCGGAAGCCCTGGCGAGAGAATCACGTCTGGATCGATCCCAACATTCTCAATGCCATACAAATGGCGGAGCATGGAAACGATCGTCCTCTCCTTCCTTACCAGCCGACTCCAACCATCAATCCCGGCCGTCCTAGAACTTTGGCAGCCGGTTACGACGATCGCACCCGCACATTGAGAATCAAATTCCGTGAGGGCGAGATATATGAGTACTACCAGGTTCCTCCTTCTGTGTGGTGGCAATTCCAGAGAGCACAGTCGCCTGGTCGTTACATTAACACCAAACTGAATAACTATCCGTATAAAAGAGGTTTAGAAATTTAAATGGGATTATCAAACGAAACCAAAGATATTGGCCGATTCTTCTGGCACCCAATAACGCTGAAGAAAAAGTCTCCGATCTTTCATATGTTCCCTACGCATGAGACCGACTATCCCTACAGATGGTCCAAGAGCCTCATAGCACGTCTCCCATGGTCTTCTAGGGGGATCGTACTGGGATGGTGGAGATCGGCTGACAGAGACGAAGATGACGCCGTTCTGGCGGGTATGAGCGGCAGAGGCATGGACTACAAGGACTACTTGGAAGAGGCGATGGAAATATGAAAAAGCTAAGGTTTTCGCGAATCTCCCAAGTTGTTCCTTCTCTCATGCAAGAGCGTTTGCGGAAGAGATTCCGTTCGGTGCCTATAGACGAACTGATCCGTTGGGTGGACAACACGCATACCGCTTTCGGCCAGAATGTTCAGGAACTAAGAAAAAGCCTGGCACGGGATGATCCGCACCAGGCTGGAATTTATATGGAAGATATACGTAAAGGGGCAACTACTCTCCTAGCCGCTATGGATGCGCTGGAAGAACGCCTCAGTATCGATAAAACTGAATAGCTACACAGTATATGAAATATACGAATAGGGAGGCGAATACTGTATACAGTATCGCCTTTCCTGCGTTCCAGCACTTTGTAACGGTAGGATTGGTGTTGAACCAATGACCGAAACGGGTATTGTCCAGAAACGTTCCTATTATGTAGCCAATAAATCCGGCAGTGAAATTCTTTTGAAAATCGTTCATTATATTGCCTTTGTAGTAGAATGGAAGTACGTGAAACTTATTAGGAGAACAATATGATGATTGATGAAGTTGATTATGCGGATTTGGATGCCGAAGAGAGAGAGGCGTTAGCCAAGACATCTGTAGAACTTGATCCTCTATCTCAGGCGTTTGTCGATGCCTTGGTTGAGAGATTACTGAAGTTTGCGGATGAGTTGTCAGGTCACCCTCTTTACGGATACCAGCGTCCCTTTGCGGCACGTTTTATGGAATCCGTGATTATCAATGATGGTGCCACCATTACCGCCCTATTCGCTCGCCAGAGCGGAAAGACCGAAACAGTAGCCGCATCTGTCGCCACTCTTATGATTATGCTTCCCCGCCTTGCCAAGGTCGAACCGTTCAATGAATGGCTAGACCCCTTCAAGGAAGGTGTGTGGGTAGGAGCGTTCGCCCCTGTTGATGACATGGCCAAGACTTTGTTCTCCCGAATTGTCTCCATGCTTACTTCGGAGCGCGCTCAGGCAATCATGCTTGATCCTGCCATCGATGAAAGGATAAAGGGTCGTGGTGCAGAAATCAAGTTGGAGCGTTGCGGATCTCTAGTACGTAGACAGACTGCCCACCCAAGAGCGAGTATTGAAGGTAAGACTTACCACATTGCTCTGATTGACGAGTCTCAGGTTGCGGACCAGAAGGTTGTGGACAAGTCCATCTCCCCCATGCTTGCGTCCACCAACGGGACTCTGGTAATGACAGGCACTCCTTCTTATGAGAAGGGTGTTTTCTACAGAAATATTCAGCACAACAAGCGTAATGCTCTGAAGCGCGGCGCCAAAATCAATCATTTTGAAGCAGACTACAGAGAAGTCGGAAAGTGGAACAAGCGCTACGAAAAGCGTGTTGCCAAGGATATGCTTACCATGGGTAAGGATTCCGACGAATTCAAGCTTTCTTATCGCCTCATGTGGCTTCTGGAACAGGGAATGTTTACCACCTCAGAACGTCTTGACGAACTGGGGGACAAGACCATGAAGACCATTAAGGCTTATTATGAAACACCTATCATCGTAGGTATCGATCCCGCACGAAAGATTGACAGTACCATTGTTACTGCCACATTCGTAGATTGGAATCGACCGGATGAGTACGGCTACTACAATTGTCGTATCCTTAATTGGTTGGATCTACAGGGTATGGACTGGGAAAGCCAGTATCACCGTATTGTGGAGTTTGTTTCCAACTACAACGTGTGGGCAATCGGAGTTGACTCCGGAGGTATGGGAGACGTGATTATCGACCGTTTACGCGTACTGCTTCCACATGTCACTATAATTGATGTATCTTCCCAGCGCTCGGCTCAGTCTGATCGTTGGAAGTATCTGAGAGAGATGCTGGACCGAGGCAAGATCGGCTGGCCTTCCCATGCCTCTACCAGACAACTGAAGACCTACAGAAACTTCATTCAACAAATGGGCGATCTACAGGTCAAATTCGAAGGGCCGTATATGTTGGCCGAAGCACCTAAAGAAGTGAATGCCCACGATGACTACTGCGATTCCCTTGCTATAGCGTTGAGCATTATTCCCGAGAGTATTCACGAGTCTGTTGAGGTCAGCAACAATCCCTTCTACGATAGACGAAGAAGATAATCGTATATCATTAGACTAAGACCGGTCTTAAACAAAGGAAATATAAAATGGCATTTGGATACACGGAAGGATCTGGTGGCGGATTAGCCCCAGCCCCACGTTACCCTGAGCGTGACAGAGGTGCTGCCAAGTACGAAACAAAGGCGGCTACTAATGGTTCACGTCGTGGTCCTCTTCGTTTCGAAGAAGGTTTGGCCACAGATACTGATGTACCAAGAGACTTCTCTACTGGAGTCATGAGCGGATACGAGACTGCTCCTGGGCGCCCTAACCACAACAAGGCTGTTTGGGTCAAGACCCCAGCAGAGACAATGCAAGCACGCGCCCACGTGGGTTCCGCTTCCTGGATTGATTCTGCTGACATGCTCGGTGAGTTCATGGGCGGAGTAAATGTCAATGCTAATTCTGCACGCAGATATGAGCAGATGAACAGAAGTGGTGGACGTTACGAGCGTCTTCACGGTGCGGTGGTAACTGACTGATGCAGTCAGAAGATCTATATAACCGCTTTACTTTTCATCCGGTTAAGAATCCGGAACAAGGAGAGCTGTACAGTTCCGTACGCGCCAAGGCTTATGAATTGGCACAGTACCTTGATTCTGTAGCTCCTGACAGCCGTGAACTATCCCTGGCTATTACTGCCTTGGAGGAAGCGGTGTTCTGGACCAATGCAGCTATAGCAAGACATGGAGAAGACTGATGAGTATTCATCTTGAAAATTTTGAAGCAACCCTTGCTTCTTTAAGAGAAAAGGCTGAGGGTGATGCGCTTGAGGTATTGCGCTATGTCGAAGCCGCTTCTCAGCACATGAGAAATTCTCACGTAGAAACACTGGTCAAGGATGCTGTTCATGAATCCTTGAAGAATGCAGTGCTTTCTATTGGAAATCTCATTAACAATACGGCGGCTGCTGTCGCCCAGGAAGCTACGGCCGTGGCTGCTACAACAGAAAAGGTAGTTCGTAAGGCGGCTTCCAGAAAGCAAACCACTACTTTTTAATTGGATGTGAATTATGGCAGTACACGCCGCTAACGGTACGCTTACCGCTTCTACCGTTGCTACAACAACCCTGACCTCATGGAGAAAGAGCGTCGCCTATACCGTAGGTGCCTCTCCAGCCGGAACCGTTTGGGTAACCACTGACGGTTCCACTCCCACTGTTGGTGGAGCCGACTGTATTCCAGTTGCTTCCGGGACCACCGTTGTTCTGAAGAACTTGTCCCCTCGCCCACAGCTTTCTACAACTACTGACACAACAGGTACTTTCCCATCTGCTGTGCCTGCTTTCACTACTTCTCAGACAGTTATCAAGGCCATCTCTTCAGTGGCTGCTGTATGGGATGCAGAGTTGGTAGAGTATCCAGGTGCCGCAACCGTACGTGTCTGATAAGTTTAATAGCCAGGGCATTTCACTGTGCCCTGGCTATTTTTAGGAAGGAACCCATATGGCACGAACAATAACCGGCAGCACTGGTGCCAATGTGGCTGCCAACGTAAATCAGGCTCAATGGTATAGCTCTATTACTATTACGAATAGAAGTAACGTATCTACTCAGTCTGTAGCCTATCTCAGTCCTCCCACAGGTTTGGCAGCAGTACCCACAGGTTCCGGTTCTACCGTATACGGCTACAGAGTTAGCGCTCTTAATGCTGCCGGAGAGACATTGGCTTCCGCTGAGGTCACTTGTGTAAATGCGGCAACTCTTGTTCCCGCTTCTGTATTCAATACCATTTCATGGAATGCAGTATCCGGGGCCACTGGTTATAATTTATATGGAAGAACTCCTAGCGGAGAGTTGCGTATTCTTACGAATTTCGCATTCCTCAGTTATCAGGATGACGGTTCCGTTACACCATCCGGTGCTTTGCCTACCAGCAATACAGCACAGGTGGTTACAACAACCGCCGCTTCCAATGTGGAGCTATGGGCACGCCTGGATACTATTCCGGCAATCATGGCAACCACGGACAACTATCTTATATCTCCTGGCCAGACAAGAACTTTTGGTAATCCTACACAGCCCACAGAGCAAGCCGTCGGTTACGTTGGTAGTACCCCTATCAGCTTGATCTCTGTAACGGCGTGTCCTTATGTGATTGAGTTGAGATAATGGCAGCACAAAGAGCTAAATCAGTAACGCTTGTTGCAGATACATCTACACCTATCAATTTCCCTCAATACTTCGCTACGATCACCGTAGTTAATAGAAGTCAGAGTACCGATGTGGTGTGGATAAGAACAGACGGTGGTACACCGACTGTTGCAGGAGACGATGCTTACCCGGTATTACCGGGACAAGCACAATCATTCCCGAATGGCGCACTACTACAAGATCCAGTATTACGAGTACAATCCGGAACACAAACACTGTTAATTTCAAGTACAGCCTGTCCTGTAACTGTTTATGGGACTTAATAGGTTCCGGGGGACCGCATGGCTTTCCGTATTCAAAGTGGGACAGTAGTTGCTAATACGGTTACTACTGTCACCCTTTCTTATAAATCCTCTATAGAAATCGTTAATAGAGGTACCGTTGATATGTGGGCACGTGTAGATGGGGTCAATCCCACTATTGCAGGTGACGAATGTCTATTCGTAGCTCCACAAGGATTCATAACTGTTGCCAATCCTAAAACTCCACCAGACGTTGTGGCAGGAACAACATCCAATAGCGAAATCCGTATGATTGCAGGTACCAACTGTAATTACACAGTTAGCGTAGGTTACTGATGACTAGAGGCAATTTCAACGCAGGTCCGCAGGGTCCTCCCGGATTATCTACCGGCCCCGCTGGTGGTGATTTAGGAGGGACCTTCCCAAATCCTGTATTGGTTGATACAGCAAATGTAGATGCCATTGTTAGAGCATCCACTATCGCTCAGCTAGCGTCGCCTAATAGTGACGTAAGTTTTAATACGCATAAAATTACAAACTTGCAGAATGGTACCGCTGCCGCAGATGCTGCTACTTTTGGACAGATTCCCACAACACTTCCTCCGTCAGGAAGTGCGACAGGGGATTTAACCGGTACGTATCCCAACCCAACATTGGCCAACACTGCCAATGTTCAGGCTGTAGTAAGAACTAACCGTTTAGACCAAATGGCCGCACCTCAATCTTCGGTAAATTTTAACAATCAGAAAATAATTAATCTTGTAGGTGGTACTGCAAGCAGTGATGCCGCTACTTTCGGTCAGGTCCCCATTACGTTGCCACCTTCCGGACCGGCATCGGGGGATCTTGCAGGTTCGTATCCTTCACCTACATTGGCGAATACAGCCAACGTACAATCCGTGGTAAGAACTAATCGCTTGGATCAAATGGCTGTACCCACAAGTTCAGTAAGTATGAATAACCAAAAGATTACTAATCTGTCTAATGCCACAGTTTCTACCGATGCTGCCAATTACGGGCAGGTTGTTCATATCAGTGGCAGCACTATGACTGGCCCGCTGGGCGTTTTATACAATAATTTTGATTTTGATAATTCGGAAGCCGTAGGTGCTTCTGTATCCACCGGGGTAATTTCTGGCGGAGTGATGAGTGTAGGTACAAATCCAGCGACCGTAAATATAACTGCCCTGATAGGTTACTACGTAAATCACGCCACTCCGGGAAGTACCTTCGTCAAGACTATTAATCTTGCTGCCCAAACAGCTATCCCTTTGGCATCTACAAGTCGCGTTGTGACGTGGTGGATGGTTGATCCCAATGGGAATATTGTTCAGCAGGCTACACAACCTACAGCCACTCAGCGTCGTGGAAACATTCAATTGGGTATTACCGCTTATAGCTCAGCGGCCAATGCTATCTTCAATATCCAAACAACGCCGGTTATTAATAGACAATTTGTTAATCAGATGTACGATTTTTTCTACTCCTTGGGAACATTTTCTATTGAAGGAAATGATGTTACTCCTAACGGAGCAAATCTTAGCTGGAATAAAAGTTCGGGAAGTTTATTTTCTCCGGGATTCAACTATGTCAGTTCAGTAACCAATCCTCACATGGTTAACTCACCTGCGGTAACTGTAGCGGCCTTTAGATATGCTACACAGCTAACCGGTTCTCAGAGTCTCACACAAAGAACCACACTGGACGTGGCTAACTATGACAATGCCGGGGTAATTACGGCTATCCCTGGTGGTACTAATGCTTGCACCATTCACCATATCTTCCAATTTGCTACTAACTTGGTAAGTGAGCAGTTCGCTATTCAATATGGACAAACGGTATACAGCAATTTGGCTAATGCTCAGGCAGCTTTGACCAATGAGAATTTTGTTCTCAATCCAGACTTTAAGGGTATCGGTGTTCTTATAGGACACATAATTGCCATTAAAGGCGCCACCAATTTAAGCGATCCGGCGCAAGCTATATTCATTAAGGCACAAAAGTTCGATATCTAGGAGATATCATGGGATTCACCGTAAGTGTTGTTACTAACTCTGGTGCGCCAGAGACTGATCCTTTTGTATGTCACGCTTCCACAACCACAGCATCAAACGGCACGTGGTCTGTGGATATCTCCGGTGTGGGATTCACTAACATATTTTCTGTACACGCTCAGGTAATGTCTTCAGACAATACTGTGGCTAATGCAGGTTATGCATCTGTTAGTACTTTTTCCACTTCAACAGTATCCGGAGGAGCTGTGAAGCCCCTGACTGTAGGTGCTCTGGGAGGATCTCCTGTTCAGAGTATTGGGTCCGGGCATACCGTATACGTAACCGTAATTGGTAACTAATTTGTGATATGCTAAGAAGCACTAAGAGATACTAATTCGGCGAATTAAGGATACCTATGTCAACCCCATCTTTCTACTCTCCATCGATGAGAGCATCAGCATCAGATCTAGCGATTGCAGTATCTCCGCTAGGTCTAGTTGAGCTGTCCGATGAAGAGTTCGAAATGCATGGGCCTCGCTTAAATCGCTATGCAGAATACTGGGCTTGGTACTTAGGTCACCATTGGGGAACACGCAGAGAATTCGGAGAACCCCAACTCACCTTTAATTATGTACAAGCGTTTGCCGACTATATCAATAACTTCTGTTTCTCCAGAGGCATCGCCTTTGACACCGTTAAGCAGTACGACCACATTGTTCCCGCGTTGCTGAAGCGTATTTGGCAGCAGGACAACAACATGAAGGCCGTTACTTGGGAGATGGGTCAGCAGGGCGGTGTTTCTGGAGACTGCTTTGTCAAGGTTGCTTATGAACCCGCTTGGGAAGATGAAGCGGGAAATCAGCATGCTGGAAGAGTAAGAATTCTTCCGCTGAATTCTGCTTTCTGTTTCCCAACCTGGCACCCACACGACCGTGACAGATTGATTGAGTTCAAATTAAAGTACCGTTTCTGGGGAACAAATACAGAAGGTACAAGAAGCGTATATACTTATACTGAGTTAATCAGAGCAGATATTATTCGTGAATATGTAAATGATGAACTTATCGATGAGCGTCCCAACGTATTGGGAGAGATTCCGATTGTTCACATTGCCAATCACCCTGCTTCCGGATCTCCTTGGGGAATGTCCGATGTGCAGAATCTTATTTCTCTGAATCGTCAGTACAACGAAACTGCTACCGATATTGCAGATATCGTCAATTACCACGCCGCACCTATTACTGTTGTTATCGGTGCCAAGCCCTCTCAGCTTGAGAAGGGAACCAACCGTGTATGGTCCATTGGAAACAAGGATGTGACGGTTAACAACCTTGAGAACGGTGTGGATCTACAGTATCCGCTTGAGGTATTGAATACTCTCAAGATCGGTATGCACGAGATGACCGGTGTTCCCGAGTCAGCTCTTGGACAGTCCCAGCCTATTTCCAATACTTCTGGTGTAGCTCTCTCAATTCAATTTATGCCATTGATGCAAAAGTTTGAACTAAAGAAGATACAATATGGTAAGGGACTACAAAAGATCAATGAATTCGCGCTAAGAACTTTGTTCATCTTCGAACCGGAAGCGGCACTATATAATCCTGAGACTGAAGGAATTATCCAGCCGGGTCAGCCGCTGCTAATTGATCCAAGAGATCCCTTGGTTTACTTCTCCGATATTGACTGGCCTTCACCACTTCCAGTGGACAGACTGATCAAGCTCAATGAGATCGCAGCCATGATGAACATGGATCTGGAAAGCCGTAGAGGCGCCCTTAAGCAGCTTGGGGAGCAGTTCCCTGACGAGAAGCTTCAAGAGATTTATGACGAGCTTCACGAGGATGCTGTACGTGATGGTGCTCTACGTATGACCAGAACACAAATTGACTCTGTAATCTACAACCTTACTGGAATGGTCCCTCAACCGAATGGAACATCGGCTCCAGATCCTAATGCAGTACCGGCAACGGATGCTGAAGGAAAGCCAAAGCCAACCGACCTAGGACCAGGAAAGATCCAAGGTGACTTCGATACCCAAGCCGCTGATGGTGCGGGATCGATTCAAATGCTTCAAGCAGCAGTTGTTCAAGCATACGGAACCAAGCTAGGTTCCCGTCAGCTTCCAACAGATGACTAAGTAAACATTTAAGTAAATCGTATTCGGGATATATTCGGAAAACAACGAGATAAAATCTACAGGAGATAAAATGTCAGTTCCAATTCAGCCTGAGGCTACTCCCTCTACCCAAACACCTACGGGCCCTCCCAGCGCTGATGGGAAGACCTATACACAGGAAGAGCTAAATGCGCTTCTTGCCAAGGTACGCAAGGAAGAGAAGGACAAGCTATACCCCGAACTGGAGAGTTACAAGACTCAACTATCTCAGTTCCAAACCACTCTTGACACTATTGACCAGGAGCGCAAGGACAGAGAAGCAGCTTTGGACAAGGCCAAGAAGGATGCGGAAGCCGCTGAAAAGGCAAGACTTGAAGCAGAGATGGACGCTAAGACTCTCATTGAGAGCAAGCTAAGAGAGACTAACGATACTTGGGAGACTCGATTCAACGAGCTTAATGCGGAGCGCGACAAGGAAAGAGCTGCCGCAGCCAAGGAACGTGCATACAACGAATTGGTTGATTACAGAAATAGCCGCCTGACAGAACTGGCGGATGATATTGCTCCACAGTTCCACGGATTTATTGCCGGGAACAGCAGAGAAGAGATTGACGCGGCCATTGTCAGAGCGCAGGAAGCCACCCAATCCATTTTCGAACAAGTCCAGCAGGCTCAACAGACTCCTCCACCGCGCGGTGTATCTCCAACCGGGTACAGTGCGTTCGGTCCATTGGAAGGCGTCCTTGGACAAAAGACTCTAACTGCCGCAGATTTTGAAAATATGTCTATGGCAGAGTATGAGGAGTACCGACAGAAGAGTGGACTAGCCGGTAGACAAGCGGCCAGTCAGCGTGGACTATTCGGTTAAACTGTTTTCTAGAGGGGTTTCCGGAGAGTACCCGACCCTTTAATAACGAGATATAAGGAATAAATATGCCAAGTGCTATCACGGGTACACCGAATATTTCCGGTTCCCCAACTGCTTATCCAGGTGGTTCTACTGCCCTTTCTCCAGCTATTCAGACTATTTGGAGCAAGGAAATTCTTTTTCAGGCAATGCCGATTTTGCGTTTCGAGCAATTTGCTGTAAAGAAGACAGAATTGGGCGTTACCCCAGGATTAACAATCAATTTCATGCGTTACAACAATTTGGGTCGCGCTACTCAGCTTGTTGAAGGTATCCGCATTCAGACTAACCCACTCACAGCTTCCCAGTTCTCTATTACTGTGGCTGAGCAGGGTTACGCGGTTGCCGTTTCCGAGCTTCTGCTAAACGCTTCCTTCGATGATGTAATGGCATCCGCTTCTCGTCTTCTGGGCCGTAACATGGCTACCTACCTTGACGAGAGTGCACGTAATACCCTTCTACAGGCTTCCTCACAGATTTACGGATACCAGAAGGATTCCGGACCACTTAACAACCAGATGTACTACAACATCGGCACCGTAGGTTCTGGTAATGCTTCCATGACCGGTGACTACAACCTTACAAGTCAGACTGTATACGATGCCGTCGAAACACTAGCGACAAAGAACGTCCCAAGATTGGGAGACAGTTATGTATGTTTCGTACACCCACACCAGTCAAGATGGTTGAGAAATGATCCTCAGTTTATCGAAATGACAAAGTATGCTTCTCCAGGTAATTTCATGCTCGGAGAAATTGGCCGTTTGAATGACGTTGTCTTTATCGAGACAACCCAAACAAGAAACGTTGTAAATGGTGCTGGAACCGGATGGACAACAGATACTACTACCGGTGGTGTAACAACCGGAAATGGTTCTGCTAACCGTTACGATGCAATCTTCATGGGAGACAATGCATTCGGACACGCTATTTCTCTACCAGTAGAATTGCGTGACGGTGGTATTCTCGACTTCGGAAGAGAGCACGCATTAGCATGGTATGCTATCTGGGGATTCGGGCTAATCACCGACGTTTCCGTAGTAATTGCTTCCACCAACTAATACCTTTCTTTAAAGCCCTCCCTGATGATTCCCCTTATCGGGGAGGGCTTTCTTTCTACTTATATACGAGCTATTAATTCTGGAGAACATAATGCCACCACGTAAGAGAGCCGGAGACCTTACCGGGCTTGAGACTCAGCGTCTACAGGCTGAGCACGCAGACGAACTGAAGGAGAGAGCCAAGGAGCTTTCCCTCATGGTTGAGTTGGCCGAGGAAGAGAAGACTGTTCCTGTTGACTACACCAAGTCCCCTACCCCTGCGCCCGAAATTGTTGAGGTTTCCGAAGTAAAGCTTGAGAACCCGACCCGAGTAATTATGGTAAATACCGATCTGGAGAGTGTAACCTTCGGAGCCGGTCAGCACTATAATTTTGAGATCGGAAGAAAGTACACTGTTCCTAGAGAACTTGCAGACCACTTGGCCTCAAAGGGTTTGCTCTTTGAAGGCTACTACCGCTGAAAGGTTGAATAAATGTCTGGAAGCTTTACAGATACAACAGATCGTGCTTTGCTGAATTACGTGACAGGCACTTCTCTGGGAGGCTGGACTCCTCCAGTTACCACCTACATCATGCTGTTGACTGCGGACCCTTCTCTAACTGCAGCAACTCCCACTGATCCCACCTTGGCCGAATTGACAGAACTGTCGGCTTCCGGATATTCCCGTCAGATTGCAACCTGGTCTTCCGCTACTTCCTCCTCGGGACTTAGTCAGATCAAGAACAGCAACATCGTTACATTCGGACCGTTCCCGGGAGCGTTGGGATCAGGAACCGCTACTACATATGGAGCCATGGTCAACGTGGCATCCGGAACTTCCGGTCTGGTATATGCGGTATGGCAATGGGACAATGCGGTAATCGCTCCGCAGAATCAGGCGATTACGATTCCTGTCAACAGCTTGATCATGACACAACAGTAGGTTGACTATGACACTGAACATGCAAGATATGATTTCCCGTGTACGAGTGGAGCTAGGAGATACCGGAGCGCCGTTCTCAGACTCATTCTTGGGAACCGGTTCGGTGTCACAATTCGATCTGACAGAATTCAATGTATGGAATATAACCATTACATGGATCAAGAATCAATCTCCTGTGCTTTTAACCGCTAACACGGACTATATGCTCAACTCCCAGGAGGGCACAGTATTCCTTTTGGGTTCCGCTGCTCCTTTACCACAAGGAGATCGCCTAGTCGTATCCGGTCAAGCCGGGGGGATGTTCTCCGATGAGGAACTGGAAATCTTTGTCAACGATGCTGTGCTTCAACATACCAATGGACGTACAGTAAAGACTCGTTTCAAGGATTCCAACGGCTTCGTCAAGTACATCTCTCAGCCCATGGACCTTTCCAACATCCCCAACGTGGAAGGTGTTCTGGTGGCCATGAGAGCCACTATAGATGCCCTATGGGCTTTGGCCACTGATGCTTCTACAGACATCGATATTTCTTCTGCCGACGGAACTACAGTTCCGCGTTCTCAGAGATATCGACAGCTCCGTGAACAAATTGACGGGCTTACCGACAGGTATAACCACCTGGCAGCAATGCTGAATGTAGGACTTGACCGTATTGAAATGTCTAAGATTCGCAGAGTATCCAAGACCACTGGTCGTTTGGTGCCTGTATTTGTGGACAGAGAATACGATGATTACGAACTTCCAGGACGCCAACTGCCTCCTATCGACACCAGAGATTTGGATGATTCAAATATTCAGTCACCTATTTTTGGTGGGATGTGGGGTCTATAAATGGGAAGAATCGGTTGGAAGGGTGGTCGCTTCTCCGTAGACTGGGAAACCAACGAGATTTATCGTGGGTTGAGAGATTGGCAAAGATGGACTGGAGATCAGTTCCAGTACTTCAGATTCGCTTATGATCAGAGCGATGCCGATCCTGTCTATGGAGAGGCGACTCTCCCCAAAGGACGAGTGTATTTTGGCCCGAACCTTATTCCTGCCCTTCACGTTATTCACGTAGAAGGTGACAATCAGAATACGGAAAACGGTTTTTACTACAACGATGCTATCCACTGCACTCTTTCCTTTGACCAGGTAAAGAGAACCGGCTTGGAAAGAATGGATCTCAGTACACAGAATTATCTGAAGGATCGCTTGGTATACGATAATAAGGTATTCCGAGTAACCAACATTCAGATTCTTGGGCAGATCCAACAAAGAGATATCATCGTTACCATTGACGGTACTCAAGTACAGCCAGATGAGATGGTCAATGATCTACAGTTTGCCCAGTATGTTTCCAACATTGGTTATATCAGTGGACCAAAGAATTACAGCGCTACATCCATAGATACTTTGGCTATTGCTAATGAAGTAGATCAAATCAGACCTACATTGCGTAACCCTACTGCTTAGGGGAACTACAGCGAGCCAGTTATCAAAGTTGATGATCCCTTGACTATACTGGTCAAGGGATCATTTTATTTAAGGAGTCATATGTTCATCTTCAACGAAGACAGAGCTATGATGGAAAAACTATCTGGGCTTGTTGTCGGTGATGTGAACGCACCGGATTCCGGAAGACCGGTAGAAGTCAAGTGGTTGGACAGCGATACCGAGCTGGTCAATATGACATTTCCAAGCATAGTGATCTGTAACACAGGACTGACTTTTGATGCAGAACGAGCGGGAGCGGGTTGGTATCAGCTTCCTTATACTCCGGAAGGTTTTCCTATTTGGGACAACTCTACCGATGTATCTACTTCTCCATACTTCGCTCAGACCCCTATCCCCTATAATATTAATTACCAAATAGAAGTTTTTTCAAGAAACAATAAACACGCCACGTTTCTTACGGGTGTGTTGTCGGGACCGGATTTTCTCAGTACTAGATTCGGTTATCTGACAATTCCGGAGGACGGTACAGTTAGAAGACTCGACCTGATGTCTGGTCCGGAACGATTAAGTATTCGTGACAGGGATGACAAGAGATTGTTTCAAGCGATCTACAATGTGCAGGTTTCCACTGAATTGTTGCCCAAGGAAATTGAAGCCTATGCCCGTGTCAACAATGTGGTTATCGACCAATACGTTATGCCGCCCCAAGTCTAACTATCAGCCAGGAGATATTACATGGTTTACCAGAGACCAGGCGTATATATTAATACGACCTTAACACCTCTGACTCCCGGTGCTTCCGCTCCCGGACAGTCAACCGCTGCCTTTATTGGCACACACACTCAGGGACCAACAATCCCAACACTGGTAACAAGCTGGAACCAGTTCACCAATATCTATGGTGGATTCGGTAATGGACAGAGTTACCTTCCTTTCGCCGTTTGGCAGTACTTCGCCAATAACGGAAATCAGTGCTATGTGGTAAGAGCCGCAGCTACTGACGCTGTTGCTGCTTCTCAGACACTGAATGACCGCCAAGTAGGTGTCGGCGGAATTCTTCCTCCTACAGGTCTTATCGCTACTCCTGGTGGAACTGTTACACCTTCCTACACATACGAGTACACAGTAACCGCCGTAAACGGTACTGGTGAGACCAACGGTGGAACTCCAGTAACAGCCGTTGCCAATCAGACTCTGACTGGTACTAATAACGTTGTCCTTACTTGGAGTGCTGTTGTCAGCGCTACCTCTTACCGCGTTTACCGCAGAAACCTCACAGTTGGTGGAGTAACCTCTACACCATTGTTCCTGGCTTCTGTTACCGCCCCTACTGTTACCTATACAGACACGGGTGCCGCTACTCCGGTTGGACCTATTCCTCTGTTCAACACAACTGGTACCGCCGTACCTATTCTCAAGTTCACATGTTCCGCTGTGGGCGCTTGGGGAAACAACATCTACATCGATATCTCCGACAGCCCAACCGGCGGTGGACGAATCAATGTGACGGTTCGATACGGTGGAACTTCCGATGCGAATATCGTAGAACGCTTTTTGGATACCACAATGGACAGAACAGATCCTCGCTATCTGGTATCCATGATTAATTCAACAGTTCTCGGTTCCAAGTATGTAAAGGCAACAGACCTAGGTGTCTACACCACATGGACAACCGCCAATACACCTAGAACTCAAAGTGCCACTGCTCTATCATCCGGTTCCGATGGAGTGGCAACTCCAAGCCTTCTAACCGCTACACAGCAGTTGTCCACTATTCAAGGTAACTTGGATGTGAATGTTCCGGGTGTTTCCGATAGAACAATCTTGAATCCTATTCTGGCTTACACCACTGCACAGCCAAACATGTTCACAGTAATTGACACACCACCGGCAACCATTGGTTCCGACGGTGTGACACCTAATGAGGCATCCACCGTAAACAGCTACATGGCTATGGTTATCGGATCTACACAGATCACACCTACAGCGCAGGCTGCTATCTACGGTCCTTGGTTGCAGGTATCCGACCCAACCTCCACAATTCAGGGAGCCACAAAGACTCTGCCTGCTGGTGGAGCTGTACTGGGGATCTTCTCCCAGACAGATGCACGCTTCGGAGTACAGAAGTCTCCGGCAGGTGTAAGCATTCCATTGCAGAGAACTGTAGGCGTAGAGCTGGCATTCCAGAACAGTAACCTTGACTTGATGAATACCAATGGAATCAACGTCAACAGATTCATTTCTGGATACGGATTCTGTGTCATGGGTACTCGTACTCTAATGCCAACACTGCCTAGCCGCTACGTAAGCATTGAGCGTACGTTGATGAACATCAACTACAACCTCTACCAGTTGACTCAGTTTGCTGTATTCGAAAATAACAACCCTAGCCTGTGGACACGCCTAAGTGCAGTTGTTACTCAGTATCTACAGGGCATCTGGCAGCAAGGAATGTTGCAAGGTGATACTGCCGAGCAGGCGTACTTCGTACAGTGTGATACCGGTAACAACACAGCTACCACAATCGCTTCTGGCGAGGTTCACGTAAAGGTCGGCCTAGCTTTGAATACTCCTGCTGAATTCGTTGTCCTTGACATCAGTCAGATGTCCGGGAACGTAAGCACCGTTCTTCCATAAGGAGTAATTAAATGCCAACAACCAACACTGCACCCATTGCAAAGGCGACGCCTTCTATTGGTCGCCTAGCGACTGATCCACTCAGAAATTTCAAGTTCAACGTCAATATCATGCACCCAAAGCTTTCTGGTTTTACCAGTATGGGATTCATGACTGTTTCCGGATTGAATATCACGACTGAGGTTATTCCTTATCGTGAAGGCGGAATGAACACAACAACTCAGAAGATGCCCGGACAAAGTGACTTCGCGCCTATCACCCTTTCACAGGGAGTAGCAATTGGTTCCGGAGATATGTGGGAATGGACCAGAGAACTATTTACTGTTATGCAGGGAACCGGTACTGGAGCACCAGGACAGGACTTCCGAGCAACAGTTGACATCATGGTTCTTGCTCACCCCGTAACCACAAGCCAAGTACCTGTTCAGGCTATCTATCGTGTATTCAATGCGTGGCCAACATCCATTGCATTCTCCGACCTTGACGCTGGAGCCAACGCTGTTCTTATGCAGCAAATGAGTTTGGCTCACGAAGGATTCGACTTTAAGTTGGCTTCTTCAAGCGGTCTCGGCGGCGGTGTACACTTCTAATTAGAATTTACGTAACAACAATTGGAGAATTACAGTGGAATACGAACTGCCGAATTATAGTATGACTTGGGATGGAGCAACGGAGCAGGAAATCAAGGGCGATGCCCCAGTAGCCAATGACTTGACCGCAAAGGTTTTGTCGGCTATGAATCCTGCTCCGTCCATCGATGCTTACCCGGATACGTATGTACATCTTCCTGCCGGATATATTTTCCAGAGTGAAGTAGTGCAGGATGCTGAAGTTCGGGAACTTACCGGCGCCGATGAAGAGGCCCTAGAAAAGGCTAGAGTGGGCGGTAATCCGGCTAAGTACATCAATACCCTACTCCAGTGCGGCGTGGTCTCCGTAGGCTCTCACACGGCCACTCAGAGCATTTTGGATGAGCTTGTTCAAGGAGACTTGGACGCTCTTCTCATGGGTGTCCGCAGAGCCACTTTCGGAGACGACTTCGAAGTATTCGGCGTCGTCTGCGAATCCTGCGGAGAATCCAATGATCTATCTTTGAACCTCAAGGATATTCCTGTAAAGGAATTGGACGATCCATCCGTACGAGATTTTCTTGTACCTCTTCGTAAGGGGCGCTCGGCTCGTGTGCAATTCCCTACTGGTGCTGTACAGACTGAGATTTTCAAGAAGAACAGAACTATCACCGAAATGAATAACCTAACCCTCGCTGCCTGTATCCTGGCTTTCGTAGAAGCAGACGGTTCTGAAACTCCTTGTAACGGAATCAATGCTGTGAAGAAGATGGGTGTATCTGACCGTAAGACAATTCAGATGTTCATCTATGATAATCAACCAGGACCGCGCTATGACCAGGTAGTAGCTCAGTGTCATGCGTGCGAGGGCGAGGTACCTGTTCCACTTAGCGTGGGAGTCCTGTTTCGCGAACTCTAATTATTCTGATCTCTACAAAGAATATGAACAATTGGTAGATGCTTTCGGCTGGCCGGTATCGGAAAGCCGCGTTCTTACTTATAGGGAGCGCAAGCATTGGATCAATAGATACGTATTCAAATTGGAAAAGGAATACGAGAGAATACACCAGCAAAACAATTCAAATCAGGTCCACGTGAATACCATGGGATCGGGCGTTACTTTCGGTGGAAAGCCTTTTAGACACTATAATTGAAAGTAACATCGAACTAGGAGATCACGTTGGCTACCAATAACAGCAGCAACAGCAACATCGGAGCCAGCCGCTTGTTGGGGACTCAAGGTCTCCAGCAGGCGGTTGATTCGTTAACGCAACAAGTTAATAAACTCAATCAGAGTATCGGCGCCGTTTCGGGTTCATTCAACAATATGGCCGGAGCGGGAAGACGTGCTGCCGGTGGAAGTGCGGGGGGCTCCTGGAATGCTGGAAGTAACAGAGCCAACTACTCCAACTACAACGGCGGCGGTGGAGTATTCACCGGGCTAGGACAAAGACTTTCTTCCATGCCGGGTGGTGGTCGTATAGCCGCTGCCGGTGCAATCGGTGCTGGCTTCATGTCTGCTACTACCGCTTACGCCAATAAGAATATGGCAGATATGATGGTTGCCGATCTTTACGGTAGTCAAGCCAATATCGTTGCCGGTAGACCTGGCTCTACCTTGTCCCGTCACATGGTATTCAGCGGAAACAATATCGCTCTCAATACTATGGATGCCGCCAGAGCTGCATATACCAATACGTATAACTACGGTAATGCCTATTACGGTACTCAGGTAAATCAAAGATACCTACAAGGACAGAATCAGCAAAGAGGATTTGCTTACGCATCTCCCGGTATGGGCGCTCAAGCGGCAGCACAGACTGCAACCGAATTAGGTAGTGGTCGTGCCTTTTATATGTCACAGGCCCTGGGACTGCGCCCGACTATCGGAAATGGCGGCGTGCAGTCATCCCCTCAAGAAATTGCTCGTTCTATCTACAACCGTACGTTCGGTAATCGTCAAGTAACCAATAAGCAGCTATCCGCTTCTCTTACACAGACTGGTTCTCTTTCTGTAAATCTGAATTATATGTCCAGCCAGTTGGGTCTAAGTCAGCAGAGCCAGACCATGATGAGAAACTATCTGACTGGTCTCACAGCTGCACGTAATGCCGGAATGTCCACAGATGAGTTCGACAAGCTGTCTACTCTTGCGGGAAACAATGACCGTGCCGCAATCAATAAGCTGAAGAAGGCCACCGGTCTCGGTGACTCTATGTTTGAATCCCAGAGAAGTTTGAATACCAGCCGTGCAGATAGAATGCAAGATATTCTGGATTCCTTGTCTCCAGCATTCAAGGATGCTACTGCGGCGGTACAAAACTTCACTGAAGGAATTAATGCTTTCCTAAAGAGCACAGGACTTGACAGCGCCATCGGTACTGCCGGTGGTTGGGGTTCTGCGCTATCCGGCGGTCTTGGCGGATTCAGTGCTGGTTTCGGAGGAATAGGTGGCGGAATGCTAGCCGCCCGTCTGTTCGGAATGTTTCGTGGAGGCGGAGGAGCTGGAGGTGCTGGCGGAATGATCAACGCCACCAGAGGAGCAGGAGGTGCTTATGGGATTACCTCTGCCGGAAGTAGTGCCTCCTTGATGTCCACCCTTGCCCCGGTTGCTGGGGCTGCCGGATTATCTGTCGTTGTCGGCAATAAAATTGCCAATGAAAACAGAAAGCTCCTTCCTCAATATATGAAGAAGGATGCTGATGGAAATCCTACAGTATCTCCGAACGTATACCACAGCAGACTTATGCACTTCGATGGTCGTGCTGGTGGAGGACACAATTCCAATTCCGCTGACGGAGGAAGCGGGGGCGGCGGAGGTAATGGTAGTTCCAGCAATAATGGAGCCACTGCTGCGCAGGTTCTCGGTTTTGCTCAGTCACAGTTAGGTGTTCCTTACGTATGGGGAGGAACTTCTCCAGGAAAGGGATTGGACTGTTCAGGTTTGGTTCAGTGGGCATTCGGACAAGCAGGCGTAAAGCTTCCGCGTGTATCTCAGGATCAGGAGAATTCAGGTTCGCCAGTAAATCTCGGTGATGTACAGCCGGGAGATCTTCTATTCAAGGGACACCCTGCTACTCACGTTGCTATTGCTATGGGCAATGGTCAGCTTATTGAAGCCCCACGTACCGGATTGAATGTTCGTATTCGTGGATACTCACCTAGTGAATTTACCAGTGCCAGAAGAATTCTGGGTTCTGTGGGTAACATGGGTTCTTTGATAAACGGTAAGTCCGGTAATGATGTCAAGAACACCTTGAACAATGCCCAGTCTCGCTCTGGCGGAAATACCGGAGACTTCGGATCTACTAGTGAAGCCGCTGCGGTAGCTTCCGCTCTAGCTTCTTCACTGGGATCTCTTCCTATGAGAAGTGCTTCTGCCAAGGGAACCTCCGGAACTTCTCCATTGGGTCAGGAACCTACTGGCGGCGGAGGAAATGACAAGGCTTCTTTGCAGTCCTATGCAAAGCAATTGCTTGCCAAGTACGGGTGGAGTGACCAGTGGAGTGCATTCGACGCTCTGGTTATGTCCGAATCTTCTTGGGATGTGCACGCTACAAACAAGTCTTCTGGTGCATACGGACTTCCGCAGTCTCTTCCACCAAGCAAGATGAAGTCAGCCGGATCGGACTGGCAGACCAATGGAGAAACACAGCTTCGTTGGATGATGGATTATATTTCCGGTAGATACGGTAATCCTTCAAAGGCGTGGTCTTTCCACCAGAGAAACAATTGGTATGCCTCAGGAGCCTGGAACATCGATCAGGATCAGGCAGCTCAGGTTCACAAGGGAGAAATGATTCTTCCTGCCAAGCAGGCGGAGACCGTACGTAGTGCCATCACTAACGCTATTGCCAATTCTGGAGGAAAAGAAACTGTTACTACAAGTGGAGGATTAACAATCCAGAATCTCAATGTCAATCTACCAGCGGGATATACTGGTTCTTCAGACGATGCCCGTGCAGTGGCAAGAAGTATTTATGCAGCAATAGAAGACAGAGATCGCCTAGTAAGATTGCAGAAGGGAATCTAATGGCAAATACGCAACCCATTACCGGCGTATACTCTCCCATCAGTGGGCAGCCGGGAACCATCGTAGTAGAGAACCCACCGTTTCATCCTAATATTTTGAATATTCCGGGACAACAAAACGGTGTTGCCAATGGTGGAGCATTTGATACAGTTCTCGGAGATTCCAATTCTTTACTCTATCGTGGTCTAATCAGCACAAGACAGCAACAAGGCTCTAATCAGATATTTCGAGTGAAGTTTTTATACAATCCTTCCACTATCCACGAGAGTCGATCTATCGACTTGAATAATAATGTGGTTCCGACTTACGCCAGAAATCCAGACGATCCTGGTAGTTACGTTACAGGACTTCAAGCCACATTAAGTTTTAATTTGCTGTTTGACAGAACATTTGAATTGTGGGATAGTGCATATGTAAATACGGATGCCGGTAAATACGGTACCAGTGTAGATACGAATGCATTCTTTAATATGCTCAATATTAACCAGCAAGTTACACAAACGCCTACCCATTTGGGAGCCGGAAGTTTCCAAGATACTAGATCATCCTTTACCACAGTAGTTCAGGGAGTCATGGCTCCCGTTCCTGTGGATATTTACTTTGGATATAGATCAGTAGGCGCTTTGAAATACTTCGGCTATATCAGTCAGTTGGATATTACACATACACACTTCACTCAGAAGATGGTGGCGCAAAGATGTGCTATTGGTGTAGGTGTTACTTTAATGTCCGACTTGTACAGTGGATCAACAGGAGGATAATATGCCCATCAGTCCTTACAGCAGATATGCAGACAACCTCCTTCTCCCCATTGTTGATGACGGAGTATCCAGACCCACAATAATAATAGGTACTCCGGATCAGCAAACTATTAGCTACAGCACATATACGTGGAAGCAAGGAGATTCTATTGAGTATCTCGCTTATTCTGTATACGGTGATGAACAATCCTGGTGGTATATTGCCAATGCAAATCCAGAGATTATGTTTTGGAACACAGTAAATCCTGGAACACAAGTGAGGGTGCCAAGTGCTTAGTAAGCAGAAAGCACTTCCGTACTTTGAGGTAGTAGTGGCTGGCGAACTCCTGAAGAAGAACGCGGTAAGCGTTGACATTGTTCAGGAGATCGGCAGCCACTCTGTCGCATTGTTACGAGTGCAATATATCGGAGTGACGAATACTCAAGGTACACAGGGTATTCGCGGATCATGGCAGTTCATAAGCGAGGGAACCCCCATTGCTGTCAACTATGGGATGAAGCCCGGCTATCTGGCACAGTTCTTGGGATACGTAGCATCCTACCAAATCCTTAAGAATGCAACAGACAAGGGACACAGTAATCTTATTATGAGTACTGTGGAGTACACAGTTGTTGGCACTAGTTACAATATGCAATCCACCAAGAACAGAACATGGAAGAACACAAGTCCTTCAGCAATCGCTTCTCAGATCGCTGTAGAGAATGGGTTCCGTGGAGTTATCCACCCGTATGTTTCTGCTATTGACTATCGTCTACAGAATACAAGTGACTTCCGATTCCTTGCCCAGTTGGCCGGAGAGATCGGTTATCATTTCTATGTGGACAACACGGATTTGTATTTCATCAATCCCAAAGTCATTCTCAATCAAAACAACATCCGACAGTCGCCCACTTTTTGGATGTTCAACACGCCCGGTATGTGGGACACGATCAGATCGTTCAAGCCTATCGTTGGAACCATTACTCCGGATGGAGGAATCGTAGCCAATAGGTTTGTTACGGGATTGAATCCTACTACCAAGAAGTTCATTACCGCTTCCAACCAACCGGAACTGTTTACATCCCCTAAGGCACAAGCACAGTCCGCCACAATCAGTCAGTACTTCCGTGACGCTCCTGCAGAATCCCTGTACGAAGCCAATCAAAAGGCTCAAGCCTATGCGGACAGAAATCTGTATTGGTTGACAGCAGAGTGTGAGTTGCGAGGGGACTTCAGAGTCAAGCCAAATGCCACCGTAGAAATGGCTGGAAGGGCCCTTACAGAGGCAGACATGGGTACGTGGCTGGTCAAGTCCGTTACTCACTCTCTGACCATGCCTGCCCCCACTGGAGCCATTTGGGATGCCACGTACACTATGTGCGCGACTTTGGTACGCGATCAGGTATACACAGCCAATACCTCCAATCCCGGACCATTGGCACCAACCGTGCAGAAGGTAGCCCCCGCACTTATCGGAAATATATGGAGATCATCTAACATTGGAGCACAGATAAATGCAAACTAGTTATATGGGTGTTTACCGCGCCTTGGTTACTACCAATGTTGATCCCGCTGGGTTGGGAAGAATTCGCACACAGTGTCCTCAGGTTGCCGGTGCAGCGGAACTTCGCTGGGCAGAGCCAGTAAATATCGAAGCACCCATTCCTTTGAACAACACACTGGTATGGATTGCTTTCAGTGGTGGCGATGTTACAAAGCCAATGTACTTCACCAATACCGTTGCGGATATTCCTGTTGTAGGGGCTTCTCTTCCATCTGCTCCTTATCAAGGACAGCTGGCTTATGAAACCACAACAAACACATTGCAAATGTGGACGGGTTCTGTATGGAAAATCCTAAGTGGCTATACACCGGCTACCTTTAATCCGGGAGTCGGACAAACCAACTACATCACATTGGCCAATGATTTTACAATGACCAGCACTACTACTCTGACAGCTGTTACAGGTATGTCCTTTCCAGTTCTGGCCAATGCCCGATATCTGTTGGATGGTTACCTGTCCTACAACGGTTCTGTTGGAGGTGGTGGTCTTGGAGATCTTAAGTTGGATTGGACTGTGCCTGCAAGCACAACATTCAGGTGGGCAAGAAATGGTTATCCAGTAGGAAATACTAATCAGATTGATACAGTAGAAACGGACGAAGTCACCATTAGAGCATTGGGTACCTTCGGTCCTTCCACAAATATCACTGCATATTTACGTGGCAGTATTCTTATAGGGGCCAATGCAGGTACTATTCAATTAAGGGCAGCGCAGAATACCTCTAACGCTACCCCGACAATTATGAAGAATACCTCCTGGTACAGTGTCACTCGTCTAAGTTAATCTAGTAATTTGGGATAATAGAACTATGGGACTACAAATGACTATCCCGTTCACCATATCGGAGAACGGTTCGGTTTCTACAGAGACCGATGTAGAAGTACAGATTCAACAAAGAGTAAGAGCGTTGGTGGGTACCGAATTGGGCCAACGCCCTATGAGAGCTGCGCTAGGACTTCCATTATCTCGATTGCTTTTCGGTATTACGGATACCTTGGTAACTGCGGAGTTGCGAGATGCTGTAACTACTCAGCTCAGTACATATGAACCGGGACTGAATGTGTTGTCGGTTACTACCAATTCCAGAGAAACCAATGACGGAAAATCCCAAATCAATGTCGAGTACGCTCCGGTATTTGCTGCTTCCGCTACTGCTGCGGTAGCCAACACTGCTGTAATCGAAGTCGGCGGAACAGTTAAGGAGATTACAGTAAATGGCAACAGTTAATGCAAACATTCCAGCAATCGACTATACGTCAAAGGACTACAACGGATTCATAACTTCGATGTTGTCCTATGCCAAGACGGTGTTTCCGGAATGGACAAATCAGAATCCGGGCTCTCTTGAAGTAATGCTCATGGAGTCCTTCGCCAGAGAGATGGATGTTCTTTCCTACTACGGAGATCGTATTCTGGCGGAATCCTACATTGGAACCGCTACCCAACTGGCTTCGGTTATTCAGTTGGCCGAACTTTTGGGCTACATTCCAAGCCAGCCGCAGGCAGCCACAGGAACAGTTACTTTCCAAACAGCTACTGGTGGTCCGGCTGTTTCTGTTCCAAAGGGAACTCAGGTAACCACTGCATACATTACTTCTCTTAATGCGCCTATCACATTCGAGACTCAGGCGACAGTAACTGTCCCCGGTAACGGCGGTACGGTAGTAGCCAACGTGGCACAGGGTGTTACACAAGGAAGTACACAGTTCACCATTGGAAGCAATACTCTTTCACCTACCTTGGTGACTATGGAACTGTTGGGATCTTCCGACGGATCTTCTTTCCAGCAATTCTCTCTGGCAAATAATCCTGTTGTCGGTGGATCTATTACCGTGTACGTACAGAATCCTCTGTATAACACAACCACTACAGGAGTCGATCAGGTTGTGGCATGGACCAATGTCACCAGCTTGATGTCTGCTACTTCAAGTGATCCTTCCTGGTCGTACACAGTTGACGACCAGAATATAATTACCGTTCACTTTGGTGACAATGTCAATGGAGCTATTCCTGCTGCCGGATTGAACATCTATGCCAACTATCGTGTTGGTGGCGGTTCTATTGGCAACCTAGGTATCAATCAGATAAACGATATTGCTTCTCCTATTACCGGAGTAACCATTGCGAGCTCTACTGCTACTACGGGCGGTGTTGACCGCGAAAGTATCGATCAGATTCGTAACAATGCGCCTAAGGCTTTTACTGCACAGGATCGTGCGGTAACTGCTCAGGATTTCAGCAATCTGGCTATCACGTATCCCGGTATTGCACAGGCGGGAACACTGGCTACAACATCAACAAACGTTCAGGTATACGCCACTGCCAACGGTAATGTCACACCTAGCCAGGCGCTATTGGATGGTTTACAGGTTTACTTGCAATCCAAGGCTATGATCGGTCAAGTCGTCTCTACTTCAGCGGCTTCCAGAATTGAAATTGCTGCAACCCTTACTGTAGGAATCAGCCCGTTGTATGATCCAAGTACGGTTTCTCTGCAAGTCACTCAGGCTATTCAGAACCTTCTGGCACCTGCAAACGTTACTCTGGGAATGCGCCTTCCAGTAAGCAAGGCATACTCCACAGTCATGTCAGTACCTGGTGTTATCTATACCAATATCACCGTGTGGAATAGATCGGGTGGAGGATTTACTTTGGGAGATATTTACTTGCAGGTAAGCGAGATTCCTTTTATTGCCACTAATCTATTAATCACTCCTGTAGTAACCACAACATAAGGAATCCTCATGGTAGCTATCTATCCTACAAATATTCGCAACTTTACATACAAGACTGACTTCACGGATATTGTTAATGCGGGTGACGTCAACTCTGCATACGATGAGATCAAGGCTATTGAGACCACTTTGGGAACAATGCCACAGACTGATCTCATAGACAACACCACAAAGACGTGGCTGAGTGTGGACGATAGAATGACTGCGTTGCGTAAGAACGTGTCCAGTCCGTATGCTAATGTTGTTATCAATAACGTAAATGCCTCTTTTCAAACCTTACCCTCATTCACCGGTAAGACGTGGGATACCCACAATATGTGGAATGGTTCCGATAAGCTCGTATGTCCACGTACCGGTGTATATACGATCAGCTACACCGTACGCTGGTATCAAGGATCTCTGCCGGGGACGTTCAACTCTTCCGGATTCATCAAGTCTTCTTTGAAGATGGTAGGAGATACCGATCCATTCATCGGAGTCACCGAGTATTTCCCAGTCGGCTGGACAGTAAGAATTGAGCAGTCTGCTTCGGTAACTGTTCCTTGGGTTCAGGGGCAAGCCTTTTACCTTATTCTTAATCAGAACATTATGCCGAACATTCCTATCTCTGCCAGCATTTCTGCAATGTTCCACAGAGATGGTCCTACTTCTCAGAACCTATAAGGAGTCTAAATGAGCTTAGGTTACGCTATTGATTACTACGGGGTAGCCACCTATGGATATTCTCAGCCTACAGATTACAGCGTAGCCCCGTTCACTGCGACTCAAACAAACTACGGCGAGCTGACTTTGAACTGGAAGTCCGCAAACAGTAAGCCGTGGAAGCAAATGCAGTTGGTACGAAGTTTGTACGGTTATCCGTCCAGTGCTGTTGACGGTACTGCTGTGGCAAACTTCGTACCAACTGCTACGTTTACTTCTCACACAGACAGTAATCTGCTGACTGGAAGAATCTATTACTACACTATGTTTCTTACTCTGGAATCTCCTACATGGAATTCCGGAACAACGTACAGCACAGGAACTATAGTTGTTCTCAATGGAAACTATTGGATCAGCCTACAGAATTCTAATCTCAATAACACCCCAGCAGTCGGATCGGCTTTCTGGGCAAGTACTACTTATGTGCCTACTTGGCTGCCTGCCGGTTACGTTGCCAGTCTTGTAGTAAATGATTACGGGTACTCTTCCTACCTATACGAACGTACTCCGCAACCATACAAGATTACAAGTACGGATATTTTTACAAGTGTAGATATTGACAATCCGGCGCTGTACAACTACTTGTCTGTATTCGGATTTATTCTGGATATGACCAAGACGGAGTATGACTTCTATTTGGAATCCAATAATCCAGACATCGTAGCGTCAGCTAATTTGGATTGGTTGGGTGCTGAGCTGGGAATCAGAACAGACTACCTAGTCAGCCCACAATTGAGAAGAAACCGTATCAGTAACGCTGCCGTCAATTACAGACTCAAGGGAACCGCTCAAGGTATTCACAATGCCATCGCTGCTATTTCCGGTTGGGATTCTGTAGTTAATGGCAGTAAGAATATGACGCTGAATATCGATCAAAGCTACTTGGGTCACCCTATTTACGGTGCTTGGGATGCTACAACGTCTTATCAGACCAATCAGTTGGTACAGTTCAATGGATTCAACTACAGGGCTTTGATGACTACTTATGGGGCCGCACAAGCACCAACAGGCACAAGCTCTGCAAATACCTGGTGGACCCCGTTGATTTCAACTACTACCACGCCTATCTATGACACTACAACTTTGGCGGACCCTCGTTATCTGAGCACACCTCCCGGTGTATACGGAACGTGGGCACCTAATTCGGGTTCTCTGTCTTCCACAGTTCTTTT
>Ga0105240_10002624_pt1 | contig 28665 bp, 23 predicted proteins | sample KBSC54metaG_FD_80426 | JGI IMG/M metagenome (GOLD analysis project Ga0105240, IMG submission 80426) | Corn rhizosphere microbial communities from Kellogg Biological Station, Michigan, USA - KBS C5-4 metaG | ecosystem: Host-associated > Plants > Roots > Rhizosphere > Soil | place: Michigan, USA... | reverse complement strand
GTGGCCGTTACTCCCGACGGCCAGACCGTCATCCTCGGCGGTTTGATGCAGGACTCCAAAGCTAAGAGTGAGACCAAGATCCCACTTCTCGGTGATATTCCATTGATCGGCAACTTATTCAAGAGGACAATTAAGAGCGACGCCAAGACCGAACTGATGATCTTTCTGACCCCACATATCATCATGGCTCCTTCTCAGTTGGCGTCTCTCTCGGCTGCCGAAACCCAGCGATCGGAGGCTCCAAAGGCATTCGAAGACAAGGAGCTGGAAAGGTTTATCGAGAATCTCCCTGGCCGGTATTCCAAGCCCCCCACCTCCGGAGCCGGGTCGTCTCAACATCCCAAATAGTGCGGCTACAATCTGAAATCCAGGCACGTATTTGCGGCTGGCTGGCGGCGGCAGGCAGCCTTCCGCGCCAGGAAGGCGGTCGTTCATGGATTTAACACGCCCCAATCGGTGGGTCTATACGTTCCTGGGCGCCGTTTGGCTCCTCGTCGTGGTGTGGCAGGCCGAAGAGCATATCCGATTCCGGGAGGCCGCCAAAACCAACCTCAGTAACCGCTCGAAGGACATCGCCAACACCGTGAGTGCTTGTATTCGCGGCATGCGTTTCCGTGGAGCGGTGTTGCAGGGAAGATTGGAGCCTGTTCTGGAAGAATTGGTCAGCGGCGGCGCCAAGGATCTGGTGAAATCAAGCGAGCTGACTTCCATCGCGCTCCTCAACGCCTCGGGTGTACAGTTGGCCTCGGCGGGACGCCTGATTGACTTTACTCAAAAGGATATTCTCCAGCGCGGGGAAAGGTGGGGCCAGCACAGTGTGATTTTTGTCAATCCGGTCGACCTGGGGGCCAGCCTGGGTTCCGAGGATGCCGCGAATCCAACCGTGGTCATTCCCAACTTTCACGACCTGACGAACAGTTTTCACGACGGACGGCCGTTCCGTACCCATGAGCCCGAACCGCCGCCGGGCGCCCCACCCGAGGGTTCGCGGTCGATTTCCACTAACCAGAACAGCCAAGGCGAGAGCGCTCAGGATCGTCCACCTCCTCCCCCCATGGGGCCGGAGTCGCGGCCCCGGCGACCTCCCTGGCTGCGCGGCCTGGATGATAAGGAAATTCAAACGCTGATGGAGCAGCGTTCTCTCCACGGGTTGGTATTGGCCGTCTCAACCGATCCCTTGCAAGCGGCTTCGCTCCGTGACTTTTGGCTGCGCAGCTTCATTATCCTGCTTGCCACCCTGTCGGCCTTTGGTTGCGGCCTGGCCTGGCGCAATCTGGCCACCACGTCGGATTTGCAGATCCGGCTGGTGCGGGCCAGCGAACTCAACACCCATCTTAAGGAAATGAACCTGGCAGCCGCCGGCCTGGCTCACGAAACCCGCAACCCGCTCAACATTATCCGCGGCTTGGCCCAGATGATCTCCAAGCAAGCCGACACCGCGCCGGAAGTTCGGTTGAAATCGCGCGAGATCGTCGATGAGGCTGACAAGGTCGCCGCGCAATTGAATGAATTCATCAACTACTCGCGGCCTCGGGAAGTTCGGCGTGCGGCTCTTCCATTGAATTCTGTGGTCCAGGAGGTGGTGCGCACCTTGAGCTACGATCTCGAGGAGAAGAAGATCCGTCTCCACGTCAGTGGCGACCCGGTTACGGTTGAAGCGGACGAACAACTGCTCCGCCAGATGCTCTTCAACCTGGTGATCAATGCCGTCCAGGCCGTGGACGCCGGCGGCGAAATCCAGGTGAGCGCCAGGCGTCAGAACGCCCTCGAAGCCACCCTGGAGGTTCGTGACAACGGGCCAGGGGTCGCGCTGGAACGTCGCACCGAGATCTTTAAGCCCTACTTCACCACCCAGGAAAAGGGCACCGGGCTGGGACTGGCGGTGGTTCAGCAAATCGTGCTGGCCCACGGCTGGGAAATTCAGTGTCTTGGAAATGACCCGAAGGGGGCGGTTTTCCGCATCACCCATTTTAAGCTGGCGAATTCCGCTTAGCGCAACCTCTGGGCTGGCCCAAGCCGAAACGAGCAACTCCTTGTCTCTGCGGCCCGGAGTCGCTCCGCGATTTCAGTCGCGGAGCGAGCACCCGAAGACCGTCAAAAAACCCTGACGGAGACTACGCGCCGTCTTTCAGCAAACCGATAAACTGCTTAATGGCCGGCGAGAGCACTTTGTTCTTCTTGTAAATCACGCCCAGGCTCCGGAAATACTCTCCGTCTTCCAGGCGGACCGCGACGAGCGTCTGGTTAGTGACTTCCTGGCGGATAGTTTCATGAGGGACAATCGCCACCCCGGAATCAATCTCGACCGCGCGCTTCACGGTCTCAATGTTGTCGAACTCCATCACATGGTCGACTGAGACCCCGTGGTCCTTGAGGATTTTGTCCAGCGCCTTGCGCGTCGGGATATCCTTTTCAAAGCTGACGAATTTTTGCCCGCTCAGGTTCTTGATCTTAATGGCTTTGAGTTTGGCGAACGCGTGCTGCGGGTGGCAAATCAAGACCAGCGGGTCCTTGCGTAAGGCCACAATCTCCAACTTGGGATCGCGCACCGGGTAAGCCACCAGGCCCAGGTCAACCACGTTGCCCAACACATCCTCGTAAACCTGGTTGGGCCGGCGATATTCCACATGCACGTTCACCGTGGGATAACTTTTCAAAAACTTCTTCAGATAGGGAGGCAGCACGTGAAGGCCGATGCTGTAAATCGTCGCGACGCGGATGTTGCCGGAGATGATCTCCTTGATCTCCTGCAGCTTGCTCTGCAGCGCGTCGTAGGTCTGGAGAACCTGTTTGCTGTAGTCGTACAGAACCTCTCCTTCCGCCGTCAGGCGAAAGTTCTTCTTGCTGCGTTCAATGAGCAGCGATTTAAATTGCCGCTCGAGCGAGCTGATGGTTTGGCTCACGGCCGATTGGGTGACCCCGTTGATTTGGGCGGCCTTCGTGAAGCTCTCGGTCTCGGTCAGATCGCAAAAAACTTTTAAACTTTCTATTTGCATAAGCGCAGTGAATAGAAATTCCGCGTCCAAGTCAACACCTGTTCTTCTGGAAACGCCTGCTTTTTTTCCAAATGGTAATAATTATTGACGCTGATGAACAATATAGATTGTCTTATGGTTAGGTCGGCGCCCGCCAGTTCGCGCCCGGGCGCCCCCCGGTTTTCGCCCCACCCTCGGGCCTGGTCCGCTGGCCCGCCGCCCCGTCGCGGTCCGCCCCGCCAAGCTTCCGCGTCGGCGGTCGCAAAAAGTCGCGAATGCGCTTGCCAAGCCCGGGGCCGGTGGTCATATTGCGCAGCAAAACTTATTTCTTATGGCCGACGTCGCAAATAGATATCCTGAAAACATTACGGGCAAGTATTACGTGGACAACCAATGCATTGACTGCGATCTGTGCCGGGAAACGGCACCGGACAATTTCAAGCGCAACGAGGATGGGGGTTACTCCTTCGTGTACAAGCAGCCGGAATCCCCCGAGGAAGAGGCCCGGTGCAAGGAAGCCAAAGAAGGCTGTCCCGTCGAAGCCATCGGCGACAACGGCTCCTAGCCGGGCCGGCCGAGAGGTCGATGCTTTTTTTTAACCCGCCGTTCCTCCGGCGGGTTTTTTTATGCGAATCGGCTGGATTTGGGCCTTGTCGCTCAGGGTTGCCTCTGGACCGAGGTTTAGCTAAACTAACAAACATGGAAATGGAACCTTATCTCAATCCGGGTTCGGCGAAGCGACCAAGAACGGCGGGCGCGCGGACTCTCCTCGCGGGCTGCCTGCTCCTGTCCGCGACGCTGACGGCCGGGGCCGCCGATTGGCCGCAGTGGCGAGGTCCCGAACGGACCGGCCTCTCCCAGGAACGGGGTTTGCTGAAAGAATGGCCGAAGGGCGGGCCCGCTCTCGCATGGCAGGTAAATTCCATTGGGCGCGGATACGCCTCCCCGGCGGTGGTGGGCGACCGAATTTATCTGCTGGGAAACGACGGCTTGGAAAATGAATTTGTGGCGGCGCTCTCCTTGCAGGACGGGAAACGGATTTGGTCGGCGCGGCTGGGAAACGTGGGGAATCCCAAGCAGCAACCTAACTTTCCGGCCGCCCGTTCCACGCCGACCGTCGAGGGCGAGGTTTTGTATGCTCTGGGTTCGGACGGAGACCTTGCCTGCGTGGAAACAGGCAACGGCAAGATCCGCTGGCGGAAGAGCCTGCGGGGCGACTTTGGCGGCAAGCCCGGGGATTGGGCCTACACGGAGTCCCCACTGGTGGACGGAGACACGCTGGTGTGCACGCCGGGCGGGACCGAGGCGACCCTGGTGGCGTTGAACAAGCGGACGGGCGCGGTCCTGTGGAAGTGCGCGGTGCCGGGAGGCGACGACGCGGCTTACTCCTCTCCCATCCTGGTCCAGGCGGCCGGGGCGCGGCAATATGTGCAGATGCTCAAGAAGGGGTTGGTGGGGGTGGATGCCCGAACGGGCAAGTTTCTGTGGCGGTATGCCAAACCGGTAAGTAAGTACGGCGCCAATATACCCACGCCGGTCGCGCAAGCGGACCAGATCTTTGCAGCGGGGGCGGGAACCGGTGCGGGGCTCATCCGGTTAAAATCCCGCGATGGTTCGATCGAGCCGGAAGAAGTCTACTTTTCCCCCAAGCTTCCCACCGCGATCGGGGGTGACGTGAAAGTGGGGGAATGGCTCTTTGGCACGACCGGCGAAGCGTTGCTGTGCGTGGATTTCGCTTCCGGGGAGGTAAAATGGCAGGACCGCGCCTTGGGGGCAGCGGCGATTTGTTGTGCCGATGGACAACTGTACCTTCACGGAGAAAACGGCGAAGTGGCCCTGGTGGAGGCGACCGCGGAAGGCTACCGTGAGCACGGCCGGTTTGCCCCTCCCACTCAGCCGAAAAAGGACAATCCGATGGAAAAGGCCTGGGCTTACCCGGTCGTGGCCAACGGGCGATTGCTGATTCGGGACCACGACTCCCTTTGGTGCTATAACCTCAAATCCTCCCCCTAGCCGCCTGTTTGACTTTTTGGCATTTGCGTCCAGAGTACGCGGTAACTCACGAATTAATTTAAAAAACAAGCAATCTTAATCGAACCAACATGCCATGAAGAAACTCCTCGTCTTCTGTGCGGCGGCCCTCTGCGCGGTCGCCGTCTATGCCGTCCATTATCCGGAGATCAAAATCACTGAATTAAAATCCGCGATGGCCTCGAAGCAGGTCACCATTATTGATGTGAATGGAACGGAGTCCTACCGGCAGGGGCACATCCCCGGCGCTGTCGATTTTACGGCTAACAAAGAAAAGCTCGCCAGCGTGCTTCCCAAGGACAAGAACGCCCTGGTGGTCGCCTACTGCGGCGGCCCCAAGTGCAACGCCTACGAGTCCGCGGCCAAGGCGGCTCAGAAACTCGGATACACGAACGTGAAGCATCTCGCGGCCGGAATTTCAGGATGGCAGGAAGCCGGCGAACGGATGGAGAAGTAAGTCCGCCCCGAGTTCCGCGTCGAGAATGTCAGGTCACCCCCAGTCCCTGGCCAATGGCAACCGGCCAGGTTGGCTGGGGATTTTTCGTGCCGATGGGAGATGGGAGGGATTGGAATCATCCGAGGCCGGCGCGGAGCTCGACCTCGGTTCCCTGAAAGGATCTGCTACTTCAGGCTGAGCGCAGGAACCAAACCGTCGGCCAGCGGTGAGCCGACCCCAGTCACAAGGTCATAGCCGATCACGGCGTAATCGTCTGGGTCGGCGCCGTTGTTGCCCGATGAAATGTCGAGGAAATTGGCAGGGTTCACGACGTAGGTGCCGTTGGATTGCGCCAGGGTGTATAAGGCGGTATTGGCGGAGTTAAGCGTGCCGCTCCCGGCCGTGCGCAATGAGTTCGCGAGTGCGATGAGGCCGGCCCATTGGGGCGCGCCGACGCTCGTGCCTCCGAAAACATACAATCTGCCACCGTAGACGACTTCGACGCCCGTATTGGGATCCGCGAGATAGCTTACGTCGGGTACACCGCGTGCGGTGAGGCCTGACCAACCCGACTGGTACGTGGGCCTGACCTCGTATTGGCTGATGCCTCCGCCGCTGCTCGACCAGGCTGTTTCGGAGGTCCGGTTTGCGTTCGCGTCCAAGGAGAGGCTGGTTCCGCCGACGCTGACCACGTACGGCGAGGCGGCGGGCCATTCCACACCCGTGCTCTCGCCGCTGTCTCCCGCCGAGGCCACAAACGTGACGCCGTTGTGGATGAAATGGTAATCGTAGCTGGTTTCCCCGGAAAATTCAGAACCGCCCCAGCTCATGGAAACCACGGTCGCCCCGAGGTTGTTCACCGCGTAATCCACTGCGCCGAGCAGGTTGTTGAAGCTGGCCGTCTTGGCGACCACGAGCACGATCTTCGCTCCGGGAGCCACGGCGTGGGCCCATTCGACATCCAATGCCGTTTCTTGGGCCCAGCCCGTGTTGGGAGCTGGCTTGCCTTGCGGATAATAGATCGCAACGCTGGTCGTGGGGAGGCCAAAGTAAGAACAAAAGGTGTTGAGGTCTTTCTGCACCGAAGGACTGCCGTAGGCATCCACAATCGCAATCGTTTGGTTCGCCCCGGTCGCCGCGAGTCGATCAATCCCATACGCGTGTCGTACTTGTGATGGATTATAATACACCGAGGTGGCCGGTGTTGCATTTATGTGCAGGGGCGGCCGGGCGTGTCCTGGCTCGAGCGGTCCGCCTACCCGGATGCTGGCCGCGTGGGCGCAAAAAGTGGCCGTGGTCAGCAGGGCAAACGCCGTAGTCCAACGCACGTTCGCCGCCGGTGCTCGGCGGACAAACCGGGAATTACTTGAATCGGAGTCACTTATAGAAGACAGGTGGGTCATAGGCATATCTTGGGTCATTCAGGTTTTTGCTGTTCGTCGAGCAACGTTGCCTGACGTGTATGAGAAGTCAAAAAATTTTGCATAACGGCGGCTGATACTGAATTAGCAGGTCCTGTTCCGTACGGAACGCGCTGTCCGGGGGACAGGGGATTAAGTCAGCTACCCGGTGCCGAACGGGGAGAAATGCCCTTTAGCTCACCTCTGCGCCCCCGGCGTGAATGGGCCAGGAGGAGCTGTTGTTGTGCAAAAAAAGCTAAGCAATAGCCAACGCAGGTGAAGAAAAATTAATCCACTCCTCAGATTCTTTCATCATGGATCTCAGAAGATTCTGGTTCACGTTCCTGACGGTGATTTTGGGCGTCTCCGCTCTCTGCCTGCCCGCGTTCGCGGCGGAAGCGATCAAGAACAGCGCCTGCCTTGACTGCCATTCGGATCAAACGCTTTCGAAAACCAATGCCGCGGGCAAGGAGATCTCGCTGTTTGTGGATCTCGCGAAACTGGCCGGATCGGTGCACAAAACCAACACCTGCGCGAGTTGCCACAGCGATTTGACGGACAAACACCCCGATGACGGGGTGGCGGCGTTGGCCCCCAACTGTGCGAAGTGCCACGAACGGCAATCGGAGACCTACGGGGCGAGCGTGCACGGCATGGCGCTGGCCGGCGGACGCAAAGGCGCCGCTAACTGCAGCGATTGCCACGACGGACATACCATTTTGCCTCCCACCTCTCCGGCTTCGCCGCTCCACTTTTCCCGCCTGGCCGAGACCTGCGGCCGCTGCCATCAACAGGCGGCCAAAGATGTAGAGGAAAGCGTCCATGGCCAGGCCGTGGCAGCGGGCCACCGCGATGCGCCTACGTGCACCGATTGTCATTACGAGCACAAAATAGTGGGACTTAAAAGCAGCTCTTCGCTGGCCATCTCGGTCGAGGTCTGCAGCCGCTGCCACGCCTCTGAACGGCTGAACACAAAATATAACCTGCCCGCGGACCGGGTCCGGACCTTCTTCGAGAGCTACCACGGGTTAGCCGCGCAATACGGTTCCACTCTGGCCGCCAATTGCGCCAGTTGCCATGGCGTGCACAAAATTCTGCCTTCCGCGGATCCACGTTCGACCATTTTTCAGACGAACCTGGTGGTCACCTGCGGCAAGTGCCACCCGGGAGCTACCGAAAATTTTGCGCAAAGCAAGGTGCACGTGGATCTGGCCGCCGCCCAGAGCGGGACGGCCGCGGGTGAGAAGATCAATTGGTGGGTCCGGCGGGTTTACCTGGTGCTCATCGTGGGAACGATTGGTTTCATGCTCGCCCACAACCTCCTGATTTTTGCCAGGAAGGTCGCCGCCTGCCGGCGCGCCGCGCACCTGACGATCCTGCGAATGAACCTTTCTCAGCGCATCCAACATTTCGCCCTCGCCACAAGCTTTATCGCCCTGGCGGTGACGGGTTTTGCGCTCAAATTCCCCGACTCCTGGATCGCAAAACTGATGGGCTCAAACGAGATATTCCGCCGCTGGAGTCACCGGATCGCCGGCGTGGTGCTCCTGGTCGTGGGGCTATACCACGTCGTTTATATCCTGACGCGTCCGGATGGAAGAAAGTTGGTCCGTGACCTCTTCCCGGTGCTCAAAGATGGTAAGGACCTGGGCCAGAACGCGCGTTACCTGTGCGGGCTGAGCCCCAAGAAAGCCAGAATTGGACGGTTCGGTTACGCGGAAAAGATGGAATACTGGGCGGTGATCTGGGGCACCATCATCATGGGGGTCACCGGCCTGATGATCTGGTTCAAAATGGACGTGACCAGATTCCTGCCCCGCTGGATGGTGGACGTGGCACTCACGGTGCATTATTACGAAGCGATCCTGGCCTGCCTGGCCATCGTCGTCTGGCATTTTTACCACGTCATTTTCGACCCTGACGTTTACCCGATTAACTGGGCTTGTTGGGACGGCAAAGTATCAGAACATTTCCAGGCGGAAGAGCATCCGTTGGAGGAGACCTCGGAGATCAGCGGGGCCGCATCGGGCAATGGAACTCCCGGCCATGGCATTTCGGAGTCAGCCCGGCAACAGCCCGGGCCTCTCGTTCGCGGGCGCAAGTGACGCCGCCCCACGACTCGCGGGACTATGCCTCGAGACAAAGGCTGGGAAGAAACTGCGCGCCGAGTCAGGCGCCCTCTGCAATCCTCAGCGGATCGGAGTGCAGAACACGTCCGCAGACCCTGATTCGTAACGGAGTGCCAATTCCACGTTGTCCAACCCGTAACGGGCGCAAATCTCCACAACCTCCACGACATCGGAGAAATTATGCGCTTCCTCGGGTCGATCCGTCCAGCCATCCGGTTTGAAATAGTCTCGTGAAGCAGTGCGCCGCAGAAGGCGTTTAATGGGCAGTTGCTCTTGCTTTCCGTTGATTCGTTTCGCAGTCATAGGTTGGCGCGCATTCAGTTACGCTTTAGTCTAACTGAAACAGTGGCCGTGGATATGGGGTGATTACCTTATGGGAGAGCAGGGGAGCGGGTTGCCACTGTCGCCAGGGTTCTTTGCATCATCCACGCGGCCTTTCCCGGAAGCAACGCTGGCTTTGCACCGGGCAAATATGGAGCAGCTTTCGGCAAAAAAGGCTAAGCCGAGCGTGGGTTCAAGACTAGGCTTTCACCATGCACCTCTTATCAAATTGGCTCGCGACTTTTGTTTGGGCCAAGTGTAATATAGGTCAACGTTCCCCATGGCAAGATACGCGCAATCCGTCCGTCGGCAGCCCGCCCTGAGCGACCTGGTAGCCGCCGAAGGCTCGGAGATCTATGCCCGGTTCGGCCCCGCCCTGGGATGGGACCAACTCCTGAACCTGCTCCGAGATCGTGCGTTCGTGCGCTTCCCTTGCGAGCTCCGATTTAATGCCGACCCGCTGCTTCCCGGTGAATTTGCGCACGCCGCCCGAAAGGGGCAGAAGCCTGAGGACGGCTACACCATTTTTATCCATCCCGCCTACGAGCAACAGTTGCAGTGGGTGCCCTACCTGGTGCTGCACCAACTGGTGCTGATCAATCATGGGGATACGGCTACGGCCGACGATGCGGAAACGTTCGGCTCGCGAGCGCTGGGCCTTTCCAAGGACGAGTACTATCGCGCACTCTGTGAATTATCCGGCCAAATCGGCGGCGACGACCTGATTTAGGCGCCGAGCCGGCTCCCGTCCCCGCCCACCCATTCCGCAGCGCGCTGGGCTGCCCTCACCTGGATAACCTCGCGCTCTGGCCCCGAGCTCACGCGCTCGAAGAGGGGCAGTCGAAGACCGCCGTCGAACTGCCCGGAACAGAGGTTCTCTCCCGGAGCGGCGATTCCTTCTCCTGCCGGGTGTAGAACTTCGAGAATTATATACGCTGTATATTAGAGTGCTACTACATTAGAAAGCATTGTGTATTCTTTGCTCTGTAAATGCAAGAAATGTAAAGAGAATGGCAAGGGAGGAAGAGCAGCAAAATGGCTGGGCGCTAGCGTAGGGCTGTGAATCCGAAGTGGCAACCTGAATTAGCGAACCAAATCACAAAATCTGGTCAATGAAACTCTTCGTTGCAGGCTTAAGCTATAAAACCGCTCCGGTCGAGGTTCGCGAGAAACTCGCCGTCCCCGCCACCCAGCTTCGCTGCTGCGAATGCCGGCTGCGGCTCGTGGGCAACATCTCCGAGCTGGTCCTGGTCTCCACGTGCAACCGCGTCGAGGTTTACGGCGTCGCGGGCCAGGCCGGTCCGAACGTGGGGCGGCTGTTCCGGGAACTCTCCGGCACCGACTTCGATTTCACACCGCACCTCTACGTGAAGCACGGCACCGAGGCCGTCGAGCACCTGTTTTCAGTCACGAGCGGCCTGGACTCCATGGTGATTGGCGAAACCGAGATTACCGGCCAGGTGAAGAAATCCTACCTGGCGGCCCAGGGTGCGAAGCTCACCGGGCGAATCACCAATCGCCTGTTCCAGACGGCGTTGCAGACCGCCAAAGAAATCCGAACGCAAACCGGCATCGGCCGGGGATCAACCTCCGTGGGCAGCGTTGCGGTGGAACTGGCGGAGCGGATCTTCGATCATGACCTTTCCGATAAGACAGTGATGATCATCGGCGCGGGCAAAATGGGTGAGGCCTGTGTTCGCCATCTCTCCAAGAAAGCGGCCCGTGCCGTCCTGGTGGCCAACCGCTCCTACGACCGCGCCCTGAATCTCGCCACCGAGTTCGGCGGCCGCGCGGTCGAGTTTGAGGCTTTCCTTTCCGCCATGGCCGAGGCCGACATCGTCGTCAGCTCGACGGGTTGTCCCCAAACCATCCTGCACCGGGAGGACGTGGCGGCGGTCATGCAGTCGCGGCGCAATCGGCCGCTGTTCCTCATCGACATCGCGGTGCCCCGCGACATTGACGGGGACGTGCAACACCTGGACGGGGTGTACCTCTACAACGTGGATCACCTGGAAGCCATCGTGCGCGAGAACGTCCGCTCGCGCGAACACGAACTGGTGCGCTGCCGGCAAATCATCTCGGAACGAGCGGCTGCGCTGTTGGCGCGCCTGACCCCGAGCGCCGAGCGGTTGCCCAAACCGGCACCCGAAAACCGAGCGGACTGGGTGCTGAGCGGGGTCCCCGCTTGAGCAACCAAATAAGTTTATGCGTAGGCAAAATCAATTTCGACAGGGCAGCCGGTTCCAGATCGAGGCCGGGCCAAGCTCCTGTTGGAAAGCGCGACTCAATGACGAGGCGCGTTCGACAGGCGGCAAAACATCAAGGCCGCGGCCGGTCCGTTAGACTGAAGAACTCAAACAGCACGTGCTAAAATGAAACTACATCCCTCCCTCAGAAGACCCCCCCCTGGCTTAGCAACAGTCCTGTTGCTGGCCGCGGGAGTGACCACCACCGCGCTCGCGGCAGCGCCACCCGCCCTGCAGGGCTATGTTCTCGCGAGACCATTAACTCCCGGCGACAAAACTGTCTACGGGCTCCCCGCCGCGCTGGAGGTTTCCGGCGGCATCCACACCGTCGGCGTCGGCACCGCCGTTTATCTGGAGGCCGAAGTCAACAGCGCGGTTCCGGCCTCGGACATCGTGAGTGTGACCTGGGCGCTGACCAATCAGCCGGCGGGCTCGCTGGCGACGCTCGGGCCCAGCCCCCTGGGAACGAACGTCCCCATTTATGAGCCGGCCGACCGGGTGGTCGCTCAGGTGGCCGGCCGCAGACTGTTGCGCCCGGATTTGAAGGGTCAATATACGGTGCTGGCGACGATTACGACCGGCAGCAGTGGCACCACGAACATCGCCTACCAGGTAACCGCCGGCACGTTCATGGGTATCGATACCTGCTTTCTCTGCCATAGTGGCGGACAAATCGCGCCGGACAAGTCATCGTGGCAAAACACCGCGCACGCCCACATCTTTTCTGATGGGATCGACGGCGGGGCGGGAACGAGTGGCAAAAACTGCTTCTCCTGCCATACGGTGGGTTACAACCTCAACACCAATGCCGTTAATGGCGGTTTTGATGATGTGGCTACGGCCTCGGGTTGGACCTGGCCGACGGTTCTCACCAATGGCAATTGGGCCAGCATGGAAACCAATTATCCGACCCTGGCGAATCTTGCCAATATTCAATGCGAAAACTGCCATGGTCCCGGAAGCGAACACGCCGCGATGGCCCTCCAGGACCATACGCTGGCGAAGCAATTCATCTCCAAGACGGTCAACTCCGGCGATTGCAATCAGTGCCATGACGCCCCGACGCACCACATCAAAGGCACGGAATGGTACGTTTCCGGGCACGCCAACACCACTCGCGTGCCTTCGGGACCGACCCGGCTGCAATGCGTGGGCTGCCACACCTCGGATGGCTTCATTAACCGCGGCAGTACCACGACGACCAACACGGCTTTCAGCGCCATTGGCTGCCAGACCTGCCATGAGCCTCACGGCGATACCACGCCGACCAACAACCCGCACCTCTTGCGCGTACTGGGCTCCGTCTCGATGCCCGATGGGACTGTGGTCACGAACGCCGGGAACGGCGCCCTGTGTCTGCAATGCCACCACAATCGCAATGGATCGGTCACCAACATGATGGTCAACTACCCGCTCGGAAAACCCACCTGGGTGGGCGGCTCCAGCTTCGGACCGCACGACGGCCCGCAGGGAGACATGATCGAAGGCATCAACGCCGTGACCTATGGGCAGGATATTCCAAGCTCCGCCCATCGCCACGCGGTTAAGGACCTGTGCGTCGGCTGTCATATGCAGACGGTCAATCTCGGCGATCCGGCGTTCCTCAAGGCCGGCGGTCATACGTTCAGCATGACCTATAACGTCGTGAGTAATGGCGTGACCAACGAAGTCGACAAAACCGACGCGTGCGTCCAGTGCCACGGTCCCATCACGGACTTCGACATGGCCCGGCAGGATTACGACGGCGACGGCGTGATCGATGGCGTCCAAACCGAAGTGCAGCATCTACTCGACAAATTGTCCACGCTCCTGCCCAACACCAATGGCGTGATCGATGGCGCAGTGAAGTCGAGTCTCTCGGTGAAAACAAACTGGGCTTCGAAGTACCTCAATGGCGCCTACAACTGGCAGTTCGTTAATAACGACGGCAGCAAAGGCATCCATAACGCTCCGTTCGCGGTCGGCCTCATCAAAGCCTCCATCGCCGACCTGACCGGCGACTCCAATAACGACGGTCTGCCGGACTCCTGGCAAATCCAATACTTCGGCTCGGCCAATAGCCCGAGTGCGGCACCTGAGGCCAATCCCGCCGGCGACGGCATCCCGAATTGGTTGAAGTACTCCCTCGGGCTTGATCCCACGCAGCCTTCTCAGGCGATACCGGGCGGCGTAGTCCTGGTCAACGGCACCGGCGATACGAATTCCATCGCCATCTACACGGCGGCGGAAGTCACCTTCAGCACCGAGGCTGGCAAGAACTATCAGCTCCAGTCGGTTTCGGCCATCAACAAGGATTGGCAGAACGTCGGGGCACCCCTCGCGGGCACCGGCCAATCGATGAGCTATGTCACTCCAACGCGGAATGCACCACAGCAATACTTCCGCGTGATCACGACTCCCTAAGTTCGGTTTGTTGCTAGTAAACTGATACTAGGTTTGGTTCAGCAACCCCTCCGCACCGAGTGCGGAGGGGTCTTCTCTGTACACCCGGTGTCGGGAGGCGGGTTTCCGCCTTTCGAAAACCTATCCGCACCCCAGCTCGCCAAATGTGCGGTGAGATGAACTCCCCTTCGTTTGTGTCATCGTCGCCTACATGGATAAACGAACGCTGGTTCCGGTGGCGGATACGCGAAAGCACTTACGCCTTGACTTTGTGACGCTTACGAGCGGAAGTAATAGCTGCCGAAGGATTCTATGCAGGAAACACGGACTCGGAGCAACCGAAGGCTCGCCTTACCTATGAACATTTCTGCACACCGGCTCTGCCCGAGGTGCGGGGGATCACGGATCCGTTATCTTGTGCGGCCTGGTGGAGTAACCATTCCGGCGCCGATCTCGACGTCGGGGAGACTCTCGATGGTTCAGCATGATGCGCCCTAAATTCATCCTGCTGATCCTGGCAATCACGCTGGGCTTTTTTCTGGTCCTGATGGTGTCGCCGGGCTTCTGGCATCGGAAGGTGGTGGACCGGGCAGTGGCGGTTCGGTTTCAAAACCCATCACCGGAAAATGTGGCGGCCCTTCGTTTGGAGCAGGGCAATACCAGGCGCAGCCAATATATCGTTTGCAGTCTCGCGGTTGTGAATGTCTTGGTGATCATTGTTTACCGTGCCTCGCAGCAACGTAAAGGAACTCTGTAGCGGACCCTGCTAGAAAATTACTGACCCGAGCCTTTGATGGCGCGAAAGGTGTCAATCTGGGCCCGCGATTTGGCGGCGATCTCCCGGAGCCGTTCCGTCTGCCCCGCCTGGACCTCCTGCAGATGCTTCACCGCCGCTTGCTGGTCCGCCTCGGCGCCGCCGGTCTGCGCCTGGGCGAGCTGCTGCTGGGCCTCTTTGAGCTGAGCCTGCGAATCCTTGGCCGCGTCGCCAAATTCCTTGAGCGCGGCGTCACGGAGGATCCGCGTGCCATCGGCGAGCGACACCGAGTCGAGATTGGGCAGCAGCCGCTTCAGCTCTTCGGTCGTCTGCTTGGCATTTCCGGCAATAACCGGAGGCGCGCTGCTCGCGGGCGCGGAGTTAATGGCATTCTGGATCGCCCGGCTGATGTCAATTTCCAGGGCCGGTTCCCATTCCGGCACCAGCTGCGGAACGGTCTCCCGGTGTCCCTGATAAAGCACCGACAGTCCGATGAGGCACTCGTCCCCGTTGTTCAAAGTGAATGGCTTGATGCCGAGGTTCACCGCCGCGCTCGCGTTAGTGTACGCAATGGAAGGCAGATGGGTCACTTTGATTTTGCCGCTCGATGCTTGTTCATAGAGAGACAACAGCTGGTCGACTCGGCGGGCGAAGCCTCTCAACTCCGGTGGGCTCGTGGCGGGGTCAAGAGTCGAGTAGAGCTTCAGCTCGGCCGGAGCATGCAGATGGCTCAGGATGGCCTTCGTTCCGTCCGACAAGCCCTGGGAGTCCCCGGTCGATTGGGAATTGTTTTGATCCGGGTGAGTGCCGGGCGCGCGCTGTGTCCACAGCGTGCCGGCGGCCAGTCCTATCCCCAGCCCCGCGAGGAGGCCAAGCACGGTTCCAATCGCGGCTCGCCCGGAAACCCGATGCGGGTGGTGCGGTGCCGGTGTGTCTATTGAAAGCGGTCGCATGGCCAGCCCATCGCATACTGCACTTCGCGGAGGCAAGCCAGAGAAAAAGGCGAGGTTGGCTCCGAATGGTTTGCTGTAAGCCAAATGAAGGTTAACATCCGACAAAATCGGGATAGCTCAGTGACGCCTGCGTTGTAGCCTTTGACAGAGCATATGGGCACCCGAGTCCAGTTGGCCAGGCCTGACGTAACTGCCGCAATGACAGCCCAGTTTCACTTCTGTGCTCCGGCCGGCCCGGTGAACGGGGCCCTCACGCTTGCCACGTTGCTTCACATTAATTGTTTGGGCAGTGACATATGCAGACTATGAACCGCACCCGCGCCTCGCTCTCCCAGCGGACCTCCAGTCTCCTCCTCCTGACGGCCCTGTGCCTGGCCACAGGCTCGAGCGCTGTCGCCCAAAGTGTTCAACACCTGAGCGTCCCTTTTCCGGGGGGCATGCCGGGGCACCCGGTCATCACCGGGATTACCCCCGCTTCCAATAATGTAGTGCTGACCTGGGATGGACCCTCGGGCTATTATCAGGTGTACGAGAAGCGTGACTTGAGCAGTGCTCAATGGACGCCGGTGGGAGGCCCCACCAACCTCTCTCGTCGGGCCGTCGTCAGCGGCGCGGGCTCGAACGCCCTCTTCCGCATCTCGGGCCCGGCGCCTCATTATGCCGGATGGCAGAATTGCGCGGAATGTCATTCCTCGACGTACGAGGACGTGGTGCAGACGGCGCATGCCGGCGCCTTGAATACGCTTAAGGCCGTCCACCAGGACACCAACCGGAACTGTTTGGTCTGCCACACCGTCGGTTTCGGCGTTTCCTCGGGTTTCACCACCGCTGCGGCGACCCCGCAGCTTGCCGGGGTTCAATGTGAGAACTGCCACGGGGTGGCGGCGAACCATGCGGCCAACCCGGGCGATGTGATCGCAAAACCTCGCGTGGAGCTGGCGGCCACGGTTTGTGGCGGCTGCCATTCACTCACCTACACCAATTGGGCGGCCAGTGGACATTCCGTTGTGGTGGAAGATCTGAATCCCACCAACCGGATCGACGCCTGCGGCCGGTGCCACTCGGGCTCGGTCCGCGAAAGTCTCGTGGAAGACCGGCCCTTGCCGGCCGGGGATGCGAATGTGCCGATTGTCTGTGCTACCTGCCATGATCCGCATACTGCGACTGGAAACCCGGCGCAGCTGCTCAACCCTACGTTTTCCACAAACAACTACTCGATCACCACCTCGGGGTCTTTCCAGAGCCAATACAATCCCGACATCAACCTGTGTGCCCAGTGCCACAACCGTCGAGGGGCGGCCTGGACCGATACGAGCCGTGCTCCGCATCATTCGCCGCAGTACAACATTCTGCTCGGCAATGTTGGTGAGCTGGAATCCGGCTCGGCAACCTATGACCCGGCGACACACGGGATGGGCATTACTAACCAGTGCGTGGGCTGCCACATGCAGAAAGGCGCCGCCCAGGACCAATATCATCTTCCGACTCATAACCATTCGTTCCAGGTGGACACTTTCACGCGCTGCGTTCCTTGCCATGGTGACCAGGCGGCCGGATTGGTCGACTTCACGGGCAGCCTCATTACCAACCAGATCACGGTCATCAATACCAAACTTAACGAGTGGGCTCTCACCAAGGCACCGGATGCCTTGCGGGTTAAGTACGGGACTTTCGCCTGGGAGTTCACCACTCCGGGCGATCTTTCTCCAGGGGGCACCGGACCCAATGCGACCGAGCAGGCGCTCATACCCGCGAACATTCGGAAAGCCAGGTTCGACCTTTACCTGGTGCTTTATGACGGCAGCCTCGGTGTGCATAACGGTCCGTACTCTTTCAAATTGCTGGATGCCGCGCAGAACTGGGTCCAGCAGGAGCTGAACCGGTAAATTTCGGACAGCCATCCTTTCAGTTGAACTGTGCCTGAGTTGTTCGATTACTCCAAAGACCCATGACTATTCGTAAAATTCCGATAGCGGAAAGGCTGGCCGGCTGGAAACGGGCGCTGGCCTGGACCTCGGGCGTGCTGGTCCTGCTGGCAACCGCGGTTTCCTGCAACACCGTCAGCCGCTCGGTGGTATTGCTCCCCGAAGTTCCGGGAGCCAAGTATATCGGCTCCAAGGAGTGCGAGCAGTGCCATGATAAACTGTACCGAGAATTCGCCACCGCGAGCCATGCCCGGCTCGTCGCCCCGGGTCCCAACGCCCTAAGCGCGGGCTGCGAATCCTGTCACGGGCCATGCAGCCTTCACTCAGAGTCAGGCGGAGAAACAAAGCCTCCGTTCAGTTTCACGGCGGGAAGACCGCCGGCCTCGAGCTACGGTGCCCGACTGGCCGTGGAACCGTCTCGCTCCAAAGAAACCGTCTGTTTCCAATGTCACGCCAATGTGCGGGGTCAGTTCAATCTGCCCAGTCATCATCCCGTGCCCGAGGGGCGAATGACGTGCACGGATTGTCATCCGCCGCACTCCGGACCCGCTTACGTTGGCGGTGGCACGGCTTTGCTTAGCCTCAATGAGAGTTGCCTCCGGTGTCACCCGGCTCAACGAGGGCCTTATGTGTTCGAGCACGAAGCCTCTCGTGAAGGTTGCACCATCTGCCACGGACCTCACGGGACCATCAACGCCAAGTTGCTCACGGTCCGTGATTCCAATCTTTGCTTCAAATGCCATTTCCAGCAGGTCTCCGCGGGGAAGATCTTGATCGGGGGGTCGGATCATACCTTGCGGGTGCAACAAGGCACCTGCTGGACCGCCGGATGCCATGAGGCGGTTCATGGCTCGCGAGTAAGCCCTTCACTCCGCTTCTGACCCAAAAATCGCAAGCCGATGAAACTACGAATCCCCTTCCAATCCGACCGGCTTCGCTGGCGTTGGGCCTCCGTGCTCGGCGCTATCCTGGCCACCCCGGGCGCGCCCGCGGCCGAAACGAACGCCACGCCGGAAACCGCGTCGGCGCCACTCACGCCCGAGCAGATGTTCGAGGGTGGGACCAACACCTATAACAACTGGGTGGATCTTTCCGCCGGCGGCTTCCTGACTGGAGGAAATAAAGCTCAAGCTCAGCAGCGCCATCAGCAAGGCAACTCGGTCTTTGGTGGGATCGAGGATTTGCATTACCAGGCCGACGTGGCCACCAATACCACCTTCTCGGTGGATGGCCATTCCATTTTTGATAATAAAGATTATAGCTTGAGTCTCGGCCTGGTGCGTGAAAAAACCGGGTACCTGCGTTTTTCCGCGAGTGAATTTCGGACTTGGTATAACGGCGATGGCGGGTTCTTCCCGCCCTCTAATATCTACTATCCGCTCAGCGACGATGCCCTGGCGCTGGACCGAAAGAATATCACCTTCGAGGGCGGGTTGCGCCTGGAGAAGCTCCCGCAGATTACGTTCAATTACAGCCACGACGAGCGCGACGGGCAGAAGGACTCCACAAGCTGGGGATTGACCCATCCGGCCTTTGACGTGACGCGCGGCCTGAGCCCATCGTTTTACGATATTACCGAACGCCGGGACCTGTTCCAACTCGATGCCACCCATCACTACAAGGCCACCGACTTCGGCCTGGGCCTCAGTTACGAATCTGGCAAACTCAACGATACTCTCAAAATCGACCAGTTCCCCGGCGAATCGGTAGAGCAGAAAATCACCAACCAGCAAGGCACCTCCTACGATCTGTTCAACGTTCACGCCTTTACCGAGACCTGGATCAAGAAGAACCTGATGATCTCCTCGGGGTTCGCCTACTCGGATTTGGACAACGATTTCTCCGGGAGCCGCGTTTACGGAAGCGATTTTGATGTGGGTTATGTGCCGGCCGCCCAGAACGGAGTCGGCTATTACGGGCTGAACGGCGGATCGCACCTGCACGAATACGTGCTGGATGTGAACCTCTTGAGCAAGCCGATCGAGCATCTGTCCATTGTCCCTTCGATCCGGGTGTCACAGGAGGACTGGGATGCCAGCGCGAGCGGGTTCGAAACGCTCGGGACCAGTGCCGCGGTCCCCTTCAGTGGCAATGCCGACCGCGGTGTCCTCGACGTTCGTGAGCGACTGGACCTGACCTACAATGGCATCACCAATTGGGTGTTGTATGCTCGCGCGGAGTTGACCGAAGGCGATGGCAATCTCAATCAGTACGGCGGGTTGGTCCCGATCAACGGCATCGGTGTTCCCGGCGTCCAGAACCAGACGGACGACACCCGGTTCTTTCAGAAGTACAGTGCGGGTGCGCGGTGGTACCCTCTGCGCCGGCTTACCTTTGATTTCGGGGGGTATTACAAGCTGAACCATTACGATTATAACAACTTCACCGACAGCACCCCGAACAACAGTTTCAACAGGTACCCGGGGTACCTGGTGATGCAGGACTTCGAGACCTACGACGGCAACTTTAGGGTTACCTGGCGACCGTTCAATAACGTGAGCTCGGTCACCCGCTACGAATACCAGTGGTCCACCATCCATACCTCGCCCGATTCAATTTCGGGTTTAAATGAGATCGAAACCTCTCAAATGCGATCGCATATCATCGCCGAGGATATCACCTGGACGCCCTGGTCGCGGCTCTATCTCCAGGCCGGCTTGAACTACGTATTGAGCGATACAAAGACTCCCGCCTCCGACGTCACCCAGGCCGTCCTCAACGCCCAGAATAACTATTGGACACTCAACTTCTCGACGGGCTTCGTCCTTGATAACAAAACCGACCTCAACCTTGGTTACTTCTATTACCAAGCCGACAACTACGAGGACAATTCGAACTTTGGGGTCCCTCTCGGGGCCGGTGGTCATGAAAACGGGGTGACGGCGACGCTCGTCCGCCGATTAAGCAAAAATGTTCGGGTGTCGCTGAAGTACGGCTATTACGCCTACAAGGATGACACCTTCGGCGGCAATCGCGATTACACGGCGAACGTTATTTACACGACCCTGCGCTACCGGTTTTGATTTAATGAAGCGCTCGTAGCCGCTCGTTCAGGATTTTACCCAGCGGCGAGCGCGAGGCACGAAGGTTCCACTCAGGACTTGGGCGGCCCGCTGGTCGTCGATCCGAACGTCCGCCCGCCAGGCGTATTCCGCCACCAGCAGCAGGGCATCGATCCAGAATTGCACATGGATTTCGTGGCGGCCCACCTGGTCGAGTCGGCGGCGGGTGTGCTCAGCGTGGGCGGCGGCGAGGCGTTCGGCTGCCTTGACGCCAGCTGTGGCTGCGGAGCGCGAGCCTCGCCGGGCCAGTTCCTTCGCATACTGCGCGAAGTAGTCGTCGACCCGCTGAATTTCCCGTTGCAGGTAATGCTCCTGCCGGGCGCGCACCTCGTTGAGCTGCCCTCCAAGTTCGGCTTCAAGTTGTCGGCGCAAGGCCTCCAACCATTTCGACGCATCCCACCGAGGCCAGTCCACGGCCTCCTGGGTTTGAGACTCCACCTCGAGCAGCGGTATCTGGCGGGCGAGCGCATCGTCAGGCTCGCCGCCCGGCAGAGCGATCGCCAACCGGTGCAGTGACCAGTGCTGGTCAATGGCCTGGATCTCGCAGCGCGCCAGCGCCACCAGGGAAAAGTGGAAACACCTTTTCGGCTCGCTTTCCAGCCGCCATTGGCGGGTGCCCGGGAACTGAGTCCGCCACAGTTTTTCGAGGACCTCCCTTTGGGGAAGGGGCTGGTAAGGATTTAGCACCGCCTTTTCGAGCACGACGGGCGCGGGCCGCACCATTTCGGCCAGGCGGAACGTCAGAGGCGATCCGGGAAACACTTCACGTCCGGCGTCGCGCGCGGAAGTCGCATCTGCTGGAGCGAATACAATTTCCTGTTCGTGCAGGGCTCCCGTGTCGTTCCAGAGCCGGGCGGCCTGGCCTTCTGCGACCACTTCGAGCCGGTCGTGCCAGGTCCGCTCGCATAGCGCCCCCATGGCCGAAAGCGATTCCTCATAAAACGCCAGCGCCGAGGCGGGGTCATATTCAAGCCGGGTGATGTGCATGCGGGGCAAACCTATAAATCGGAGGCGTAATCGTTGGCGAACAATGTTTCGTCGAGCGTCTTTATCTCCTGGTACTGGTCGCGGGCGGCTTGGAGTTCCACGCCGAGCCCAGCCATCGCCTCAGCCACCTTGCCTTCACTCTCCTGCCAAAGGCGGAAGACTTCTCCGGCAAAATCATCGCTATCGAACCGCTCGCCCAGTACGAGCCCGGTTTCACCCACGACCAACTCGAACAGGTTGAGCTTTTCCTGGAGCACCTCGAGCAGGTGCTGTTGCAAGGTGCCTTGTTGGGTAAAATTATAAATCCGAACCGGCTGGCGCTGCCCATACCGGTGCAGGCGTCCGATACGCTGCTCCAATTCCATCGGGTTCCACGGGAGATCGAAATTAACCAGGCAGTGGCAGAATTGCAGGTTTCGGCCTTCGGTGCCGCTGTGGGTTAAGAGCAGGGCGCCACCCTCGCGTTGGAATTCGGCGGTGATAGGCTGGCGCTGCGCGGCGGGCGTGGCCCCATTGATGACAAACACCGGGCCTCCCGCGGACTTTAGCCGCTCCGCCACGGCGGCTTGCGTCTCGAGAAATTGCGAGAAGATAACTACGCCGCCTTCGCCCTTGGTCAGCGGCGCCAGCAGCTCACACTTACGCCCCCAGCTCTCCTCCAGCGGCGGTTCCCGACGCCAGGCGCGCGTCGCAGCCCGGTCTGGGAAATTTGCCAGTGCAGCTTGCCAAGCGGCCGGACTGCTGCCGGCGGCTTGGAGCAGCAAGCGCCCCCACAAGCTGGCCTGGCCGGCGCTGAGATCCTTGAGCCGCACTCGGAATTCCATCTCCCACCTTTCCCAGAACTCACGCTCGCCCGCCCCGGGCGCGAACAGTACCGTCTCAGCCCGCCGTGGCGGCAGGTTTAGACCGGCGTTGGCGCGAGTATTGCGGATCATCACCTGCCCGAGTAGCCGCCGCAACTCCTCCGGCTCTCGTGGGCGGCGCGGCCGCTTTGGGTCGATAAACCGCTTGCGAAATTCTTTGGGCGGAGGCAGCTGCCCGGGCTGGAGCAAGGTGACCAGGTTGAACAGCTCTTCGAGCGAATTCTGGACGGGGGTCGCGGTCAACAGCAAAAGGAATTGCCGGGGCAGCGCGCTAACCGCCTGCCAGGCCTGCGACTCGCGGTTCCGCAGGTAATGCGCTTCGTCGACGATGAGCATGTCCCACTTCACCTGCCGCGCCACCTCGAGTTGGGCGGGTTGCTTGAGCGTGTGCAGGCTGGCGACGATGCCGGAATTTTCGCGCCAGAACGCCCCCTCGGCCGCCCGCCAGGAAGCATGGTTGGTCGTCGCCACCGCCAGGCCGAATTTGTCGCTCAATTCCTCCTCCCACTGGTCCACCAGCGATGGTACCGTCAGCACTAGAAACCGCTTGACCATGCCGCGAGTCAGCAATTCCTTGAGTACCAGCGCGGCCTCAATCGTCTTTCCCAGGCCAACCTCGTCCGACAGCAGGGCTCGTCCGCGTAGCGGTCCAAGCACCCGCAAGGCCGTTCGGATCTGGTATTCCAGCCGTTCCAGCCGGCAATACGGCAGGCACAACAGATTGTCCGTCTGGTTGGATACCCACCAGAGCGAGGCCTTTTCCTGCAGATGAAATCTCTCCAGGCTGGTCAATGGCAGCGCCGACTCCTGCAGTGCGATGGATGGCATCTCCACCCGCACCGGTACAGACGGCAGCGGTTCCATTTGGACCCGCTCTACGGCGGGTGTCTCGCTCGCGGCCGGTGGCTGCTCCGTGAGTTTTCGTGCCTCACGCTCAGCCCGCTTTCGTTCCCGTTCGAGGCGCTCTAATTCCGCCGCCTCGCGATTTTGGCGCCGCCGCGCTTCCTCTGCCGCCTCGCGCTCCTCGGTGAGGGTCAGCCAGGGGGACCCGTAATCGAGGGCCCGGCGGGAGCCCTGGACCATGCGTCGAATCTCGGCGGCCAGCCAATCCCAAGGCGACTTTTCCGGGGGCAGCGGCGGCAGCAAACGCTTGTCCTGTTGGTAGGGCACGGTGGGGGAATGCCGCATTTCGGATCCCTCGAAATTCAGGCTGTTGATCGGGTGAAATTGCGCCAGGTCGTGCAGCCGCGCCCGGATGGCCGAGGTGTCGCTCGCGGTCACGCTGCTTTGGTCCTTGCGGCCGCGGCGGATCGTCCACTCGATCGATTGACCGTCAGGGCATCTCACCACGGCAGAAAGGACCGATCGGTTCCTCCCCGGCCGCAGCCAGAACAGCGTGAGGTAGCCGTCCTCGGGAAACAACGAAGCGTGCAATTTCAGCTCCGGGGCCGGCAGCGGTTGCGCCTTGCCCTCACCGAATAACTCACTTTGTGCAGGACCCTTCATTCTTTTCGGTAATCATAATCGTGCCCGGAGCAGACGGCGAGTGCTTTGGAGCCTGATGACCTTATGAAGTGAGCAAAAATGCTGCCAGTTTCGGAGTAAGGAAAGGCTGATCATTACTGATGGGGCCACCGTTACGCGCCACATAAGCCCACAGGGGACGTGCGTTTGTCTGCGAAGCTTATTTCCGCGGCCAAGCGCCAAACGACTTTCTTCGATGTTCCACCCTGAGGCGTGGTGCGGCGGGCGAGCTTCTAAGCCCGTTTTGCCTTCGTCTTCCAGATCAGCTGGTCCTCGATGTTCTGCGAAAGCTTGTAAGTCTTAACGTGCTCACGGAGCGCTGGCCCGATCACCTCCCTGGTATGAACGGCGGGCGCTCGAGCGTATGGTTTGCGGGTAGTGGACTTTGGTTCGGGATTGCCAAAAGGGCTGGGCTTCGACAAAGATGAGTGCTATTACCGTTCGACGGTGTTGGGGGGCGAAGCGGCCGGTTGAACCGATCCGCCGAGCTGGTCTGGTCGAACGAAATCGAGACGCAGGAAAAAAATGCCGCAAAAATGAATGCGAAGGTGAATTTCTTTTTTAGTCAAGCCAAGCAGTGGCCTGAAGAATTCGAAGCCTTGAGAACGATCGTTCTCGGCTGCGGGCTGAGCGAAGAATTGAGGTGGGGCAAACCCTGTTACACGTTCCAGAAGCGCAACATCGTTTTAATACACGGATTCAAAGCATACTGTGCACTTCTGTTCATGAAAGGGGCGTTGTTGAAGGATCCCAAGCACATTTTAATCCGACAAACTGAGAATGTGCAAGCCGCGCGCCAGGTTCGGTTTACCAATGTTCGCCAAATAATTGAAAAGGAAGCTACTTTAAAGGCCTATATCAAGGAAGCTATTGAGGTGGAAAAATCGGGCTTGGAAGTGCCCTATAAAAAGACCGCCGACTTCAAAATTCCTGACGAATTTCAAAAGAAATCAGATGAGCTCCCCGCTTTGAAGACCGCATTCGCAACACTGACTCCGGGGCGGCAACGAGGGTACCTCCTCTATTTTTCGGCAGCCAAACAATCCAAAACCCGGGAGTCGAGGATTGAAAAATGCCTCCCACAAATTCTACGCGGGAAGGGGTTGGATGATGCGTGAGCGTTCTCCGTAGCCGATGGCAGGTTGGTTTCACCGACGCGAGCTCGCCGCGGTGCATGGCTCGCGTAACACTTGCCAAACCGATACCCCTCCCTTGATACGCCTCCACAAGGACCGCGCGTTCGAGAACCCCGGTTCCCGATGAGAAGACCCCGGGTCCGACGGGCTTACTGCGGACGCAAGGCCAGTTTGCCCAAGTAGTGTTTGTTGAGCTCGCGGTGGGCGTCCGCGGCTTGGTCCAGTGGGAACGTGCGCGCGACGTGGACTTCAAACGGACCGGAGTCGATCAGCCGGTTGAGCCTTTCGATTTGCTGGGAGCTCGGCTCAATATCGTAGCTTTGGACGTTCACGCCGGGCGGCGCTTTGGGTGCCGGCATCACACCGTTTGGATGGGCCACACGTCCGTCCTGCTTCATCGCGCGCAGCGCACGGTCAGCAGCTTCGCCCCCGGCGGTGACGAGAGCGGCATCCAAACCCTCAGGCGCAAAAGCGCGCGCAGCGGCTTCGATGTCATCCTCGCGGCCATTGGCCACGGCGTCCGCGCCGAGCCGTTTCGCCAATGCCACACCATCGTTTCCCGAGGCGACAGCAAACACCCGCGCCCCAATGCGTTTGGCCAGTTGAACGGCCAGGTGACCGATGCCACCTCCGGCGCCGAATACCATCAGCGATTCACCCTTCTGCAACTTGAGAATCTCGTCCAATCCGCGCAAGGCTGTCAGCGCATCGCTCGGCATCACACCAGCCTGTTCGACGCTGAGCTTTTTGGGAATGGGGGACACGTTGTCGGCTTTCACCGCGGCGTACTCAGCATAGAAACCACCCTTGGGATTGACGAGAGCCAGCGCGTAAGCGTGGTCGCCTTTCTTGAAGCGATGGACTTGCGCGCCTACGGCGGCCACCGTTCCCGCGCCGTCCGAACCGAGCACATAGGGGAAAGTCGGTTTGCTGCCGAACATCTTAGCGAACTCACCTTCGCGTTCGAATGGATCCCAGACACCCACCCCGGCCGATTCGATGCGGAGGAGGATTTCATCCGGCCCCGGTTCCGGCACCGGGAGTTGCTTCACGTGAATGTTTTCGACCCCGCCGAAACGGTCCAGAGCGGCGGCGCGCATGGTTGCTCGTTTTAAGCTCATGCCCGCAAGATCCTGCGTCTTGCAGTTGTGTTCATCATGGTAAACACCTACTATTAGCATGGAGTAACCACCCCAGAAGAGGCGCCGAGGGCCTCGGGTCGAAGGGAACTATCGCGTTGCAGTTCGCGAAACTTAAACTCCAAGGAACCTGCCCGGAGCCAAAAACCCCTTTGAAATTTCCACAAGCTCCCCGTGTTGAATTCTGAGGGCCAGCTTAGGGGTCGGTCCCGGCAGGAACTATTCTGCGGGCCTATTTGGGTTCGGCGGCGGCTTTATCCCAGGCTTGCCGCAGGAGCTCGCGGCTGTAGTTCAGGTAATGGCGGTCGGGGGTGAAAACCTCCAGCGTGATCGTGCCATCGTAGCCGCACTTCTGGAGGGAGCGCACGTAGTGGACCCAATCAAGGGTGCCCGTCCCCAGCGGCAAATGGAGGTCCGCGCTGCCCCCTTTATTGTCGTGCAGATGCACGTGGCGCAGGCGGTCACCATATTGGGAAAGAATGTCATCGGCGGTATTCCGCTCGGTCAACAGATTGGCGTGGCCGACATCCAAATGCAGACCTAACTCAGGAACGGGATCGAGCAATTCCCCAAGCTGCCGGGCGCTGTTGAATCCGTTGGGCAGGTTCTCGATCATCACCCCAACTCCCAGTTCCCGGCCGGCCACCAGCAGTTCGATAATCGTTTGCAAATTCCGCTCGATCACGAACGTGCGATCGTGCAGCGGCGCCTGCCGGTCCGGGTGGATATTCATCCATTTGACCCCGAGGGCGGCGAAGCTTTCCAGGCAAAGCTTGAGCTCGTCCAGGGCTGCGCGCCGGAGGGATTCGAAGGGGCTGGAGAGCGGCAAATAGTAGGCGGTGTGGCCGATGGCTCGGAGGTTGGCGGCCCGAAGCGCGGCGCCGACCGACTCGATCTTGATCTGACGTGCGCTGGCCATCGGCGGCTCCAGCGTCAGGTCAATGAAATCAAAACCCATCTTCGCGATCCACTCAATCTCCGCCAGGAGGTCGTGGCCCGGGTGGTTCATGGAGCCGATTTGCATCTCAGATCTCCAGCTTTTTCTCCGGAGGCTCGTTTCCGATGAACCAGCCGCGGGAGTCCAGCCACGTGGCCCGGTGCTGCGACCGGTCAGGGGCGCTCACCGAAGGGGAGGGGAGCCCGAGGCGAGGCCAGAGTCGGTCGGGGAGCTCGAGTGCCTGAGCCGGGCAAAGCCAGCAGTAGACTCCCAGCATAGCCTGCAACAACGGCACGTCCTCCCCCAGTCGTTCGATGAGGCCCTCCCAATCCACTGTTCCTCCAGCCGCATATACCAGGTTGAATAGGTCCGTCCAGTCACACCGATCCCGTTGCAGGATGTAGAGCTTGCACCAGATCATCTGCTCGATCGGAAGGATGGGCAGCTTGTCTCCACGTATCGACAACCTTCGCGGATGGGCAAACCACGACGCGTCGACCTGGGCTCGCTGGTTGGCCATCGCCCAGATTATATCCACGATCACGCCTGAACGCGTGCTCCGATAAATCCACTTCCGATCATAGGGGAGCCGGCCGAAATAGTCCTCAAACCCGGTGGCGCTTAACGCCCGGACGGCCTTTTCGCGATCCTTGGGTTCGACGTAGAGGTCGATGTCCTTGGTGTCGCGCCAGCGACCGGTATAAGCCGCGAAGGCGAATCCACCTCCCAGGAGAAAAGGAATTTTGGCGGATCGGAGGTGGCGGATGGCGCGTTCATAGAGCACCCATTCACGGTCCGGTATGCCCTCCGTCCACCGGAATTTAAAGCGGCCTGGACGCTGGTGACGACCTGGCCTCACGCCCAAGGGCCAGCGGGCTCCTGGTGGTCGGGCCACCCTCGTGCGGTTCACGGCCATCTGGATTTTACCTGCCCCTCCGCTGCGCCTCGACGTCCCTGCTAGACCCGATCCAGCACCGAGGTCACGCCCTCCTCATGAGCACAATGGGCACAGCAATAATAGCTGCCGCCCGCTTCGATGCCGTGCCCGATGATTTTGCACCCGCAGTGCTCACATTCCGGTCCCAGCGCATGAATCGCGCACTCGAAGCAATCGAAGTAATGGGAAATGCCTGTGACCACGATCTCCAAAGGCTTGTCATACTCGTTGCCGCAAACCTCGCATTGATGCATAGAGCGCTCTCTTTCCTCTGGTTCCTCAGCTCCGATCCTCTCGCAAACCTTCCCGCGTGGCGCGCACCATCTGGTCCTGCTCCGCGTCCTCCACCCCTTCATCCACCAGTCTTTCAGCGAACGTTTGTTCATCGTCCGCCGGGACGGTCGGCGCTCGTTCACCGATCGATTCCGGAATCGGATCCCAGCGCGTTTCCTCCGGCAACTGCTCGGCGGGTGTGGGTTCAGGGTTCAAGGTCTCTTCGCCGGTCAACTCACGACGAGCCTGGTCGAG
>Ga0105240_10002620_pt1 | contig 28692 bp, 22 predicted proteins | sample KBSC54metaG_FD_80426 | JGI IMG/M metagenome (GOLD analysis project Ga0105240, IMG submission 80426) | Corn rhizosphere microbial communities from Kellogg Biological Station, Michigan, USA - KBS C5-4 metaG | ecosystem: Host-associated > Plants > Roots > Rhizosphere > Soil | place: Michigan, USA... | reverse complement strand
CGAATCCACCAGGCCGTAACCCCTCACCCAGACTTTATAGTTCGCGGTTGGCAGATCCGGAACCAGGAAGCGGCCGCGATCGTCGGTGACTACAATCTTGATGAAGCCGGTCAGCAGATCTTTGGTCTCGGCAATCACCCATACGCCCGCTTCAGGGCCGTGGGGGCCGCGTACGACCCCAGTGATGTAGCCGCCCGCGCCATTCGGTTGCGCCTGGGCTCTAGGGTTCGCGAAGAGCGCAATCAGGCAGAGGAGGCCTAAGCCCGACACGACGCTCTGAACCTTGGAACGAGTTATTTTCATAGCACTCCTCGCAGAAAAAATGCGCCTGTCACCATTTGGGTGCGGCGGAATGACCCAGTATAGAAGGCCGACCTGCGGGATGCAAACGTATCTTGGGTGCCTCTTGGTCGCATCGTTTGCGGTGCGGTTAACCAGTCTCGCTGGCGCCGGAATTGTAAAACGGCGGGTTGGTTCACCCGCCGTTTCCCTGGAGGAGTCACCCGACGGATTCAAAATCGGAACCGAAGACTGTGGGCGGAGCTTCCACACAAACTCCGAGTTAGAACCACCGGAGGTTACAGTAAAATCTAATCACGGCTGGCCAATCGCCACAAGCTATCTTTCGTATAATCGAACTACTAAGGTACCAATCCCCTGCGCTGCGCGAGGAACTGAATGCTAAAGTTGGAACCGCGCCTAGTATCTGAGCGTCGCAACTATGGCTATTGATCTTGCAGGTCCCGTTTCTCCCGCTCAACGCTCTCTCGTGCTGACATACTGTTTTCTGGCGGTGGTCGCCATCACACTGGCGGAACGATTTGTGGGCCGGAACGTGCCGCTGGGAGGCTTTTATCTACTGCCGTTGGTGGTAGCCTCCGCGTTCGTGTCGCGTTGGTCGATCTTCGTAATAGCAATCGCGACAGCGTTGGCGAGCGAATATTTTGGCCCTTACCCGTGGGGGCCTGAGTCGCTGCGAAGACTGGCACCGGCGATTGCCGCATTCACTGGCGGCGGCCTGTTCGCAGGCGAATTGGCTCGCAATCGCCGCATCACCAGCGCGCTGTTGCAAAAGACTCAGCAGGAGGCTCGGGTGCGCCTCAACGCCGTAACGGAAATGCGCGCTCTGCTCGAAAGCAGTCCAGTAGGGCTGATTACGGTGGACCCTCTGGGGAAAATCAGCATGGCAAACGCCGCCGCTTGCCGTCTTCTGGGATTCACCGAGGGCTCACCCGAAGGAGATCCCATCGAAACCTATATTCCGGTGCTGGCCAGACTGCTGCGATCCCCGCAGGTGGTGAATCTGATGCAAACCAAAGTAGAAGCCAGCGGCCGCCGGCGCACCGGGGAAACCTTTCTTTCGCAGGCGTGGGTGTCTTCCTATGAAGATGGTTCGGGTCCGCGTCTCGCAGTGGTGCTATCGGACGCCACCGAACTGATTCGCGACCGTGAGGAGAGCGGCCTGAAGCAATTGCTCATGAATTCGAGAATCGTTGCCGGCGCTGTCTCGCACGAACTACGCAACTTGGCTGCGGCGGGCTCCGTGCTGTACCACAATTTGAGAAAACACGAAGAGCCCAATCAAAGCAATAAGGATTTCCAAGCGCTCGGGACCGTGGTGGAGAGCATCCTGAGACTCTCCTCCACCGAGCTGGCGGATGCCAGCGAAGAAGTGCTGGAGGGCGTCGATGTTGGCGATCTGCTCGAGGAGCTGCGGGCGATTATTTCGCCTTCGCTCGAAGAATCCGGAATCAAAGCGGATTGGGAAATCGCGGAGGGGTTGCCGCCCATTCGCGTAGACCGCTCCGGGCTTCTGCAAGTGTTTCTCAATTTGACGAAAAACAGCCGTATTGCGCTGAGACAGACATCCAATGCGCGTATCCTTGTGACCGCCTATTCTTTGGATTCCTCCGTGGTGATTCGCATTTCCGATAACGGACCGGGCATATCGTCGGCGGAGCGTCTGTTCCAGCCGTTTCAGCCGGGAGCGTCTTCGACCGGCCTTGGCCTGTTCGTTTCCCGTGCGATTATCCGGACCTTCGGGGGTGAACTCCATCATTTGCAGCCCACCGGTGAGTGCTCTTTTGTCATCGAGATTCCCGCTATCGGACCAGGGGATTCATAGCATGCCGGCGTTAACCCGAATTCTGCTTATCGACGATCATTCTTTATTCCGCGAAGCCATTGCGCGGTTGCTCGGAGCCGAGCCGGATTTTGAGGTGGCCGGCGAATGCGCCACCGTCGAGGAAGGCTTGAGCCACTTGCGCACGGCAAATGCCGATGTTGTTCTGTTGGATATCAATCTGGGCTTGCAACAGGGCGGAGCTTTCTTGAACCTGGCGTGGAAGCAAGGTTTCCGCGGCAAGGTGCTGGTGGTGACAGCGGGAGTGAGCAAGATCGAGGCCGCGCGCCTTATGGAAAGGGGCTGCTCCGGAATCATTTTGAAACACGAGCGCCCTCAGTTGCTGGTGGAGCGCATTCGCGAGGTGGCGCAAGCGCCGCCTGAGCAGATCCCCAGCCCGCCCCCCGATCTGGGAAGGTTCGATCCTTTCGGAGAGGCGGACACCAAGCCATTCACGCCACGGGAGCGGCAGATTCTGCGGGGTGTTTTCTCCGGCAAGTCCAACAAAGAGATTGCGCACGATATGAATATATCCGAGTCTCTGGTCAAGGCCGTTCTGCAACAATTATTCGCCAAGACCGGGGTGCGAACTCGCGCCCAGTTGGTGCGCACCGCCATCGAGCGCCATTGGAAGGAACTGGAAGACGAAACGGAAGGCTCCTGAAAGTCCGCTATTCTCGTCCGCCCAGATAGTAATGCACCGCCGGCGTCACGATCAGCGAAAGCACCATCGACGCCAGCAACCCGCCGATCACCGCGATCGCCAGGGGCTGCAACATCTGCGATCCCGCGCCTAGCGCGAGCGATAGCGGAATCATACCGGCCACGGTGGCCATCGCCGTCATCAGGATCGGCCGCAGCCGGCGTTCTCCGGCTTCGATCATCGCATCGCGGGCGGACATGCCTTCGGCGCGGAAACGCTGGTCGGCGTCGAGCAGCAGAATTCCGTTCTTAGCCACGATCCCGATCACCATGATTAGTCCCATAAAGGAAGAAATATTGAAAGTGGTTCCCGTGATGAGCAGCGCGAGGAACACGCCCGAAGTCGAGAGCAGCGCGGACGCAATGATCGCCGTCGGCGCCGCGAAGGTCCGGAACTCGAACAGCAGCACGGTAAATACCAGAACAATCGCCAGCGCCAGCACGACCAGCAGATCCCGGAACGATTTTTGCTGTTCCGCGTAGGTTCCTCCGTAGACCACACGGATGGATGAGGGAACGTGCAGATCCGCCACGGCCTTCTGTACCATCTGCATTCCCGACCCCAGGCTGACGCCCTCGAAGCGGCCAGTCACCGCGATTTGCCGCTGCAGATTCTCGCGGCGAATCTCAGTCTGGCCGGCTTCATCCTGAAACTCGGCGAGCGAACCGAGCGATGCGGTCTTCCCGGTCAGGCTGCTGGTGATCATGGTATTTCGTATTTGATCGAGTGTCGCGCGCGCGTCTTCCGGAAAACGGATGCGGATGGTGTAGGAGCGGTCGTTCACGATCACCGGCGTCGTCGCGGGCTCGCCTTGCAGGATCGCGCTCGCGTCCAGTTCGATTTCCTGAGGCGTGAAACCAGATCGCGCCGCGACCACGGGATCCACGTTCATGACGATGGCGGGACCGCTGATGGTGTTCTCGATGCCGTCCTTCACGTCGGCGACAGCCTTAATCTTTTTGATTTGGTCGGCGACCTTCGGACCCCATACTTTGAGTAGAGCGGGATCCGGCGAAAACAGCTTGATCTCGATGGGCTCCGGTGAACTGGTTAGATCGCCAATCATATCCTGCAGCACCTGGATGAATTCAACATCCAGCTGCGGATACTGTTGATTGACTTTCGCGCGCAAGTCGGAGATGACCTCGTCGATTCCGCGGCTGCGATTGCGCTTCAACTTTACAGAGAAATCTCCGGTATTCGCCTCGGTTACCGCCGCCAGACCCAATTGGAGTCCGGTGCGCCGCGAGGTGCTTTCCACTTCCGGCGTAGCCTTGAGCAGTTTTTCCACTCCCAGGAGCACGTCGTTGGTATCGACCAGAGACGATCCCGCAGGCATCAGGTAATCCAAGATGAATCCGCCTTCGTCCATCTCCGGAAGCAGATCGCTGCCTAGGGCGCGATAGCACAGAAAAGAAGCTGCAATCAGGATCAGGCAGCCGCCTGTCAGCGCCCACGGATGCGCCAGTACAAACCGCAGGGCCCGCACGTAACTACGCATTATCCGGGCCATGAATCCGCTGGCGGCGACATGGCCGCGCGCATCCTCCGCTTCGGCGGGTTTACCGGCCTTGGTGCGGCGCAGGAAATAGTGGCTGAGCGTCGGGGTCCAGGTAACGGCCAGCGCGAGCGATGTCAGCAGCGCCGTGCCGACCGTAATTGCCAGGGCGCGGAAGAACGTGCCGGTGACCCCGGTGATCGTGATTAGCGGAAGAAATACCACGATGGGCGTGACCGTCGAACCGACCAGTGGCACGCGAATCTCTCGCAGGGCGCTCCGTATGGCCTCGCCGCGGCTCTGGCCGGAGTCGCGGTGCATCACAATGTTCTCGACCACCACGATCGCGTCGTCGATTACCAGTCCCACCGCGGCGGCCAGACCGCCGAGCGTCATCAGGTTGAAGCCTTGTCCCAGCAGCCGCATTTCGATGAGCGTAATCGCAATGGTGGCCGGAATCACCAGGGCCGCGACCAGCGAGCTGCCCCAGTCGCGCAGGAACAGAACCAGAATGATCGCGGCGAGGATTAAGCCGATCAGGATGGCATCGCGAACGCTGCTGATCGAATCGCGCACCAGCGTTGACTGATCGTAGAACGTCTGCACTTGAACGCCCGGGGGAAGCGATTGGCGGATCTGGCTGAGCTCTGCCGTGGCCGCATCCGCAACCGCCACCGTATTGCTGTCGGGCTGGCGGAAAATATTCAGCAGCACGGCGGGCGTGCCATTGGCAGTGACCATGGTGTAAACCGGCATCACCGATGGGCGCACGTCGGCGATGTCGGCGATGCGGATGGGCACGCCGTTGGGAGTGGTGCGCACCACGATGTTCCCGATCTGGGCGGGATCTTTCGCCTGTCCGGTCACGAGCGTGAGCGACAGCTCGTGATTGTTCTCAATCAGGCCGGGCGAGTCGATCATATTGGTCTTGGTAACTGCGTCGAGAATTCCCGGCACGGTCACCTGTGCCTGCAGGAGCTTGGCGGGATCCGGAATGATGTGAAACTCCGGGACCTGGCCACCTTGCAAAACCACCATGGAGACCCCGTTCACGCGGTTGAGCCGCGGCTTAATGGTGTAGTTAGCAAGCTCCCACAGTTGCGATTGCGTCAAAGTGTCCGAGGTCAGGCTGTAAGCGAGGATCGGGAAAGCGGCAAAGGTGAGGCGATTGGCAGTGAGCTTCGCGGTGGCTGGAAGAGTGGTCTGCACGCGCGCCAGCGCCGCATTCACGTATTGCAGGGTCTGGAACATGTCCACGTTCCAATCGAAGAACAGATTCACTTCGGCCGATCCGCGGCTGGTGGTGGAGCGCACCGAATCGAGGCCCGGCACGCTGTTCATGGCTTCTTCGATGGGCCGTGTGACAGTCACCTCCATTTGATCGATTGGCGCGACGCCGTTGTCGATGCCTACCACGATCCGCGGGAAATCCGTCGATGGAAATACCGCCACCGGAATTGTAAAGGCGAGATACGCGCCGATCGCGATCAGCGTGATGATGACGAAAATAATGGGCCGCGAGAAACGCGCCGTCCAGTGCTCCGGAGCGGCGGCGGCGGGGGAAGTTGTCGATGGCTCGATCATTGTCTGCTTGGCGTTTACTCGGTGTTTCCTCGGCTTGGCACTCGGTTTTACTTGCCTTTGTCGTCGGCCTCATCGGCGTCATCGTCGTCGTCGCTTTTAGGCTTCTGAATGGCAACCTTGGCTTTGTCCTCAAGGCCGAGCCCGCCGGAAGTGACCACTTGTTCGCCTTCCTGAAGTCCGGTGACTACCTGCACGCGGTTGCCTTGGCGCACTCCAGGAACGATCTTGCGTTCGTGCGCCAGGGAATCGCCGGTAATTACCATTACCTTCTGGCCGCCCTCATCGGAGTTAAGCAGCGCCGAGGCCGGAACGACGATGGTGTTCTGAATGGTTTCCGCGATAATCGAGACCCGCACCGTTCCACCGGGCTTCAGCCGCTCGCCCGGATTGGCTAGTTGCACCCATACCTCGACGGTAGTGGTATTAGGGTCGACTGAAGGACTGACCACGGTCACCTTGCCTGCCAGATCGCCGTCCGGTCCGGTGATGCGCGCAGGCCGGCCCACGCTGATCGCCGAGGCTTCCTTCACCGGCACATTGGTGCGCGCGATTAATTGGGAAATATCCACGATGGTGGCCACGGGCGTTCCACTCGCGGCGATCTCACCCGGATAAATCGAGCGGTCCGCGATTACGCCGTTAATAGGGCTGCGGATTTCCGCGTAAGATGCCTGCACCGCGGCATTATCATAATGTGATTTGGCCGCAGCCATCTGCGCCTCACTACCGCGGATTGCCTCCCGCTGGCTCACTTGGTTAAGTCCCTGCAAGTGCCGCTGGGCGGTATCGTACTGGCTTTGAGCCTGCGCGAGCGCTACCTTTGCGTCATCCACCAGCTTCTGTGCCAAAGCTCCTTCGCGCTGCAGCGCCACGCGATTTTCGTAGAGCTTCTTAGCGGTATCGAGGGCTTGCTGGGCAGACTGCGCATCGGCTTCGGCTTTGACACGGTCCTCGCCCACGGTGGCGCCTGTCAAGGTCTGATACGCCGCCTGGGCTTGTTCGTACTGATGCTTGCTTTCCTCGGCGGATGCCGTCAGATCACGGTGTTCGAGCTCGGCTAGGAGTTGGCCTACCTTCACATGGTCGCCGCGGTTGACCAGGATGCGCCTCACCGGAGCGCTAATCTTGGGAGTCACATTGGCCTGGTTGATCGGATATAGAACCGCGTCCGCGGTAACCACGTGGTCGATGGCGCCGCGCACGGCCGGTTCCACGGTAACCGGCGTTGGCGCCGCCTCCTCGGCCGCATCCTTTTCCCCGCTCTTGCCGCAGGCGGCAAGCCCCGCGTACGCCAGAACAAGGCAGGCGAGGGCGAGCCCGCGGCATTCAAGTTTCATGGAGCGTTGCTGCTGCATGTTTTATAGAGTCCCCGTCAAAATTTGCAAATTGGTAAGGGCCACGCGATACCGCGCCAGGCCGTCGTCGTAGGCGTTGCGCGCCAGATTCACGGTATTCTGCGAGTCCACCACCTCGAGCGCCGTCGATTCCCCCGCCTGGTAGCGCAGCAGTGTCAGCCGCAGGCTTTCGACCGCCAGATCCACGGACGTGCGCAAGGATTCGAGTTGGGCCTGCGCAGCTACGGCTTCCGCGTGTGCTGTAACCACGTTGCTTTGGAGCGTCCGTTGGGCCAGCGTGAGATCCAGTTGCGCCTGATCGCGCTTCAGTTCCGCCTGCTTGATTTTGCTGCGGGTCGCGCCCCAATTCCAAACCGGAATGTTCAGCGTGGCCTGCGCCGAGTAACCTAGATTCTGCCGCTCGGCGAGCAGGCGGTCCGAAATCGGATGCTGCGAGCGGATCGCTAATTCGTTGGCGTCAAGGCCGTAAAAGAAATCCAACGCCAGCGAAGGAAGAAACCCGTAGCGCGCGACGCTGATATCGTAACCCGCCGCTCCGATGCTGGCTTTCGCAACGTTTAGATCGGGACTGCTGGCGGCCGCTTGGTTCAACGCCTCCGCTATGGGGGGCACCAGCGCTAGCTGCTGCAGATCGTCCACCACGGTGAACTCCGCGCTGAAATTCGGGAAGATCAGTACGCCTAATGCGATTTTGGCCTTATCGATGGCGAGCTGGGCTTCCTGAAGGTCCCGTTGGCGCTGCTGCAAGTCGATCTGGGCCCGCAGGACATCGGAATGAGCTACTTCGCCGCCTTTTTCCTGCTTCTGCGTGATATCCAAAAAACTCTGCGCTTCGCGGACGCTGGTCTGCGCGTTGGTGTATTTCCGCTGCGCTGTCACAATGGCATAGTAATCTTGAATTACCGTCAAATTCAGGCCGCGCAAGGCTACATCTACTTTCGCGCGCGCCACGGCTTCCGCCGCCCGCGCCCGGTTCAATTCACCAGACCGAACCAGCGACAACACCTCCTGGTGCACCACCGCCTGTTCGTTATAGACATGCACACCATCGTTGGCCACGAATACACCCGAAGGCGTCCCGTTACCTTCGGTATATATAAATTGATTGAACGCATTGACCGACGGCAGGCGGGCCGCGCGCGCCTGGGCGGTGTCTTCCCGGGCCAGTTGTGCCGCGAGATTCGCACTCTGAATCTGTCCGCCGTATTGCCGCGCACGCGCCAGGGCGTCCTGGAGCGTAATGGCCGGCGGGGCGGGGGCGACCGGAGGATTCTGTGCCGGCGCAAGAACTGCCGATAACGCCGCGCCGGCGGCGAAGCAGGCGCACCAGCGAGCGCCCCGCAATGCGAGCATTCTTAGGTTCATGTCAGCTTTATCCAGTAGAACATGTCTTTCTTAAAACTCGCTGATTACCGCTATTCAACTAATATTAAGCTGATGGCAGTATCTTATGTGTTGGGGAGAATGCACGTTAAGAACCATTCGCCCATCCCCATGAAGGAGCGCAAGTACATGAAGAATTTCATGATTCTGATTCTGGCGAGCGTCGCTCTCGCCGCGCCGCCAGCCTATAAAGTCGTCAGTAAGATCAAGATCGGTGGCGCGGGCCGCTGGGACTATTGTTTTGTCGACTCCGCTAACCACCGCCTCTACGTATCGCACGGTACGCAGACCGAAGTGATCGACACCGCTACCGATAAACTCATCGGTACTATCACTGGTACCACCGGCGTGCATGGAATCGCGATTGCCGATGACCTCGGCAAGGGCTTCACCAGCGATGGGGGCGACAACGACGTCACCGTCTTCGATCTCAAAACTTTAAAAGTTCTGAGCAAAGTGAAGACCGGCCAGAACCCCGACGCTATTATTTACGAACCGACGTCACATCGCATCTTCACTTTCAACGGACGCAGCGGCGACTCGACCGCAATCGACGCCAAGACCGGAGATGTCATCGCCGCGTCTATTGCGATGGGCGGGAAACCTGAGTTTGCGCAGATCGATCACAAAGGCCATATCTACGCGAACATCGAAGATAAAAATGAAATCATCGAAGTGGACGCGAAAAACGCGCTGGTGGCCAAGCGCTATTCGATTGCGCCCTGCGATAGCCCCAGCGGCCTGGCGATCGATCCCAAAGGCCGGCTGTATTCGGTTTGCGAAAACAAGATCATGATCGTGAGCGACCCGGCGTCGGGTAAAGTGCTGGCGAATGTGCCGATAGGCCTGGGAGACGATGGCGTTGCTTTCGACGACGGCTACGCGTTTGCCGCCAACGGCGCCGATGGTACGATTACCATGGTCGGCGAGACCGCGCCCGGGAAATTCGGCGCAGTGGCCACCATCCCGACGCAACGCAGCGCGCGGACCATTGCCGCCGATTCGAAAGCCCACAAACTGTATTTGCCGGCCGCCGAGTTCGGACCGCCACCCGCGAACAGCGAAGGCAAGAAGGGCCGCCCGGCGGTGATTCCCGACAGCTTCATGATCATGGTGGTCGGGCGCTAGCGCGACAACTTTGGTTCCTGCATTCTGACCCGCTTGCATTGGGGGCACTTCCACTTGCGCTTCTTGTGGTAAATGTGCCCCTTTAATTCTTTCATCGGAACTTTGCAGCGCTGGCAGGTCACCTGTAATCTATTCTCGTCCCTGAATCGGGTAGAATTCCTGATACTGAGGAGAATTCACATGCGCCGCTCCTGCCTGATCTCGCTGCTTTCCCTGACCCTTTTTGCCGTCACCGGGGCCGCGCAAGCGAGCACCGATGCCAAGCTGCTGCAGAAGGCTAAAGACATCGATAAACGCATCCTTACTTTCGACAGCCACGTCGATCTTCCTTTTGATTATCCCGGCGCTGCTGCCGACGGCAAAACTCAGTTAGATCTGCCCAAGGTCGAACGCGGCCCTTTGAAAGGCGCGGCGGTGGCGGTGTTCGTGCCGCAGGGACCGCGCACTCCGGAAGGCTACGCCAAAGCCCGTGAAGAGGCCGCAAAAAAGATTGGGCTGATCAAAGGTATTGCCGAGCAGAATCCTGACCGCGCGGCCCTCGCGTATTCACCGGCCGATGTGCGGCGCATTGCCGGCCAGGGAAAATTCGCCGTCGTGATCAGCCTGCTGAACGCCTATCCGCTCGGTTCCGACCTTTCGCAGATCGACGAATGGTATCAGCGCGGCGTCCGTGTCTTCGGCTTCGTCCACGCCGGGCATAACGACTGGGCGGACTCCTCCCGGCCCAGCAAGGCGCTCGGGAACGGGCCGGAAGAGCACGGCGGACTCTCGGATCTTGGCAAGCGGGGCGTGGCACGCCTTAACGAATTGGGAGTGCTGATCGACGTTTCGCAGCTCTCGACCCCGGCCTTTCGGCAGGTACTGAGTCTGAGCAAAGCGCCGGTGGTGGCGACGCATTCCGGCGTCAAAGGAATTGTCGATAACTCCCGCAATTTGAGCGATGAAGAACTGGCTTTGCTGCAGAAGAATGGAGGGGTCATCCAAGTGGTGGCTTTTTCGAACTACCTCCGGCCACTGCCGAAAGACGCGTCAGCGGAATCGGCCCCACGGGGAACGGTGGCGCAGCTGGTGGACGCTATCACCTACGCGGTAAAGAAGATAGGTATCGATCACGTGGGCATATCCTCGGATTTCAATCATGGCGGCGGAGTAATCGGTTGGGATAACGAAGGGGAATGCCAAAATGTCACCGTAGAACTGCTCCGCCGGGGCTATTCGGAGAAAGATATCGCCAAGCTATGGGGCGGCAACTTCTTACGGGTGTGGACAGAAGCGCAGAAAGCCGGCCACGGACAACACTAGTCCTTCCTTCTTTCGGTTGCAACCATTTAGCACTCGATTTCATCTAAGAGTTAGACGGTGGCCCAGGCCACCGGTCTTCTCTATGAAGTGGCACATTATCAACCATCGGGACTATATCGATGGCCCCTTTGACACCTACGAAGAGGCGTTGCAGGAAGCCCGTTACCTTGGCAAAGAAACCCGTGTTGAGCCGCGTATAAGCCGCCGGAGTGCGGATTTCTACGTGTATCGACCGCCCTATGACCGCGAAGAGCATTGGCAGCCGGAGTATTGGATCTGCACCAAGGAAGCGGCTCTTGCGCAAGGCGTTCGGGACGTGATTTTCCTGCAACCCACGTTCTAAGGCGTATTTCAGGCCCGCTTTCCGGCAGTCGAAACGTTTGGTCTGCGGAAACGTCTAGCAAGGTACAGGGGGCGAGTTCCTCCTCCGACGACTCGCGGTCTTAACTACGGGTCTTTCGTGGACCCAGCAGACCGGCGGTGGCTCTCCCACCGCCCCCCGATTTCGCTCACGCGCTGCAGCTCCCCCGGACCGTCGTATACTGGCCGGGAGGTTCCACAAATATGCGTAAGCGCCAGACATTGGTCGGGCTGGTACTTTCTTTCTGCGTAGGGGCGGCGGCTCTGACGGCGCAGACTCCATCGGGCGAAGCGGTTTTCAAACAACGCTGCGCCGCGTGCCACGAGCAGAACAATCCGCGCATCCCGACTCGTCAGTCGCTCGAAAAATTGCCGGCCACGCGTATCTTGCGCACACTCAATTACGGCGCCATGATTCAGGTGGCTTACACCATGAGTCTGGCCGAGCGTGCCGCAGTGGCGAAGTACCTGGGTACCCCTGGGGAAGAAGCGGCGTCCGTGCCAATTGCCTATTGCCGCGACCGCGGCGTAAAGATCGCAGCAAATCCCAAGATCCAGTGGAATGGCTGGAGCCCGGACACTAACAACTGGCGCTATCAAACGGCGGATGCGGCCGGGTTGTCGCTCGACAAAGTAAAGCGCCTGAAGCTGAAGTGGGCCTTTGCATTCGAGGGTGATCTGACCGCTTTTGCGCAGCCCACGATCCTTGACCACCAATTGTTTGTAGGCAGCGCGGGAGGCGTGATCCATGCTCTCGACCGCGAGAGCGGATGCGTCCGCTGGCAGTATCAGGCCGACGGCCCAGTGCGTACATCCATCCTGGCGGCGCGCGACGGCGGCCGCTATGTTTTGTTGTTTGGCGATCAGACCGGAGGATTTTATGCGCTGGATGCAGCTAACGGAAAGCCGCTGTGGAAGAAGCGGATCGAAGATAACGACGCTGCCCGCTTGACGGGCGCCGCCGTGGCATTTGACGGAACGGTGTTTGTGCCGGTCGCGGGTTGGGAGGAGAATCGCGCATCCGACCCGAAATATCCCTGCTGCACCATGCGCGGCAGCGTGGCGGCGCTGCGCATTCGGGACGGCCAACAAGTCTGGAAGACCTACATGACCGGCGAACCCAAGCAGACCGGGACCAACAAAGCGGGCGTCCCGACGTATGGACCTTCGGGTGCAGCGGTGTGGTCGGCGCCGACGCTCGACCGTAAACGCGGCGTGCTGTACGTCACGACGGGCGACAACTATTCGCCGCCGGAAAGCGACATGAGCGACTCCGTTGTGGCGCTCGACGTCCGTACCGGCAAGATCAAGTGGTCGCGCCAGTTCACTGCCGCCGACATCTTTAGCGGCGCCTGTGCCGCCGGCGAGTTTAAGTGCGGACCGGACTTCGACTTCGGTTCTTCGGCAATGCTGGTCGAATCCGGCGGAAAAGCGACCTTGGTTGCGGGGCAGAAATCGGGAGTAGTTTATGGGCTGGATCCGGACCGCGACGGCGAAATATTGTGGCAACTGCGCGTGGGGAAGGGAAGTACCAACGGCGGGGTCCAGTGGGGCATGGCGACCGATGGACAGAATGTGTATGCGGCGGTGTCCGATATCGCGCGCGTCCCCCGGAAGCGAACCGACCTTGCCGATCTGCGCGATCGTGACGTGGACCCCAACGCGGGCGGCGGACTGACAGCGATTCGTCTAAGCGACGGCAGCAAATCGTGGTTCGCGCCGGGCCACCCGTGCGAAACCCCCAAGCCGGGATGCAGCCCCGCGCAGCCGTCCGCGGTCACAGCTATCCCCGGCGTGGTGTTCTCGGGTTCGGTCGACGGGCACCTGCGCGCTTATTCGTCTGAAGACGGCAAAGTCCTGTGGGACTTCGACACCGCCCGCGAGTTCCAGACGGTCAACGGGGTCAAAGGCAATGGCGGATCGATTGATGGACCCGGCGCTGTCGTGGTGAAGGGGATGGTATTCGTAAACTCGGGCTACTCGCGCCAGGCTGGCATGCCCGGCAATGTGTTGCTCGCGTTTTCGGCGGAGTGACCGGCTGGCGGTAGCTAATAGGTCCCACAGCCGAGCGGACACCTCTTGATGTAAATCGTCAAGGCCACTGCGATAGCCACCACTGCGGCTCCCGCGATGATCAGAACATTTCGCGTGGTGTGCGATTTCTGGTTCAACCGTTTCACCGAGACCACTTCGTCGAAGGCAAGCTGGCGGTCTCCGGCGCCGGGCTTCATCAGCGTGAAGCCGGAACCTGACACCTCGCCTTTGGTGCCGCGCAGAGTCTGTCGATTCTTAAGGCGAACTTCGATGTTGGCGCCGGTTGGGAGTCCACTGATCTGCCTGGTCACGTCATCGGCGCCGAAAGCCGCCGGACCCAACTGCGTTACCAAGAGCAATACCAGCGTGAGAGATAGAATTTGCCGCATGAACCCTCCGGGAAAGCCGATTGCAGTGTATGCGCAATCGCCCGCGCGGTAACCGATTTTGAAATATCTTTCGATACTGCTAACGCGCCGACCTCAGCGTTTGTGCGGCGGCCGCTCCCACCGGAACAAACTTTTGTGCGCGCTTGCCCTGTACGTCGGCGAAATACAGGCTGCCGTCCGGACCCACCGACATGCTGTGCACCCAATTCAGATCGCCGGGTTTTTCCTTGCCGTTCTCGCCTTTAGGAATTACCCACATTTGCTTGAGGCGTCCTTCGGTATCGAGCTTCATGACCACCTGATCCTTGGGAGGTGTCGCCAGGGCGGCCTGCCGGGGGCTGACTTCAGACCACAACATTGGCGAGCTGCCACATACCCAGATCTCGTCGTTTTTGGTGATCTCCATGGCCCACGGCGTGATGATGTTTTTCCACTCCGTCAGGAATTTACCCTTGGAGTCGAAAACCTGAATGCGTACGTTGTTACGATCGGCTACGTACACGCGGCCTTTGGAATCGAGCACAATCGAATGCGGCTGGCTGAACTCACCCGGTGCGGTGCCAAGCTTGCCCCACGCGCGCACGAACTTTCCGTTCTTGTCGAACACCACGATGCGATTGTTACCGTAGCCGTCGCTGACGTACAGATCGCCATTCGCCGCGATGGCCACGTCGTTGGGCTGATTCATATGGGTCTGATCCTCGCCCGGCACGCCCGGCGTTCCGACCGTGAGCAGCACTTTGCCGTCTAGCGAAAAATGGCGGACGGTGTGAAGGTCCCGGTCGACGATCCACAGGTTGCCGGCGCGATCGAAGCGAATGGTGTGAGGATTTTTGAAGAGCCCCTCCTGGTTCCAGAATTTGACCAGCTTGCCATCCTGCGAAAACACCTGGACTGGGATTTTGCCGCGATTGAACGTCCACACGTTGCCGTCAGGCCCCACGGCGACGCTCGACATAGCACCCCAATCGCCGCCGGGGACGCGCTCGCTGGGCCAACTTGCATCCACCTTATAGCCAATGGTGTTGTCGATTTTGGGATAGGCGGGCGTGGAGTTTTGGGCCGGCGCGAGAGCCGGGGCCATCGCGGCGCTGATCAGCAAACTGCACCACTTCATGCCAGACGTGTTCATCGGTTACTCCCAGCGCCTATAGTACATCCCGGGGCAGATCACCGCAATTTGGCGAATGAAGTTCGGGCAGACAAGCTTCGCGAACGATATTGCGTTAGCGCCCGGCGCGCGCGGGGCCGTGGGCGATTCCGACTGGTGCGCTGGCGTGAGACGCGCCGTTGAAGGTTCCCCTGCCAATAGGTGCGCCGCCGCCGCTGTAGCCACGGCCGCCAAAGGTTCCGGGGGCCGCTGTCCGCGGAGCGCCCATGGTCGGGGGAACGCCAACCGTGCTCGGTCCAGTAAAACTCCGTTGCGGAAAGTACACATAATTTACGACGCCCGGGCTGTAGAAGTACGAGCCGAAGGGGCTAGAGTAAACGCCGCTTCCGGGCAGAAACGTATACATACCGAAGTAGGGATTCCAGGACCAGGCACTCCCGCTGCTGGCATAGCCGTAGCGCGAGTTCGAGTTGGCGGTCACCCGAGCTGAAATCACGTTCGCCGCCGCCACATATTCCGCGCGGCGCGCGCTCCAACGGTAAAACGCGTCGGTGTCTTTGGTGTCGAATCTCGCGTCCGTTAATTTAGCGGTTTCAAGGTCGATCTGGTGACCTTTCTTGGCGGTCAGGCTTTCTGAGCCGGCGCGTACCAACGCCTGTCCGTCATAAACCCGCAACTGAGCCGGGCTGGCATCGATGCGGTAGAGTCCCTTCTTGGCCAACGAAATGTGTGCGCCCGCAGCCTCAAACGCGATAGCGTTGTGCTCCAGAAGCTCGCCGACTTCGACCAGAGCCGAACCCGACACGATTTCCAACCGCGTATCGGCCAGCGCATTCGAGAGCATACGAACCGAGCTGTTCTCGCTCAGACGCAGAAACACGCCCGGAGTGAGCAGCATCTCGGCGCGGCCCTCTTCGGTAGCCAGCAACTGGCCGGACGTGAGATCCGGGAATTCAGCAAACTTCGGGTGCACGGCGGTCCCGTCAATGGTGACGTCGCCTTCGAGGTAGTGGATCACTCCGGAATGCGCCGAGATCACCGACTGCGCACCGGCGCCGCCCGCAAAAACGAAAGTGCAAACAGCAGCGCAAACCAATGCACGGGGGTGGATCATGGCAGTGCTCCTGCCCATCATCATGCGCCTTTCGGCAGCCTTCGTCAACCACATGAACATCGCCCCTGTGCCACACTGATGAAAGATGCCGATCGCGGGCGGAACATTTGTGGCTGGAATTGTTGTGGCGCTGGTATTGGGCGCGGCGCTCGCCGGGTTATGGTTCCGCGCCCGCGCCGCTACCGTCGCGGCACGGGAAGCGGTCGACTCGACGCGTCCCATCGCCGATACGCTCGCGCGCATCGAGACTCACATCCGCGACATCGAAGCGCAGCGGCAGCATATGATGGGCGGAATCGAGCAGCAGCTCGGCGCGTTGAGCAAAGAAACAGTAGCTCTATCGCAGGCTCTGCGCGTGCCCAACGCCCGCGGACGCTGGGGGGAACTGACGTTGCGCCGCGTGGCGGATCTGGCCGGAATGGTCCCGTATTGCGATTTCTACGAACAGGAGTCGGGTGTAAGCCAGCGTCCCGATATGCTGGTGCGCCTGCCGGGCGGACGTACGCTGGCGGTGGACGCCAAGGTCCCGCTGGCCGCGTATCTGGACGCGGAGGCGGCCACCGCTGAGCCCGCGCGCGATGCGGCGCTGGCGCGGCACGCGCAGCAGCTCAACCGTCACGTCGTCCAGTTGAGCGCGCGTGAGTACTGGACGCAGTTTCAGCCGGCGCCCGAGATGGTGGTCCTGTTCCTGGCAGGCGACCATTTTCTCGCGGCCGCGCTCGAACGCGATCCCGAACTGCTCGATCGCGCCCTGGCGAAGAAGATTCTGATCGCCACGCCGGTAACGCTCATCAGCGTTCTGAAAGGGATTGCTTACGGATGGCGCCAGGAAAGGCTCGCGAAGAACGCCGAAGAGCTACGTCGTATTGGCGCGGAATTTTATGACCGGTTGCGCGCCTTCGGCGAAGTGTACGCCGATTCTGGACGGCATTTGGCGCGGGCCCTGGATGCCTATAACCGGTCGGCCGGTACCTGGGATTCACGCGTGTTGCCTTCGCTGCGCCGCATGAGCGAGTTGGGCACCGGCAGCGCCCAAGAGCCGCCGCAAATTCCCGCCGTCGATGGCGCGGCCCGCAATCCGCAAGCGCTGGTGCCGGAAGCGCGGCTGCCCGAAGCATGACGCGGAATTTCTTCCTGTATCTTTCGCAGCAGCAGTGTCTGCGCCGGTGGATGGAAACTTCGCCGACCGCCCGAAAACTCACGCGCCGTTTTATCGCCGGCGAGACGCTTGAAGATGAGCTCAGCGTAAGCGCCCAACTGAAAGCCCAGGGCATTCTCACCGCTCTCGATCATCTCGGCGAGAACGTGACTTCGCTTGAAGAGGCTCACGCGTCGGCGGCCGCTTACCTCGACGCTCTGGATCAAATCGCCGCGCGCTGCTTGCCGGCCACGGTATCAATCAAAGCCACACAATTCGGAATGGATGTCTCAGAGAGCGCCTGCTATGACAATGTTCTGCGCGTAGCCGCCCGCGCCAAGGCGATCGGCAGCCGCGTCGAGATCGACATGGAAGCCACTGCTTATACCGAACGCACCATCGCGCTGGTAGCGGCCGTCGCCCAGAAGGTGGGCGACATCCGCGTGTGCATCCAGGCGTATTTGTTCCGCAGCCCCGCCGATATCGATCGCCTGAACCGGCTCGGCATCCGCGTGCGCCTGTGCAAAGGCGCTTACAACGAGCCGCCCATCTTGGCGCTTCCGAATAAAGCGGATGTAGACCGGAGTTACGTGGAACTCATGCACCGGCTATTCGACTCCGGGGTCGACCCGGCTATCGCCGGCCACGACCCGCGGATGATTCAAGAAGCGATCCGGTATACAAGAGAGCGGGGAATTGCGGCGGAAGGTTTCGAATTCCAGATGCTCTACGGCATTCGCCGCGACCTGCAGCGCCAGGTGCTCGACCAAGGCTTCCGCCTGCGCCTCTACGTGCCCTACGGCACTGCTTGGTATCCGTACTTCATGCGCCGGCTCTCCGAGCGTCCCGCGAACGTCTTGTTTGTCGCGCGCAGTCTATTCCGCTGAAGTTACGATCGGCACCTGCTCCACAATCTCAATGCCGAATGCGTCGACGCCAATCACTTTGCGCGGATGATTGGTCAGCAGGCGGATGGTCGATAGCCCCAGATCCGAAAGAATCTGCGCGCCGATTCCGGTCTCGTCCTGCGGAGGAGCGTGGCTCTCCATGGGCTGATAGTGCTTGCGTGCGCCGAGGCCGGTTTGATGCAGGTACACCAGTACGCCGGCGCCTTCCTGAGCGATCTTTGCGAGCGAACCTTGCAGCGTCTGCCGGCAATCGCATTGGGCGGAGCCGAACACGTCGCCGAACAGACAGCGCGCATGCATGCGCACCAGCACGTTGGCTTTCTTTGCGACCTCGCCGAGTACCAGCGCGAGGTGGGCCTCGCCATTGATCGGGCTGACATAGGAAATGGTTTTGAAAGAGCCGAACTCAGTATCGATGCAGCCTTCGCCGCGCCGTTCGACCAGATGTTCCGTCTCCAGACGGTAACGGATCAGACTGGCTACGGATATCATCTTGAGGCCGTGGCGCTGGCAGAATTCGCTCAGTTGCGGAACGCGGGCCATGGAGCCATCGGCGTTCATGATTTCGCAGATCACGCCGCCCGGCTCAAAACCCGCCATACGCGCCAGATCCACGGATGCTTCGGTCTGGCCCGCGCGCACCAGCACTCCGCCTTCGCGCGCACGCAAGGGGAACACATGCCCCGGCCGCGCCAGATCGGACGGCTTGGCGTTGGGCGCCATGGTCACGCGAATGGTGTGCGCCCGGTCCGCCGCGGATATTCCAGTGGTGACGCCTTCGGTGGCATCGATCGATTCGCAGAACGGGGTGCCGAAGCGCGAGGTGTTCTTGGGCGAAACCAACGGCAGGTGGAGAGCATCGCAGCGCTCCGGCGTCAACGCGAGACAGATGAGTCCGCGGCCGTGGGTGGCCATGAAATTGATGGCTTCGGGAGTGATGCACTCGGCGGCCATGGTGAGGTCGCCCTCGTTCTCGCGATCTTCGTCATCCACCACCACCAGCATGCGCCCCGCGCGCAACTCTTCGACGGCGTCGGGAATGGCGGCAAACGGCATTACTTTAAGGATAGCCAACTCGAATGGTCAATAATTACACGCAGTGCTTCAGGCGTTGGATATGTGTGATAATCTTCCCGTGATTTGGCTAGGGGACAAGCGAGGCTATTTAAGCGACTGGCTGTCCCAGCAATGGGTGGGAGCTACGGTCCGAATCATCAACCTGATGCCAGTATCCCGCTTGACTTGAACTCCGGTTCCCGATAGACTCGCCACCAGCGTTCAGGAGCGCTGACCACCATGCAAATGTTTCCGAGACACCTTGGATTCCTACTATTGGCCCTGCCCCTGGCGGCAGCCACCGTTCGTATTATCCAGACCAATAGCGCCGGAGACGACATCTCTATCATTGATCCGGTAACCAACAAAGTGGTCGGAACAATCCACGGAATCGAGGTCAACCACGGCGCGGCGGTGGCCCCCGATGGAAGCCGCTACTACATCAGCAACGAGGGGCAGAGCACCTTGGACGTGGTCGATTCGAAAAGTTTGAAGATCCTCAAGAGCATCCCCCTGAGCGATCATCCCAACAACATTTCAATCAGTAAGGATGGCAAGCGGGTGTATGTCTCGATCGCGCGTTCGCCCGGCGCCGTAGACGTCATCGATACGGTGACGCTCAAAGACGTCAAGAGCATTCCGGTCAAAGGCGCGGTCCACAACACCTACGTCACGCCGGACGGCAAGTATGTGGTCAGCGGCTCCATTCAATCGAAGACCATCACGGTGATCGACCAGAAGACCGAAACGCCCGCTTGGACCCTCGAACGAGATCTGGGCATTCGCTGCATGGCGTTCACGACCAATCCCGACGGCTCCACCAAATGGATATTGTTCCAACTGTCCGGCTTTAATGGCTTCGCGGTAGTCGATTTCGCGACGCGTGAGGAAATCAAGCGGATCAAGCTGCCGGAGCTCGCCGCCGGTAAGAAGCCGTTCCTTTATGGAGGCAACGAATCGCACGGCCTCGCGGTTACGCCTGACGGGAAAACGCTGGTCGTGGATAGCCGGCTGAACACGGCGGTGTACTTCTACGCGCTGCCGGATTTGAAGCTCTTGGGAAGCACCGAAGTGGGACGGTCGCCTGACTGGGTAACGATCACGCCGGATAGCAAGATGGCCTATGTAGCCGATGCCGCATCGAACGCCGTGTCAGTGGTGGACATTCAGGCGATGAAAGAAGTCACGCGCATTCCGGTGGGAGAAGTGCCCAAGCGCAACATCACAGCGGTGCTTCCGTAGCTGCGCTCGCGAGGTTACAGCCCGAGCCTCTTGTCCAGTTCCGCCGAGATTGCGGTGAGACGCTCAGGGTTGCGCATCAGGTTGCGCACGCCGTCGTTGCCGAAGTTATCATACAGGGCTTCCACCGCTTCAAGCGCCAGCGCATAGGCCAGTCGCGCGTGTTGGGCATCCAGCCCGGACCAGCCTTGCCGCAGGCTCTCAAGTTTCGGAAGTTGGCCTGCCTTGGCTAACTCCGCCAACTGCTCGCGAGTTTTCGGCCCCAGCGTTTCGCCCGAAAGTTTCTGTGCCATTCCCTCTTGCAGCCAGGACGGCCACTCGCCCAACATTGCCAGACAGGCGTGAGTGGTTTCGTGTGCCAGCACTTGTTCCTGCCGTGGGTCCATCTGTTGTCCGGTCATCACCGGCACGCGGATGCGGCCGTCGTATTGCCCTCCGCTCCATTCGGCGGCGTCGGTGGCTTTCCTATACGCGTCGCGGCTCTGAACGATGGTGACAATTTTTTCCTCCGCGAAGCAGCCGAGTTGTTGCGACACCCGCGCGAAGGTGCTATCGACGACGTTTACCATGGCGCGCGCGGTGTCGACAGGGACCGTCGCCGCGTCGTAGCGCAGAACCACGCGGACGCCGAACAGTTTTTCACCGCTCTGGTCGTTGGTGCGCTCCTTTTCGACACGCTTGGCTAGTTTTTCCAAGTCCGGATTCGAGGCCAGCTCTAGTGACTCGTGCCAATACTCGAGCGCGGTTTTGGCTTGGTCGGCCCGCCAGGCCGCCACACCGGCCATCGAAAGCAACGCAGGGTCACGGCGCTTCTGAATCTCCGGCTCCAGGATGGCCATGGCTTTCCCGGGCTGATTGGCTTCAATCAGCTGTTCGGCTTGCGCCAGCACCACTTTTGCGGAAGCAGGCAGCGGCGAACGCATACCGTCGGGAGCCTTGAGTTCGGCGAGCGACGGCGCGTTACGGATGGCGTTCAGCGCCTCGCTGGTGGTGACCCAGGGCGCGTCCCGCCGGCCTTTGTCGAAGGCATCCAAGCCTTCGATCGCGGCTGCCGGCACATACCCGTCGATCTGCCGTCCTCCCACTTCAGCCGCGATTTTGTAACAGGGAATGCTCTCGCCCGAAAGCGCATAGCGCAGCTTCACCGGAGTGCCGGCCGGAAGCGACGCTACTAAAGGCGCGTCGTCCGCGCAACCGGCACGCAGGGATGTGTTGTCGTCCCTCACGCGCATAACGTTCGGTTGTGTGCGGACTGGTGCCTGTGCGCTCGCGTTCTCAAGGCTTATTGCCAGCAGAAGTGCGAGCCACAGTGTCATGCTTTGAGAATACGAGCCCACTCGGCCCAAAGCGCTCCGGCAAATACCTTATAACGAGCTAGGGTGAAACTCGATATAGGGTGCCGGCGGAATCTGTGAACACCGGTCTAAAATGCGGGTCGCTCCGCACCGCCGCGAGGACCTGGTTGATACTTTCGCCTTCTGTGAAGCGTGAAAGATCGTCTGGCGTCGAATAGAGATATTGCAAGTCGCGCGTCTTGCAGTAAGCTGCGGCATTCCGATAAGCGTTAATGATACTTTCCTGGTCGTCGGCGTACCACCAGCGGGGCATCAATAGGATGGAGTTGCCGCGATGGCCTGAGGAAAGGTACAGTAGCGGATCGTCATTTGAAAGCACCTGCGCGCCCGCCGGCAAATTCATGGACATCCAGCGATAGGCGGCCCGGCGTTCCGATACCTTGGGTCGCTCCTGGGCGGCAATCTGGTCGAGCAACCCGAAGGTCATATACGCCTGGAGACCGATCGCAGCCGCGAAGAAAGCCGCCATCCCGGCGGCGAACATCACCGCAACCACGCGCTGGCTGGCGTCTTTATGGCGCAGGGCTTTTCGTAGCATGCCCCATAAGTGTTCGATCTCGGTTACCAGTCCCGCTAATAGCAAGGGAAATAAGGGCAGCACGAAACGCTCATTCGGCGGATAGTGCCAGACGGCAAGAATGCCGAGCGAGAGCAAACCGAACACCGCGTAATCCAGCGCGATTCCGCGTCTGACCAGCCGAACTACGCCAGCGAGCATCGCCACTGCAATCACCTGCGTCAGAATCTTTAGAGGCAGAAACGCCGTGATCTTAGGAAGCACCAGCGATCCCATGCCGTATAGAATCTGGTCCAGGTTCTTCCACAGGATTACCGTCAGATTGTCCAGCCCGAAATTCGCGCTTCGAAATCCCATGTAATCGACGTAATAGAGCAGCGTCATGTCTTGCGAGTGAGGCAAATGCGCTTGCATCCACCAGTACCAGGCTCCGACAGCGGGCAGAGAAGCGGCCAAGAACAGCATCGTCCTTTTCCAATCCCGCTTCCAGAGCAGCAGCGCCGGAATCGAGATCACCAGTGCGATCCCCGCCGTTCGCGCCAGGTACGCGCATGCCACCGCCAAGCCTGCCAGCACGATCGCACCGTTTCCCGGACGGCGCGCCAGGATCAGAGCCGCGAGCACGAAGCAGGTGAAGAAGACTTCGCTCAGCATTAAGCTGCCGAACAATGCCATATACGGGCTTAAACCCAACGCCGCCGTGAGCAGTATGGAACGCCCTATAGAAAACCCATACTGGCGGTATAAAATCAACGACAGACCGAGACAAACCGCCAGCCACGGCCAGATGAATAGAGTCGCCGTCGCCAGATTATCCGGATAACGTGGATTTACCGTCCACACCAGCGATAAGTACGCCGGGTAGAGCGGTGGATATTTAGTCTGATACGGATTCTCGGGCAAACTGGCAATGCGGTATCCGTGGCCTTGTGCAAGCCCCTGCGCGGAGACAAACATCAGCGCATCGTCGTGGAGGCGCCCGAAGTCAGGCATGTCGCGGTTCCGCCAAGCGAATTGCGCCGAGGGGATCAACAACAAAAGAAAAGCCATCACAATCCCGGCGCGGCGCGACATTCTATAGAGTTATCGGACTTATAGGGACGAAAGGTTAGTTCGGGCGGCGTCCAGCTATTTCGCCGCCATCACGCAATATTGAGCGCCCAGCGGCAAACGCGAAAGCGCTTCTTCGGTGAACCGCAGGAAGCCAAGGGGACGCGGGAAATAGAACAAGGACCAGGCCAGAGCCGGCTGGGTGAATCCTCCGGTGCGCAGCAAACGCTTGGTTTCCGGGGAGCTCAGCGGGATGGCCTCCCGGTCAAAGGAGATGCGGCTCATCACCAGGCGCGTCCCGGGATTCCACGGATTGTTCTCAAACAACGCCAGGCGTCCGCCGGCACGCAATGCGCGGTGAATTTTCTGGACCGCGCTCGGCCGGTTCGCCGGCGCGATGTGATGGAACACTCCGTTGACATAACACAAATCGAAAACGTCTTCGTGCGGTAACCCAGCCAGTGTGCGGAAGCGCAGGCGGTGCGAGCCGTAACGCTCCTGCGCGTAACCCAGTGCATTCTTGCTAGTGTCGACTCCGACCACTTCGGCGCGGGGAAATCGTTGGGCCAGGGAAGCGGTTGCCGTACCGATCCCGCAGCCGAAATCGAGGATCCGGCGAATTCTGAAATCCGCAGGCAGCCGCGATTCGAGACTTTGCAGCCTGCCGTGAATGAAGAACTCCTGGCTTTCACCCGACAGCCGGATGCCCCGGTTGAGCATCTGGTTATATTCGGCGCTCAGGTCAAATAGAACTTCTGCCACTTAGGCTCTCCCGGTACGCTGCCAGTAGAGCACCCGTTTCCGAACCAGGCTGAGTACATACTCGATACAACGCGTGATCAGCAGTATCGTCACAACCGACAGGCAAAAGGTCATGGCTACGAATCGCGACCAGTGTTCATAAGTCGAACCTGTCTCAATGAGCTGCAGGACGCTGCCCATCACCAGCGATCCGCCCGCTGCGGTCAGCAGCGCATTTACAACCCAGAACCAGGCGCTATGGAAAAAACCTTCCGCCCAGGACGGCTGGTGCTTGCCGATCTCGTCGGCGAGGGCAATCTCGGTCATCTGAGTCAGGATGTAACTGGCGCAAAAACACAGGCAGGCCGCCGTTCCGAGCAACTGGCTCACCAGGAAGCGGTAGATCATCCATTCGAGCACTGCGCGGTGGTGCAGATAATACAGAGCCGGGGGGAATATCAGCGCGGTACCGAGCAGCGCTAACACGATGCCAGCCAGGTTAAGAGGACGCGCCGGCCGGTACAGCAGCCCGGTTTCGATAATCACCCACAGGAAACGAAACCCGTCCCGGATCACGCGGAGCTTGGATTCGCCCACGCGTTCGTGATAGGGCATATCCAGTTCGCTGATCCGAATCGCGTCAGACATCATCGCCCGCGCGCTCATGGCGGGGGTGAAGTGTAAGCCGTCGGGCAGCGGAAACAGATGAGTCAAGCTGCTCCGGCGCACCACCCGCATGCCGCTGGCGGTATCGCGCACCCGCGAGCTCGCAAAGATGCTCAACAGGGAAGCGAAGATCGAGTTGCCGAGCCGCCGGATCAGCGGCATCTCACTTTCGGCGTTCAAACGGCATCCCAGCGCAACGTCGGTCTTCTGCTCCAGGATCTGATTGCACAAGGGGGCAAAGAAATTGGGATCGCAGGTGCCGTCGGCGTCCAGGAACCCGAGGAGGTCCGCATCCGATTCCATCCAGGCCTCTTTGATGGCCGCGCCGTAGCCCTGATTCTCCGAAAATACGATCAGGCGGATTAGATCCTTATACCTGGATGCGAGTTCCACGGTACGGTCGGTCGAACCGTCGCTCACCACGGTCACCTCCACGTCGGTGACTGAGGAGTGGTCCTGTATATATTGGCGCGCCGCAAGCGAACGCTGGATGATGCTTTCAATATTGTCTTCTTCGTTCAGCGCCGGAATGGCGATGCCCAATTTCATGGCAGATCACTCCCGAGACCGCCGCACGAAGAAACTAAAGGAAATAAGGGTCGGCGGCCTGGAAATTTCATCCGGTCTATAATATCGACCTGAATGCGGGCGACCTTTATGTTCCTGTGCTTCAACGGAGGAGTACTGGAACTAAGGTTCTGCAAGTTCTTCAAAAGTCGAATTTCTGAGATGATTTCTGGGTGCACCTTAGGCCTAACGCCTGATTCTTCCGAAACCGGTCCGATGATAACTTTGATTCAGCGATGGACACCTGTCGCGATCAGTTAGGGAGAGGAAACTAGGAGACAGCATGAAAAACTTTCTTTTGAAATTGAAGGCGATCAAGGACACCCGTGGTCAGGACCTCATTGAATATGCTCTGATGGCCGGTTTCGTGGCCGTTGCTGCTGGCGCCGTGATGCCGGGCGTTGCGTCCAGCATCAGCACGATCTTCTCGAAGGTCGGCTCCGTGATGGCCGTCGCGTCCACCCAGGGCAGCTAATATCAACCATTTACCGAATGGGGGAGCGGGCGGGTATCCGCTCAAACCGCTCCCCTATTCGCTTTTCTGCGATTCCTACCCTTTCGTCCGCTACCCAACAATAGATCTTAACGAACCCGATACAGGATTCCGCCGGTTTCCTGGTGGACTGCTTCCAGTTGCGGATCGGCTGCGGCAACTTTCAGAACCCCTTCGTTTCGCCGTAGACCGACTTTCGGCACCAGGATGTAGCCCATGTGCTGCTCGCGGGCATAGGCAGCGATTCCCCGGAAGCGCGCGGCTTCGCCCTTATCGCCGCCGGTGGCTTCGAATTGCCGCGGAGGAACCACGAAGCTCGCGCTGTGATGACCCGTAGCCAGATATAGCGCTGTATCGTCCTGCCACAGAATGTTAGCGCCGGCGGGCAGGTTCTGGTCGATCCAATCGTAAATACCGCGGTACGCCCGGGCGTTGGCGCGGTCATTGCGAGCTAACTGAGGAACCACGCTGACGTCCATGCAGATCTGCAGAACCAGGCCGGCAGTGAGAAGTGTGACTACGTAGCAGGCCAGGGTGCGAGCAACCGCGCGTGGGGCCAAGTTGCGGTGACCGGTCGCGCGACGGAACAGCTCCGCCAGATGGTCCATCTCAAAACAAAAGCCCGCCAGCAGCAGCGGGGCCATGGGCAGGATGAAGCGCTGATTCGGCTCGTAATGCCAGACCAGAAGCATGCCTAGCGATATACAAGCGAAAAGCGCATACAATTCTCCATAACCTCGCTTCAACATGCGAACCGTACCGAAGATCGTGGCGACACCTAGCGGCCACAGGAGCAGTTTTTCCAATAGCCCTTGCGTCAACTGCGGAAAGATCAGGGAGCCCATGGCTTCGAGTAATGCGCCCGCGTTGCGCGATATCACGTGAGCGATGTTATCCCACCCGACATTTTTGAAATAGTACCCGAGGTAATTCGTGTAGCACAGCGTAACCACGTCCTGGCCAGGCGCGGCATAGAAGCGGCTCCAGAGTGCCCACCCGGCCACCGCCGGCAGCATCCCTAAGGTGAACCAGAGAGCCTGGCGCACCGCCTTCTTCCAGCAATAGTAGGCCACGGCCGCCGGTAGGAGTGCTATCCCCGACGTCCGCGTGAGATAGGCCGCTCCGGCCAGAAGGCCCGCGAGCAAGGGCCCGCGCCAGCCGGTTTGCCCCCGCCGCTCGGCGACGAGCATCGCGGCCAGCAGAAACAGCATGAACAACATCTCGGAGCCCAGGTTTGATACGAAGAAAAGCACGTAAGGATTGAGCGCGAACAATCCCACCGTGAGCCACGTGATCGGCAGCGGAAAACGATGGCGCACGCACCACCAATAGGCCAGCAGCAACACCGCCGGCAAGCATAGCCAGGAAAGCATCACCGCCATGGCGAGATTCGCCGGATACGAAGGAATTACACGCCATGCCAACGATAGCAACAGCGGATAGAGCGGCGGATACCGCGTGTCATACGGCTGCGCCGGCAGGCTGAGGATGCGATAGCCTACGCCTTGCGCGATCGCTTTTGCGTCGATCAGATACATTCCATCGTCCTGCAGGACTCCGAAATGGGGCACGTCGCGATTGAGCCAGACGAACAGCAACGTGGGCAGGGACAGGGCGGCGAGCGCGATCGCAGGAGCCATGCGGCGGAAGGCTCTCCGGCGTTGGCTGGTAGCAGGCTGGATTTGTTCGATCAGCATCGCGAGGCGGCCCTAAACCTTAAATCGGCCGCCCGAGGAGGCCACTTTAGTTGTATCTACTTCACACCCAAGGTTTTCCGCATTTCCAAAAAGCGCGGATAGAGCAGCGATTGCAACATCGGATCGCCCGCGGATTCCGGCAATGGCCAAATTTTTACCAGCTCCCGAGCCTCGCCGGTCTTGCCGGCGCGCGCTAATGCCGCCGCGTAAAGGGTGCGCGCAAGACCATCGACAGCCGGATTCGTGCTCTCAAACAGCTTCCGAAGCTGGTCAAGATCCTCCGGAGGATGAACTTCGCCGCGCCAAACCGACCGCTGACGTTCCATGTTGGCGGCTTGATCGGGCGGCGCTTTCTCCAGCATCGCCAGAGCTTGATCCCGGCGGCCGGTCGAGTAGAACCAGGCGGCGTCGCGCCAGATCACCAAACTGTCGTTTTGTTTGGCACGAACGTCCAGGTACTTCCGCAGCAATGCGTCGGCGCCCGGGAGATCTCCGCCCAACCAATGTGCGTACGCCGCCTTCATCAGTGGCGCTCCTCCCAGGAAAGTCGGGTCGCGCATGGACACTTGGGTAAAATACTTCTCGGCCTCCGCGAAACGGCCGTTCATGAAGTGGACCTCGCCCAGCGAGTCCAGTGCATTATTGTCCTGCTCTGGTTTCTGGCCGTATTGTTCCAGGGTTTTCTTGGCGGCGTCCAGGTCCCCGTTTTCGCCTTGGGTATAGCCCAGGCCATTGAGGGCGGTGCCGTCCGCGGGGTTGATCGCCAGGATGCGCCGGTACAAGTCCGCCGCTGCAGAAAATCGGCGGTGCAATTGTTCAATCTCGGCCAAGCCGAAGATGCTGCTGGTGTCGTTGGGAGCGAGTTTTGCGAGTTCGGTGAGGGCCGCAATGCGCGCGGGTTCATCTTTGCGCAGGAGCGCCAAACTGAGTTGGATCTGCGCTTTATTCAGCGGTGCTCGCAATGATGCCCGCGCCAGTGCCCGCTCGGCTAAGGCTTCCCCCATCTCCCGTTTACCCGACTGCGTCGCTTGCACAATCCAGTAGGCCCAGGCGGTGCCGAAATCCGGATCAAGCGTCACCGCCTGTTCAAATTCGCTGCGTCCCCAGGCCGCCGCCGCGTCCGCGTTAGCCGTCGAGAAGGGCCGCGCACCCGGGTCCAGCTTGCGCGCCAGCGAACTCACT
>Ga0105240_10002616_pt1 | contig 28749 bp, 23 predicted proteins | sample KBSC54metaG_FD_80426 | JGI IMG/M metagenome (GOLD analysis project Ga0105240, IMG submission 80426) | Corn rhizosphere microbial communities from Kellogg Biological Station, Michigan, USA - KBS C5-4 metaG | ecosystem: Host-associated > Plants > Roots > Rhizosphere > Soil | place: Michigan, USA... | reverse complement strand
GTGGTCATCATGATCGGCCGGAAGCGGATGATACAGCCCTGATAGATCGCGTCTTCAGGAGAAGTGGCTCCGCTGCGCTCCGCTTGCAGCGCGAAGTCGATTTGCATGATGGCGTTCTTCTTCACGATGCCCACCAGAATGATTAAGCCGACGAAGGAGTAAATATTCAACTCGCCTTTGAACACATACAGAGTCAGCAGAGCGCCCAGACAAGCCGATGGCAATCCCGAAAGGATCGTCAACGGGTGGATGTAGCTTTCGTACAGCACGCCCAGGACGATGTAGACCACTAAGATCGCCACCAGGAACAGCGTGCTCAGGTTGGAAAGAGAATCTTCAAACGCCGCCGCGTTGCCTGAAAATTTCGCCGATATCGTTGCGGGTAGCATCTGCTTGGCCATGTTTTGAAGCTTATCGTGCACACTCCCGAAGGAAATTCCGGGCTTGAGATTGAACGAAACCGTCACGGCGGGGAGCTGGCCGGCGTGCGAGATACTCTGCGGGCCGACGTCCTCTTTGATCTTCGCCAGCGAATCGAGTGGAACCAGAACTCCGGTATTGGTCTTGAAATAAATCTTGGATAAATAGTCGGAAAATGCCTGGTATTTCTTGTCGACTTCCAGCACTACGCGATATTGGGATACAGGCGAATAGATGATCGACGCGTAGCTGGGGCCGTAGGCTCCGTACAAGGCGTTCTGAATATCGCTGGGGTTGAGTCCGTACAACGCCGCGCGCTCGCGGTCGATTTCCACGTTGATGCGCGGGCTACGATATTCGAGGTCGGTATTAACGTCCTGGACCTCAGGCACTTTGCGGACTTCTTTCTCGAGGAGCGCCGCCTGCTCGTACAACTCGTCCGTATCGGGACCTTGGAGGGTGAAATCGTAGTTGCTCCGCGAATTGAAACCGCCGCCGCCGATACGTATGGGTGGCTGCACATTCGGGAACACGTTAAATCCCGGAATACTGGAGATTTTGGGCCGCAACCGCTCGGCCACCTGTTGGGCGGTGGATGTTCGCGCGGGATGAGCCCGCAGCATCACGAAAAACCGGGCGCTGTTGCCGTTGCCCGCGTTGGTCATGAAGGCTTCGACATCGGGGTCCTTACGAACGATGTCGGCAATGCCCTTCTGGTACTCCACCATCTTATAGAAGGAGGTTCCCTGGGCCGCCTGAATGTTCAACTGCATCTGATCGTTGTCGGCGTCCGGAATAAAGCCTTTGGGGACCTTCTGGTAGAGATAGTAGGTACCTCCCATCACGGCGAAGAACACCACCGCCATGACCGTGCGATGGCGCAGTACGCCGCGCAGCGTCCAGTCGTAGAAGCGCAACATGGCGTTGAATATGTGATCGGTGGCGCGATACACGACTCCATGTTTCTGGATCCCCCCCTGCAAGAGACGGCTGCACAGCATCGGAGAGAGCGTAATGGACACCACTCCCGAAACCAGGATGGCCGTGCAGATGGTCACCGCGAATTCGCGGAACAAGCGGCCCAGCGTGCCGCCCATGAATAGAATCGGAATGAACACGGCCGCCAGCGACAGCGTCATCGAGAGGATGGTGAAGCCAATCTCCTGCGATCCCTTGTAGGCGGCGGCCATCGGACTTAGGCCGCTTTCGATATGGCGGACAATATTTTCGAGCATGACGATGGCGTCGTCCACCACAAAGCAGACTGATAGAATCAGCGCCATCATCGACAGGGTGTTCAGGCTAAAGCCCAGCAGCGCCATTACGACCAGCGTTCCCAGGATCGAGAACGGCAGCGCCATGGCCGGAATCAGCGTCGCGCGCCCGCTGCGTAGAAACGCAAAGATGACGATCACCACCAGCAGCAGCGTGAAGCCCATGGTGACTTGGAAGTCGGTGAATGCGTCGCGGATCAGCTTGGCGCGGTCGCCGCGCGTGGTGAAATGGACGGTGGGAGGCAATTGAGCCTGGAAGGAAGGGAATAGCGCTTTTACGGCGTCCGAAACCTCGATGGTGTTCGAGCCTGGCTGCTTCATCACCTGCATCTGGATAGCGCGTTCCATCTTGCCGCCCGTGTACATCCAGGCGGCGTTCATGTCGTTCTCGACGCTGTCGACCACTTTCGCTACTTCATTTAGCCGGATGGGCGTTCCATGTCGCCAGGCGACTACGATTTGCGCGAAACCGGCCGCGTCATGCAGCTCGCCGTTGGTCTTCAGCGTGAATGCCTGGAGCGGTCCGTACATCGTACCGGTAGGAGAATTCGGATTCCAGTTCGATATGGCATTGCTAACTTCATTAATGCCGATCTTTTTGCCCACCAGCTTGTCCGGATCGAGTTGCACGCGCACTGCATACTTGGTGGCGCCGCCCACTTGCACTTGCGACACGCCATTTACGGTCGAGATGCGTGGAGCAATCAATGTTTCCGCGTAGTCATCGAGTTGCGATAACGAAACGGCATCTGAGGTGAGCGTCAGATAAAAAATAGGCTGGTCTGAAGGATTCTGCTTCTTGAAGGACGGCGGCGCGGTCATGCCGGCCGGCAGCAGCGGCATGGCTTCGGCGATGGCGGTTTGCACATCCACCGAAGCACCGTCGATATCCCGGCTCAAGTCGAACTGGAGCGTAATCGAGGTCTGGCCGGTGGAACTCTGGGAACGCATCGAATCGATGCCGGAGATGGAGGTGAACTGCCGCTCGAGTACCGTGGCAATGGAAGAAGCCATGGTGTTCGGATCCGCGCCGGGCAGGTTGGCCTGCACCTGCAGCGTCGGCATCTCCACGTTGGGCATGTCGCTTACCGGCAAGCTGCGGTAGGCTACGACGCCGAACAGCGCGATGGCGGCCATCAGCAGGCTGGTAGCGATGGGCCGCTTGATGAATACTTCCGAGAAGTTCACGCGATCTCCCTGAGTCTTACTGAGCAGATCATGGGACGACCGATGATTACGGCGAGGACCGCGGCCGTCCGTCCCCGGTCTGCTGGTCGCGGATCTGAACTTTGGACCCCGGCTGCAAACGAAGCTGGCCCTCAGTCACTACCGTTTCCCCGCCTTTGAGCCCTTCGTCGATCACCATATCCTGATCGATGCGTGGACCGGTCTTGACTGGCACTACGGAAACCGCGCGATCTTCGCCGACGACATACACGTAGGTTCCGTCCTGGCCTGTCTGGACGGCTTGATTCGGAACCACCACGGCATTGTTGCGCATGGTCAGCCGCAGTCCGACGTTCACGAACTGCCCCGGCCACAGCTTATGGGACTTATTCTGGAACGTGCCCTTCAGCTTGATGGTTCCGGTGGACGTGTCCACGGAATTATCGATGAAAGTTAGCTGGCCCTGCTCGATATCGCCGCTGCCATCCTGGGCCCGCGCGGTTACCGCCAGCTTGCCATTTTCCGAATACCGCTTCACATCAGCCAGCCTGGCCTCCGGCACGGAAAACGTTACGTAGATCGGTTCTACTTGATTGATGACCGCTAAGTCCGTGGTGCCCGCAGTGACTATGTTGCCGGCTTTCTGGGTTATGTTGCCGGTGCGGCCTTCGATCGGCGCCTCGACGGTGGTGTAGCCCAGCTGAATATTGAGATTGTTAATAGCCGACTGGTCGGATTCCATCTGCGCCTTAGCGCTTTTGATCGCCGCCTTGTCGGCTTCCAGGAGCTGCGCCAGCGCATCCGCGTTGCTTTTCAGCTGCTCTCCCTGTTCTTTGGCGAAAATGCCGTCATCCACCAGCTTCATGTAACGCGCGGTCTGTTCCCGTGCATACTTTGCATTAGCTGAATCGCGACTCAGATTGGCCTCCGCCTGGAGCTCCAGGGCAGTGCTTTTCTCCAGATTGGCCATTGCGGATTTCATCTGGCCTTCCAAGGGCTTTCGATCGATCAAGAATAGAAGGTCGTCTTTTTTGACGTAATCTCCCTCCTGAAAATTGACCTTGGTGAGCATGCCGCCCGTCTGCGCCCGCACCGTGACTACCGAATAGGCCTCCACGTTGCCGACCACCGAAATGTCCACCGGAACGTTCTTCAAAACGACTTTGGCGACCTCCACTGGCACCGTTCCGCCGCCGGCATTTTTCCCCTTGCCCTTCCCCTTGCCTTTGCCGCCCCCATCGCCTACGTCGGTAGGAGCAGATCCGCCGCAACCGGAAAGAGCGCAGCTAGCAAGCAGGATGGCGGCGAGAAGTACGCCTAGTAGTTTCGAGGGCTGTAAACAGGTAGATTTCACGCAGTCTTCAGTATACTGCCCGCACATGAACCATGTACTGGTAATTTGGCAGGGTCCTTGTATTACAACGGGCGTTGCCCGAGTGGCGTAGGTTACCCGGATGTAGATAAAGAAGATAGTGGCGATTAATGCCTGTGCCATTCGGGAACACCACTATCATGTGGTGTTTTGCCCGGCTGACTGGGCAGGCATGGACTGTGAAATACTGAATCGAAACCCTTGTCTACATTGCCCAGCCGGAGTTTGATCATCGCCATTGACGGCCCCGGCGGGTCCGGCAAAAGCACCGTGGCGCGGTCGGTTGCCCGGCGCTTGGGGTTCACTTACATCGATTCGGGCGCGATGTACCGGGCCGTCGCCCTATGGGCCCTGCGCCTGGGGATGGACCTGGATGATCTCCATCGCCTGGAACAACTTGCTAAGGAAGCCCGCATCGAGCTACCAGGCGATCGCGTGCTGCTGAACGGTGAGGACGTGACCGCCGAAATCCGGGCTCCCAAAGTGAGCGATGCCGCTTCCCGAGTTGCGGCCCAGCCGGGCGTGCGCCGCGCCATGCGGGAAGAGCAGCGCCGGATCGGTTCGGCGGGCCCGTCGGTGATGGAAGGCCGGGATATCGGTACGGTGGTGTTCCCGGATGCGAAGGTGAAGATTTTCCTGGATGCACAACCCGATGCGCGGGCGCAACGGCGAGCATCGGAGCTGGGAGCGTCTGTGGAAGAGGTCGCGCGCGACCTTGATGCGCGGGATAAGAGGGATCGCAGTCGGGCGGAAGCTCCCCTCACGCAGGCTCCCGATGCCGAGTATCTTGACACCACCCGCCTCACGCCGGCTCAGGTTGAAGAGGCCGTGCTCAAGCTGGTGCGTGATCGCACCTCCAATGGAAAGGACCACAAGTAGGACATCTGTGAGCAATCTCCTGGTAATGAAGTTCGGCGGTACCAGTATGGGATCGGCCGATCGCATCCGCGTGGCAGCGCGTCTGGTAACAGAGCAAACTTCTAAGCGCTCGGTCGTAGTGGTGGTCTCCGCGATGTCCAAGGTGACCGATCTGTTGCTGGATTCCCTTCGCAAAGCGGAGGCCGGCGATCAAGCCGATCTGGACGCGAATCTCGAGAAGCTATCGGCCAGGCATCGCGAATGTTGTTGCGGGCTCTTGCCAAAAGAGAAACAGGAAGAAGCAATCGCCGGCCTGGAACGCCTGATCGTCGACTTCGCGCGCATCGCCAAGGGTGTGATGATGCTGGGTGAGCGTCCGCCTCGTTCCGTCGACGAAGCGGTGGCAGTGGGCGAGCGGCTGTCGGCGTATCTCATGGCGCTACACATGGAAGCCGAGGGCATACCGGCCGTAGCGGTGAACGCTGCCGAGGTCATCGCGACCGATGCTGTGTTCGGCAACGCCACCCCGCTGATGGAACCCACGCGCGCGCGCGCCGCCGCGGTGCTCCAGCCCTTGCTCGATAAGGGCACGGTGCCGATCGTCACCGGCTTTAACGGCTCGACTCTCGACGGTCGTCCGACGACGCTCGGTCGCGGCGGTTCGGATTTCTCAGCATCCATTCTCGCTGCCGCCCTGGACGCCTCGGAGCTATGGATCTGGACGGATGTCGACGGCATCATGTCAGGTGATCCACGGCTAGTCACCGACGCGCGGGTACTTCCCGAGATCACCTACGCGGAAGCCGCCGAGCTAGCCTACAACGGGGCCAAGGTGCTGCATCCGCGTACGCTGGCGCCCCTCGCCGAGCGCGGAATCCCAGTGTGGAGTAAAAACAGTTTCTCGCCGGAAAAGCCCGGTACGCGCATCTTGCCCGAGGTGGATGCCGGCCACGGCCCCCACGCCGTGACGTCGATGACAGACGTCGCGCTGGTCTCGATGGAGCCTGCCAGTGCAGCCATAAGCGGAACTAAACTCATGGCCCGCGCGCTGGACGCGTTGGCTCAGGCGAACGTCGAAATCCTGGCGTTCACCAGTTCAAGCTACCGGCAAAGCTTCTGCTTCCTGGTCCGCCAATCGGAGCTGGAACGCGCCCGGGAGTTCCTCGAAGAAGACCTGGCGCTCGAACTGGTCCACGGCTACCTGCAGCCGATTGAGGTGGATGCCGATGTCGGGTTGATCGCGGTGGTGGGCGAGGGTATGCGCGGCACCCCGGGCCTGGCCGGCCGCCTCTTCACGGCCATCTCAAAGCACGACATCAACATCATCGCGATTGCCCAGGGCTCGAGTGAACTGACTATCGCAATCGTGGTGCGCCGCAGCGGCCTGGAGCAGGCGGTGCGCGCGATCCATGGCGAATTTTGATTAAGTAGCCGCCTTCCGAGCGAGCGCTCAATTCGCGGACGGTTTCTGAGCACGCTCAATTTCGAAGATCTCAACCGGACCTTTTTGAGCTTGAAACGCAAGCCCCAGTTGCTCACGAAAAACTGTGAAAATCGAGGCGCCGGCGGAATCTGGCGGTCCGCCATCTGGCGGCGGTCGCATCGCTATAGCTTGGTCGGGAGTCCATTCAATGCTGATGTCAAAATTCTTGCTGAGGCCCGTCTTGTCCAGCACCGTGCGCCCGAGAACACGCAATAGCAACGGCGTCAGAGTGGCGATTGGGGCGCTTACAAGAATCACCCCTTCCGGGCCCAACGCGAAATTGCCGCACAAACGCATGGGATCCACGGCGAAAGGATTGACTGGATCTGGTTCAGTGCAGGCGCCCTTTTTTGATTCAATAAGCCGTGGGCCAGGTTTTCCGTCCTTCCGTGCCATTACCAAGACATATATCGGAAGTTGTTTGACCTCGCGCCGTACCACAAGGCTAAACCTGTCAGCCAAAAGAGACTGCAACCTAAGAAGCACCTCATCCCGTTTGACCGCGCTTCCGGCTTTCGCTGAGATGTCGTAGTGATCGGAGTCTAGCCAGGCCGGTCCGCCTGAAATCTGATACGGCTGAATGCCGTAGGCGTTTTCAATCATGGCTTTCAGAGTCATGTTGATTATTTCTAATCTGCCCCCGGGAGGCATCGCGATGACCGTAGCCCGCTCGTCCGGCGCGGCTGGCTTAATGGATGCAGTTTCGAACTCGAGACGGATTTGAGCGATTGCCCCAACGCTCATGCTCAGAAACAGGCAAACAAGGACCAGGAACACTCGTCTCATGCGTCAGACTCCACGGATTCACGATATCAATTGAGATCCAGGCGGGGCATACTCGAGTCTTTCAATGACTTCTTGGGTTCGTTTCGTCGTACATATCTTCAAGTCGGAACCTCCTCCGGTGCTGTTTAGACTTCGCCAAATGCTGCGATATACTAGAGGTAGCTCACCCTTGAAAATCAAGAGGTTTCATGCGCGCATAGCGCCGCGCCTCAGCAGCTGGAGATATTACCATGTTTGATCTGTTCCGGAGCTCGGATAAGGTTAAGAAGTACGTTCTGGGGGGATTGCTCACCCTGGTGGCCCTGTCCATGGTCACCTACCTCATCCCCAACTACAACACGGGCACCACCACCAGCGATAATCCAGTGCTGGCGGAAGTGGGCGGCACGAAGATCACCGCGCTGGAAGCCCAGCAACTCTTCCAGAAGTACAGCCAAGGGCGCATCCCGCCGGATCTGCTGGACGTCTATCTGCCGCAATTCGTGGAGCAGATGGTCTCGGAACGTGCCGCTCTCTATGAAGCCAACCGGCTGGGCATCACTGCTACCGACGACGAAGCTCTTTCGAGCATCGTGGCCAACTACCCCCAATACTTTCCGAACGGATCGCTGGCATCGAAAGATCAGTTCGAGGCTGCACTTGCGCAGCAGGGAATCACCCTCCAGGATGTGGTGGACGAAGCCCGGGATCAGGTTATTCTGCGCAAGATGCAGAGCGCCGTTTTGGGCAGCATCGTGGTGACGCCCAAGGACATCGAGGACGAATACCGCAAGAAGAACGAGAAGATGAAGATTCAGTACATTGCATTCCCTCCGGCCAAGTTCCGCGATCAGGCGAAACCCACCGATGAGGAAGTGCGCAAGTACTACGATTCAAACAAAGCGAGCTTCGCCCAGCCGGCCAAGACGGCTTTCCAGGTGGTTGTGCTCGACCAGGACAAAGTCGCCGCGACCATCAACGTGACGGACGAACAGCTCCGCGCGGCGTATTCCAGTTCCCTCGATAACTTCCGTATGCCGGAGCGTGTGCACGCCCGTCACATACTTCTCAAGACCGAGGGGAAATCGGATGCCGAGAAGAAAGCCCTGATGGCTAAAGCCCAGGACTTGCTCAAACAGCTCAAAAACGGCGCCGATTTCGCGGAGTTGGCTAAGAAGTATTCCGACGACAGCAGTAAGGATCAGGGCGGCGACCTAGGGTGGTTTACTCACGGTCAGATGGTTCCCGAGTTCGACAGCGTGGCCTTTTCGCTCAAGCCGAAAGAATTGAGCGGCGTGGTGACATCGCAGTTCGGTTACCACATCATTCAAACGCTGGAAAAGGAACCTGCGAAGCTCAAGCCTTTCGAGGAAGTAAAAGACGAGCTGGCGAAAGAAGTACGTGCGCAGGCAGTCACCGACAAAATGCAAATGCTGGGCGACCAGATGCACGCGGATCTGATAAAGTCTCCCAAATCCGCCGCCGACATCGCCAAGAAGTACGGTGCGAATCTGATCGTGGTGCCTTCCGCAGCCCCCGGCGAAGCCATCCCTGGCCTGGGCGTCAATCCGGAAATCGACAGTACGCTGGCTTCGATGAAGCCGGATGAAGTGTCGCCCGAATTGGTTTTGCCCAACAACCGCATGGCTGTGGTTATTTTGAACAGCCGCACCCCTGGCCGGCCGGCAGAGTTCAGCGAAGTGCAGGCGCAGATCCGGGACAAACTTGTGAACGACAAGGCCGCTCAGATTGCCGGGGATCGTGCCAAGACCGCCGCCGAACGGCTTAAGAAGGGCGAGGATATCAATCAAGTCGCCAAGTCGATGCAACTCGAGGTCACTACTTCGAGCACCTTCGGACGCCCCGATTCGATTGACGGTCTGGGCCCGGCAGCCTCCCTGGGGGATGCCTTTGCTACTCCGCTGGGCGGAGTATTGGGTCCCTTGCCGATACAGGGGCGGGCGATCGTGGCAAAAGTGATCGAAAAATCCGATGCCGATATGGCCGCCTTACCGGTGGAGCACGATACCTTGCTCACGCAGCTCAAGCAGAAGAAGGCGCAGGACCGCAATGCGCTTCTCATGGATGGCATCCTCGCGAAACTAACGAGCGAGGGTAAGGTCACCGTGCATCAAAAAGAAATCCAGAACATGCTCGCTTCGATGCGTCAGAAATAGGCGCGCCGTTTGATGGTCCATTTCCTGATCGAGGTCTGGCGGAGCCTCACCGATCCTGACCGGCTGATTCAGCTGCTGACCGCGGTCATTACGGGCTGGTGGGGCTATGCACTTCTGGCCGGTATCGTCTTCGCGGAATCCGGGCTGCTCGTGGGGCTGTTCCTCCCGGGCGATTCGCTCCTGTTCACTGTGGGCGTAGTCGCGGGGGCAGGCCAGCTCGATATCGTTCAGATCTGCATCCTGTTTGTGGTTTTCTCGATCCTGGGAGATCAAAGCGGCTATCTTTTAGGCCGGCGCACCGGGCCGCGCATCTTTACGCGTCCCGATTCGCTACTGTTTAAGCAACAGTACATCAAGCAAACCCACGAGTTTTATGAAAAGCACGGCGGCAAGACGCTGATTTACGCGAAGTTCGTTCCCATCGTGCGCACCTTCGCACCTTTCATGGCGGGCGTGGGGCGCATGCAGTATTCGCGTTTCGTCTCCTTCAACGTAATCGGAGGCGTAGGCTGGGTGCTCTCAATGACGCTGGCCGGCTATTTCCTGGGAGCGATTCCGGTCATTCGCGCGAACTTCGAAAAGGTCGTCCTGGGGATCGTCTTCATCAGCGTGGCACCGATGGTGGTGCACTACTTCAGGGTGCGCCGCGCAGCTTCCTGAGCGCGGTCTGCACGGCGGGATCACGCTGCATCTCGATTTCATCGCCGCGGGCCACACCGAACTTCAGAGTCAAAATCTCCTGCTGCAAACGGCTGCTGATCCAGTCGCGGTTCGTCAGCCAGTCGGCGACGCCCGGTTGGATCGACCGCTCGGATAGAAAGACTTTAAGCTCGTCCATGGCCGAGGAGATCATCGCGGAGGAAACCTGGCCATCGGCGGCAACGGTATGGGTGCGGAGGTACTCGGTGGCGAAGCTAGTGAGCGATCCACTGGCATCGAGCACAAGCTGGAGGCGGTTCTGTTGCGCGGGGTAGACGATCTGGTCAGGCTGAATACCGCCTCCGCCGGGTAACGACCGGCCCGCATCGGAGTGGAACGGTCCGCGGGCCATTACGGTCGCCGCGCCCAATTGACCGCTGGCCAGAGGCTTTTGAATCGAGCGGCCGCTTGGCGTGTAATAAAAAGCCGTAGTCAGAGCCAGGCCGCTCAAGGCCGACAATGGGAAGACTTGCTGGACTAAGCCTTTCCCGAAGCTCGGCTCGCCCAGTACGATGGCGCGGTCGTGATCCTGCAGCGCGCCGGTGACGATCTCCGAAGCGCTCGCGCTCTTTCCGTTGATCAGGATCGCGAGCGGAAAAGTGTAAGGCGTGACTCCTTTGGGAACGGCCACCCGCTCGGGCTTGGTGCTGCGGCCGCCGATGGTGAAGATCAATTGATCGGGTGAGAGAAACAGCGCTGCGGTTTCGGCGGCCGATTGCACGGCTCCGCCCGGATTGTCGCGCAGGTCGATGATCAGGCCCTGAAGTGACTTGCCGCCGAGTTTCTCTATTGTCTGTTGCACCAGCTGACCTGTGGGCTGCTCGAAGCTGGTGATTCGCAAGTACCCGATTCCAGGCGCGACCATATAGGCGCGGTCGACCGTGGGCGCATCGAGCAGCGCAGGCGACATCTTGATCTGCATGGGACGCTCGCTGCCGGGCTTGCGGACGTCGAGCACGGCTTCCTTCTGGCGGGCTTCGCCTAACACCTGCGCGAGCTGCTCCACGTCCAGATAGCGGACCGGGATGGTATTGATGCCGAGAATCTCGTCGCCGGCGGACAGGCCGGCCTTCGCGGAGGGGGAGCCTTCGATGGTCTGGAGCACGATCACGCGGCCCGGCAATAGGCTCACGACGGTGCCGAAGCCTTTACGCTCGCTCGTTTGCATCTGCTGAAGCTGCTCGAATTGATCGGGATCGAAGAACACCGAATGGGGATCGAGCGTGCGCAGCATCCCGGGGATTGCACCCTGGTAGATGGCGGTCGCGGCCGGCACGGGGTCGGCGGATTCGCTCTCGACCGTTGCGTAGACGCCAACGATCTTTTTCAGCTCTTGTTCGATTTGCGCCGCAGTATCATCCGCAGCCAATAATGGCCGCAAAAAGACGCAAATGGACGCAAATCGTATGAGGCGCTTCATCGCTTGAATCGTGTGGCTTGGCGAGTGCGGTGGCGATCGAGAGCGAGATCGATCAGACGGTCGAGAAGTTCGGTAAAAGGCACGCCAGCCGCTTCCCACATTTTCGGATACATGCTGATAGAGGTGAAGCCGGGGATGGTATTGATCTCGTTGATGTAGAGCTTGCCCGTAGCGGTCTCCATCAGGAAATCGACGCGGGCCATGCCTTCGCACTCGACAGCCTGATACGCGGCGACCGCCATCTGCTGCATCTCCGCGGTCTGCTCGGGGGTGAGTGGTGCGGGCACAATGAGCTTGGCCGCATCCAATAGATACTTGTCTTCGTAATCGTAGAAATCACGCGATGGGATGACTTCGCAAGGGACGGCGGCGATGGGCTGCTCGCTTCCCAGGACGGAGCATTCGAATTCGCGGCCCGCGATGCCGCGCTCCACCAGGATCTTGCGGTCGTACTGGCCGGCGAGTTCGAGCGCTGCGGGAAGTTCGGCGCAGGTTTTCACCTTCGAAATTCCGACCGAAGAACCGAGATTCGCCGGCTTGACGAACAAAGGGAACGGCAGGTTGAAATCGTTCCGGCGGCCGCCGCGGATTACAGTTGCGTATTCGGCCACAGGAAGCCCGCGCTCAACGAGAAGGCGCTTGGTGACTTCTTTGTCCATCGCCACGGCGGACGCCAGCACACCTGCTCCCACATAAGGCAAATCGGCGAGCTCGAGGAGACCCTGCACGGTGCCGTCTTCTCCGAACGTGCCATGCAGGATGGGAAACACGACATCGATTCCCGGATTCGCGCCGGGCTCGGGAGAGAGAGCGCGCGGCTCCCAACGGCCTTCGGGAGTGATGAAGATACGCTGAACCTCATACTTCGCTGGATCCAGGCCTGCGATGATCGATTCGGCCGAGCGCAGCGAGATCTCGTGCTCGCCGCTCCGTCCTCCATACAGCACGGCTACACGCAAGGGCATCCTTAAAGAATCCTCTTTCCCAAAGCCGACATCAACAGTTCGACGCCTAGAATGGCCGTCCGGTTAGCAATGTCCAGCACCGGATTCAATTCCACCATTTCGAGCGACGTCATTAGACCGCTATCGTTGATAATCTCCATGGCCAGGTGCGCCTCGCGATAGGTTATGCCGCCGTGGACCGGAGTGCCGACGCCTGGCGCCTCGGCCGGATCGACTGCGTCCAAATCGAACGAGAGGTGAAAACCCGATGTACCAGAGGAGACGGCGTGGATGGCTTCCTGCATCACCGTACGCATGCCGCGCTCGTCGATGTCGCGCATGGTAAATGGGTGGACACCCGCGCCACGTACGTTGAAACGCTCGATATCGTCCACGCTGCGCAGTCCCACGATCGCGACGTTCTGAGGCTCGACCATCGGCACATGCGATGCGATACCCGTCAACTCAGAGGGTCCCAGACCGATGATGCACGCGAGCGGCATGCCATGCACATTCCCGGACGGGCTCGAATCGGGAGTGTTCATATCGGCGTGCGCGTCGACCCACAATACGCCCAATTTCTTGCCGGTTCTACCGAAGTGCCGCGACATGCCGGCGACGGTTCCGATGGCCGCGGAATGATCGCCTCCCAGCACCAGTGGGACGTGTCCCTGATCGGCCGCGCGCTCGACCATTTCCGCCAGGCGCGCGCAGGTGTGTGCGATCTGCGGAAGATATCGCGCGTGCACGGGACCCGTGGGCAGGCTTTCCGGCTGGTCCACGATTATGTTGCCGAGATCGTCCGCCAGGTAGCCCAACTCGGCGAGCTTCTGATTCAAGCCGGCAACGCGCAAGGCCGAAGGGCCCATATCCACGCCGCGGCGTCCCGCACCCAGATCCATGGGCGCGCCGATGACGGCGATGTGAGATTGACGCATGGGAACTATTAATGATTATCGCGTCTTACGGTTTCATCTTCCCTTACGGGGAATCTTTGATCTCGAAGCTGATCAGATGGATCTCCTCATCGCCTACGTTTTCGATGCTGTGCGGTGGAAGGCAATCGAGCCACGCGGCTGGGGGCAGGGGATTGGCAAGCTTGCGGCTGTCGAACAGGATGTTGTCCTCGCCATCACGGCGGATGAAATGGCTGAAGCGCACGGTGTTGTAAACGGCGGGCCAGCGGTGGGTGTGGACCGGCACGATATCGCCCACCGGAATGCGGGTATCGAGGACGCGCACCTGTTCATTCTCGAAGACTAGGCGGTGATGTTTGGGGGCCGCGATGACGGCGTCGAGCTCAGGTGGCCATCTCCAGGGTTCGTTCATCATTAGGGCTTCGTGCGATAAATCATCCGCGGAAAGGCGGTGGTTTCGCGGACGTGCTCTAGGCCGCACATCCACGCGACGAATCTTTCGACGCCCATGCCAAAGCCAGCGTGCGGGACGCTACCATACTTACGCAGATCCAGATACCATTCGAACGCCTCGCGCGGCAGTTTGTGTTCTTCCAGACGTTTGAGCAGCAGATCCAATTCATGAATGCGCTGCCCTCCGCCGATGATTTCGCCGTAACCCTCGGGCGCGATGAAATCGACTCCCAGGGCAACATCGGGACGATCCTCGGCTAGTGCGAAATAGAACGCCTTGACCGCGGCCGGGTAGCGATCGATCATCACGGGGCGGTCCAGGTCCTCGGTGATGAGAGTCTCGTCGGTGTTGCCGAGATCGCTACCCCACTGGATCTCGCTGCCCTTGGATTTGAGTTTCTCGACTGCCTGGTCGTAGGTCATCCGATGAAAGGGGGCCTTCACCGCTTCCAGTTTCGAGACGTCTCGTTCCAGAACCTTCAAGTCTTCGCGGCGATTTTCCAGGACGCGACTGATAACGTGCAGGATCAATTCTTCGCCTACGTGCTTGACGTCCTCGAGATCGGCGTAGGCCATCTCCGGCTCGACCATCCAGAACTCCGTCAGGTGCCGACGGGTCTTGGACTTCTCCGCGCGAAACACCGGGCCGAAGCAATAGGTTTTGCCGAAAGCTGCGGCGGTTGCTTCGCCGTAAAGCTGGCCGGATTGGGCGAGATAGACTTTCTCGTCTTCGAAGTAATCCACTTCGAAAAGCGTGGTGGTACCTTCGCACGCGGCGGGCGTAAAGATCGGCGTGTCGACCAGGATGAAACCGTGGGAATCGAAGTAATTGCGAATCGCCTTGATCACCTCGTGGCGGACCAGCAGAGCGGCGTGCTGGCGGCGGCTGCGCAGCCACAGATGGCGGTGATCCATCAGGAAATCGATGCCGTGCTCTTTCGGAGTGATGGGATACGGATCGGATTCGGGCACGCGCTGAACGATTTGCGCGGTTTCAACGTCCAGCTCAAAGCCGCCAGGAGCTCGGGCCTCGGCGCGAATCTTGCCGCGGACGATCAGGGACGATTCCTGCGTCAGGTGCTTCAGCGTTTCAAACAATTCTTCCGGCAGCGCCGATTTGACGGCGACACATTGTATGATCCCCGAACCGTCGCGCACTTGCGGGAAACAGATTTTGCCGCCGCTGCGTAGGTTATACAGCCAGCCGGCAATTTCGACAGTCTCTCCCACATGACTGCCCGCCTGTGAAATTGCGATCCTCTCAAGACTCATGGGGAGATTTCAATCCTTCCAGATATTCGAAAGTCGTTCGAGCTGATTCGGCGGGATGCTGCATTTCATCCACTTCACGCAGCTCCAAAAGTAACGGATACTGCCCATCTGCCGAGCGCAGAAGGTCCATGGTGCGCGGCCAAACGATGGACCCTTTGCCCGGGAACAGATGCGAATCGTCGGCGCCATTGTTATCGTGTACGTGAGTCGAGCGAATACGGGGCTTCAGGAGACGATATTCGTTCTCGATGCTGCCGCGCATATGGGCGTGGCCCACATCGAAGCATACGTTCAGATTCAGATGAGTCACATCCAGAAACATCATCAGGCGTTCGGCGTGCGAGAGCTCATTGGGGGTGTTTTCCAGAAGCACTTCGACGCCTCGCTGGCGTGCGAACAGGTTAATTTCCTCTAGCGCGGAAAACGCCGCGTCAATCTTACGCTCGTCGAATTCTTCCCAGGCGACGCCCAGGTGCTGGATCAGGTAGCGGAACGGCACCGTCTCGGCGATCTCCAGAGCGCGCTTGATTTCGTCCACCATATCCAGGCGTTTGGATTTTACCGGCTCGGTAATGGTGACGATGGACTGGGGACCCGACCGCCCCCACGCCGTGTCGTTGTACATGGGCGAGTGCAGGGAGTGAAGCTTGAGCTCGGCATCGCGGAACCAATGCGCGAGATCGGCAATCTGCGCCTTATCGCGATAGTCCATATGCTGGCGGGCACAGAAGATCTCGACCAGCGGAATGCCGGCGTTCCAGATCCGGTCCAGCCACACGGTGGTGAGGCGGTGATTCGCGAAAAGGTGCGTCGAGAGGGCGCGCTGCATATTTGTGAGTTCCTAAGCGCTCAGTATCCGGCGGCCTTTCCCGATGCGCGCCCGTCTGACCCACCTTCCAACCAGCCGCCCTTACTGATGATCGCTTCGACACGCGCCAACACCAAACCAGGCGAATGATCGACGTCATAGCCGCGCGATTTGAGGAGCGCGATGGAATCGGGGGAAATTCCCGGTTCGAGGTACAGCTTGTCGGGCTGCCATTGATGATGGATGCGCGGTGCATCTACCGCGTCCTGGGCGTTCATGCCGAAATCGACTACGTTGAGGATCACTTGCAACACAGCGGAGATGATGCGCGAGCCGCCGGGAGCCCCCACCGCCATGAAGAATTTGCCGTCGCGGGTGAGGATGGTCGGCGTCATGGGTGAGAGTGGCCGTTTGCCGGGCAGAATGGCGTTCAGTTCGCCTTGAATCAGACCGAAGGCATTGGGCGAGCCGGGCTTGGAGGCGAAGTCGTCCATTTCATCGTTCAGCAGGAAACCCAGGCCGGGAACCGTGATGCCGTTGCCGTAGCCTTCGTTGAGCGTATACGTGACAGCCACGGCGTTGCCCTGCGCGTCGACGACGTTGTAGTGGGTGGTCTCACCACCATCGTGCGCGGCAGGCAAACCGGGGAGAATCTGCGTGCTAGGCGTCGCGCGATTTGGATCGATGCTGTCGCGGCGGCGCTTGATGTACGCCGGATCGAGCAGACTTGTTAAACGCAGCTTGCCGAAGTCGGGATCGCCTAGATATTGGCTGCGGTCAGCGTAGTAGCGGCGCATGACTTCGGCCACGTACTCGATTTCGGCCGCGGAACCGAAGCCGGATTTCTGATAACCCGAGCCATCCAGCATCTCCAGCATTTGCAGAATGCCGATGCCGCCAGAACTCGGAGGAGGCGCCGCGACGATTCCGTATCCGTGATAAGACCCGGTCAATGGCGCACGCTCCACGGCGGCATAGTCTTTGAGATCGGACAAAGTGATCAGGCCGCCTTTGCGGGCCATGGCTTCGGCGAGCTTTTGGGCGGTCTCGCCTTCGTAGAACTCCTTCACGCCGTTTTGGGCGATGCGGTGGAGAGTCCGCGCGAGTTCCGGCTGGATAAAAGTATCGCCAGGCGCGAAATACGCCCCGTTCTTCTGAAAGATGCGCTTGGATTCCGGGTCTTGCGACAAGTTGCGGGCGCTCTTCAGCGATTCCGCCAACGCATAACTCACCGGAAATCCACGCTCCGCGAAAGCGATAGCAGGTCCAACGAGGTCGGCCCATTTGCGGCTGCCGTACTTGCGATGGGCCAGCTCGAACCCGCGCACCGTGCCGGGGACGCCAGCGGATCGCCAGCCGTCTAAGCTGTCGCGCGTGGGCTTGCCCGAAGCGTCCAAATACATGTTGCGCGAGGCTTTCGCGGGGGCGCGCTCGCGGAAATCAATGAAAGTAGAACGGCCGTCTGCGAAGCGGATCAGCATGAATCCCCCGCCGCCCAGGTTTCCGGCATAGGGATGGGTGACGGCCAGAGCGAAGCCGACGGCGATCGCGGCGTCCACGGCATTGCCGCCATCTTTCAAAACCTGGACGCCGACGTCGGCCGCCAGAGGTTCCTGCGCCCCGACCATTGCGTGGCGGGCACGCACGGGTTCGCGCGCGTTCGCGGAGACGCAGAATCCCCCCGCTAACACCAACGTGACGAGCGGCCACCGCATGAATCCGATTCTAGCGAAACCGCGTGCCACTGATTCTGACGAATCGGGGAAAGACTAGAATTGAGGGCATGGCTCGCAAGGATATTCGCCGGCATGAGGATCGCCTGCACGCAGCCGATTTTACTCGCCTGGACCAGCGCAGACGGGTCCGACCAATACGCTCCCGCAAGTGCCGCGATATTTCGTCCCCCGGTGCTTTCGCCGCCGCAAAGCGTCCAATGTCATCGGCCTGGAACTGAGCCAGAGGTTCGCCGGGAAATGCTCGAGTCGCTGCGGGAAACACCCTCCGGCTCATAGAAAATTCCAATCAGTCCCATCAAAAGAATCGACCGCTATATTGCTCTGGAAGTTACTATACTGATTAGGCTTACGCCACGGTGCGGAGCGACACAAAGGAGCGCCATGAGGAACCTGTCTTTCCCCAGGCTTCGCGCTTTTGGTAGCGCGCCAGCAGGGTCTGCTGATGCAGTAATTGATTCGCGGATGGATGCAAACGGGGGCGCCCGCCGGCCTCGCACATTTACGAAGTCAACCAATTTGACCAAATGGCTAGGATGCCTACAGTTTCTGATGCTCTTCGCGCTCACGGCGGGCGTTTCGCTGGCCCAATCGATACCGCCGGATATCGCCAAGAAGCTGGACGATCTGGACAAGGCTACCAAGAGCGCCCAGATGGCCGGCGACAACGCATGGATGCTGACCAGCTCGGCGCTGGTGCTGATGATGACCGGTCCCGGGCTGGCGCTGTTCTATGGCGGACTGGTACGCAAGAAGAACGTGCTGAGCACCATGATGCATAGCTTTATCTTGATGGCCACGGTTTCGATCATATGGGCGGTAATCGGCTACAGCCTGGCGTTCGGCGAAGGCAACGCGTTTTTAGGCGATCTGCGTTATCTGTTCCTGAGGGGCGTGGGAGGGGATCCCAACGCCGATTACGGCGCGACCATTCCGCATCAGACCTACATGATCTACCAGCTGATGTTCGCCATCATCACCCCCGCGCTCATCTCGGGCGCGTTTGCGGAACGGATGAAGTTCTCGGCCATGCTGCTGTTCATGACGTTGTGGTCGTTCGTAGTGTACTTCCCGATGGCGCACATGGTGTGGGGCAAAGGCGGACTGCTGAATGCCGCGCTGGGCGGACAGTTTCCGGCATTCGATTTCGCCGGCGGGACGGTGGTGCATATCACTTCTGGCATTTCGGCGCTGGTTTGTGCGCTATACCTGGGCAAGCGCAACGATTATCCCGGCGAATCCATGCGGCCGCACAGCGTGGTGCTGAGCGTGATCGGCGCGTGCCTCTTGTGGGTGGGCTGGTTCGGATTCAACGCGGGCAGCGCAGTGGCAGCGGGATCGCTGGCGTCGAGCGCATTTATCGCGACTCATTTCGCCACGGCTGCGGCGGTTTTGGGATGGATGACGATCGAATGGATGATGGTCGGCAAACCCAGCGTACTGGGCGCAATTTCCGGAGCAGTGGCCGGACTGGTGGCGATCACCCCTGCTTCGGGTTTCGTCAAACCAATGCCAGCTATTTTGATCGGACTGGCGGCCGGTGTGGTGTGCTATCTAATGGTCAGCAAGGTCAAGAAGATGTTCGGCTACGATGATGCTCTGGACGCGTTTGGCGTTCACGGTGTCGGCGGAACGCTAGGCGCGCTGCTGACCGGTGTGTTCGCCACCAAGGAAGTCAATGATCTTCGGATGGGCAAGCCTATGGGGTGGGTGGATGGCTATGCCGGGCAGATGACCAACCAGGTCATAGCGGTATTGATTTCGATTGGACTGGCGGTAGTAGGGACGTTGATTATTCTCAAGATCTGCGACGTCGTGCTCGGCGTGCGCGTGACCAAGGATCAGGAGACCGAAGGCCTGGATCTGAGCATGCACGGAGAAGAGGGCTACAATCTCGAGTCTTAGACGAGTTGGCCGCGTGCGGAAGGGTATACTTCCGCAAGGAGACCTGACATGAGGAAGATCGAAGCAATCATCCAGCCGCACAAGCTGGAAGACGCAAAAGAAGCCCTTAAGAATATCGGCGTCGATGGGATGACGATTACCGAGGTGCGCGGTCACGGGCGACAGAAGGGTCACACGGAGGTCTATCGCGGCATGGAATACAAAGTAGACCTGCTGCCCAAGGTGAAGCTGGAGATGGTAGTAACGGACGAGCGCGCCGACGAAGTGATTCGGACTCTGGCCGCCGCCGCGCGGACGGGCAAGATCGGCGATGGGAAGATCTTTGTGTATGCGGTAGCCGACGCGGTACGGATCCGCAACGACGATCGAGGAGAATCAGCATTGTGAAGGAAGTGGCGGTACTTCCACCGCCTAGTCCGGAGGAAGTCCGGCAGACGCTGGCTGGACGGACGGCGGAAGTTGAAGAACGGGTGCGCCAGGCGTATGCGAAAACGCTGGAGCCTTTATTCCTTAAGGATCTGGCGCTGGTGGCAGTCGGAGGTTTCGGACGGAGCGAACTGTTTCCGCACTCCGATGTCGATCTGCTGTTGCTCGCGGAATCCGACAAGCATCTGCCTCCGCGCGAAAACATCGCCGCCTTCTTGCAGGGCTTGTGGGATTCGGGTCTGCGCCCCAGTCATTCCGTGCATTCGGTGGCGGATTGTTGCGTCGAACACGAGGATAACGCCGAGTTCACTATCAGCCTCCTGGACCGGCGCATGCTCGCGGGAGACGCGGTGCTGTATCGGTCTCTTGAAGACAAGTTCCGGCAGTTCCAGGCGAAGCGAGGCCACTCACTGGCTCACAAAATCTCCGGTCTGGCGGAAGGCCGGCGCGCCAAGTATCAAAACACCATTTATCATCTGGAGCCGAACGTCAAAGAAACTCCCGGCGGTCTCCGCGATCTGCAAACCACGCGCTGGCTACTGAGCCTGGAGCCGCGGGAAGGGACGCCTGACTTATCGGCCGCGTTCAGTTTGCTCTCCGGGGTCCGTTTGCGGCTGCATGAATTGGCCGGGCGCGACCAGAACGCACTGAGCTTCGACGCGCAGGAATCCATCAGCGAGCATCCAGCCGCCTTGATGCGGGATTATTACCGCCAGGCACGCGTTGTGGACCAGGCCGTGAGACAAGCCATCGAAGCATCCACCGAGAAAGCGGGAACCCTGCTGGGTAGGTTCCACGAATGGCGATCGCGTCTGTCCACCGCCGAGTTCACGGTATCGCATGACCGCGTGCTGCTGCGGACACATAAGCCGCCGCAAGATCTCAGCCTGTTCGAGTTCGTGGCCCGCCATGGTCTGCGCATTGCGCCGGACACGATCGACCGATTGCAGGGTTTTACTCCGGAAACCAAATGGGACGATTGGAAGCATATGCTGTCCCTGCCCAAGGCCTCCGTGGGCCTGCGCGCGATGCAAGAGGCAAGCGTCCTGCCGAACGCCCTTCCGGAGTGGCGCAACATCGAATGCCTGGTGGTGCGGGATTTTTACCATCGCTATACCGTAGACGAGCACACCTTGGTGGCTATCGGTTCGCTCGAAGCGGTGACCGACGGACGCTTCGCGGATCTAATGAGCGAAATTGACGATCCGTGGCTGCTGCGCTTCGCGCTGCTGATGCACGACATCGGCAAAGGCTCGGGCCGCGATCACGCGGTGGCTTCGCTGGATATCGCCCGCGCTGTGATGGAGCGCCTCGGTGCGCCGGAAACGGATCGGGAGATCATCGAATTTCTGGTGCTGCGGCATCTGGATCTGTCGAGTGTCATGAGTTCCCGTGATCTGTATGACGGTTCCACGGCGCGCGCACTCGCCGATCGCGTCGGCACGCTGGAGCGGCTGAAGCAATTGACCATGCTGACCTACGCCGATATCAGCGCCGTCAACCCGCAAGCTATGACGCCCTGGCGCATGGAACAGCTTTGGCGCGTCTACCTGATGGCCTACGAAGAGCTGACGCGCGAGCTGGTGACCAAGCGCATCCACGATGCCCCCGGGATGCCGGCGGAAAAGGCCAGTTTTCTGGAAGGGCTGCCGACGCGCTATTTGCGCACCCACACACCGGAAGAGATCGACGCCCATTTCGCTCTGGCGCAACAGTTGGCATCGCGGCCGGTGGCGGTGGAGATTCATCACGAACGCGGCTTCTATAAGCTCACGCTTTTGACCAAGGACCGTCCGGCTCTGTTTGCCTCGGTGGCGGGCGCGATTTCCAGCTTCGGCCTCAATATTCTTAAAGCCGAGGCTTTCTCGAACACTTCGGGCATGGTGGTGGACACCTTCACGTTCGCCGATCCGCACCGCACGCTGGATCTAAATCCCCCGGAAGTCGACCGGTTGCGCGGCGTAGTCCGTAAAGTGGTGGAAGGTAGGCAGGATGCCGATAAACTGCTGCGAGGGCGGCCGAAGCCGTTCTTATCGTCGCGCTTGAAGATCCGGCCGCGCGTTTCCTTCAAAGACGACGCCTCGGACGGAGCCACTCTCATCGAGATCGTGTCCGAGGACCGCCCCGGTCTGCTGTACGATCTGGCGAACGCGATTTCGCTCGCGGGCTGCAATATCGAGGTGGTGATGATCGACACCGAGGCGCACAAGGCGCTGGACGTGTTCTACGTTACCCATCAGGGCCACAAGCTGGCCGACGACCTGCAATCGGAGTTGAAATCGGAGCTGCTAGCGGCCTGCATCGGCCCGCGCTAATTTGGGAGACTTCCCATGAATTGGACAGTATGGTGGCTGTTCGTCCCAGTGGAAACTGTCCTCTGCCTTACTCCTGGTCCCGCTGTGCTGCTGGTATTGGCGACGGCGCTGCGTCGCGGCCCGCGGGCAAGTATTGGATCGACGCTCGGTATTTTGTCTGCCAACACCATCTACTTCGCGCTCTCCGCTACCGGCCTGGGAGCATTGCTGCTGGCGTCATACCGCATTTTCTTTCTGATCAAGTGGGTCGGCGCCGCGTACCTGATTTATCTCGGCGTGAAGGCGCTTCTTTCGAAATCGGGCGCCTTCGGTAATCCTGAAACCCCCTCGCAATCCAGCCGATCGTCGCCACGGCTCTTCATGGATGGGTTGTTGCTGCAATTGTCCAATCCGAAAGCTATCGTGTTTTTCGCTGCACTACTGCCGCAGTTCATCGATCCAAAAGGCGACCTGGTGCTGCAGGTGTTGGTTCTCGGGGTCACTAGCGTCGTCATCGAGAGTGTGGTGCTGTTGTGCTACGGCCTGGCAGCGGGAAGGGCTTCGGCAGTTGCCCGGGAGCCGCGCTATGCGCGGTGGACCAACCGCGTTTCAGGAGTATTACTCATCGGCGCGGGCAGCGGATTGGCTGCTCTGCGGCGGTCATGATCGACAAGCACACGCTCGCACTGATCAGCATTGTCGGGAGTTCTCTTGACATGCTCGGCGCGCTATACCTTGCCTATGACCTTTTGGGTGGGGAACACGGACCATTGCGGACGCTTACTAGAGGCGTCACCTATGGCGCGCTCTTCGGAGCCGGTTATGGCCTTCCACTGGGGCCGGTATTCGGACTTGCGAGCGGTTTAGCGCACGGAGTCACACTAGCCTGGGAGTTTTCTCGCGCTTCCAGGCGCGGTCCGAAGCCTGGGTTCTGGTATGACACGTCGATGAGTGCAATTCGCGGATGTGGATTTGCCGTATTACGTTTGGCTTGCTCAGCACGGCCGGGCAGGCGATCGCGTATCGGTTTGGGATGCGGCCCACGGCCGAGTACAAACCCGCGACGAGTCCGCGCATGACCCGGCTCCAGTTGTTCGGGGTGGTGAATCGCACGTTCTGGTATGCAGTTACGGGCTACGTCAGCAGCCTGGTCGCGCGGCAACCAGAACATGCGATCGCAGTCGGGCTGAGAGTGGGACTTACTATTGGCGCGGTTACTGCGATCTTCGGATCGTGCACTCCTTTCATTGAATGGTTTGCAGATCATGTGCCTGCAAAACGAATGGGCGTTTTCGGAGTCGGCTTGATTCTGATCGGGTTTACATTGCAATCGGTCCAGTATTGGGTGGCGTTGCTCGAGGCAAATGTACTTCCCAAATGAAGGCGGTCATGCTACACCTGAGTATTGCGCGTCAACATTCTCTGGATTGCTCTCGCATCATGGGTGATAGGTTCGGCGGCGGCCCAGGATTCCGCCGCGAATCAGCCCTTGGAACGTTGGAATCTCTACTATCAGGCAACCTCAATCGGCGACTATCACGGCAATTTCCCCGCGTTGTATAGTGGCGCGCATAGTCTCCAGAATACCTGGGAGCGCGACGCCTCCTTAACCAGCACGCTCTATCTGGGCCTCCGGCTGCCCGACGACACGCAGATCTACATCGATCCCGAACTGGCGGGCGGGCGTGGATTCAGCGGTGTCAACGGTGTCGCCAATGCCCCCAATGGCGAGTTGCCGCGCGTCGCCTCCGCGACTCCCAAGCCCTATCTCGCCCGAGCATACATCATCCACGATTTCGGATTCGGAAGCGAGCGCGAAGAAGTTGATAGTGACGCGAATCAGCTCGCCGGCTCGCGCCCGATGACTCGCTATTCCATCACGGTGGGCCGCTTCACGGTTACGGATTTTTTCGATAACAACCGCTACACGCATGATCCTCGAACGCAGTTCATGGGCTGGGGCATCATGTACAACGGCGCGTGGGATTATCCTGCCGACGTTCGCGGTTACACCTGGGGCTGGATGCACGAATTCCACACCCGCCGCTGGACTGTGCGCTACGCGAGCGCCGCGGAACCCAGGGTAGCGAATGGACTTCGGTTCGACCGGCGCCTGTTCGTCAATCGCGGCGACGCGTTTGAAGGCGAAATACATTATTCTGACGGCGAGCATCCGGGCATTCTACGATTACTCGGCTTCGTTAACCATGCCAATGCCGGTGATTATGCCGAAGCACTGCGCCTAGGTCAGCAGACGGGAACCATCCCCGATGTCACCGCCACGCGCCGCAATGGCACGCTGAAGTACGGAACCGGCGTGAACCTTGAGCAGCAGATTACGAAGAACGTGGGCGTGTTTGCACGGCTGGGTTGGAACGATGGCAAGACCGAAAGCTTCGCGTTCACGGCGATCGACCGCTTAGCGACCGGCGGCGTTTCCGTCGCGGGTGGGCGCTGGAAGCGTCGAGACGATGTCGCAGCAACGGCGCTCACCATCAGCGGCCTATCTGGCGTTCATGCGTCCTATCTAGCGCACGGCGGCCAGGACTTTCTAATCGGCGATGGAGCCTTGCAATACGGCCCTGAGTACGAGTGGGAAAGTTACTACAGCGCGCGACTATTTGGCGGCTTCTTTGCAACAATCGATTTGCAGCACATCGTCAATCCGGCCTTTAACCAGGATCGCGGCCCGGTTTGGATCCCGAGTGCGCGCCTGCATCTGGAGGTCAAACTCCACGGGAATTCAAAGAACCCGTAGCGATTCACGCGGGAACTCGATCATCCAATCCTTGGTGTCGCGAACGCGCTCGTAGTCCGGACGCGTGAGGTCGACCGCGATGCCGCCGGCGAATTCCAGGCGCATCCATTGGGGCCTCTCGATGGTGCGTTCGAGCTGTGCCGGAATTTGGTTTACGCCGGGCTTGCCATTGCGGGCTAGGGCAGTGAGGCGCTCCGGCCGTACGCATACCGTGACGCGATCGCCCTTGAGATGGCCCGGAAAATAAGGCCCGTCGAGCTCATGTTCGCCCATCTGCACTTTACTGGTATTGCGACCCGGGTCAAGGGAACGGATCTCGGCAGGAATGAGATTGAAGATCCCCAGCAATCGTGCGACGTCGACATTGGCCGGCTGTTCGAAGATGGCTGCGGGCGTCCCGTTTTGTACCAGCCGGCCGTGGCGCAGGACTAGCATTTCTTCGCCGAGTTCGAAGCATTCGTCCAGGTCATGGGTCACCAGCAGCATGGGCGTCTCGAAATCCGCGCGGACCTGCCGCAGTACTTCGTAGAATTCGGCCCGCAGCGGAGCATCGAGGCCCTGCGCCGGCTCGTCGAAAAGCAGCAGTTTGGGCTCGCCGATCAAAGCGCGTGCGATAGAGCAGCGCTGGCGCTGTCCCCCGGATACTTCGTGCGGACGCCTGCCCGCTGCATCGACCAGTCGAAACTTTTCGAGCATTTCGTTGACTCGCCGATGGCGTTCGAGGCGCGGTCTGCGCTCAGCCGCGAACTCCAGGTTTTGGCGCAGAGTCATGTGCGGGAACAAGGCATAGTTCTGGAACACGTATCCGCAATTGCGTGCTTGTGGAGCAAGGTGGACGCCGGCGGCCCTGTCGAAAAGAATCTCGTCGTCGAGCAGAATGCGGCCCTCGTCCGCGCGCATGAAGCCTGCGATCAGATCGAGCGTGAGCGTTTTCCCCGATCCGCTGGGTCCGAAGAGAACCGTGACGCCGGCGGCAGCTTGAAATTCGAGCTCAAGCGAGAACGGGGCCGAATCGGGACGCGTGGGAAAAGTCTTACGAAGGCGGGCGCTGATCATGTGAATAAGATCATGCTCCGCGCGGGTTTAGTCGATTAGCAAGGGTCAGGATCAGTAGCGCGATGGCCGAGATCACCAGAACCAAAGTGCGCGCCACCATCGTGTTACCGGCTTCGTAGGCGTCGTAAATGGCGACCGCAGCCGTCTGCGTGCGTCCGGGAATGTTGCCCGCCACCATGAGCGTGACCCCGAAATCTCCCAGTGATCGGGCGAACGCCAGCGCGACAGCGGCTAAGACCGAGCGGCGCGCCAAAGGCAAAGTCACGCGCCAGAACAATCGCCATTCCGAGGCGCCCAGGTTGCGCGCGGCGCGCTCGAGACTCCGGTCGACACTTTCGAGCGCGGCACGCGCCGACTTCACCAGCAAGGGAAGGGAGTGTAGCAGTGCGGCTACTACTGCGGCTTTCCAGGTGAACACCAACGGCGAGCCGAAGATGTTTTCCCACAGCTTGCCCAGCGGGCTATTCCCCGCGAGCAGCACCAGCAAATAGTATCCGAGTACAGTAGGAGGGAGTACCAGCGGCAGTGTGATAGCCGCATCCAGCACTTCTTTTCCGTGGAATTCGCGATTCGCCAGGATGTAGGCGAGCCACAGGCCGACGACGAAGGCTACCGCCGTGGAAACGAATGCCACACGCAGGCTGAGCCACAGCGGGAACCAGTCAATCTGCATGGAAGCTTCAATTATAGCCGCGAATGAACGCGAATGAACGCGAATAAAACGAGGGCTATTCCACGCCGTCGGCCAGAACGCGGACGTGGTTGTCGCGGACTTCCACGTATCCGCCCGTAACGACAAAGCTCTCGGTCTTGCCAGACGTGGTGAGCGTCAGCTTCCCGTGAGCCAGCTCGCTGAGCAACGCCGCGTGGCCCGGCAGGATGCCCATGTAACCGTCCTTGCCGGGGATCTCTGCGTAGTCGGCCTGCTGGTCGACCACCAGTTTCTCCGGTGTCGCGATCTCGATGTGCAGGGTGTCCGCCACTTTACCCCTTCTTCTTCATCTCTTCGTATTTTTCCAGCACGTCGTCGATGGAGCCTTGCATATAGAACGCCTGCTCCGGGATCTCGTCGTGCTTGCCTTCGACGACTTCCTTGAAGCTGCGCACGGTATCGGCAACCTTGACGTACTTGCCCTTGAGGCCGGTGAAGGCTTCGGCGACGGCGAACGGCTGAGACAAGAATCGCTGGATTTTGCGGGCACGCGCGACCGTGGCTTTGTCCTCGTCGGAAAGCTCGTCGACACCCAGGATCGCGATGATGTCCTGCAGATCTTTGTAGCGCTGAAGAATCTGCTTCACCTGCTGTGCGACGTTGTAGTGTTCCTCGCCGATGATGAGGGGGTCGAGAATGCGCGAAGTGGACGCCAGAGGATCTACCGCGGGGTAAATACCGAGCTCGGAGATCGATCGCGAAAGGTTCGTGGTTGCGTCCAAGTGGGCGAACGTGGTGGCTGGCGCAGGATCGGTGTAATCGTCGGCGGGCACGTAAATCGCCTGCACCGACGTAATCGATCCGGATCGTGTGGAGGTGATGCGTTCCTGCAGGTCGCCCATTTCCGAAGCCAAGTTGGGCTGATATCCCACCGCGCTAGGCATGCGGCCCAGCAGCGCGGATACTTCGGAGCCGGCCTGGGTGAAACGGAAAATATTGTCGATGAACAGGAGCACGTCCTGGCCTTCTTCATCGCGGAAGTATTCGGCGACGGTAAGAGCCGAAAGCGCCACGCGCAAACGTGCCCCGGGGGGCTCGGTCATCTGGCCGTAGATCAAAGCGCACTTCGATTTCGTCCAGTCATGCGGATCGATCACGCCGGCTTCCTGGAACTCGAGCCAAAGATCGTTGCCTTCGCGGGTTCGTTCGCCCACGCCGGCGAACACTGACACGCCACCGTGCTTGGTGGCAAGGTTCGAGATGAGCTCCTGAATAATAACCGTCTTGCCCACGCCGGCGCCGCCGAACAAGCCGATCTTGCCGCCGCGCACGTATGGCTCCAGCAGGTCAATCACTTTGATGCCGGTCTCGAACATCTGCGATTCGGTGGATTGCTCTTCGAAGGCCGGCGCCTGGCGATGAATGGGGCTGCGCTTGGCGGTGTTCACCGGACCCATCTTGTCCACCGGCTGGCCAATGACATTGAGTACACGACCGAGGGTCTCCTTGCCCACCGGCACCATGACAGGCTCGCCCAGGTCGATGGCCTTCATGCCGCGAACCAGTCCGTCAGTGGGCTGCAGCGCAATGGTACGCACGCGGCTTTCGCCGATATGCTGTGCCACCTCGCAGATGATGTCGATTGGATCGGGAACGTTAAACCCTTCGCTGGTAATGCGTATCGCAGTGCGGATGACGGGAATGTGTCCTTCGGGAAATTCCACGTCGACGGCCGGTCCGGCCACCTGGATCACTTTGCCTTCGTTCATATGCAATTCCTCTTGACTATTCCAAAGCGGACGCGCCGCTGACAATCTCGATAATCTCGCGGGTGATGCTGGCCTGGCGGACGCGATTCATCAGCAGCGTCAGCTTGTCGATCACTTCGCTGGCGTT
>Ga0105240_10002614_pt1 | contig 28785 bp, 17 predicted proteins | sample KBSC54metaG_FD_80426 | JGI IMG/M metagenome (GOLD analysis project Ga0105240, IMG submission 80426) | Corn rhizosphere microbial communities from Kellogg Biological Station, Michigan, USA - KBS C5-4 metaG | ecosystem: Host-associated > Plants > Roots > Rhizosphere > Soil | place: Michigan, USA... | reverse complement strand
GATATGTTCACCGCCACCCGCAAATCCTTACCGCCCGCGATGCAACTGCGCCACGCGACCAGCGCCCGGCAGGCTTCGCTGAGCACCCACCGGCCGAGCTTGATGATTTGACCGCAGTCCTCCGCGACCGGGATGAACCTACCCGGCATCAGTACGCCATCGCGGGAATGCCGCCAGCGTATCAGGGCCTCCACTCCCAACAAGCTACCGCTACCCAGGTCGACGATGGGCTGATACTCCAAAAAGAACTCTTCTTCCGGGACCGCCCGTGCGATGTCGGCTTCCAGCCGTAGCCGCTCGTGCAACACATCCTGCATGCGCGGCTCGAAGCACACGTAACGGTTCTTCCCCGCGGCCTTGGCGTGATACATGGCAATGTCGGCGTTGCCTAGCAAAGCCTCGGCACCGGTGGCCGAGCTGGAGTAAGCAACACCCACACTCGCCGCGACTCGCACTTCCATTCCATTCAACGGAAAAGGCGTGGCCAGCGCCTCGATGAGGGCAACGGCCACGGCCTCCACGTGTTCGGGAATGGCGGCGGACTCGAGCAGGATGGCGAACTCATCGCCCCCGAGGCGGGCGACCGTATCCGCAGCCCGCATATTTTGCACGATGCGTTGCGCGACCGCCCCCAGCAGTCGGTCGCCCGCGTCATGCCCCAGCGAGTCATTGATATTTTTGAAGTTGTCGAGGTCGAGAAACAGGACCGCAACAGGAGCCTGCCCACGTGGCGCCAACGCCAGGGCACGCTGCACGCGCTCTTTGAAGAGGGTACGATTGGCGAGCAGCGTGAGCGGATCGTGGAATGCCATCTGCCGGAGCTGCTCCTCCAGTGCCTTGCGCTCGCTGATGTCGCGGAAGTTGAGCGCCAGACCGCGCACCGCCGGATCCGTGGTGAGATTGCTGCCGACGCTCTCGAGCACGTGCCGGCTCTGACCTCGCTCGAAGACGAGCTCCACCGGGCCAACCGTCCCAGCGGGAGTGGCCGCGATTCTCGCCAGCAACGCACACAGTTTCTCGCGGTCGGGGCCCCTCCAGAGGTCCAGGAGACTGCTGCCGAGCACTTCGTCGGGGCGAAAACCCAACGTGCGCTCACAAGCCGGAGAAACGAAACGGAGTATGCCCGCAGGCTCGACGATCATGATGACATCGGAGGCGTTCGCAATCAGAGACTCGAAACGATCCTCCATCATGCGTGCGGCGCGTCGCTCGCGCATTACTGCGTCGCTGCGCAGAATCACGCCCTGCCGGACCATCAAGAGCACGGTGAGTGCGAATATGACGATAGTTACTCCCGCTGAAGATCCGCCGATATCGTCGCGTGCGAGATATACCAACACCAGAAAGGGGATCAGCAGCGCTGCGTAAGGGAGGGCTCGCGCCAAAGCATCCGCCGTCTCCGATGTCGTCGCGGCGCGCTCCGAGAGGCGCATTTGCTCTCGCCCGGCGGCAGCCCACGGCACATAGGACGCCATATAGAAAAAGTCCTGAAGGCCGCCTGAGGCATAGGAGCCGCCCATCTTGGCCAACGACCAGAAAATGTCCGCGATGAACATCATCGTGAATCCGACGATCAACAGCAGCGGCACCCGGCGCCCGTCGGCGCGAGTGAGCAGCCGAACTCCCAACACGAGTAACACCACACAATCCAGGCCGGCATAGGCCTCGCTCAGCCCCTGTTTGAGCGCATTGGGTTCGGCATGTACACCGGCAGGACGGATGACGAGGAACCAGAAGAAGGTGCCGAAGCCAATGGCGAGGATCGTGGTATCCAGGCAGACCTGGACCCACGGCACGCGGATCACTGCCGCCTGTATCAACTGCAGGGCCGCCACCAACATCGCGGCATAGAAAGTCAGGAACATGAGATCCGCGGGACCCGGAAACGGGTCCTTGCCGTGCAGCCAGCTTTGTACCGTGATGAGGGTACCGACCCAGTACAGCCCGAGCGCCACGGCGAGCGAGCACCAGGCACGGCGCAGTCCCTTGGAACGAGCCCGGAACGCGGCCGCGATCGCGATGATCGTGGCGGCCAGAATCGCTGGCGCGTCCGACAAAAGCCCGACGTAATGGGTCACCGACGGGCCGCCGACACCCGCGAGCATCACAATGCCGCAGAGCACCGTATAGGTGACGAGACCGAAATACAGTCTGTTGACCCAACACGGTGCATTTGTCGTGTTGGGTATTGGTGCCTGCTTGACCTGAGCGTCCACGGTAGATGCTGCGCCGCAATGTAGCGTGCTACGGGGCGCATCGATCGTATCGGCTAACGCTGCCGATGTATGAGGCGCGCATCACTCCCGCTGGACAGCAGGGGTCGAAAAGGTCCGATTGGGTCTAGATTCTGATGCGGAAACCGAACATGAGGGTCGTCTGATTCTCACTGCCGGAAGTACCCGCGGCCGGCGTGCCCTTGAAGCCATTCGCGAGGCCATTGGTGACCTCCGAATAGTTCACGCCGGTGTACAAGTCATAGTGCTTGTTGAGCACGTAGTCGAGGACGACCGAGGCCTCATTGAAGTCGCCGGAACAGAGCAGACCCGCTGCGCTGCACCCTATGTTTTCGTGGCCATCTACCCCACGGCCGATCGTCCAGTTGTTCTGGGTGACATGATAGAGCCCCACCATGAGATTCCACGCCGGGCGGAGCTCGTACTTCGCGCCCAGCCATTCCATGTTGTAGACCGTCGGGCTGTTGACGTTGATCGGCACCGTGATCGGATAGTTGTTCTGGGCCGCGGCGCCCGGGACGTAATCACCGTGCTTCCGCTGCATGTGCGAATAGCCGCCGTATACAGTTAGCTTGCTCAGTGTGTACTTGCCCAGCAGGTTGTAGGACGTGTTGTTGGAAATGAAGGCGGACAACCCCGGCGCGGGCACCGGATTCACCGGGTTGTTGAACGAGCTGCGCAGGTTGACCGCCCCCTTCTCGTTCTGGAAGACCGCATCCAGCGAGAAGCCGCCCCAGCTGCTACCTGCATCCACGCCGTAGGATTTTCCCAGCAAGCCCGTATCGAGCCCGCCACTGGAATACTCGACTGCCAGGTGAGCCGGACCGTGCTGGTATGCGTAGCGGATGGAGTTGTCCCAACGAGCGCCCTGAGTGCTGCCCGCACCGGCATTGAGACCGGAAAAGCCGAGGAACGAGAACGCGTAGGAGAGCCCCTGCGGATCGTACTGGGCAATGGCATCCAGCTGCAGCGAGCTCTGCCGGCCAATGGTCAGCGCCCCATAGACCGTGTGGCTGATACCTCCCCAGATGACGCCATTGAACGGTTGGCCACACCGGCTGGTATCCGCATTCGCGGTCTGTTGCCCTTGGGGGCGGCCGCTATTGGTGACGACGCTGCCACACCCATCGACGAGCTGGCCCGACAGCGGGTTGAATCCGGTGTCGGTCCTGGCAATGAGCGTCAGGCCATTGCCGATCGGCTGCGACACGCGCAAGCCGACCTTTGACTGCTCCAGACCGCTCTCCGCCACCGTAGACTGAGGCCCGGAGAAGTTGCGCGTGGTCGTAAAGGCCTGGTATTCGAGACCGCCGCCCCATTGGCTGCTCAAGGGCACACCGTTGGACTGATATGCGTACCCGACATCGATCGTCGCGTAGAGGGTAACCCCCCCGAGCGACAAGCTATCCGGGATCGGATCCTGCAGCTGCGCGTACGACGGTGCGGCCGCCAGGGCAAGGACGAGGAGCACGATAGGTTTAGTTGTTGTTCCCATAACGAGCGTGCCTGCAGTGGTACAGACTGAAGGCTGAAGCAACCGTGGCAGGAACGAAACTCGACAATGGTAGTAGAGGCAAAACCCAGCGTCAGGTGTTACAAGTAAGGTTTGTCCAGGAAGGGCCTCGAGATCATTCGATGAACTATCTGGTCCTCATCGTCGACGATCACCCGCTGTTCCGCGCGGCGCTCAGGGACGCCGTGCGCGCCGTATGTACCGACTGCGAGTTCCTGGAAGCCGACAGCATCGCAAGTTTGTTCGATCAGCTCGATGCGCACCCGGATGCGGATCTGCTGCTGCTGGACCTGAACCTGCCCGGGGCATACGGCTTCTGCGCGCTGGCACACCTGCGCGGCTCGCACCCCGAGTTACCGGTGGTTGTAGTATCGGCGCTGGACGACCGGCGCACCGTGCGTCAGGCTTTGGCTTTCGGAGCGCAAGACTTCATTTCCAAGTCCGCGAACGCGGACCGTATCGGCCGCAGCCTGCACGCGCTCTTGACAGGCGAAAACACTCCAACCTCCGGCTTCGAGACCAACGCCGACCTGGAGGTAGGCGGCGAGGCGCTCGAAGTGGCGCAGCGCTTCGCGCAACTCACGACCCAACAGTTCCGCGTGTTTGGCATGTTGTGCGCGGGCAAGCTCAACAAACAGATCGCCCACGAGCTCAACATTGCCGAGACGACGGTGAAGGTCCATATGAGTGCCATCTTGCGCAAGCTCGGAGCGGCGAATCGTACCCAGGCAGCGCTCCTGGCCCGACATCTGCTCACCAACCCCAGCGAGCTGCGGCCGCCACCCGACGAGACCGAGACTTAAGCCGCTGAGCCTCGGGGCAGGCGCAACTTGAAGGCACTCAACAGCGCCCGTAGTGCTGCGGGTCGCACGGGCTTGTGGAGTACCGAGATACCTGCTCCACGCGCCGTTCGGACCAGCTTGGTGTCATGGTCCGCGGTAATGAGCGCGGTCGGGTACTGAGGACCACATTCCTCGCGGATACGGCTGATGAGGTCCAAGCCATTGCTGCCATCGTCCAGGTGATGATCGGCCAGCACCGCATCGATCGCTTCGATCTTGAGCACCCGCAATGCCGAATCCGAGCTATGCGCTTGAGTGACCTGGACGCCCCATCGCTGCAGAAGCGCCTGCATGGCATCGAGAATCGAGCGATCGTTGTCTACGACCAGAACCCTGAGTCCGCGGAGGTTGCCTGCCTCGGGCACGGGGGCGGGCAGCGCCGGACGTTTCAAACTCCTCGCCTGTGCTATTCGCGGGACACGCACACCGAACACCGAACCGCGCCCCGGCCGGCTGCGCAGAGTGAGCTCGTGATGGAGCAGTCGCGCGAGGCGATCGCAGATGGACAGCCCGAGCCCCAGACCTTTTTCGCCCCACGGCGAGCCCTGCTCGAGCCGGCTGAATTCGACGTAGAGACGCTCTTGCTCATGGACCGCAATGCCGGGCCCCGTGTCATAGACACAAATCTCGAGCTCCCCCCCACGCCGCCGACAGCCGAGGAGCACCCCCCCGCGCTTGGAGTAACGCAACGCATTGGACAGATAGTTCTGCAGTATCCGCCGTAGCAGCACGCGATCGCTGCGCACCGCATCCCGACAAGTTGCGACCTGCAGGCGCAGGCGGCGCGAGTGCGCGAGCGGCGCATACTGATGTTGTAGATCATGCAACAGCTCCGCGATCGGGAAGGTCACGATTTCCGGACGCATGCCGCCGATATCCAGGCGCGCCACGTCCAGCAGATCCTTCAAAAGCTCCTCGGCTGCGCGCATCGAGCCATCTATCCGGCTGGACAGCTCGCGCAGCTCCGGAATGTCAGCCGCACGCGACTCCAGCGCGGAGGCGAACAGCCGGGCGGCATTCAAAGGTTGCAGCAGATCGTGGCTCGCTGCAGCCAGGAAGCGCGTCTTGCTCAGGTTGGCGGCTTCGGCCTGGAGTTTCGCCGCGCGTTGGGCCTCCAGAGCCGCGCGCAGCTCATGAGTGCGCTGCTCGACCCGGGCCTCGAGCTCCTGCTTCGCCTCCAGCAGCGCCTGTTCGGCGCGCTTGAACTCGGTTATGTCGGTGTAGGTGGTGACGAAGCCTCCTCCAGAAACGGGTTGACCGCTGATGCTGTATACCTGACCTTTCTTGCACTGGCGTTGGTACGCGTAGGCAGTCCCGGCTCGCAGGCGCCCGAGGCGCTTCGCGATGTACTCTTCGGGACCGCTTTCCCCGAAGTCATCCCGGTGCGCGTTCCAGCGGATGAGGTCCTCGATGGGACGGCCGACGAACACGAAGCCGCTCGGGTACTCGAACATCTCCAGATAGCGCCGATTCCAGGCGACGACTCTCAGGTCCGCGTCGACGACGCACACTCCCTGAGTAACATTCTCCATGGTCGCGGCCAACAGCTGACGGCTGAATCGCAGCTCCTGCGAGTGCTCGTCCAACATCCGCGCCACCTCATCCACGCCGAGACCCTTGCGTTTGAGGGCGTGAGCCACGATCCGGGCCGCGCACCGGTCGTGCGGCGCAGCGCCATGCAGTAGCGAAATAGCTGCCATGACTACGACGTTCAAGGCCAGCGGAGCCGCCAACCCGAAGGCACCCGCGCCGGGGTCATGGAGCAAGTCCAGGTAGATCCAGGCGAGAAACCCCGCCAACATGCCACAGAAAACCCCAACACGAGTCGCACGGCTCCAATACAGCGCCGCGACCATGGCAGGGGCGAACTGCGCGCAGGCCGCGAACGCCGCAAGTCCGATGGCGCCCACGCTGACCGCGCCGGAGGTGGCGCGGTAATAACCAAACGCCAACAGGGCAAGCCCGAAGATCACCGCTCGGCGCAACCACAGGATCCGGTTGCCGAGGTCGGCGGTCGCCTCCAGGGGCCGCTGCCAAAGCATGGGCACCGCGATATTGTTCGAGATCATGGTAGCGAGCGCGACGCTGGCGACGACCACCATGACCGTGGCAGCCGACAAGCCGCCGAGAAAAACGAGCACAGCCAACCAGGGAGCGCCGTAGGCCAGCGGCAATCGTAAAATGAGGGTATCGGAATCGGGTGGCACGGCGTGCGTGCCGCTAGCCGCAAGCACGACAACAGGCACTACGAACACCGAGAACAGCCCCAGGTACAGCGGCAATATCCAGCGGGCTCGTTTCAGGTCCCCGCTGTCGGCGCACTCGAGGACACCGACCTGGAATTGCCTCGGCAAACAGGCGATCGCTGCTGCGGCCAGCAGCGCACACACCACCGTATCCGTGTTGAGCAGGCTATGGGGGCTTTGCAGTTGCGGCGGAAGCCGGACCGCCAGGCCACGCAACTCGAGCCATGCATAGATGCCGACCATCAGGAAGACGGTGAGCTTGAACAGCGATTCGAAGGCAATCGCGAGCATCAGACCGCCGTGATGCCTGGTGGGCCCCACTGTGCGCGCGCCAAACAGCACCGCGAACAACGCCATGAGCATTGCAGCTGCGAGTGCGGTGTCGCGATACCAGGGTGCTGGCGCCGCGGCGGCGGCCGTCAAAGCGGCAAGGCTTGCGGCCACAGCCTTGTATTGCGCGGCCAGGTAAGGAATTGCCGCCGTGGCCGCAATGAGCGCGACGAGCGCGGCAAGCGAGCGGCTCCTGGCGAAGCGAGCGGCAATGAAGTCCGCGATCGACCCAACATTGTGGGCCCGTCCGGCTTTCACGAGTTGCTCGAGAAAAGGCCCGGCACAGAGGTAGACGAGAATCGGTCCGATGTAGATCGGCAGGTAACTCCATCCGTCGCGGGCGGCCGAGCCAACGGCCCCGTAAAACGTCCATGACGTGCAGTACACGCCGAGCGCCAACGCGTAGATATAGGGCCGCAGCCGCGGGCGTCCCGGGTAGATCGAGTAACGATCGCCGTAGAGCGCAATCGCAAACAGGCAGCCCAGGTATGAGACCGCGAGCGCGGACAGGAGCCAGCCCGACAACATGAGTATCCCTCTCCGCCAGGCTTATCCCATCCATGGTGCATCAAGCTGCTCAGGGGTCATAGGGACAAATGGGACTAGATCGCCATGACCGTTCCCGCGCAGCCGTTTGTGCTATATGAGGCTCTGGCCGGTCTTGCTACAAAGCTTCAGGGGGTTCCCGATGGTTCCGAGCCGCCGCGCCTCGCGGGCTATCATTGGCGTCTTATCGGTCTTTTTCCTAGCGCTGCTGGCCGCGGCCGGCATGCGAGCGGCGGAGGCCGCGAGCATCGACGAGCTCCTGGCCCGCGCTCAGCGTCTCGCCGATAGCGTCGAAATCAAACGTCTGCAGTGTGAGTACGGTTATTACCTCGACCAATCCGATTGGGACGCGGTGCTCGAGCTTTTTACGGACGATATCGTCGCCGAATACGCCAATAGCGGCGTATTTCGCGGCAAAGATCACGTGCGCGCCCTGCTCTATGCGATCGGCTACGGCAAGTCGGGCCTCCGAGTTGGGCAGCTGCGGGATCACATCCAGCTGCAACCCGTCATCGATATCGCCCCGGACGGGCAGTCAGCGCGCGGCCGTTGGAAGGCACTGGTGCTGCTAGGTCAGTACGGCGAATACGCGCGTTGGCAAACAGGCCCGTATGAGAACGAATACCGTAAAGAAGGCGGCCGTTGGAAAATCAGCCGTATCCATTGGTTCGAGACGTTCACTGTGCCCTACGAGGGCGGGTGGACGGTCGCAATGCCCCAAAGCAATGTGGCGGACCGCAAGATCCCGCCTGCCGATGGTCCCCCAACGTTTGCCGCCAATCCCTGGCCCGCGGTGACGCTGCCGCCGTTTCACTACTCGAACCCGGCGACTGCCCGTCCAGCTGCACTGAAGATCCGCGGGCCCGGCACCGGCAGCCCCGGTGAGCGCCTCGCCGCTGCTCAGCGCCTCACCGGCCTGGTCCGAGACGAACACCAGATCGAGATTTTGCAGCGGACCTACGGCTTCCTTGTCGACAAGAATCTCTGGACACAGATCGCGGACCTCTTCACCGAGGATGGCACGCTCGAGATTGGCGGGCGCGGCGTATTCGTTGGCAAAGCTCGTGTATTGCAGTATCTGCGGTACCTCGGCACACCCGGGCGCGGCAAGCTGTACGACCACACGCAGATGGAGCCGGTGGTAACGGTGGCAGCGGACGGACTGACAGCCAAGGGCCGCTGGCGCGCGCTGATTTTCGGAGCCGATCTGGACAAGCGCATGGACTTCCTGGGCGATGCGATCTACGAGAACGAATATCGCAAGGAAGACGGTGTCTGGAAGATCTCCAAGCTGCATGCCTACTTCGTGCTGTACACCGATTTCCAACGCGGATGGGGCGCGACCTTCTGGGCGCTCACTACACCGGAGGTCGACCTGCCACCGGATCGCAAGCCGTCGGCGCGCTACGAAATCTATCCGGGCAACACATTCGTGCCGTATCACTACAAGCCCGGCAACACCTGGCCCGAGCCCGCCCCAGCCACACTCCAGCCCGTTCCTGGCGCGCAACTCAACTCCGGGACAGCGGCGCTTGCCAAAGAGATCACGCGGCTGGAGGACACCGACGCGATCGAGAATCTGCAAAACGCATACGGGTTCTATCGCGACAAATGGCAGTGGGATGACGCAGCCAAACTCTTCACGGCCAAAGGGACGCGCGAGGTCGCTCAGCGCGGCGTCTATGTGGGTAGGGAGCACGTGCGCCACAGCTTCGACATCGACGGCCCGGCCGGCCTTCGCCAGGGTGAGGTCGCCGAGCATTTTCTCTACCAACACGTGATCCACGTGTCGGAAGATGGGAAGACCGCTCACGCGCGCCTACGCGAGCTGACACTCACCGGTGCCTTCGGCAAACGCGCTGAGATAGGCGGTGAGGTCGCCGAAAACACCTTCATGAAAGAAGGCGGGATCTGGAAGATCAAATCGGAGCACCAGTACACGACGTTCTGGGCGGACTACATCAAAGGTTGGTCGCGGGGGTACCTCCCGATCGCCGCAGCCGACCCGGCAATCCCGGCGGACCAGCCGCCAACCGAGGTCTACGCGGCCTTCCCGGATTACTACATCCCGCCGTTTGACTATTCCAACCCGGTTACGGGCCGGCCGATCGTGCCTTAGGGACTTTGCCGTCCTCGTGCGCTGCGCCTCATCCATGGGCCCCTGAAGACTCCCCGCGCGCTCGCCGGGGAGCGATGCAGCGAGGGCCGGCGGCGGCCTGCGCACAGACAGCGGGCGCGAAAGTTGCTGCGTTCGGGCAATGCTCTCAACTGCCTGCCAGCACCTGTAGATCCGCGATGATTAGGCTGACTCTGATCGGTGAGCAACACTCTCGGACGCTCCCTCCCATTGAAAGCGCATACTTTCGCATCACGGGCGGCTCCATCTGGATTCGCCCGGGCGACACGCCGTTGGCGCGTTATATCGGGCCGACCTGGCAATACCGTGACACACAGTGGTCCGGGCTGCGATTCGAAGGCAATTGCCGCCTGGTTTTCGGGTTGCCACGCGATCCGGCGGGCGTTTCCGAGTTGTTGAGTGTTGTCTCGATCTCTGCCTGCAGCTTGGCGGCCAACGGCGTTCCCTTCGCGATCCTGGAACCCGAGCGCGAAATGTGGCGTGGGGCGTCGGCAGGCACCTGGTGGCATTCCTTCCGCCTCGAGAGCTTGAGCCTGAGGCCGGCCGTTGAGTCCAATCGTGACTCACTGTACCGAGTCAAGCCCTACGCGCGTAACCGTTACAACCGACTCATGAACTAGCGGCACGTCAGTCCCGGATGCGGGGCTGTATGTTGCAGTTGCGCCACGTATGTTTGGAGCCGTGACGACCTGTGGCAGTATCGTGTCTCATGTCAGGAGTGGAGCGGTACTGTGCAGCCAACACAGCAGGCGATCATGCGGGGAGCGGTTGTTGCCGCGATTCTGGTCGATATGGCCGCCTGTGGAGGTGGCGGACATGGAGGATCTGCCAATCCAGTGATGGGGACCACGGCATTCACCACGAACGAGAATGTCGCTTTGAACGGCACGCTTTCCGCCACCGACCCGGGCGGCGGAGCCGTCACTTTCACGCAGGGTACGCCGCCTAAATCCGGGAGTCTGACTGGCTTCACGGCGGCGGGCGCCTTCGTCTACACACCAAACCCGAACTTCACCGGCAGCGACTCATTCACCGTTACGGCCGCGGACGCCGCGGGACATGCCACGACGGGAACAATCAACCTCACGGTCTCTGTCGATCAACCGCCAACTGCGACCGGCGTCGTCATCCGTAACGATACTCCGGGCGCGACCAGTAACGGTATCAACGTCCTGGCGAATTCCAGCGATCCGGACAAAGACAACCTGACCGTGACCATCACGACGCCAGCGAGCGCAGGCGTAGCCAAAGTGAATGGCGATGGCACTGTCAGCATCTCCGGCCTGCCCAGCGTGTTCAAGGGCGTGATCCGCTTCGGCTTCACGGTCACAGACCCGAGCAGCAAGACCGCCAATGCCGGCGCAGCCGTCTTTGTCGGCGTCGACCCGTTTCGCGTCACCTTCGTAGCCGACTCGGACCCGCAAGGGAGCGGTCAGTACGAGGTCTACCTGACAGACTTCGCGACTGCGCCCGTCAAGGTGTCGGCAGCAACACAAAGTAACGCGCGCCTGCAGGGCTATGCGGCATCCAACAACGGAGCAACCATTGCGTATCGCTCACTCGACCCGGCGAACGCTGCGAGCAATAAGATCTCGTTCGTGCAGACGACCTCTCCCGCTACTCAGGTGCCGATCTCACTCCCCGCTGGTGCATTACCTGTGGCGGACGCCAACGGCAACGATCAGTTCGTAGTCAGTCCCGATGGCAAGTGGATCGCGATCATCGGCGGCACGGCAGCGAACAACTCGCTGTACCTGGTGAATGTCGCAAATCCAAGTGCGGTCACGCCTGTCACCACGACGTCCTCAGGGACGTCGGCCGCATTTGTGTCGCAACCTACTTTCACGCTGGATTCGACAGCGCTCTATTTCCTGGCGGGCGGCGCCGGCGGCCAACACAAGTCCGTCTATCTCGTAGCGGTGAGCAACCCTGGAACCGCCGTGCTCGTGTCGAAGCAAAGCGACCCGGCGACCAGCGACGACATCGGCGCATTCACGGTCGCTACCGACCAATCGAGCATCGTCGAGCAGGCTAACCGCAACGGGCGCGAGGGGATCTGGTACGTCGATGCCAAGACCCTGACAGCCGAAGTTGAAATCGACACACCCACGGCGGGAGTGGCGGTCACTTCCAGTACGGTAGGGCGGCCTCCGGGGCTGGGCGGCAGCAACAATGGCAAGGTGGTGGCCTACGATGTCGGCGTGCCGGGGACTGCCCCGACCTCGACAGGCATCTTCGTGGCGCAGGTCTCCAAAACACCCGCTCCACAACTGGTCACGCCGCTCGAGACCGTGCTGGGCTTCAGCCCGGACAACTCCAAACTGCTCTACACCGATTCGGCGCAGGTCGCCGAGATCGGCGCAGCCGCGGGGAACGGCGGTATCCAGGTCGGGGTGGGCAATCAGGCCTGGTACGACTCGTCGGGAAACATCGTGCTGGTGCAGGATCCTGCCGCTGCGGGCGTCACTCTGACCTACAACACGCGTCCGTTCGGCTCGCCGATGCCGGTCACCCGCTCGGGAACGGTCGCTTACGCTGTCGATGTGTCCGGATTCGCCCAGGGAGTTGTAACCCTGAGCGAGGGTCAGGGCGGCATGGCGGCGCCAGCCGCCGCCAGCCTGCAGCTCATCAACGTCCTCGCCGCAAACAGCCAGGGGATTCAGCCGCTATACCTGGCCTCGCTCAGCTCGACACCTTCCTCGGCCTCGCCCGTGCATCTGACCTCCTATATTTCGAAGGTCGTGACCCACTGACCCCTTCAGGGTTGCAGGCCGATCACAGTGACCGACGCTGGCGCAAGTCTCAAGGAGAGCGCTCCAGCCGCACCTTTGGTCGCGGCAATCGGTTTGGGCTCCACGGTCATCGGGGCATCGAAGGTGTTGATACTGTCAATATGCGGTGCGGCGAGGGTCTGGCCGCTGGCGGCACGGTAGCGGCCACCATCAGCCGCGATCTCGATGCTCACGGGACGCGCCGGGTCGAGATTGGTGAGAGCCAGCCATACCTTGCCATCCTTGTCCTTAGCCGCGATGGCATCGACTCGCGGTAACTTGACCTCGCCATGCACGTAGCTGCCCGGATCGAAAGACACCGGTAGCGATGTGGCATCTTGAAAGGGTACATACATGTGATACACGTGATAAGTGGGCGTTAGAACCATCTTGTTCCCACTGGTGAAGATCATCGCCTGCAGGACGTTGATCATCTGCGCGATGTTCGCCATCCGCACTCTGTCGGCATGGCGCACGAGTGTGTTGATGCCCAGTGCGGCGATGAGCGCATCCCGCTGGCTGTTCTGCTGCTCCAGAAACCCTTTGTTGGTGCCAGGCGTAGGCGCGAGCCACGCGCCCCACTCGTCGACGACCTGTGCAATCTTCTTTTGCGGGTCGTATCGATCCATGATCGCTCCCTGCGAGCGGATCAGGTCATCCAGATGGAGCGCCTGCTGCAGCAGTGCGGCGTAATCGCCCTCTCCGAACCCCGTCGCTTTGTAGGACGGCGGCCACTTGCCCACGGTGTAGTAGTGGAGGGATACCCCCTCGATATCCCAGCTATACACATGGCTCTGCCAGGCCTGCATGACGGCTTCGGTGTAATCGCTTTTGCCGCCGTCGGAGCCCACCGCGATCCTTTGCAGGGGTTGCGCGCTGTCGTAGCTGCGCACGTAATGGCTGTAGATCTTGAGTTGACTGACATAGTACTCCGGTGACATCGCGCCACCGCAACCCCAGTTCTCATTGCCGATGCCGACGAACGGCACCTTGAAAGGAGCCGGATGTCCGTTCGCGGCCCGCTCGGCGGCCAGGGCGGTAGGTAGCCCGGCTGTCATGTATTCCATCCAGTCGGATGCTTCCTGGACGGTCCCCGAGCCGACATTGACGGACACGTAGGCGTCCGCCCCGATCTGCTGCAGAAAATCCATGTATTCGTGGGTGCCGAACGTGTTCGGCTCGATGACGCCGCCCCAGTTGGAATTCACCGTAGCCGGACGGTGGCTCGCCGGCCCAAGTCCCTTGCGCCAGTGGTACTCGTCGGCGAAACACCCTCCCGGCCAGCGCACATTGGGAACTCGCAGCGCCTTCAACGCCGCCACGACATCGTTGCGGATGCCGCGGGTGTTGGGAATGGGCGAGTCCGGCCCAACCCAGATGCCCTCATAGATTCCTCGTCCCAGGTGCTCGGCAAACTGGCCGAACAGGTGCCGGCTGATCTTCGGGCCCGTTTCGGACGCGTGAAGTGTCACGGTCACCTTGCCTGCACCATCCTGGGCGCAAGCCATCGTTGCGACGACGAGCGACCCGATGAGAGCACTCACCAGGCCCCGCACCGCTCTGCACGCGTTAGATCCGCTCACCAGTACCCCCCGACGTTTGCCAATAAACCGAATAACGCTCATCCCGCACGAGATACAAAGGCATCACTTTCTCATGCGCCCCGACCGCAGGCAGCCGGTCGGCTGGCGGGAGGCTCTCGGGCTCTGTGGGACGGCCGTGAACTACTTTGCGCGGACCATCGGTTGGACCGGGCCCCAGTACCGCCGCCAGCACCAGGGGGCCCTGGAGCATCGCAATGACGGACTCATCTCCCGCCAAGGCCTCTCGTCGTGACTGCATCGGTAAAACAACGCTGATGACATCCCCATCCCGCCAGACCCTGCGTAGCCCCAAGTACGACCCCGGGTCGGCGACACCTTCCAACGGTCGACCGTTTATACTGACTTGCGCGGCGCCGGTGGTCCAGCCAGGAATCCGCACGTGGATCGCTCGTGCGACAGGGCGCGAGGACCTGATTTTGATCGTGATGCTCTGCTCGCGCGGAAACTGCGTCACCTGCTCCAGAGCAAGCCCTTCCTCTTTCCAATCGAGAGTCGCGGCGATGAACTGGTTGATGTAAACATCACCGCCACGGTGGAAGAAGATGGTGTCGGTAAACTTGCCGAACTCCTCGGCACCCGTTCCGGTGCAACACCAGAACGACTCATCGGCGGAGTTATAGGCGCGCCAGTAACCGGCCGCGAGTGGGAAGAAGTACTGTTTGAGCCCGTGCGCATCCTGCGTACCCAGCCTACAGTTGAATAGCGTCCGTTCATACTCGTCCATCCACCGCGCCTGCCCCGTCCATCCGAAGACGAGACGCTGCAGTTTCATCAGATTGTAGGCCACGCAACATTCGGCGTTCGTCCAACCAAGCGTACCCTGGAGTTGTCCCGGCGCAGTGGTCCAATGCTCATCCAGGCTGGTGTTGCCGATAACGTAGTTGCGTGCGCTGAGCACCTCTTCGAGGAAATATTCGGCAATCTGCCGATAGCGACGCTCCCCGGTCACTTCGTACATTCGAGCGGCGCCAATGATTTTCGGGACGTTGGTGTTTGCGTGCAGTCCCTGCAACTCGTCGCGACGCTGCGCCAAAGGATCGAGAATGCTCGGCTGCTCGAACAGCCGCGCCGTCTCCAGGTACTGCTCCTTGCGGGTAAGTGCCGCCAGATTGACGAGCACCTCGTTCATTCCACCGTATTCGGTGCGCAGCATGCGCTGCCGTTGCTCGTCGCTGATTCCGGCGAAATAGTTGCCCGCCCACCCGGCCATGCCCTGGGCTACCTCGAGCGCGTCCGAGTTGCCCGCCAGCGAATGCATGTCGAGCAAGCCGGCCATGATCTTGTGGTACGTATAGAAAGGCGCCCATACGGGCTTGCCTTGCACGAGACCTTGGAACAGATCCGGCGGAAACGCGCTCAGGTAGCCGGTTCCGATCTTCTTCTGGCATTGCGCCAGTGCCGACACGAGCACCTCACCGCGGGCCTTGAAGGTAGTGTTTCCGGAGCTCGCGGCTGCGAGGGCGAGCGCGGATAGAACGTGGCCGCCGGCAAAGTGGCCGCGTAACTGACACGCCGGGTCCTCCCAACCGCCATAAGGTGTCGCGCTGGAAGAAACGCCCGCAGTGACGCGAAACGAATGCAGCAGCCGATCGTCGGCGAGCGAGTCGAGATAACGCTCGTTGATCTCGGCCTGCTCCCGAAAGATCCCCGGCCGCAACCGCACGGCGCTCAGCGGAAAGGGGACGAGATTCCCGGCCGGTTGCGCGGCCGAGTCAGCTGGCAGGATCGGGGCGGCTGTCGAGTCACCGAGCCCGGCGGCAACGGCGGCTGCAGCGCCCGTCTTTAGAAAATCACGCCGCGAAGATTTGGTCATGAGGGCCAATTGTCTGACAAATTGCAGTGCGTGGCAACACGGCGCGTGCGGCCCAAAGCAGACCAGCGCGGACCGGAGCGGCCGCACTGACCAACAGGCGCACTCGCCCGGAGAGTTCCTGGCGAGCCTGGGCCCCGGGAGGGATACTGCACGCGCAACCACCGGAACGTTGCGGTATTCGTGGAGGCATCATGCGGTCGGGGTTCACCAGGCTCACCCTCTCATGTGTGGTTTTGGCCATCTGTTCAGCGCTAAGCCACGCAAACGACCAGGCAACCGATAAAAAGCCTACCGCCGCACACTGCACAGACCCCGCGAGCGGTAAGCCCGTCGATTGCGTACCTGCCACCTTTACCACCTTCGACATTCCATTCGACAAGCTGCCCGGCGGCCGAATGAATGCCAAGGGCGAGCTGGATCCGACCTCATCGCCGCAAGATGCCCACGCAGGCGCGTTCGTGGCGGCCAAGAAGCTCGGGCTGTTCCGCAACTTCGAGTGGGTCCACTGGATTCCGACCGCCCCATCCAAAAAAGACCCTGCCACCGGCAAATGGCACGGCGGTGACCTGGACGGCTTTCCCACAGGATGGGGCTCGACGGGCTTAGGCATCGCGGGCGACTGCCTCTACTGGGGTCGAAGCAACTCCACCAACACCACCGGCCCGGGCGTAACCCTGGACGTCGAGATCTTCAAGATCCAGCCGGACCCGGTGAAGAACCCTCCGGTCGAAGTGGGCACCATGCCGCAGCTCACCGCCGACCACGGAGCAACAGCGGTCCGCGACCGCGAGTTGCGTCCGTATAACTACGTGTCCACGGACGGCCGGGAGCGCATGTTGATGGTCCGGAGCGCCGCCACCGGAACCGGCGGCGACGTGATCACCTACACTCTCGATCCCAACACCTGCCTGCCGGTCGACCAGGGAGCGACCGCCAAAGGCGTGCTCGCGCACGAATTCTATCTCTGGCACGACCAGCGCAATCCCAATCGTCTGCTGGTCATCTCGCAGACTTACGGCTCGCAGGACGAAGATCTCATCGTGACCGCGATAACAGATGAGAAAACCGGCACGGTGCTCGCCGAGCCGACCTTCCTCGCCTCGTTCACTCTGGAAAATATCGGTGGTCCGCTGCGCAACGAGCGACCCGACGAGACCGGGCTGTACTCCTCCGGCAGGTTCGCGGATTACAGTCATTTGACGGACCAGTGGGGGCGCCCGGGAGCCGCGGAGCCTGCCATGGTGAACAGCCTCCACTCGGGCACCATGTCCGACGATGGCGAGCGCTTCTACGTTGCCGGCACGACCGCCGGAATGTACATCCTCGACACCGAAAAGATTGCGCAGAGCACGAATGCACAGCTCGCATCGGGAAAGGTCTGCAACCAACGTTCGACCAACGCATGGCTGGACGGCAAGGTAGGCGGCATACTCGATGTCAAGAAGCTGCCGGAGGTGGCGAACGACTGCGTTCACCCTGTACTCAACTCGGACCCCGGCGTGCTGGCGCTGCTGCGGTCCAACCGCTCGGATGTGGATAAGCTCGCGCGCTACACACGGCTCGAGACTCGCTCCCGGTTCAGCTTTACGCCACCGCTGGTCGCGATGGTCGGGGTCCATAGCGCGGTACCGGTTCCCAACCGTCCCTCACTGACCAAAGGCAACACCAAAAAGCGTCCCGCCTGGGTGGTGATCACCGAGGAATGGCCCTTCGGGCCCTGCCCGGAGCGGGGTCTGCGGATCATCAACATCGAGTCGGAAATCAACCCGATGATGGTGGGCGCACTGGCACAGTCCGACAGCCTGGTCGAGAAATGCCTGGCACAGCCCAAGCCGCCGGGTGCACTGATCCGGCCCATGATGCACGCTCACAATCCTACCGTGCTGCCGGATCTCGTATTCGTGGGCTGGCTGGGTCATGGAGTTCGGGCCATCGACATCTCGAACCCTTTCAATCCGCGCGAAGTAGGCCATGCGCGGCCGGTGCCCTGGGGCGATATCATGACCTACCCGGATATCCACAACGGCCTCATCTACGTCGGCGACAACCAAACCGGCCTGCACGTGCTGAAATATACGGGACCCCACGCCGAGGAGGTGCCGCAGAACGCGGTGTATTCCTCCAACCGGACCAGCCCGCACCCATCCGGTCCGCCGCGCTCGGGCGGTAAGGAATGATGGCGTGTTGCGGAGAGCCGTACTGGGCCTGCTGTTGGTGTTGGGCCTGTCTGGCGGAGCCGCGGCGGGACAGGCGGCACCGGTCCTCTACACCGAGGATGACCTGCTATTTCTGACCCATATGATCATGCATCATGAGCAGGCTCTCACGCTGGCCGCCCTCGTGCCGTCCCGAACGCAGCGCGAGGAGTTTATCCGGTTTGCTCGCTATCTCGACGGAGCACAACGCGCCGAGATCGACCAGATGAAAGCGCTGCTGCGGATGGCCAGCGACCGGGGTATCTCGATTCCTCACCACGAAATGCTCGGCGACCCGCCAATGGCGGGAATGTTGTCCAAGGCGCAAATGGCGGAGTTGACCGCGGCCACCGGCCCGCGGTTCGAGCGGCTTTGGTTGCAAGGAATGATCTATCACCACCAGGGAGCCCTCGACATGGCGCGCGAGCAGCAGCAACGGCAGTTCGAAACGGGGCGCCAGCCTTACGGCATCGACGTGATGGTCGATGACATACTGGTCGTGCAGCGTGCGGAAATCACCAAAATGCGGGGGTGGCTCGAGCAGTGGGGCCTGTCGCGATAGCAGGCCGCGCTGAGTCTGTTACGGGCTCATGCGGTCAGATAGCGCAGCTCCTGGCGCACGTGCGGCACGAAGTAGAGTCCGGCACCCATCGCGGGAAGACAGATCACGACAGCCATGATCCAGGGCATCCCGTGGTAATCGGCGATGTAGAGCGCCTCGAACAGCCCTATTCCCGCAGCTCCGGCGACCGCCACTGATCTGAACAGAGCGCGGGTAAACTGCGTGCGTAATGTCACCAACGCGCCGACCGAAGTCACGACATCACCGCACAACTTGCCGAGAGCGGCACCGACGATTCCGTAAGATGGGATGAGCAGAGTGTGCGCGAGGAGCGCGACAGACACTCCCAGCACATCCGCGCGCAACATCTTTGCCGGCACGTGCAGCGCCGTCGCTGCGAAGCGCAGGATTGCTGAGACACCCGCAAAGAGCGCCGACGCAGCCAGAATACGCAACGGGATCGCCGAAGCCAGGAACTCGTTCCCCGCCAGCAGGGTCACGACTGACTCGGCGTGCACGAACACTACCGCGAAGGCCAACGAAGAGATGATAATGCTCGCGCTGATTGCAGCGCGCAGTCGTGCTCCAAAGAAACCGCTGCCGTCCGCGCCCCGATCCCGCATGAAGAGCGGCATCATCATCCCGCCAAACAAATAAGGAATCACGAACAACAGCTCGTAGAGCTTCAGCGGTGCATCGTACAGCCCCACCTGTTTTGCGCCCTGAAGCAGCGACAGCAACAACACGTCCGCCCGTAATTGGACGTTCAGCAGCAGCACCGACCCCGCTACGGGCAAGCCTGCCACAATCAGCGTCCGCCAGACCGGCCAGTCAAACCTCAACCGGAAAGGCAGTAGTTGGTTGGCATAGTAGGAAGCCAGTGCCGCCGTACAGATGAGCCCAAAGGCGGTCGCCGCCAACATGGCGGTCGTGCCGGCGCCGAGCGCGGCGAGCCCGGCGATGAGCGCCAGTGCCACGAGTGCACCGGCCGTTTCGGCAATGGCGCCGCGATGCTTGGCCAGCTTGAGTTGGAATACCGCCCGCAAGACGTCGTTGAGTTGATAACCCACCCAACCGGCACCGGCGACGAGCACACCTAGCCGTACGTCGGGGTCATAGTCCGTCAGAAAGAGCACCAGCAACAAAACGAGCACGGCGCAAACCGTCGCAACGATGCGGATAGCGGCTGCGTTACCCAGAACACGGGGCTCATCGCCATTGTCGCGTGAGATCTCGCGCAGTGTGATCGAATAGAGTCCGAAGTCAAAAATGACGCCCGCGAAAAGCAGCATCGTCAAGACCGTGCGGTAGTCACCGAGGCCATCGGCCCCAATGGTCCGCGCGAGGACGCCGAAGGTGACGACCCCGATCAACGCTCCAGCCACTCGACCCGCAAGCGCACTGCCGAGATTACCCAGCAGTTTTCTGCCCAAAGCGATAGAGCCTCCCTCGGCCACGGCCACGCTTCAGACAGCGAGCCCTACCTTTCACTGACCTTTCGCGATTGGAGTAACGCGAAGGTACAGACAAGGTTCCAAAGCTGCAACCTTGATGTTACGTACTGCGAAGTATTCGCTAAGGCCCAGCTTGACCGCGAGCGCGGGCCTACAGTGCTTGAATACCAGGGCAACCTGGCTGCGCAACGCGCGGTGCCGGCCTGCCCTGCGGCCGGCCGGCACCGCGCCATTTTCAGAAACTACGTTTCACCGTGACGGACCATTCCCTCGGCATGGCCGGCTGTCCGTTGATATAGCCCGCCGAGGTGTGCGTGTCGAACAGCGTGAGGTAATAGAGTTTGTTGGTCATGTTGGTAACATTGAGCGCGGCCTGCCACAGGTCCGACTTGCTGCGCCAGGTGAGCCGTCCGTTCAGGACCGTATAGCCATCGATCTCATTCCAGGCAATATCGTTGATGGGATTGGCAAACTGCGAGGCCTGGTAGCTCACATCGAGGCGGGGTGTGATGCTGCCCCGATCCCCGATGGGATAGTCATATTGCATACCCGCGCTCGCTTTCCATCTGGGCGTATAGGGCGTGACCATGTTCAACGTAATGCCGGAGTCGACCACGTCGTTGATCCTCGTGTATTTGAAATCGAGCCAGCTGGCGGAGGCATCGAACTCGAGGCCCGCGACCGGATGGACCTCGGTCTCCAGCTCGATACCCTTGACGTGCGCCGAGCCAACATTGGAGGGTAACGCACAAGGCGCGGGTGGATATTGGATGCCGTCGAGCGGCGGAGTCGGGCACGAGCTCAGGGTGAGCTGGATGTTGTTGTACCTGTTGAAGAACGCCGAGACGTTGAACCTCATGTGCCGATCGAACAGATTGGTCTTCAGTCCGACCTCGTAGGCGGTGAGGGTCTCCGGCCCGAACGACAGGGCCTGGGACGGATAGAACGGCCGCGGGTTGACGCCGCCCCCTTTGTAACCCGTCGACACCTCCGCATAACCCATGATGTCCGAGGTGAACCGGTAGTTCAGGTCGGCGCGGTAGTCAGTACGATTTCCCTTGAACGTCGCGGTCGTGCCGTTCAGGCCCGCTACGAGGCCGTTATATCCAAGCGGGTCGGTGATGGTGGTCCCGTCCGCATTGTGCCGGTAGTAGGTATAGGTCTTCTTTTCGTCGGAATAACGCACCCCGCTCACCAGGCTCAATTTGTCCGTCACATGCCATTCGGCATTGGCGAACCCGGCGACCGTGCGTGAGGGCGTACTATCCGGACCGTGGATGAAGTCGAAGCCCACCCAAGGCAGTCCTACTCGAGCATTGAGCCCGCCGTTCTGGCGGAGAAAGAAGCCGCCCACCGTATAATCGACCACGTCGCCCACCGAGCCGGTCAGGCGCAGCTCCTGGCTGAATTGCAGGTGTCTTTGTTTCTGCAGCAGGATCTGCACGCCAATGGGCGAGGCATCCGTCTGCTCGGCAAACTGATTCGTATAGTTGCGATACGCGGTGATCGATGCCAGTGTGAGCTTGTCCGTGAGATTCCACCGAACATCGCTGGAAAGCCCCCAGGTGCGGTAGTGGTTGATCGGCGGTACCGTAATAGGAGCGTATGGGTCGGGCCCGAAGACCGCCGACCCGGCGCTCGAGGTGTACGTCGCATAACTGAGGTACGGATTGTTCGGGTGGTTGGGATCGGTGGATTGGGGTCCGTAAGGAATGAACTGTGAGCCGTAGAAAACCGGCTTGCCGTCCTTGCCGAGCGTGTAGGTAGCCGCCCCCAGGCTGGCGGGATTGACCTTCAGGATGGTGTTGGCCTGCACGCCCGACTGATCGTCGGTCGCATCCGCCGCCAGGTTCCACTCCAGGGCATCCGTCGCCAGCCAGCGCAGCGCGATCCGTCCGGCGTTGAAGGCCTGACTGCCATCCTTCCCCAGGGTGCACCCGTCGCCGACCGAATGTGTCGGCAGATCGGATCCCGGGTGACTGCAGGCATAGTCCTCGCGAGTAACATAACCATCGTGATGTTTACTGGCGAACGACACTCGGACGAACAACCTGTCGGGCGTCACCGTGAAATCTCCCGCGCCCCGGGCCTCGATGCGATTGAGGCTGCCATAGGTGACATCGATGTAACCATTGCCGTTGCCCGTGGGCTTCTGCGAGAAAAGTTTGATCGCGCCGCCGATGGAGTTCTTACCCGCGAGCGTTCCCTGCGGGCCGCGCAAAATCTCGACGCGGTCCAGATCGAGCAGATCCAGCACCGAGCCGGTGAGCGTCGCGTAGTAGACATCATCGACATAGATTCCGACACCCGGCTCGAGCGCCAGGTTGAAATCTGTCTGACCCACACCGCGGATAAAAGCCACCATCGATGAGCCGAAAGCCGCGCCGTTGGGTTGCAGGGTCACGTTCGGGGCTTGCCCGGCTACCTGGGAAATGTCGGTCTGATTGCGCTGTTCCAGCATAGCTGCGTTGACAGCCGTGATCGCGATGGGCGTCTGTTGCAGGTCCTGCCGGCGGAATTGCGCCGTAACGACGACCTCCTGGAGGACATCCTGGTTGTCTGCGGGTGCCGCGTCGGCCGCCACAGCCGGTTTGGCCGGCGAGATGAAACAGGCGGACAGGGCCGCGAGAACGAGTAGCGGAGCTCTGTAGACTTTCACTAGTGATCCCCCCTTGTAAGTCTCTTTCTAGTCGGTAAGCAGTTGCCTCGCAAAGTCAGCTTCCAACTCCGATAGTGAAGCGCAACTGAGTACGGCGCAACATTCCTCCAAGGTTCTCCAGTGCTAATCGGCCAGGATGGAACTGTGCATGGACATTATTGGAAACGCTCCGGAAATTACCTGCCGAGGCAGCGAAGCGAAACCGGTACATTTGGCCGCGGCGGCGTATGATGGAGCTCGTTTGGAGCGCAGCTGGCCCGCCAAACAGGGGGGAATCGACGTGCAAGCAACCGGCAGTCCGGCTCTCGTGCCGACGTTAGATTTGCGTCGGGTGCCACCGAATCAGCGCGCAAGCGCTTGGTCCTCGCACACGTCCACATTCTTTCCCGGGGCGGCGATCCGGAATCTGCCCCAGCAACCGGCACTGGGAGAAATCGCTCGCGTTCCTATCGGACACGGAACCCTGTGGTACATACACTCCCCGCCGGCGCTGTTTCAGTACCGGCCAACGCAAGTGCCCTGCATCGGTCCAGCGACACTGCCGTCCTTTGGCCTGATGACGCAGTTGAGCGGTATCGTACGAGTCAGTCAGTCAGGACGTGGGTGCGCACTCGAGCCTGGCGATCTTTGCTTTCTCGACGCGCGCGAGGCTTTCCGGGTGGAGGGCGCCGACTCGTCCGAGTTTATCGTCCTGGAAATGCCGCGGGACGCGGTCACCGGGATGCATCCCTTTCTAGGCTCGCACACGGCGTGTGCACTGAAAGACCGGAGCCCGGGAGCAAGGCTCCTACGCAACACCATTCTCGGATTGGCGGGGGCCGCGGCGCACTTCTCGCCAAGTCAGCGCGCCGCCGCGCTCACCGGAGTCCTGGGGATGTTGGGTGTGCTCGATCAAGCGCTCCAGCCGCGAATGCCCGTCGATCGGCGCATTGGCGCCGCGCTTTCCTACATCGAGCTGCACCTTGCGGATCGGGAGTTATGCGCGGTGGCGATCGCCGGCACAGTGGGGCTCAGCCGCCGCCGACTGGACGAGTTGTTCATTGCCGCTCTGGGCCAGCCTGTAGCGGCACAGATCTGGCAGCGCCGTTGCGCGCAGGCTGCATCTTTGCTTCGCGATCCCTCGAGGACACAACAGGGTCTGCAGGACATCGCTCGAGCGAGCGGCTTCGAAGACACGACGCACCTGGTGCGCGCTTTCAAACGCCGTTATGGACAAACACCCGGGAAATGGCGGCTAGCGTGCCGCGAGTGCGGCGACGAGCCCGCGGTAGTCCGTCAGACGTGGCGTGACTAGGCCGGCAATCTTGCCGCTGTCGTCCCACCGCCTGATGCGGACCGCCTGGGCGAAGTAACGCTCGCCTTCGAACGCTGCAACTTCTGCCGCTGACATTGGGCCGCCCTGCAACTCCAGCGTACGTATGGACGCCGGGCTCAGTCGCGCAAAGTAGCTCGGCTCGACTGCGCACAGATAACGCTTCGCCGGGACATGTAGCCGCACCGGCTCATGCACATCCGGCCCGAATCGCATGGCCAACCAGCAGCCGCCCACTTCCTCGTGTTTGGCATCTGCCGTCCACTCGGCGATGTCAGCTGCAATATCATCGATCAGGTGACCCACATCATGCAGCAATGCCGCCACGACGAGGGCAGCAGGAGCACCCTCCGTTTGCGCAGCATATGCCGCCTGCAGACAGTGCTCGGTAACTGAAACCGGCTCGCCAAAATAGGATTCGGAACCGCGTTTCTCGAACAACGAGAAAACCTCCTCCACCACGGTCATTTCGTAGTCTCCCTACGGCACAGCACCCGCTTTCGGCGAAGACCGCTTACGCGTGGAGCATGTGCGCATTCAACAGGAGGAGCAAGCCCAAACTGATGACCGGTGTTCCGCATAGTTGCGCTCCGTTCTCGAACACGAGCGTCGGCACGGCGGCAGACACCAGCCGCTCGGGGAACGTAATTCAACATATTAATTCTGGTGACGCACAACCAGACGTGGCCGAACCGGAGACTCACATCACAACACATGACGCACCAGCAATGCGCAACACCTCTCTTCAAACAGAGGCCATGTGTTGTCTACGTATAAAACCAACCTAATCGGAGAACAGTATCATGACTCAGGGAACAACAGATCGTGTTCGCCAGCGCAGTCTTGGCTTGTTGACTGCCTGCGGGCTCGCTGCCGTGCCGCTCTGCGTGCTCGCATCCGGCCCGCATCCAAATCCCAATGCCGAATCCGACGAGCACACCGTCGTCACGCGCGGTGACGTTGTGCACCTCCCGGAACGGCTGAAACATGCCCTCGGAGAGATCGCGGAAGCGCCGCACAGCGTTCTGCCGCTGCAGGTCTTCAACGAAGCCGACAAATCTAGCCAGCTCTTCCAGTATTACCTGCTGGATAGCACCGGATTTCAACCCAACATCTTTACCAGCATCGTTCCCGGCGTGAACGATCATGCGACTCCCACGGCGGCGAACGCTGCCAACGGGCAGCTTCCGACATTTGGTGCGGTGCGGGTAGTTCTCGAGCCGAAGCCAGGCCTGCCCACCGACCCGAACGACGCCGGCTCATTCATTGATATCTTTACGGATATCAGTGGCCTGTTCGTCATCAACAACGAATCGGGCTGGTACGAGGGGTGGATGATTCACGATCTGGTCGTCCCACCCGTGGCCAATCCCCGACCGGACGGTCACGCAGCATTTGGCACAATGACCAGTGCTGACGCCCATGCGATCGCAAGCATTGGCCACCATCATAACGTGCCCGGCAAGACATTCACCCTGGACGGCGACGAGGAGCGCCTACCGAGCGTCAATGATCACTTCCCCGACAAGCAAAGCAATCTCGTCCCCATCTCCCTGAGCATGGGGGCATACAACTGTCTGCAGCAAAGCGACTGCCACTCCTATTGGGAGTTCAATGAATACACGGATTGGGTGTCCCCACTCTATGAGCTGCCGTCTACCGGCGGCTTGCCGGGAACATTCGCGGCTGGCCAGCAATACGATGTGTCGTCGCTCATTCCCGGCTCCGGCCCGGCGGGCGTTTCCAACAGCCAGTCGCCCTTGAAGCAGATGTTCGGCGACAATCCCAACAACCCCCGTGACCCGGATCGTGGTGCCAACGCGGATCCGAACGACCCGGACCGACCGACCACCAATGATGACGATCAGAAGGAGACGCGCCTGCGTTTCATTCCCAGTGGGCTCGCCAACGAGATTCTCCTCGACGTGTTCGTCCGCGCGAAATCGTTCGAGCCCTGGGTTACCAACCTCCAGAAGCGCCTCTTCGATGCGTATGCGGCGGAAGTGGCTCGGGTGGATAGCAACCACGACGGCGTCATCACCTTCATCGAGGCCGACCTGGAGGGAACCTCGGACGGCAATCAGTCCAATGATCGTCTGTATATTCCCGCAACACAGTTCAAGCGATTTGCTGTGACACGCGAGATCAACGACGGTCTGTTGGCTCCGCGCTTTGCGCCTTCACAACGTGCTTGGGTGCTGAGCGGCATGATCACACCCGTCAGTCCGTCGGTACCCGCGTCGACGGGGAGAGATGGAGATGATCGTTAGCTGATCGTTTGCCAGGGGTCGGCACCGACCCCTGGCATCTTGCGGTTACTCCAACTGCCACCGCACTCCCGCAAACAGCTCGTTCGAGAGCTTCTCGTCCGGTTGATTGATGAGTGTAAATTTGAACCAACGATAGCCGCCCATGGCGTACAGGCGGCTGAACAGCCGGATCTCGCCGCCGGCGGTGAAATCGTACAGGTTGTGAGCGGGACCGGATGTCAGGACACCGGGCGAGTAGTAAGCGCTGCCGAAGACCGACAGGCCCAAACGGGGGATCAGCTCATAGCGTGCCGCCGCGCCCACACTCAACGCGAACACCTGGGTCTTGCTGCCGGCGGCAAGCCAGGCAAGATCCGCCCGCGGCCCGACTTGCAGCCGGAACCGCGGCAGCGGCACGATGTCGGTATCAAACATCCAGGCCGCCGAGGCGTCGAATTCCCGGTCTTCCGTCAGCAGGAAACCGTAGTCGAGGTTACTGCTGATGGACGAGAGCGGCGGACCGCCGAGGTAGCGAAGTTGAATGACCTTGTTGCCGGCTACCGCGTCGACGGCTGTCGCACCCGGCATCGCGAGCGGCGTCTGAGCCGAGACAACCTGCGCGGCCGTCAACACACATGCTGCGACCGCGATAGACCAACATATCTTCATCTCGGCGAGCTCCGGAAAGGATTGGCCAACAATGTCAGCAATCCGGAGACCTACGTTGCTCAGACTTACCTCAACGCGGCCTGTCTTCGCGGTCGCGTGGCGATGGCGCCGCACCTTGCGGACGCTCCTCCCGAGCCGGAGGCGGAGCGATGCGGCCAGAGGCGCCCGCCCGTTCTTCGCGTTGCGGCGTGGGCGGCGGAGTCACATGTTGCTCAGGCCGAGCCTCCTCGGGCCGCGGCGTGGCAGGGCGAGGTACTGATCTTCCGCCAACATCAGATCGGGGTTCCGGCCGCTGCATGCCCTGATGCTCCCTATCCGGCCGCGGCTGTGGTGCCTCATGACGGGGCGGCGGCTCGGCAGTACCCAACCGCATGGGCCGATCAGGCCGCGCGGCTTCACGCGGTCCCTCGCGGTGCTCCGGGCGCGGCGGTGGACCCGCGCTTGGTGGCGGCCCGGGCGGTCGCCGGTGCTCAACCATCCGGTGCGCCCACTCCTGGCGCCGCGGGTACCACGGTCGGTCGTGATAGTACCGATTCCAATAGATGTCGACGGAGAATGGCACGACAGCGACGCCAAGAGTGGGCGCGTAGCTGTAGAAAGGCACGTAGCCTCCCTCGTATCTATAGCTGATCACGGGGGAATACATCCAACCGCGACTATCCCCGACAGCCACATCACACCAACTCCAATCATCGAGACAACCCATCACCTGGATGGGGGTGTTTGAATCGAGCTCAGCAACAACGGGATACTCGTCGTCAGGACCGGCGTACAGATCCGCTGGCTCTGTAGTCATTGCGTTCTGCGCGGCCGCGGCCACGCAGAAGACCATCAGAAGAGCGCCCAACCCGAAGCGCAAGCGCATTGTAGCGTTCATAGGTGCCCCTCGAGCTACCGTTAAAAGCACAACGGCCGTCCTACCCTGCGGTTCCGCTCGGCCACGGGAGCCAGAGCGATGCAATCACCCGCAAATTGCGGCTGGAGCGCTCGCTCATATGACTCGCTCATACGGAAATTACCGACGGAACGTCCGCCCGGCCCGACTCGTTTGCCTTACTCCCATCGCGGAAGTGCAATCCAACACAAGGCGGAGATCAAGATGGCTACCAAGAGCAAGACACGCAATCGCAAGGCCAAGGAATCACCCGATGGCCAGGAGCTTCTGGTCATGGAGCTGCAACAGATCCATAGCGCGGAAAGCCAGTTGTCGCGGGCGCTGCCGCGGCTCGCCAAGGCTGTGCAGTCCGACACGCTGCGCGAGATGTTGGATCAGAGGGTGGAGGAAGGAGAGCGCATCCTGAAAGAGATCGAATCGGCATTCGATGAGCTCGAGGAGAGCCCGGGCCGCCGCAGGAATGTCGCGGCCGAGGGACTCATCGGTGACGTGCGCGAGCACGTCCAGGAGATCGCGCCGGGGCCCGCGTTGGATGCGGTGCTCATCGCCGGCATACAGAAGACCGAACATTACTGTATTGCAGCATGGGGCACCGCGAAGTCGCTGGCGCAGTCGTGCGAGGAGAAGACCACGATACGCGCCATGGAGCGAGCGCTGAAGGAAGGCAAGGCCTACGACGAAAAGCTCACTGAGCTGGCCGAGAAGGAGATCAACCCGGCACTCGAATCTGCAGAGGACGAGGAGTCGGAAGAGG
>Ga0105240_10002613_pt1 | contig 28786 bp, 25 predicted proteins | sample KBSC54metaG_FD_80426 | JGI IMG/M metagenome (GOLD analysis project Ga0105240, IMG submission 80426) | Corn rhizosphere microbial communities from Kellogg Biological Station, Michigan, USA - KBS C5-4 metaG | ecosystem: Host-associated > Plants > Roots > Rhizosphere > Soil | place: Michigan, USA... | reverse complement strand
CTGGCGTCTCAATCGCCTCCTCAACGCCGAAGCCCAACTCTGGGCCGGCGCCAAAGACCTCGAAAGCATCTCCCGCACGCTCGACCGCGTCGGCCGCATGATCGACCGCCTCGAGCGCTCCATTCGCCAGACCACCCGCGACCTCGTCCGCCTCATCGCCCAGCGCGTCAAAGCCGAAAAGGCCGCCCAAGCCGCTCACCCCGAAGTGACGGAACGAAGCCAATTTTCCACCGCCGCCCAACGCGAACAGGCAAATTGGCGCAAACAAATCGAGTGAGCCCGCCCCCAAAACGGCCCTCACCCCGCTAACCCCCAACGATCTTTGACAATTGCATCGAGCTTACGCCAGAGGTGTGTCTACGCCGCAAGCGCAGCGAGCGGCCAAGCTATTCCCCAACCCCCATCCCTACCCCGTCTTCCTGACGTTCCCTTTACGACTTCCTTATGCCCCTCCTCCTACCCTGAAGTCATGCAAGCTCGCGGAGAACTTCAAATCGACCCCGCCTCCCTGGCCCCGCCCAGCAATACGCCCATCTTCGAGATATCCGTCCTCTACAGCGAGCCCGCCGCCACCGAGGCCCTGCTGCGCTACGCCGTCACCCTCACCGCCGGATTGAACGCCACCCTCAATCTCGTCGCCGTCCACTCCGTCCCATACCCGCGTGATTTCGAATGCCCCTCGTCGATCCACGCCCATCTCGTCACGCACCTCATGGATCTCGCCAGCGGCTGCCCGCTGCCCGTGACCCCGCTCGTCGTCCTGGCGCGCAGCCGCGAGGAAGGCCTCCAGTTCGCCATCCCGCCGAACTCGACGGTCCTCGTCGGTTCGCGAAAATCTCTCTGGACCACTCCCGAAGAGAAACTCGCGCGCTCCCTGGCCCACAACGGCCACAGAGTCGCGCTCGTTCATATCGCTTAGGTAATCACATGCTCGATCTGTTCTTTGTACTGCTCACGATTCTGTTTTTCGCGCTCAGTTGGGCCTTCGTCAAAGGCTGCGACCGCCTCTAGCGCTCAAAGGATCACCTATGGAAAACATCGTTTCGCTGCTGGTAGCGGCCGGGGTCGCCGTGTACCTGTTCTACGCACTTCTACGACCCGAGAGGTTCTAATGACCGGCAACGGTATTCTGCAAATCGCGATCTTTTTTGCCGTTCTCCTAGCGCTCACCAAGCCCATGGGTGCTTTCATGGCGAAAGTCTTCTCCGGCGAGCGCACCTTCATCCACCCCGTTCTGCGGCCCGTCGAATCGGCGATCTACCGCCTCTGCGGCGTCAACGAAACCGTCGAACAGACGTGGAAGCAGTACGCCGGCGCCATGCTCGTCTTCAGCGCCGTCGGAATCGTCTTCACATACGCTTTTCTTCGCCTGCAGCAATGGTTCCCGCTCAATCCACAAGGCTTCGGCAACCTCGGCCAGGACCTCGCCTTCAACACCTCTACCAGCTTCGGCACCAACACCAACTGGCAGGTCTATTCCGGCGAGACCACCATGAGCTACCTCAGCCAGATGGCCGCGCTCGCCACACACAACTTCTGGTCCGCCGCCGCCGGCATCGTGGTGGCCATCGCGTTCGTCCGCGGCTTCGCCCGCCACTCCACTCGCCTGCTCGGCAACTTTTGGGCCGATTTCACCCGCTGCACTCTCTACATCCTGCTGCCGCTGTCCATCGCCGGCGCGCTGCTCCTCTGTTCCCAGGGCGTCATCCAGAATCTGCATCCCTACACCAAGGCCACCACCCTGGAAGGCGCAATTCAGACCATCCCCCAGGGCCCTGTGGCCTCCCAGGAAGCCATCAAGGAACTCGGCACCAACGGTGGAGGATTCTTCAATGCCAACTCCGCCCACCCCTTCGAAAACCCCTCGCCCTTCACCAACTTCGTCGAGATGATCTTCATCTTCCTCATCCCCGCCGGACTCACCTACACCTTCGGCAAAATGGTCAAGGACACCCGCCAGGGCTGGGCCCTCTTCGCCGCCATGAGCGTGCTCTGGCTGGCCGGCGTTTTCGTCGTATACGGGGCCGAGCAGGCAGGTAACCCGAACATCACCCGCCTCGGCGTGCAGGCCGACGGCAATATGGAGGGCAAAGAGGTCCGCTACGGTATCGTCAACTCCGCCCTCTTCACCGTCATCACCACCGACGCCAGTTGCGGCGCGGTCAACAACGCGCACGACAGCCTCACCCCGCTCGGCGGCCTCGTGCCCCTCGTCAATATCGAACTCGGCGAAGTCGTCTTCGGCGGTGTCGGCTCCGGACTTTACGGAATGCTGCTCTTCGCCGTCCTCGCCGTCTTCCTCGCCGGCCTGATGGTCGGCCGCACCCCCGAGTACCTTGGCAAAAGAATCGAACAAAAGGAGGTCAAGATGATGATGCTCGCCGTCCTCGTCCTCGCCTTCACCATCCTCGGGTTCGCCGCCGTCACCATCAATGCCCGATCGACCGCCTCCAGTCTGGGCAATCACGGACCCCATGGACTCTCCGAACTCATCTACACCTACACCAGCGCCGCCGGCAATAACGGGAGTGCCTTCGGCGGCATCAACGCCGCCACCCCGTACTTCAACACAACCATTGGACTCGCCATGCTGATGGGCCGCTTTCTCATGATGATTCCCCTCCTCGCCGCCGCCGGCAGCCTGGCGCAAAAGAAACTCGTTCCCGTCTCCGCCGGCACTTTCCCCACTCACGGACCCCTTTTCGTCACCCTCCTCGTCGGCGTCGTCGTGATCGTCGGCGCCCTGACTTTCTTCCCCGCCCTCTCCCTCGGCCCCATCGTCGAGCATTTCCTTATGCAAGCCGGGAGGCTCTGGAGCTAATATGACCCCTACCCTCACCACCCCCTCCCCGTCTTCCGACATCACCTCGCTCATCCCGAAAAAAGCGCCCCGAGCCCGCCCCCTCTTCGATGCGCCCATCGTCAAGCGCGCCATCCGCGACTCCTTCATGAAGCTCAATCCCCGCTCCATGATGAAGAACCCCGTCATGTTCGTCGTCGAGATCGGCGCCGCCATGACCACCCTCGCCGGCATCCGCGATTTCGCCACCGCCGCCGACACGGCCGGCTTCACCTTCCAGATCACCCTCTGGCTCTGGTTCACCGTCCTCTTCGCCAACTTCGCCGAAGCCATGGCCGAGGGCCGCGGCAAAGCCCAGGCCGACACCCTCCGCAAGACCAGGACCGAGACCACTGCCCGCCGTCTCCGCGGCGCCGAGTACGAGACCGTCTCCGCCACCCAGCTCCGCGCCGGCGACATCGTCTACGTCGAAGCCGGCGAAACCATCCCCGGCGATGGCGACGTCATCGAGGGCATTGCCTCCGTCGACGAATCGGCCATCACCGGCGAAAGCGCGCCCGTCATCCGAGAATCCGGCGGCGACCGCAGCGCCGTTACCGGCGGCACCAAAGTCCTTTCCGACTTCATCAAAATCCGCATCACCTCCAACGCCGGCGAGACCTTCCTCGATCGCATGATCGCCCTCGTCGAAGGCGCCGAGCGACAGAAGACCCCCAACGAGATTGCACTCAATATCGTGATCTCCGGACTCACGCTCGTCTTCCTGCTCGCCGTCGTTACCCTCCAGCCGTTTGCCATCTATAGCGTCAATGTCAGCGGCAGCGGATCCGCTCCGTCCATCGCCGTCCTCATCTCCCTCCTCGTCTGCCTCATCCCCACCACCATCGGCGGACTCTTCTCCGCCATCGGGATCGCCGGCATGGACCGCGTCATGCAGCACAACGTTCTCGCCATGAGCGGCAAAGCCGTCGAAGCCGCCGGTGACGTCAACACGCTGCTCCTCGATAAGACCGGCACCATCACGCTCGGTAATCGCCAGGCCGTCGAATTCATCCCCGTCGGCGGCTGCACGGAAGCCGAACTCGCCGACGCCGCCCAGCTTTCCAGCCTCGCCGACGAGACTCCCGAGGGCCGCAGCATCGTCATCCTCGCCAAGGAACGCTACGCCATTCGCGGCCGTGAAATCGCCGAACACGAAGCTCACTTCATCCCCTTCACCGCGCAAACCCGCATGAGCGGCGTCGATCTCGACGGCCGCCGCGTCCGCAAAGGCGCCACCGATTCCGTCATCGAATTCGTCCGAGAACACGGCGGCGCAATCCCCACCGAGCTCATGGAAATCACCGACCGCATCTCCCGTTCCGGCGGCACCCCGCTCGTCGTCGCCGATCGCGACCGTGCCCTCGGGGTCGTCCACCTCAAGGACGTCGTCAAGGGCGGCATGCGCGAGCGCTTTCAGCAACTCCGCGCCATGGGCATTCGCACCGTCATGATCACCGGCGACAATCCGCTCACCGCCGCCGCCATCGCCGCCGAAGCCGGGACCGACGATTTCCTCGCCCAGGCCACCCCCAAAGACAAGATGGATCTCATCAAGAAGGAGCAGGCCGGCGGCCGCCTCGTCGCCATGACCGGCGACGGCACCAACGACGCTCCCGCCCTTGCTCAGGCCGATGTCGGCCTCGCCATGAACACCGGCACCATGGCCGCCAAAGAGGCCGGCAACATGGTGGACCTCGACTCCAACCCCACCAAGCTCATCGAGGTCGTCGCCATTGGCAAGCAGTTGCTCATGACACGCGGCGCGCTCACGACTTTCTCCATCGCCAACGACATCGCCAAGTACTTCGCCATCCTGCCCGCCATGTTCATGACCACCTACCCCGTAATGGGCAAGCTGAACATCATGGGCCTGCACAGCTCGCAAAGCGCCGTGCTGTCGGCCGTTATCTTCAACGCCCTGATCATCATCGTGCTGATCCCCCTGGCGCTCCGCGGCGTCAAGTACAAACCCATGAATGCGGCCGCCTTGCTCCGCCGCAATCTCCTGATCTACGGACTCGGCGGCATCATCGCGCCGTTCCCCGGCATCTACTTGATCGATCGCCTTCTCGGAGTCCTGCACATATGAAACCCTTGCTCATCGCCCTCAAGATCACCGCCGTCATGATCGTGCTGACCGGACTCGTCTATCCCCTGCTGGTCACGGGACTCTCCGCCGTCCTGTTCCCCCACCAGGCCTCCGGCAGCCCCATCGCCATCGACGGTAAGACCGTCGGCTCCGAACTAATCGGACAGCAGTTCACCCGGCCCGAGTTCTTCCACGGCCGCCCGCCCAGCGACGGACCGTCCAACCTCGGACCCACCAGCCAGAAGCTGATCGATCGCGTCCGCGCAGACGTCCAGCGCATCCGCGCCGAGAACCCCACCTACACCGGACCCATCCCCTCCGACCTCGTCACTCAATCCGGCAGCGGACTCGATCCCGACATCAGCCCCGCTTCCGCCGCCCTCCAGATCGACCGCGTCGCCAACACCCGCGGCGTCCCCCGCGACGTCATCCGCAAGATCGTCGCCGCCCACACCCGCCCCCGCCAGTTCGGCTTCCTCGGCGAGCCCCGCGTCAACGTCCTCGCCCTCAACCTCGCCCTGCCCGAGGCCCCCCGATGATCCAAGCCGCCCTCGTACTCTTCACTCTCGCCAACCTCCACGCCCAAGTCCGCTACGGCGGCTTCATCGACTTCGGCTATCTCTACGACCCCAACTCCCCCTCCAACATGCTCTTCCGCGACCGTGCTACCACCCCCGTCGTCGATCAGCCGAACATCAACATGGCCGCTCTGTATCTGCAGAAGGATGCATCCGAGTCCTCCCGCTGGGGCATGGAAGTCAACCTCCAGGCCGGCAAGGATTCCGAGGGTTTCGGTTTCTCCGCGGTCGCTCCCAATCTCCCCGGCTCGAAGTGGCTCCGCCATCTCGGGCCCACCGATCTCTCCTACCTCGCACCCGTCGGCAGCGGACTCACCATCCAGGGCGGCATCTTCGGCAGCCTCATCGGATACGACGGCCTCTACGCCAAGGACAATCTCAGCTACACCTGGCCCTGGGGCGCCGACTACACGCCCTACCTCATGATGGGCGTCAATGCCTCGTACTCCTTCACGAAGAAGTTCACCGGCGTCTTCGCCGTGGTCAACGACTATGACCACCTTGCCGATCCCAACCACGTCCCCAGCTTCGCCGCCCAGGCCGCCTACAAAGCGAGCGACCGCCTCAACCTGAAACAAACCATCCTCTACGGTCCGCACCAGTCCGATACCGCCGTCGACTACTGGCGCTTTCTTTCCGACACCATTGTCGAACGCAAGACCCCACGCGTCACCACGGCCTTCGAGTATCAGATCGGCGAAGAGCGTGTCGCCATCGCGAACACGCGCGCCCTCTGGATGTCTGCCCAGTTGCCTCTCCACTACAATGTCCACGGACCCTGGAGCCTCACCCTTCGCCCCGAAGTCGCCTGGGATCGCGATGGCCGCTGGACCGGTTCGCCCCAACTCATCAAGGCCGTCACCACCACTCTCGAATACCGCTTCCCCTACCGCTGGACCACCACCATCCTGCGTCTCGAGCACCGCTACGACAACTCCACAGGACCGGGCGGCGGCTTCTACCAGGACAACACTGCGGCGCTCACACCCAACCAGCACCTGCTCGTCGTCGGCCTCATCTTCGCTCTCGATAAGCCCGCACAGGATCACCCATGAGCATTCTCGATCGCCGCCCCGACCCCGAAGAACTGCTTCGCCGCGTGCAGGCCGACGAAACCCGCGAAAAGCGCGGACGCCTCAAGGTCTTCCTCGGCTACGCTTCGCGCGTGGGCAAATCGTTCCGCATGTTTGACGAAGGCCGCCGGCGCAAACAGCGCGGTCAGGACGTCGTCGTCGCCACTGTCCAGGGTAGACTCACGCCCGACATCCAGGAGATCCTCGCGCATTTCGAAGTGGTCGCGACGCTGCCCGATGGCGCCATCGATCTGCCTGCACTCTTCCGCCGCCATCCCTCCGTCTGTCTCATCGACGCCCTGTCCCACGACAATCCGCCGGGCAGCCGCAATCCCCAGCGCTGGCAGGACGTCGAGGAACTGCTCGACCGCGGCATCAGCGTGATCACCGCCGTCAACGTACAGCACATCCGCGAGAAGCAGGGCGAGGTCGAGGCCATCACCGGCAAGCGCGCGGCCAGCAGCGTCCCGCAGTCATTCCTCGCCGCTGCTGAGGAGATCGAAGTGGTGGACGCCCCGCCCGAAGCCCTCATCGGACGCGTCACCGATGGCAGCATGCCCGATCCGCGCATCCTCGCCGAACTTCGCGAACTCGCCCTTCTGCTGGCCGCCGACGTCGTCGATCGCCAACTCCGCGAATATGTCGACGCTCACGGCATCGCAGCCCGTTGGGGTACGCAGGAGCGCATCCTCGTCTGCCTCACGCCCCGCAGCAGCGCCGCCCACATGCTGCGCAGCGGCCATCGCAACGCGCTTCGCTTTCATGGCGCACTGCTGGTCGCTTACGTGGAACAGCCCGGCCTCCGCCCTGACGATCAGGCCCGCCTGCATTCGCATCTCGAACTCGCCGCCGAATTGGGCGCCGAAGTTCACTGCCTCACCGGTGAGGACTTCGTCGAGTCGATCCTCCACTTCGCCCACGATCGGCGCATCACCCAGGTCTTCCTCGGTCACAGCGGCCGCGGCCCCTCGCTCGCGCTCAAGCGCAATCCCATCGATCGCCTGATCGACGCGGCCGAAGACTTCGACATTCGCCTCTTCCCCCACGGAGACTCGCCGTGAGCTGCCTCAAAATCTACCTGGGTTACGCCGCCGGCGTCGGCAAAACCTACCGCATGCTGGAAGAGGCCCGCGCCCTGCACGACCGCGGCGTCGATATCGTGATCGGCTACTTCGAGCCGCATGGCCGCAAAGAAACCATCGCCAGGACCCAGGGCCTGGAGCTCACTCCCCGCCGCGTGCTGTCCTACGGCGGCTCGCTGTTCGAGGAGATGGACACCGGAGCCATCCTCCGCCGCCGCCCGGCCGTCGCCGTCGTCGACGAGTTCGCCCATACCAACATTCCCGGCAGCGAACGGGCCAAGCGATGGCAGGATGTCCGCGTCCTGCTGGACGCCGGCATCGACGTTCTGACCACCATGAACGTCCAGCACCTGGAGAGTCTCAACGATCACGTCTGGCATGTCACCGGCGTGCGCGTCCGCGAGACCGTGCCCGATTGGGTAGTCGACGAAGCTGACGAAGTGATCTTCGTCGACCTCACCCCGCGCGCCCTACGCAACCGGCTGGAGCGCGGCGTCGTCTACGCGCCCGACAAGGCCCAACGCGCCATCGAGAACTTCTTCACCGAAGGCAACCTCAGCGCGCTCCGCGAAATGGCCATGCGCCACACCGCCCACGAAGTCGAGGAGAAGCTCACCCTCCCGCCGAACCATCGGGAGGAGCGGCTCCTGGTCTGCATCACCGGCCGGCCTGCTTCGGCCAACCTCATCCGCCGCGCCAAGCGCGTCGCCGATTACCTTCAGGCCGCTTGCCTGGCCGTTCACGTGGCCGTCGCCCCGCGATCCAGCGAAGCTGCCGACCGTCACCTGACCTTCGCGCGCAATCTGCGCATCGAGACTCACGTTCTTGAGGCCGCCGACGTCGCGCTCGCCATCACCGAATTCGCCCGCGCCAAAGCCGTCACCCAGATTTTTATGGGCCGCTCCGCCCCGCCGCCCTGGTGGAACCCTTTCGGCGAGACCGTGGTCCAACGCATCGTCCGCCGCGCACAGGATATGCAGGTCACGATTGTCGCCGAACGCCGTAGGTGAGCTACTATTAGACTGTCTAATGCTTCGAGCCTGGGTTGTCCTCATTCTGACCGCGTCCTCCGCCTTCGCCGCGGCGGAAGCGCCTATGGAAGAGGCGTTCCGGCACCTCTACAACTTCCACTTCGACGCCGCGCAGGACGTGCTGAATCGGTATATCGCCGTCCATCCGCAGGAGCCCCTGCCGTACGCGGTGCGCGCCTCCGGCTATCTGTTTTACGAGCTCGACCGCCTGGGTATTCTGGAAAGCGAGTTCCTGATCGACGACAAGCGCATCGCCAAAAAGGAGAAGGCCCTCCAGCCCGATCCGAAGGTCCGGGCCGCCTTCATGAAAGCTCTGGACGACGTCCAGGCGCGCGGCACTGCGGCGCTCGCAGCCGACGCCAACGACAAGTCCGCTCTCCTGGCCATGTGTATCGAGCAGGGCGTGACCATGGACTATATGGCTTTCATCGAGAAGCACCAGTTTCGCAGCCTCACGCCGGCCGAGCGCGCCAACAGCTACGCGCAGCGGTTGATCAAGCTCGATCCGTCGTTTCACGATGCCTATCTCACCGCCGGGCTTTCCGAGTACCTGGTCGGCAGCCTGCCGTTTTTCATCCGCTGGTTCGTTCACTTCGACAACGTGAACGGGGATAAGGGCAAGGGGGTCGAGAGTCTGGAGAAGGTGGCCCGCGACGGCCATTACTTAAAGCCGTTCGCCAAGATCCTGCTCGGCATCATCAACCTGCGCGAGAAGAAGTATCGCGACGCGCAGCGGCTGCTCGTCGAACTCAATCACGACTATCCGGAGAATCCGCTGTTCCGGAACGAACTCACGAAGCTGAATAGCAAGATCGGCGCTTTCACCAATTAGCCGAGCAGATCCCCGACAACCTTCTGCAGGCTCTCCGGCGATACCGGCTTGGTCAAGCTCGCGTCCGCGCCCAGGCGGCCCAAGCCGCGCAGGAATTGTCCCCCGAGGGCGCCCGACATCGCCACGATCTTGATGGCCGGGAACTCCTTCCGGATCATCTGAATGGTTTCCACGCCTTCCTGGTGGGGCATGACCAGGTCGGTGATCACCAGGTGGGGACGCGCGGTGCGGACGATCTCCATAGCCTCCTGTCCGTTGGCCGCGGCCAGCACCTGGTAGCCGGCCTCGGTCAGCACCTCTTCGAGCAGGCTGCGCACCGCCGGCTCGTCGTCGGCGATCAGGATTCTGCGCAGCTTCTTCGCCAGTACCTCGCGGACCTTTTCGGCCAGTTCCACCGGCGTGAACGGCTTCTGCATGTAGGCCACGCCGCGATACAACACGCCGCTGTGCGCGATCACGTCATCGCTGTAGCCGGACATGTAGAGCACCTTCATGTCTCTTCGCGACGTGCCGAATTGCTCGGCCAACTGCTTGCCGTTGATGCCCGGCAGCACGATATCAGTCACCAGCAGGTCGATGGCGCCGCTGAACTTGCGGCCAACCTCGAGCGCTTGTTCGCCGTCGGCAGCTTCCAGCACCCGGTAGCCCTGCTCGTCCAGCACGCTCTTCGCCAGTTGCCGTAATTCGTCCTGATCCTCGACCAACAGCAAGGTCTCGCTGCCACGCTGGTCTGCGGCGTGCGGCTTGCGCACATCCATGGGCACGCCCTCGGCGCCCAGCCGCGGCAGGTAGATCTTGAAGATGCTTCCCTGGCCGGGTCCGCTCTCCACGCGAATCCAGCCCTGACTCTGCTGCACGATGCCGTAGACCGTCGAGAGTCCCAGGCCCGTTCCTTTGCCCTTGTCCTTGGTGGTGAAGAACGGCTCGAACAAGTGTTCACGCGTCTCCTCGTCAATGCCCATGCCGGTATCGGCGATGGAGAGGCGCACGTATTTTCCGGCGGGAGGACCGCCCTTTTCGGTCTCGAGATCGATATTGCCCACCGCGATCGTCAGCCTGCCGCCTTTCGGCATCGCGTCGCGGCCGTTGATCGCCAGGTTCATCACCACCTGCTCGATCTGCACCGGGTCGGCCAGCACCAGCGCGGTATCCGGATCGAATACGGTCACCAGTTCGACGTCCTCGCCCACCAGGCGGCGCAGCATGTCGGCCGATCCGGTGAGCGACACGCGCAAGTCGAGCGGCGCCGGCTGAATGATCTGCTTGCGGCTGAATGCCAGCAACTGCCGCGTGAGCGCTGCCGCTTGCTCGCCCGACCGGCGAATCTGTTTGAGGTAGCCGAGCATGGTCCCGTCGGGATTCAAGCGGCGGATGGCCAGATCGCTGTACCCATTGATGACGGTCAGGATGTTGTTGAAGTCGTGCGCCACTCCGCCGGCCAGCCGCCCGATGCTCTCCATCTTCTGAGCGTGGCGGAGTTGCTCCTGCAGGCTGGCTTGGGCCTCTTCATCGGCGATGCGTTTGCTGATATCGCGGGTGAACGCCATCCATCCGTCCGGCTTGCCGTCGTGGCCCTTCACCATGGTCGCGGAGACTTCGCCGGCGAACTCGCTGCCGTCCTTCCGCCGGCAGCGCAGCATTCTGCTGCGGATCACGACGCCCTGCAGCACTTCGGCGATGTACTGTTCCACGATTTCCTGGTCGCTCGCGGCAATCATGGACCGGCAAGACCGGCCGGCCAGTTCCTCCGGCGAGCTGTAGCCGAACAGCTCCACGGCGCGCTGGTTGCAGAGGACCAACTTGCCATCCAGGCTGGACATCGTGAAGGCGTCCGGCGATGTCGTGAGCAGGCGGCGGTACCGATCCTCGCTGGCCCGCAGGGCGGTATTGGAATCGTTGGAGGTCTGCAGAATGAGCAGAAAAGCGCCGGCCGCCATTCCGAACGGCAGCACCGCGCCGAGCATCGCCGCTTGGGTTGCATAGACGGGTGGATAAGCGGTCACCAGGTTGTGCAGCGACTGCAGCGCCGCGAAGAAAAGCGTAATGCGCCCCGCCAGCGTGGTGGCGAACGGGTACTTCCGCCACAGCGCGAGGCAGAACCATCCGGTCGAGCCCGCGCCCATCAGGTGGCGTTCGAGGCGCAATGTGCCGCGCAGTGTGGCTATGTCGGGGACGATCAGCCCGGTCGCAATCTCGACCGCGACCGCGGCGATCGCGAGTCCCGCGAGCAGTCTGATTTGACGCCGGCCCAAGTTGCCGTGCGCGACGCTGAGCGCCGCGGCGGCCAGCAGGATGTATTGCGGCAGCGCCAGAAACTGCATGCCGTGCGCCTGTAGGACGGTGGCCGGCTGGGCATTCAATGCCAGCAATGCCACGCCCAGGCTGGACGCTCCGTAGCCATAGCCCAGCGCCCAGTATTTGAGAAACTCTTCGCGATACAGGCTGAAGTACAAGCCGCCGAGCACAAAGCTCAACGATAAGCCGCTGAAGACTTGCAGCCACAGCAGGAGTAAATAAGTATGCGACATCGCGCCCGGAATTTACATCATCGCAGACGAAAGTGGGCTCTGCTCGCTGGCGAGCGGAGCGAGCGGCGGCTAAACCCCGGCCCCGTTTCTTGGCGCCCTCACATCACCGCATCCACGTGCGCTACCCCGGCCACCGGCTGTCCGCCGCCGACGCTGATCTTCACTTTTCCCTTGGGCAGCGCTTCAGCGCCGATGGTGAACTGCACGTCGCGCGACTCGCCGGGCTTCAGGTGAACGCGCTGGAAGCCGCGAAGATCGCGGATGGCCGCGTCCGAGGCGCCGCCGCCATCCAGGTACAACTGGACGACCTCGTCGCCTTCGCGCGATGACGTGTTCTTGACGCGCACGCTGACCTGGCCGCCTTTCGCGGTCCGCTGCGCCTTCGGGCCGGAGTACGCGAACTGCGAGTAGCTCAGTCCGAAACCGAACCCGTACAGCGCATCGCCTTTGAAGTAACGGTAGGTGCGGTTGTTCATCGAGTAGTCGTCGAAGGGCGGCAACTGGTCGACGCTCTTGTAGAACGTGACCGGCAGGCGTCCCGAAGGGTTGTTGGCGCCGGCGAGCGTCTCAGCGATCGCGGTGCCCGCTTCTTCTCCGCCGTACCAGAGTTGGAGCAGCGCGTTGGCATGACTGGCCGCGTAGTTGGCCGACAGCGCACTGCCGCTGGTCAGTACGACCACCAGGGGCTTGCCCGCCGCAGCGGCCGCCTCGATGAGCTTTTCCTGCAACTCGGGAAGCTCCAGATTGGTGCGGTCACCGCCCGAGAATCCGGGAATGGAAACGCGCATCTCTTCGCCTTCCAGATTCGGATTCAGTCCGACGAAAGCGACCGTGACATCGCTGTCCTTCACGATATTCATGGCTTCGGCCAGCAGCGGCGCCGCCGGAGGAAGCCATGAGATCTGCACGCTGCCGCCGGGTCCTTGCGGCTTAAATTCGACGCGGATCTTATATGCATGCCCCGCCTCGAATTCGATGTGGATGGGCGCCGGCGCGCCGCGGCCGGGTCCACCCGCGGGCGGAGCGGCGGCCAGTTCCTTGTCGTCGACGAACAGGTGCGTGGATGGCCGGCCGAAGCCGCCGCCGATCGTGATGGCGTAATCGCCGCTCACGGGCGGCCGCAACGTGCCGGTCCAGCGGACCGAATACCCGGAGCGCTGCGGAAACGCCGACGCCACGGTGGCATCGACCACGCCGGTCTGCAGATACGGCCGGGCTTCCACGCGCGACACTTTCGGCTCGCCCTGGAACTCGGGATTGTCGAAGTACTCGGCCAGCAGTCCGTGACCGCTGCCCGCCGGCGGAGTCAGCGCCGAGGAGGGCAGCAGGGCCGCCGATTGCGGCGTATACGTAGCTCCCAGCGCATAGCGGATTTCCGCCTTGCCGGCGAACTGGCGCTCGATTCCTTCCAGCGGCGCGACGTCGTGCTGAGAGAAGCCGTTGTAATTGCCCAGTAGCGCCACTGGGTCGTCGGCCGACGGACCGATCACCGCAATCTTCCGGACCGACGACTTGAGCGGCAGCACATCGTTGTTCTTCAACAGCACGATGGATTCGCGGGCGGCCTGCAGCGCCACCTTGCGATGCTCGGCGGAATCGGTTTCCGAGTAGGGGATCTTGGAGAAGGGCACGCGCTCGGGCGGGTCGAACATGCCCAGCTTGAAACGCGCGACAAAGAGCCGTTCCAGCGAGCGATCGATTTCCTTTTCGGTAATCAGTCCCGAGCTCACGGCCTGCACCAGGGAGCGGTATTCGTTGCCGCAGGTCAGGTCGGTCCCGGCCTTCACCGCAAGGGCGGATGCCTCTGCCGCCGTGGGCTTGTATTTGTGGCCGCGATAGATATCGCCGATAGCGCCGCAGTCGCTCACGATGAAGCCCTGGAAGCCCCAGTCTTCCTTCAGACGCTTCTGCAGCAGGTCGGTATTGGCGCAGGCGGGCACGCCGTCGACGGCATTGTACGCGCACATGACGGAATCGGCTTTGCCCTCCACGATGGCAGCGCGAAAGGCCGGCAGGTACGTGTCGTTGAGGTCGCGCGCGCTCGGCTTCACGTCGAATTCGTGGCGCGATGTCTCGGGGCCGCTATGCACGGCGTAATGCTTGGCCGTGGCGATCACCTTGAAGTAGTGCGGATCGTCGCCCTGCATGCCTTTGATGAATGCGACGGCGAGGCGGCCGGTCAGGAACGGATCTTCGCCATAGGTCTCCTGCCCGCGTCCCCAGCGCGGATCGCGAAAGATATTGATGTTCGGCGACCAGAAGGTCAGGCCGAAATAGCGGGCGTGATTGTTGGTGCGGAGGGCTTCGTTGTACTTGGAACGCGCTTCGGTGGAGATCGTATCGGCGATGCGATGCATCAGGTCGGTGTCGAACGTCGCGGCCATGCCGATGGCCTGCGGGAACACAGTGGCTTGACCCGCGCGCGCTACGCCGTGCAGGGCTTCGTTCCACCAGTCGTAGGCGGGAATGTTGAGGCGCGCCAGGGCCGGCGCGGAGTTCTGCATCTGCAGGACTTTTTCATCCAGGGTCATCCGCGACACCAGATCGGCAGCCCGCTTTTCCGCGGACAGGTCGGGATTCAAGTAGGCCGGAGCACCCGAGGGCTGTGCCGACAGCGACGCGGCGACGCACAGCAGGAGGACGGAAATCTTCATTTCGACTCCGATTGTACTGCACGTATAGTTCGAGCGGAAAACTAACCCAAGTTGCTTCAGACTGAGAAAGCCCGTACATTGAATAGAATCGCGTATCCTCCAAACGGGGCTGGTTTTCCGATGGTTTGCCCGCATTGCCGCACTCCCAATCCGGAGGGCACAAATATCTGTGTCCAATGCAGCACGCCCATTGATTTGGAAGACGCCACCCTGCCGTTCATCCCGGCCGATTCAGACGCCACCGTACAGATGAATCCCGGAGCCACGCAGGCGACGGCGTGGTCGAGGCCTACCAGCTTCAACGCCGAGCCCGGCGGCGGCGGCCGCATGCTGCAGGCCGGCGACGTCCTGGCCGACCGCTACGAAATCGTGAAGTTGCTCGGCGAAGGCGGTATGGGCGCCGTCTACCGCGCGAGGGACCGCGAGTTGGACCGCCTGGTGGCGGTGAAGGTCATCCGCCCGGAACTGGCGCGCAACGCGCAAATCCTGCAGCGCTTCAAGCAGGAGCTGATTCTCGCGCGACAGGTCACGCACCGCAACATCATCCGCATCTTCGATCTCGGGTCGGCGCAGGGCACCCGCTTCATCACGATGGAGTACATCGAGGGTGAAGACTTGTCGGGCGTGGTGGCGCGGCGCGGGAAACTGCCGTCGGAGGAAGCGGCCGGCATCATCGTGCAGGTGGCCAACGGACTGCAGGCCGCGCACAGCGAAGGCGTGGTCCATCGCGACTTGAAGCCGCAGAACATAATGCTCGATCCGCAGGGCAAAGCGCTGGTGATGGACTTCGGCATCGCGCGCAGCATGGATGGCGGCAACATGACGCGCACCGGCGCGCTGATGGGCACCCCGACGTATATGTCGCCGGAACAGGCGCAGGGCCAGAAGGTGGACGCGCGCAGCGACCTGTACACGCTGGGCATCATCTTCTACGAATTGCTGACGGGCAGCCCGCCGTTCGAGGCCGATAATCCCATGGCCACGCTGGTGCGGCGGATTCAAGAAAAACCCAAGCCGCCCGTCGAGATCGAGCCGTCCACTCCCAAGCCGGTAAACGACATGGTGCTGAAGATGCTCGCCACACTGCCGGCGGATCGCTTCCAGACGGCGGCGGAAGTGGTGCAGGCGCTGGAGACCTGGGAGGCGCAGCGCACCGGCAAAACGCCGATGGGAACCATCGTCATCGAGCGGCCCGCAAAGCGCGACAAAACGACGAAAATCGCGGCGGTCGCGATGGCATGCATGCTGGGCGTGGTGTCGTGGCTATACCTGCGCAAGCCGGCCGGTCCTCCGGCGGCGACTCAGATGGTCAGCGTGCTGGTGGCCGACTTCCACAACGGCACCGGCGACGCCGTGTTCGACGGCACGCTGGAGCCGGCGGTGGGACTGGCGATGGAAGGCGCGGCCTTCATCAGCGCCTACTCACGCGGCGAGGCGCGCAAGCACGCGCAAGTGCTCAAGCCGGGCGCGACGCTGGACGATACCATGGCGCGGCAGGTGGCGCTGCAGCAGGGCATCAGCGTGGTAATCGCCGGCGATATCACGAAGAACGGCAGCGGCTACAAGATCACGCTGAACGCGCTGGACGGCCGCACCGGGAAGTCGCTGATCTCGCCGAAAAGCGCGAACGCGGCCAGCAAGCAGGACGTGCTGGCCGCGGCCAGCAAACTGGCCACGCCGATCCGCAAAGAACTGGGCGATACCACTCCCGAGGCCAAGCAGTTGGCCGACGCCGAGACGTACGGCGCCAGTTCGCCCGAAGCTGCGCAGGCCTATGCCAAGGGCCAGGAACTGCAGTGGGCCGGCAAACTCGACGACGCCGTCAAGCAGTACGAGCACGCCGTGGAGCTGGATCCCAACATGGGGCGCGCGTATGCCGGGCTGGCGGTGGTCTACACGCGGCAGAAGAATCGCGAAGAGGGCGAGAAGTATTTCAAGCTGGCGATCGGCAAGACGGATCGCATGACGGACCGGGAGCGCAACCGCACCTTCGGCGCCTATCATTTGTCGGTGATGGCGTACAAGCAGGCCATCGAAGAGCTCTCCACTCTCATCCAGAAATATCCCGCCGACGATGCCGGCCGGACCAACCTGGCGCTGGCGTATTTCCAAAGCCGCAACCTGCCCAAGGCCATCGAGCAGCAGCAGAAACTGGTGGCCGAGCATCCCGACAATGCGCTCTATCGCGGCAATCTGGCGCTGTACGAAATGTACGGCGGACAATTCGATGCGGCCATCAAGGAATCCGAGCGGATTCTGAAAGCCAATCCCGCCGATCCCGAGGCGCTGGTCGCGGAGGCCCTCTCGCAATTCGGCCAGGAGAAGATTGCCGAGGCGGCGGCCACGTACCAGAAGATGGCGGCCACGAACGCCGACAACGCGTCGGTGGCGTCGATCGGCCTGGCCGACATCGCCATGTATGAAGGCCGCAACGGGGACGCGGGCAAGATCCTCGATAGCGGCATTCAGGCCGATCTGGCGAACAAGAATGCGTCAGCGGCGGCGGTGAAGATGGCGGCGCTGGCCGGCGCGCAGCGCAAATCGCAAGCCGTCGAAACCGCGGACCGGGCCATCAAGACGGACAAGGGCGCCACCATCCCGGCAGCGCGCGTTCTGGTGGAGGCCGGGCAGGAAGGCAAAGTACTGGAAGCGGCCCGCAGTATCGGCGTGCGTCCGGAGCCGGAGCCGGAGGCATACGCAAAGCTGCTCGAAGGCGAGGTCCAACTGGCGAAGGGCAAGCCGCAGGATGCGCTCCGGCTGTTCGGCGAGGCTCGCAATCTGGCGGACACGTGGCTGGGCCGGCTGGACTCGGCGCGCGCATCGCTGGAGATGAAGATGTTTCCCGAAGCGCTCAGCGACCTGGAATACTGCATCGCGCATAAGGGCGAAGCGGCCGCGGCGTTTCTGGACGACACCCCGACGCTGCGCTACTTCGCCCCGGTTTACTATTACAAGGGCCGGGCGCAAGAGGGACTGGGAAGCGCCGAGGCTGCCGCCACCTACAAGCAGTTTTTGAGCATCCGGGCCAAGACAGACGCAGGCGATGCGTTGGTCGAAGACGCGCAAAAACGGCTGAAAGTACTAGGACTGCACCAATAAGTCGGTACTGTTCTCCAATGGTATGATCTAAACCATTGTCTGGGTACAAATCAATTCAAAGGTGGTGCGGCCGAATTGCCTTCGCGGCATGCTTGTGCGCGACAATTGCGCATGCCGATACCATTTTGGATCCTGCGGCTCCCTACGGCCTGCAAGTATTGAGTGTGGCGGACTTGCCTTCCACCTCGTACCCCGCGGCTGACACGTACTACTTTCAGAGCCTGGCCTTCTATCAAGGTAAATTGCTGGTGGCTGTGGACGATCCTGTGGCGGAGACGCAGCACATCATGGAAATGGCGGTGATTCGCGACGCCTTCCAGCACATCGTCGGATTCGGTCAGGCGGAAACGCTAGCCACGGTCGTGAACACGCCGGTTCCCATCGCTAATCCGTTCAACGGCGGCATGCTGGTGGATTCCGCTGGCAACCTGATTTACAGTTCGGGGCAGGTAAACCCCGATCCCGGCGTTTACAACGATTATCTCGGACAGGTCAACATTAGCGGCCAGAAATCCCAGTTGACTCAGGTGGTCAATTCCACGCTGACGGGGCAGGGCGGCATCTCGGGGATGGGCAACCTGGTCACGAACGGCTCGACGGCTACCCTAACCTTCGTGACGGACGGCGTACACAGCGCAGCGGATGCCACGTGGTGGACGCTGCTGTTGTCCAACCGGGACGCGAATGGCTTCTACACGACGATCTCTCCTGTCGATACCGGCGTGCATCTTCCGGCGAACGCATTCGTGTATATACCGGCGGGATACGGCGTTGCCAACGACAGCGTGCTGGTGGAATACAACAATCAGTTGGTGCTTTACGACATCAACCCTTCAATACCAGGCACTCCACTGCTGGGCTCGGGACAGAATTGGCTTTATGGCTACGACCAGTTCCTCGCGGGCATGGTGCGCGACCCGGTCACCGGCGATATCCTGGTCGCCGAGCATCCTTTCGGCATCGATTCGGGCACGCAGAACAGAATACTTCTCCTCACGACAAGCTTCCACGGGGCCACTCCCGAACCCGCGGGCGCGGGTCTGGTATTCGGCGGACTGACGCTGCTGGCCGCCGTGGCGCGGCGCAAGGGTTTACTGAACCGCCACCGTTAGATTTCCCTGGCTGCTCACGCCGCCGATCGTCACCACCACCGGAACGGCCGATCCCGTAGGAACTCCACTGGGTATCAGGATATCGATCTGTGTCAACCCTGCGATGAGACTGGGAGCCGGACCGGCGTACAGCACCTGGGCCGGAATGCCTCCAACGGTCACCGTGACCGGCTGGGCGACGATCTTAGGAAACGGCGCTGTTGTCGGGGCGAGCGCGCCATCCACCGAAGCGGGGTTGGTGGTCCCGGCTCCGGTGCAGTAGAGCTTCACGTCGGCACCCACGGCGGCGGGTCGGGCCTTCTCGTTGTACGAGTAATCCTGATTCAAAATCGCGCCCGGACCGCTGCCCGAAGCATCGCGCGAGAACAGACCGGGGGTCGTGGACTGCACGGGCACGGTCAGGGGCGTGGATGAGAATCCGGAATACTGCACGGTGACCGCAGTGCTATTCGTGCCATTGACGCCATACGGCACGACGGCATTGATCTGGTTTGCGGAAACGAAAATCAGGGGAGCGGGAGTGGAGCCGAACATCACTTTCACGTTCGCCAACTGAGTCCCATAAGTCACCGTGTTCGAGACAGCGGGAAACGGTCCCATGTTGGAGCCGTAGATGCTGACGATCTCGCCGGGGGAAATCGGACCCGGGGTGGAACTGGCGCTGTTGACGAGGGCGGTGATTTGCGGCGCCGGCAGTTGCACGGGTTGTTGCGTCACGGTCAGGGTAGCCGCGATGATGGGCACGCCGTTCGCATCCACGCCGCCCTGAAAATATACGTGGCCGGTGCGGGCGCCGCCGGTATTGTTGTCGGCGGCATATGTGTAGGTGGCCGGACCGGTGCCGGACGACGGGCCGGTGGCGTGCAGCCAGTTGCCGGAATCGGTATAGCTTGCCCACTGGCAGGTCGTACCGGTGTTCAATATGAGCGACTGGTTTGTGGCGGCGGTGGCGCTCAGCGTGGCGCTGTTGCTGGAGATCGTCAGGTTAGCCAGCGAGCCCTCCTGTGTAACAGGGAATGCGATCGGCGAACCTACCGTAGGAGCAATGGCGACCTGCCCAGTCCGCGGGATGACGCAGGTATTCGGCGCCACCTTGTAATTCACCGTTCCGTTGCCCAGGGTCCCGTCGGGAGCAGAGACATCGATGAAGCTACTGCCCCCATAATTCCAGCCGCAACCGGTGGTGACGTTGAAAGATCCCGGTCCACCCGCAACCTGCACGTTAGCCGAGGCCGGAGAAAGGGAGTAGACGCAGGTGGCGGCAACCTGGATCACCGACAGGACAAACATGGGAGTGTCCCCGACGGCGGTCCCGGGGTAGAACGCAATCTGATCTTTGCGCAGCAGCGTGCCCGGGTTGGCATCCACCGAAAACGTTACGGCAGTGGTGCCCACATAGGTTGAGCCGGTGGCCGGGGGCACGATGTGGATCCAGGGCGCGGCGGTCGCGGCGACAAAGCGACAGTTGGCTTGCGTGGTGACCGTGAACTTCGCCGAACTGGCGGCGTCGGTAGCGGAGGCAGGCGCCGCAAAAGCAGTGGCTGCGGGGCTGTACGTACAGGTGGTGGTGGTTTGCGCCAGCGCGGGCAGCGCGACGGCAAGCAACAGGATGAGTTTCGTCATGCGGTCCTCAAGGCTTCCCGGCAAGCCTTTAGAATCTCCACGGAGCCGGGCGTATCGCCGTGAACACAGATCGTCTGCGCGTTTCCTTCGCGCGCCAGTCGTACCGCCTGGGCGGCGGCTTGGGCCGGATCCGTGATCAAGGCATCGGAAAATTTGCGGGAGCGGAGCGAGCCGTCGGGCTCGTAGCGGCGGTCGGCGAAAGCTTCACCGGCAACCGGCAGGTCCATGCCGCGCCAGACGTCCAGCATGGGCGACGCGGCAAGTCCGAAGATCGGCGTATGCGAGTTCCACCTCGCGACGCCCTGGCCGATGGCGCGGGCGACATCGCCATTCTTCACCGCGACGTTGTACATGGCGCCATGCGGCTTCACGTGCACGATTTTGCCTCCGAGGCGCTGCACGATCGCATCCAAGCGCTGGATCTGCTCGAACACGGTCTGTTCGATTTCGGCGGGCGTCATGGGGATTTCGATGCGTCCGAAATTGGCGCGGTCGGGATAGCCGGGGTGGGCGCCGATATGCACGCCGCGATCGATCGCCATGCGAGCAGTGCGCTCCATGATGGCATCGTCACCGGCGTGAGCGCCGCAGGCGATATTGGCAGAGGTGATGTGCTCCATCAACGCGGCTTCGTGCGCGCCGTCGTCGAGCTCACCCATGTCGCAATTGAGATCCATCGTCATACGTTTCCGAGGCTGTAGAGCCAGCGCTCCTGGTCACGCAGCAACTCCACGGCATCCTCAATGGTAACTTGCTCAAAGCGGACCTGATCGCGCGGACGAAGCTGGCCGAGACGCCAGAAATCGGCCGAGATGACGTTGGCTGGTTTGGGATATCCGCCGGTCGTCTGATGCTCCACGAAGAGGATGATCGGCTGCCCGTCGGGAGGCACCTGGATGGCTCCGAGCGCGACGCCTTCGGTCAGCATGTGGCCGGCGTGGCTGGGGATGGCCGGGCCGCGCAGGCGCAGTCCCATGCGGTTGCATTCTTCGCTCAAGGTGAAGCCGGCGCTGAGCAACTCGCCGTCGAACCAGCCGGCTTGCGGTCCGGCGGTGACTCGCAAGGTGCCGCCGCGCACAAACTCCGGTACGTTGCGCGCCGCGGGCCGCGGACGGCGCACCGAATCGGCGCCCACCGGCATCACGTCGCCTTTGCGCAGCGGATGGCCGCCGATTCCGGTGATCACGTGCGTGGAGGCGCTGCCCATCACGCGCGGGATCGCAATACCGCCGCGCACCGACAAGTAGCAGCGCGCGCCCGAGAGCGTCGGACCGCAGCGGACGGTTTGCCCCGCTTTGATCTCGACTGCGCTCCACATGGGCAGTCCGGCGCCGAAATCCGACCCGGTCAGCGCGATCACGCCATCGCCTTCGAATTCGAAAACGGCGCCGGAGAGCGTCATCTCGATGGCCGCGGCATTCTCGGCGTTGCCGACCAGCAGGTTGCCGGCGCGCAATGCCAGCGCGTCCGCCGCGCCGGATGCGGAGACGCCAAAATGCGCATAGCCGAAGCGTCCGAGATCCTGGACGGTGGTCTGCATACCGGGCGAGACGATATGAATGAAGCTCACACCGGCGGCTCCGGCGCGGGGATGAAGTCTCGCGCCCTTACGGTCGCGGCTCCGATTGGGGCGGGGCTCATAGGGGCGACTCCGCGGCGCGGACGAAGCGCACCCGATCGCCCATGCGGAGGAGGGCCGGCGGCTCCGCGTCGATATCGAACAGCCGCAGCGAGGTGCGGCCGATCAGCCGCCAACCACCGGGCGAGGCCAGGGGATACACGCCCGCCTGCGCTCCGGCGATCCCGATACTGCCGGCCGGAACCAACTTGCGCGGAGCGGAAAGCCGCGGTGTCGCGAGCTCGGCGGGGAGACCTACGAGATACGGAAAACAGGTGGAGAATCCGACGAAGTATACGATGTAATCGGCGGCCTCGTGCAGTTCCACGACTCGTTCGGGAGTGAGGGAATTGTGGCGCGCGACATCATCGAGGTCCGGTCCGAATTCGCCGCCGTAGCGCACCGGAATTTCGACAACGCGTGGTACACCCGAGGGTTCGTGACTGGAAGCGGCCCAGCGCTCGCGCACGAGCGCTTCGATTTCGGCATGTGTGCGGAGGCGGGGGTCGAAGTCGACCAGCACCGTCGAGAAGGCCGGATGCAGATTCAGGATGCCGCGGACAGATTGCAGGATGCGCGTGAGTTGTAGCACTTGACGGTGCATTGCCAGAGAGATTTCATCGCCGAATACGACTAGCAGGGAACGGTCGCTGGCAGGCCGGATGGTCACGTCTCGTGATCTTAGCAGCAACGGCTCTCTTTACGTTCGCGGCGCCGAATCGCAACCACGCCACTATTGAGCGCTGCCGCGGGCGGCCGGACGCAGCATCTGCTCCACTTTCTTACGCAAATCTTCCACGGTGAAAGGCTTCGGCAGCAGCGCGTGTCCCTTTTCAACGACGTACTTCTGCACCACGTGGGTGTTGTCGTAGCCGGAAATGTAAAGGACTTTGAGGTCGGGCTGCTGGGCAGTTAATTTGTCGGCCAGCATCGGACCGCTCATGCCGGGTTGAATGACATCCGTGATGAGCAACTCGATGGGCGTTTTTTGGTTCTTGTAGAGGATCAAAGCATGCTCGCCACTGTCGGCCGTAATCGCGTTGTACCCGGCCTGGCTTACCATGGCGCCCACAAGTTTGCGGACTTCCGGCTCATCGTCTACTACGAGAATTGTCTTTTTTTCTTCCGACATTGCACCCCGATTGTAACGACGGAGTCACGGGTGAGCAACCGCCTCCCACCCGCCTCTGTGCCCCGGCACACGTTTGAGTATTCGCGGAATGTTAGTACTTCACCTTGGCAGGCGTGAATCTTGGTGACATGAGGTGCAGCAGCAGCAGGGCCACGAAATACGTGCATCCGCACACAGCAAACACGGCCACGTAGCTGTGCGTCCACTCCACGATATGGCCCACGAAAATATCGAATCCCGCGCCCGCTGCCGCGCCCAGCAATCCGCCGATGCCGACCACCGAGGCGACGGCAGACTTCGGAAAGAGATCCGAGGGAACGGTGAACAGGTTGGCCGACCAGCCCTGATGCGCCGCCATCGCGAGGCAGACCAGCGCCACCACGATCCACAGATTGTGTATGAAGGGAACGAGGACGATCGGCAGGATCCCCAGTGCGCATACGAACAGCGCCGTCTTGCGCGCCGTGCCGACGCTCTTGCCGCGCTTGATCAACGCGCCGGAAAGGTAGCCCCCATAGATGCCGCCGATAATCGACACGCCGAAAGAGATCATGACGGGCAGACGGTTGCCCTCGAGCGTGAGGTGGAACGTCTTTTGCCAGTATCCGGGCAGCCAGAAAATGTAGAACCACCAGACGCCGTCGGTGAGCAGTTTGCCGAAACCGTACGCCCAGGTTTCCTTGCACGGCAGCAGCCGCGCCCACGGCACTCGCGCCAGGTTTTCGGGAGGATCGCTCTGGATGTGCGCCAGTTCGGCGGCAGAAACACGCGGATGCTCTTCCGGCCTTCGATACAGCCAAAGCCAGAAGATCAGCCAAAAGAACCCGGTGGTGCCGGCGGCCACAAATGCGCCGCGCCAGGTGAAGGCAACCACGAGGACGGGAACGATCACGGGTACGAGCATCGCGCCGATGTTGGCTCCGGAATTAAAGAGGCTGGTAGAGAGAGCGCGCTCTTTGCGGGGGAACCATTCGGCCACGGTTTTGATGCAGGCCGGGAAGTTGGCGGCCTCGCCGAGTCCGAGAAAAAACATCGCGATGCCGAATGTGAGGGCCGAAGTGGCCAGCGCCGGCGACATGGCGGCGAAGCTCCACAGCACAATCGCGATGGCGAACGCTTTGCGCGTGCCCAGCCGGTCCGTGAACCAGCCCGCGACCACCAGGCCGATCGCGTACGCCACTTTGAAGGACGCGGCGACATAGCCGTAAGAAATGGCGTCCCAGCCGATCTCCTTCTTCAGCGACTCCTGCAGGTAGCCGAGAATTCCGCGATCGATGTAGGCCACGACGGTGGCGAAGAACAGTAGGACGCAAATTACCCAACGGTAACGCGATGCGGAAGGGCTAGCGCTGGCAAATGTCATTGAATCCGACTCAGAAGCCTGATTATAGCGGGTTGCCCAACACGCAACTATGCCCCACAATAAAGTGGTGTTAAAATCGGATATCGGGATATGAGTGTCTCTAAGGCCATTGCGGAGCAGATCGAGCGGGCGTCGTGGATCCGGCGCATGTTCGAGCTCGGCATTCAGTTGCGCCAGGAACTAGGGCCGGAGAACGTCTTCGATTTCACGTTGGGCAATCCCGAAGTGGAGCCTCCGGCCAGCGTCATGCAGGCGCTCGAGCGCGTGGTCGCGGAGAAGCGTCCGCGCAGCCACGGGTACATGCCGAACGCGGGGTATCCCGAGGTGCGGGCCAGCATCGCGGACCGGCTGGCGGCGAGAACGGGCGTGGACTTCGGGCCCGCGGATATCATTATGACCAGCGGCGCGGCAGGCGCGCTGAATACGGTGCTCAAATCCATTCTGGATCCGGGGGACGAAGTCATCCTGCTGAGCCCGTATTTCCCGGAGTACCGGTTCTACGTGGAGAACCACGGGGGCCGCGTCGTCACCGTCGAGACGGATGACGACTTCCAGCCGGATATCGCGCACATCGCCGCCGCCATCACGCCGCGCACGAAGGCTATCATTATCAATTCGCCGAACAACCCCACGGGACGCGTTTACTCGGCCGCGACGCTGCGTGGCTTGAACGCGATCGTACGGGAACCGGCGATCGTGATCAGCGACGAACCGTACCGGTCGCTGACTTACGATGGCGTGGTTCCGCCCGAGGCGCCGGCGCTGATCGAGCGCAGCGTGGTGGCGTGGAGTTGGTCGAAAGCGATGGCGATTCCGGGCGAGCGCATCGGGTATCTCGCGATATCGCCGCGGTTGGCGGAGACGGCGCAGTTGCGCAACGCCTGCACGTTCGCCCATCGGATCCTGGGATACATCAACGCGCCGGCGATCTGGCAGCGGGTCGTGGGACAGGTGCCGGACGCCGCGGTGGACGTGGGAGCGTACCAGGAGAAGCGCGACCTGTTATGCGAGGCGCTGTCACGAATGGGGTACGACGCGCCGCGTCCGCAGGGGTCGTTCTACGTCTTTCCGAAAACGCCCATTCCCGACGATGTGGCGTTCATCGATGTGCTGAGGCGGGAAGGAATTCTGGCGGTGCCGGGCACGGGATTCGGACGCGCCGGATATATGCGTCTCTCGCTGACCATCACGAAGGCGGAGATCGAGCGATCGCTGGCGGGATTCGAGCGGGCTATGGAAGCCGTGGGCGCTTTCGCCTGACTCGCGACCGCAGCTATCTGCTGAGCACCTTTCCAGGAAGAGCGTTGGTCATCTTGCCTTCTTCGATCACCGGGACGCCGTTGACCAGGACGAAGCGCATGCCCTCGGAGAGTTGATTGGGCGAGTCGAACGTGGCGAGGTCGCGGATCGTATCGGGATCGAAGACCACGATATCGGCCCACATCCCGTTCTTCAGGACTCCGCGATCGGGGAAGCGCATGCGCTGCGCGGGAAGCGCCGAGAACTTGCGGATCGCGTCCTCCAGCGTGAGCTTTTTCTGGTCGCGAACGTAGGTGCGGAGGATATGCGGGAAGGCACCGAAAGCGCGCGGGTGCGGATGTTCCTTGCCCCAGAATGCCGTCGACGGCGGACCCCTGCGAATCGTTGCAGATCGACACCCATGGCTGCTGCAGGCCTAGCACCACGTCGGGTTCGGGCATGACGAACAGGGCCACTTGCGTGAAGGCCTCGTCTTCGATCAGCAGGTCGAAGATGGTGTCGATGGGATCCTTGTTCCAGAGCTTCGCGATCTGGGCGATGGTCTTGCCCTGCACCGGCAGCAGCTTGGGATTCTGCACCGCGCCGACGATGATCGACTCGGGTCCGGTAATCTGCTGCCACTCGTTGTTCCACTTGCCGCCGGGCGTCTCCAGCTCCTTGCGAATGCGGGCGCGGGTGGCCGGGTCCTTGAGCCGCTCGATGAGTTTCTTATCGCCGCCGTCGTGCGCCCATGGCGGAACGATGGCGGAGAAGCTGTTGAAGCCCGCGGTGTACGCGTAGGTGTCGGCCGCGACATCCACGCCCGACTTGCGCGCCTGTTCGATGCGCGCGACGATCCGCGGCATGCGGCCCCAGTTCGATTTCCCGGCGGCTTTCAGATGCCATATCTCGACCGGGATTTTGGCCTCGCGGCCGATGCGGAATGCCTCGTCGAGCGCGCTGTCGATCCCGTCGCCTTCGTCGCGAATGTGCGAAGCGTAAGTACCGCCGAGTTTCGCGGCTTCGGCTGCCAGCGCGATGAGTTCTTCGGTGGTGGCGTAAGGCGCCGGCGCGTATTGCAGGGATGTCGATACGCCGATCGCGCCGTCGCGCATGGCATCGCGCACGAGACTTTTCATCCGCTCCAGTTCGGCGGCGCTGGGCGCGCGGTCTTCATCGCCGAGCACCATGCGGCGGACCTGCGTGGCGCCGGCATAGCTGGCCAGATTGATGCCCATGCCCTGTTTGGCGAGCCGGGCGAAGTACTCGCGGAAGGTGCGCCAGTTGGGCGTGATGCCGTAGTGCTCGTACGTGACGTGGTCAGCCTTCAGGATGGAGTCGTTGAGCGGTGCGACGGAGCCGCCTTCGCCCGTGATCTCGGTGGTGATGCCCTGGTAGATCTTGGACGGCAGATGCGGATTCACCAGAATCGTGAGCTCCGACTGGCCCAGCATGTCGATGAAGCCCGGAGCGACTACCATGCCGCGTGCGTCGAGAGTGCGGCGGGCAGCGGCGGCATCCAGTTTACCGATGGCGGCGATGCGTCCCCCGCTGATCGCGATATCGCCGGCGTACCATGGCGAGCCGGTGCCGTCGATGATGCGGCCATTGCGGATCACCAGGTCGTAGGGCGCGGGTGCGGCCGCCGCGGCGGCGAAGAGCAACATCGCGAGCAGGAAATGCATCAGGGTAAGTATAGTGGGTTACCCTGAACGGATGCTTCCTGACCCGTTTACGGCGGCCGAGCGGGCGGTGTTTCGCCGCCTGAAGTCGCCGGAGAAAATCCAGTGCTACCTGGACGACCTGCAATACAACAAAGAACCGGACGGCCCCACCTGCCGGTCGCCGCGCCGGGTCATGCGCGACCGCACGGGCCACTGCATGGAAGGCGCGATGTTCGGGGCGGCGGCGCTGCGCATGCTGGGTCACGAGCCGCTGCTGCTGGATTTCGAAGCCGTGCGCGACGACGACCATGTGCTGGCGATCTTCCAAATGCGGGGCCACTGGGGCGCCGTGGCGAAGTCGAATTACGCGGGCCTGCGGTATCGCGAACCGGTCTACCGCACACTGCGCGAACTGGCCATGTCGTACTTCGAGCACTATTACAATTTGCGCAAAGAGAAGACGCTGCGAAACTACTCGCGGCCGGTGAATCTGCGGCGCTTCGATGCCATGGGTTGGATGACCGCCGAGGAAGACGTCTGGACGATCCCGGAGTACCTGCTCACGATTTCGCACACGCCGCTGCTATCCGCGGATTTGATTCCGCGACTCGGGCGGGTAGACGAGCGGCTGTTTGCGAGCGGCCTTTTCGGCCGGTCGGTGTGAGACTCATCGCTCCCTTACGGTCGAGCGGTTGCAGCGTGCACCTTGGTCTGAACTAATCGGACGGATCTTTCTGGCGTGTGGATTGGACGCCCTTGAGGATAGCGATGCCGAGCAGAACAATCGTCATCACGACGATCCAATGACTGGGAACGTGGAGCAGGACGGCCCCATAAATGAGGCCGCCGATCAGGATGATAAAGCCGAGCAGGTAGAGTCCGAATGACATCCGATCCTCCGTTAGTGGCTATGGCGCCAGTTCCAGTAAGCGTCCTGGTCGCGGCGGTTCATGCGGCTGAACTCACGATATTTCTTGTGATGTTCGCGGAGGTAATTGCGGTACTGTTGATCCTCGTCGGAGTTCCAGGTGTGCGAATCGTGGTGTGACTTATCCTCGTACTGGCGTTCCTGCGAATGGTGTTCCTGGGCAAGAGCGGCGGGCGCTGTCAAAGCAGCCGCCAGCATCAGGATGTTCAAGAGTTTATACATCGGAAGCCTCCTTCCGCAGGGAAGGGAGCAAGCCGGGTGCCCTTGTGCGAACCACTACGAGAAGCGACACGTCAGAT